>Ga0208375_1001014_pt1 | contig 34399 bp, 42 predicted proteins | sample RifOxyD1_FD_184038 | JGI IMG/M metagenome (GOLD analysis project Ga0208375, IMG submission 184038) | Soil microbial communities from Rifle, Colorado - Rifle Oxygen_injection D1 (SPAdes) | ecosystem: Environmental > Terrestrial > Deep subsurface > Rock core/Sediment | place: Rifle, Colorado... | reverse complement strand
AATTTATTTCAAATAATTTTGAAATAAACTATACTTTAAGACATGTGAGAAGATTGCTTCAACAAATGTCCTTAAGATTAAAAGTTCCTAGACCAAGACATAAGAAACGAAATCAAGAAAATGTTTTACAACATTGGTAAATACAAATGAGAAAAGCTTAAATATAACAATATATTACAATATATAACATGAAACAAACGCTTATTGCTCTCAATGAACATCAAGACCAAGTACTTCAGATTATTAAAGCAAACCAGGGACTGAAAAATAAAGTAGAAGCCGTTCAATTTATTATTAAAGAATATGAAGAAAATCATATGGAACCAGAACTCCGACCAGAATTTATTAAGAAAATTCAAAAAAAAGAAAAAAAAGGTAAATTTAGGGAATATAAATCTCTTTCTCAACTCTGGAAGGATGTAGATGCGTAGTTTTGCAATAGAAGAAAAACTTCAGAAAACTCTTAAAAAAATTTCTAAAAAAGATAAAGTACTTTATCAAGTATTCCAAAGAAAAGTAGAAGAAATTCTTACTTGTGAAACTGTGGACCATTACAAAAATCTGCGAAAGCCATTACAGTATCTCAAACGAATACATATTTTAGGTCCATTTGTTCTCACCTTTCTCTACATAGAATCTGAAGATAAAATTGTGTTCTATGATCTTGATCACCATGACACTATTTACCAAATTTAAAAACTAACCAACTTAGAGTCCTTCCTGGCTCACCAGATTTAATTAACTTGAGTTTCTGAATTTTGTTTATAAATAAACTTAAAAGAGCATCCTCCTCTTTCTGTAACTAGGAAAAAGGAGGGTTATGGGATGATTTTAAGTAAAATAAAAGAGATACTAAACTTTTAAGTTTTGCTAAAAAATCTTTTATAAAAGGTGGTTTTAGACATGTAGGTAATTATTTATCTGGACCTATCAGTTTAGCTAAAAAAACGGTAAGAAAAATATCTGCATTTTGTGCAGATGAAAAACATTCATCTGCTTTAAATCGAATTTTGATTGATGCAAAATTTGAAAAAGAATTGCTTGAAAATATGGGATTTCAGTTGAAGAAATGCATCAAATGACAACTGAAGCATTAAAAATAGGATTAGCAACACCTTCCTATTTGGATATTAATTTTGCAGGGAATATTCATTGGTTATATCCGAGGGCTAGAATTAGAAATAGGATTGTATCTCCAAATGGAGTTACTGAATTTGATGTTACACCTTTTGGATTAGCATTAAATGAAATAGAATAGGAAACTTTAATAGAGTTATATGAACAAGCAGAAAGAAGCCCTCCAATAGAATGTGCAACATTTAATCCAAAAAATACTAAAGCTTGTGTGGCTACAAAAGATAATGATTTTGTAAGAGTAAATTTTAATTATTATTCTGAGTTATCTGGTTATTAAAAAAATAAAGTATACAAAGTATAAACCATACCAAATAAATAAACAGCGACCATTATTGTTGATAACCAAAATCTATTCTTTATTTGATATTCGGGTTTTCTTTCACTTTTATTTTTAGCAGCACGATGAGATAATACAATCATGATCCCTTCAATACCACCTGCAAAGGTTCCAGTAATTGCCAAAACTTGGACGAAGCTTGCAAACCCAGAAAGGGCAATGGCTAAAGGTAAAATTAAAGTTAGAGACCAAGCAAGAATTTTTTTCATTTTGTAATCAAAGTGATACATCCAAACTAAAGCCAAACCTAGTAACATAAAGCTAGTGGCCATTGTAAAGATTGCAAATAAATTGCCCATGAAAAGCATGTATGAACCGAGATAGTCTCCTAGAGCGATTGTAGCAATTTGAGAGGTATCTAATCCAGTAACACCAACAACGGCCGTAGCAAATAGAAGGTATAATATTAAAGGGATTATAGAACCTATGAAAATAACTTTTTTTAGTTTGTGTAATTCGCCTTTTCCAAGTTCAACTTTGAGATCAGGGATTGCTGCCGCACCTGCAAGAGCGAATAATGCAACACCATAGGGGATTAATAAATTTGAAGAATGGAACCCAGTAAGATTAGAAGGTTCTAAGAAAAATAAAGCGATGATAGAAATCAAAGCTAAAACACTAACTACAATTATATTAAAATAATATTCTAAGTGTTCGATTAATTTTAATCCTTTAAAGACAATTATTGCCATTAGAATACAAAATACTAGCATTGGATAAATTGGTTTGACGCCGAGGATCGCACTCCAAGCCTGACCTTCACCAATAAGATAACCAGTCAAAGCACCATAAACAGTAATCATCAAAGAAATACACATGAAAAACTTACCTTTCTTCCCTAAATATTTTTCAACATAACCTGGAAGTTGATGGATACCTTTTGTTCTTAATGTAATTTCACCTAAATAAAGGTTCATCATTATTACAAGAAAGCCAATCAAAACTAGAACAATAACGCCAGTCAAAAAACCAGCTTGCATGAAAACATATGGTAATCCTAGAACACCAGCACCAATTATTAATCCCATTAATGTAGCAATTGCTTTTATTACTTTGCTCATCTTAGTCGTACCTATGAACTTTCAAATAAGTTTTCAAATCAGAAATAATAATTTCTATATCTTTTTCTAAGGCCGATTTTCTACGTTCCCATTTACCACGAGCAAGCATTTTATCCCAAACTTCTCGGAATAAAGTTTTGTAAGGATCTTTTTTTAGCATGTTCCATTCAGAAGTTGGATCACGATCAAAATAAGAAGTAAATGTTACAAGAACTTGGCCCATTTGAGCAGATTTCTTTTTACCATCATGAGTTTCAATAGCCACATTTTCAATCTCTGCTTTGAATTCAACATTAATCATTGCTTTAGTCATATCATCAATCCATTTACCATTGGACCAATTAAAATGATAAAGTTTTTTACCATCAGATAAAATTTTTTCAGTGTAATCTTTTTCTTTTAGAGAATAACCTCTTTCAGTGAACCATTTTTTTAAAAATTTGTATAATTCTTTTTGATCATAGGTCAAAGTATTAGAAACCGATAAAGGCATACCTACAAAATCTTTTGTTCCCATATTTGGTTCTATGGAGTAGAGAAATTATAAAGCTTTCTATTTCAAATATTTTCTAACTGTTTCTAATAAAGCTAAGGCTTCTTCATCAGACTTACCAGTGTATTTGATAAAATAATCTTTTAAGAAATAACGCTCATAAAGTTCTACAAAAAATTTCAAACTTTTTTTTCTATTTTTTGCTTTGTAAGTACCATGAGGATCTTTGATTACTTCAGATTTTATTGTAATTGTTGTCCGTCCCCAAAAAGTTTCAGTACCATCATCTGCAACAATTTTTCTTAAATCTAAAATTTTGATTGAAAGTTCAATTTTAAATTTTAAATAATTATCTACGCTTCTTGAAGCAATCCAATCACTATCTATTTGATGGCCAGTACCAATGTCCTTTTCAGCTAAACCTTTTTCATAAAAATCATATTGGAATTGTTTAAACCATGCAGGGATTGCTTTGATCAAACCGAACACATCAATAAAGGAATGATGGACAACTTTTTCAGAAACACCACTAATTACATCCAGCTTTTCAAATCCCATGGATAAATCTAAAGAAAATTAATTAATAATGCTTTCGGTTATTCTTGCTCAATGCGGCATTCTTCACAAAGATATTGACCATCAACCTCATAGAGCTTACCATAATTCTCACAAAGCTCGCATTCGCCTTCTGTAGGTTTGGGATTATTTTTTGAGGATTCCATTTTTGCACGCTCTTGAATTAATTCAAATAATGCTGGTTGAATCTTTAAAATATCATTTATTGTCAGCATACCTAAAAGTTTGTTTTTGTAAACAACAGGAAGACGTCTAATTTTTTCAATTTTCATTTTTGTAAGTGCTTCAAATAAATCAACGTCTGGTTCAATTGTATCAATCTTTTTAGTCATAATTTTTGAAACTTGAATTTTTTTAGGATCTAAACCTTTCGCAATAAAACCTACTAAATCTTTTTCCGTAAGAATACCTTGAAGCTTGTCTCCATTTGCAATAAGAATGCTTCCAACATTTCTCTTGAGCATAATTTTTGCACACTCAAGAATAGTTTTTGTTGGTAAAATTGTGACTGGAGTTTGTGACATCGCTTCCGAGACTTTTAGGCCAGTTTTCATAGGATTATATAGGTCTTTCAAACATTTAAGGATTGTGCTATTACTTTCAAAGGTATAAATCTACTTAAGAAAAGTATTTTAATCGAATAAATAGAGAATAAATGGGATTATGGACGAGGAAATTCGAAAAGGGGTTGCTAAAGGCCTTCTAATGAGTGCTATTCAACAAAATAAGCCCTATTGGAAAAAAGAGATTACAGCTATAATTATTGTTTCATTAATTGTTATAATGATTTTTACGAATTTTAAATATACTGGAAAGGTTATTAGTGAATTTGATTACGGAGAATTAGAAGATACAACTGCTTATGATTTTTGGACCTTAGGGAATAGTTCTGGGACTTTACAAATAGATTATGTTTTTGTAGAACCGACACAGAAATATATTAATGAAACTTATTATTGTTTTAATGGGTCTGTAACAAATGATGTAAGCTCTTTGTTATATTTATGGTATATCAATGGAAGTTTAAAAACAGATTTGAATACATCGACAGTTGTTAGTGGTTTAAGAAATTTTACAACACACGATTATCTTGAATGTGGAATCATTCCTCAGGACTCAAGTTTAGTAGCATATTGGCCCTTAGATGAAGGTTCTGGAGTTGCATTCAAAGAAGTTGTAAATAATAACTCTGGAGCAAGTACAACCGCAGATTGGAAAAAAGGAAGAAATCATAATTCTGTAAATATTAGCTTAAACAATCATTATGATGTAACAACCCCAACGGGTTTAAACTTAACAAATAATTTTACTTATGAGATTTGGATGTATCCAAGGAGTATTTCTACTGCAGGGATTATTGATAATTCAAACACAGTATATATTAGGAGTGCAAATCAAAAAATCGAGGGGTATTTAAAAATCTCTGAATCCTCACCAACATTAAAGATTGTTTCTCCGGATAGTATTTCATTAAACCAATGGAACCAAATAGTTTTAACTTATGACAATCAAAATATTTCTTTATACTTGAATGGCCAATTACAAAATAAAACCAATTTAACTGGAAATATGGATGTTTTTTCGGGGAATATTGCCCTTGGGAGATTAATTGATGCTCCTTCCCAATATTTAGAGGGGCAAATTGATGAAGTTGCAATTTATAATAAAAGTTTAAGTGAAGCTGAAATTGAAAGCCATTATAACAGAGGGATTGTAATATTATCAAAAGACAATACTTTGATTTTAGATGTTACTGAACCAAATTTTCTAAATGGAACTCTAACAAATGTAACTTATAGTAGTTCTGCTGGAGGATTAATCCTTTCAAATTGTAGCACAAATAATTATTGTACTCAAGGGATTTATACTTCATCAATAAAAACAATTAATGATAACGATTATGATGCTGAATTATTTTATGGAATCAAACCTATTTCAAATGGGAATATTTCATTTGAAGTAAGAACCGGAATCAAAGGAGACAATGGTTCAATTAATTGGGGGGATTATTCCGGAGGAGACTATTCTTCAAATGAAGATCCTTCAAAAATATTGGCTTTATCATTTTCTGAAGGAAAGAGTAATACCACCCAAAATTCAGTAACACAAGAAAAATATAATTTGAGATATACAGACTTTTCTCCAAAAGGGAAATCAGGAACTGCATTAAAGTTCTTTGAAACTGGAGGAATAGTTATAAATGATTATCAAAACCTAAGATTAAATTATTATAATTATTCTATTGAATTTTATTTTCTTCCCCATAATGCAAAAAATATGGAAGTATTTAATAAATTGGTATATTCCCTTAATACAAATGCAAGCTTGAATTTAATTTATAATACTACTTGCGATGGGGGGCTTAATTATTCAATAATTAGTAATGAAACTTTAAACCTGGATAAATGGAATTATGTTGTTATTACACATAGTTCTGAGAATTTAACAAAAATTTATTTAGATGGAAAGCTTGTTGCAAATGAGAATTCAAATTCAATAATTACTTCTTCAAGTTCTATTTTTGTTTTAGGTTATGGAGGTACGAGTAGTACTTTTAATGGAAGTATTGATAGCTTTGTAGTATATAATCGAACATTAAGTAGTGATGAAGTCTTGAATCGGAATAATAGTCTAAATCCACAAGGGGGATATTTTGATTCGAATGATTATATACAATATAGAGCAACTTTTTCTACAACAGATACAACCCAAACACCAACTTTAACAAATGCATCAATTAGACTTCAAAATCATACTGTTTTTGTATATCATTCAACGCCATATAATTCAGTATTATCTTATTTTACAAATAATTCCAATATTAGTTCGGAGTTAAATTCTTCTATTTTTAATTGGTCTGTTGGGAGTATTTTAGAGGCAGGAGATAGTTTATATTATGAATGGGCACTTTATAATTATAGTAATTTTAGTAAGTTTGTTGATTCAAATTTAGGGATTAATAATTATTCAAGACCAGATTATACAGACCCACAAACATTACTTGTTGAACATTTTGATTTCAAAGAAGAATTATATAATCATGGATGGTTGATAAAAGGATCAGAAACTAGCACTTTGGGGAGATATAATAATGGATTAAGATTGGATCAATCTGGAGGATATCTTGAAAATTCCCTAAGAACAATTCATTCAAATGAAGGTTCAATTGAATTTTGGGTTATGCCATATTGGAGTCCAAGTGATGGCCAAACAAATTATTTTTTTGATCACGAAACCGGGGGCCTAAGTTTAAATAGAACTGGAAGCCAATTATTATATAGTGTTGGTACTGAAAATAGAAGTTTTATTACTTATAATATTAGTAATTGGAATACAAACGAATGGCACCATATAGCCGTAAATTGGGAAAGATATGGGAATATTACATTAATTCTTGATGGAACTCAAGTTAATACTACACAAATTGAGAGGATTAGTAGTTTTAATGATCAGGCATTTTATTTAGGCTCAAACGCAGATATAACCACTTCAAATATAATTTTAAATGGAGTTCTTGATGAATTAAGAATAAGCCGGATTTTAAGAAAAGATTATTCATCTCTAAGTGTACAAGCATTTAATTTAAGCTTAAGTAATATTTCAGATGGGACTTATTATTGGAAAGTAAATAATTTTGTTTCAGGAAATTTTTCTTTAGATAATGAAATATTAAATAGTACAACCGAAACTTGGCAAATTAATTTTAATCGGAGAATGCCGATGATTTATTTTACTGAGGATTATATGAATAACTATTCAGATGCTACAAAAACCATAGCTTTTAGTTCAAGTGAAAATGTATTTTGTCAATATAGAACACTAAATAGTAATTGGGGAAACATAAATAATACGGGTAAAACTGAACATTCTTTAGCAATAGATATTAATAATTATGGAAATTTTACTTATTATCTTAACTGTAATGATAGCGGGAATAATTATATTAATAAGACATTTAGTTATTATGTATTTGAATTTACTGACGGGATTTATAATTTTACAGAATACAATTTTACAGCAAATACCCGAACAATAATTAATTTGACTGAATCTGGGGGGAATCTAAGTTTTTTTGAAATAACAACAAAAAATGATATAACCTCAAAATTAGGAGTTATTAAACATTTTTCAGATCGGAATCCAGAAAATTCTAGTTCTGGGCTGGGGGTTGAAAAGGTAGCTTTCTGGACCATTGTATTAGATGATAATTTGGTTTCTAATTTAACGGGAAATGTGACAGTGAGGTTAGTAACGACTGCTAATGATTTAGCTACTAGATTTATAACAAATGCAACATTATATTGGTTTAATCCTCAGACTTCAATATGGGAAGATCAAGGAATCGATGTAGACCTCGTAGCTAATACTGAAGTGACAATTAATACTAGCCGGTTTGGGACATATACACTTTCTGGAAGTCTTCCAGCAACACCTTTAACACCAAGGTCTACTACCCCGGAAGAAGGAGCATTAACTCCAGTAATTATTCAGCCTGAATGTTATTCAGATACTGATTGCTATGAAGGGTATACTTGTCAAAACTATTACTGTGCCCAAGGAGAATATAATTCAGAAGAAATGGGAGAATCTGGACAATATAATGTCGGAGCACAAACAGATTTAATTCAGGAGATTGGAGATTTGACAGGGATTTTAAGATCGGCAGATTTAATTGGGGGAGGTAATTTCTTATTAATGTTAGCTTATGTTTTTATTATTGGTGGGGCAGTATTTTATGGATATAGGATTGGTTTGGCCTTAATATTAAAAATGCAAATGAAAGGGAAAATAAAAATTGAGGATATAGAAAAAAATATTGATGAGGGTATAAAATATTATACCTATCACCATATAAATAATCTAAATCTAAAAGATGAACTTTTGAAGGAAGGTTATTCTGAGAGTCAAACTGAAAGTTTGTTGTTAAAAGTAAATAAATTGGGTAGAGGGAAATTTGAGGATTATATTTATAAGAGCCTAGCAAAAGGGGATAGTGAACAAGAAATAATAAAAAAACTAACTGAAAAAGGTTGGGATGAGATAAAGATAAAAAAAGAAATTGAAAATTTTAAAAATATTTAATTTGATTCAGGTTTCATTGTAGGGAAGAAGATTACTTCTCTAATAGATGCTGCATTTGTCATTAACATAACCATACGATCAATACCTAAACCCAAACCACCAGTTGGAGGTAGGCCGTATTCTACAGACCTTAAGAAATCTTCATCCATTTGTTGAGCTTCTTCATCTCCACCACGACCACGCTCTGCTTGCTCTTCGAATAATTTTCTTTGCAAAATAGGATCAGTTAATTCTGAATATGCATTACCAATTTCCCAGGTATTAATGTAAGGTTCAAACCTTTCAATTAAATCTGGATTTCCTCGCTTTAATTTACATAAAGGAGAAGTTTCTTTTGGATGATCAGTGATGAATACAGGTTGGACTAAATGTTTTTCACAAAACTCTTCAAATAATAATACAATTGCTAAACCTCTCGGGGTTAAATCCATTTTGTATTCAATTCCATTTTTGTCAAGTAAATCGTAGATATCATTATCCGAAAGTTTTTCTACATCAATCTGAGCAAACTGTTTCAAAGCTTCATACATAGTCATACGTTTCCAGGGTTTCTTGAATGAAATTTTTGTCCCTTGATAATCTACTTCAGTTGTACCAAGAACTTTCATTGCAATGGATTCATAAATATCTTCAGTCAAGACCATCATATCATTATAATCCGCACCAGACCAGTAGCATTCCATCATTGAAAATTCAGGATTATGTGTTTTATCAACACCTTCATTTCTGAAACTTTTTGCGATTGTATATACTTTTTCATAGCCCCCAACAATTAATTTTTTCAAATATAATTCCGGTGAGATTGAAAGGAATAAATCTAAATTCCAAGCATTAATGTGGGTCTTGAAAGGCCTTGCACTTGCTCCACCATAGATGGGTTGTAAAGTTGGGATTTCCACTTCAGTAAAACCTTTCTTATCCAAGAATTCACGCATTGCGGAAATTATCTTACTCCTTTTTAGGAATATTTCTTTTACCTCAGAATTAGCAATTAAATCAACATATCTCTGTCGATATCTGATTTCGGAATCTTGTAAACCATGAAATTTTTCAGGTAATGGACGAAGAGATTTTGAAAGTAAAACAAACTCTGCTGCATGGATTGTGACTTCACCTTTTTTAGTTTTAAAAACTATACCTTTAACTCCAATTATATCACCAATATCCAAAAGTTTGAAAACATCATAATTTTTTAGTTCATCTTCTCTGAAATAAACTTGGACTTTTCCTTCTTGATCTTGTAAATGAGCAAAAGCTGCTTTACCCATATCTCTCAGGGTCATTATTCTACCCATAACTGAGTAAACATCTTTTGTACTCTCTCCTTCAGCTAAGTATGCATATTTTTTTAATAAGGGTTGTGAGAATATGTAATCTTTAAATGAATAGGGATAAGGATTTACACCTAAGTGTTTTAATTTTTCTAACTTGTCTAATCTTTCTTGAATAAGTTTATTCGTTTCCATTTGTATAAAAATATTTAGAGATTATTTAAAGGTTTTTATGCGGAAGAAACGGCAATTAGATGAATCCCGGAGAGTGTATACTGAAAAAGGATAACAGGAGCCCATTTGTTCAAAAACTTGGCCTTCACTTAAATAAACCGCAGTATGAAACAAATCAAAAAAAACACGAAATAAATCTCCTTGTAAAGTCTTTTTTCCCATAGCCACAATACAATCTGGTTTTGGTGAAGAAATTTCTTCTACATAATCACTAGTAAGAAAACTATGCATTGAATCTGGACAAATATAACCTGGAGACCTTCTTCTTGAGGGAAATAGATTATTTGGATGAGATTGAAATAAACCCTCTAATCCAGAGACAAATGCAGTAGTTCCAAAACAATTAGAACAAATCATCTGTTGCCTGAATTCATAAGGAGGAGAATCAACCAAACCAGTTTCTAATAATTCTATAAACCCTGTTTCATGCCAAAAATGGGTTGTAGCAAAATCGGAATTAGCAATGAGATATTCGATAGGTTCTCTAAATCTGGACTTAGAAATTACTGCTCTTTGAGGATCGGAAATATAAACCATAATAAAAAATTTTAATAGAATTATTTAAATGTTTTTACAAGAACTTTAATGCTAATTTTAGTGGGGCTAATTTAAGTTTATTAAAGAAACCTACCCCTTCCAAAGTAATATCGCCATTATCTAGGCTTTCTTTGATATTAAACGTCCCTTGGATATTTGCCAATAATGCAGGATCGTTGATATAAACATTAAAATCTGGGTCTGAGAATTCACTTTCCTGCAAAGTATCGATTTTGCCCTCTTTGATTATTAATAAAAATTTATAATCATTGTCTAGAATAAGGTTAATTTTTTCTTCATTTAAGAAATAATCTATTGGTGATGGGATCTGGGAATCAGAATTAAAATCGTCTTTTATCTCAGGAAGTTGTGTAATTAACGCTTCTTTGAAAAGTGCAACAATTTCTTCATCAGAAAGGGCACTTTGGTCCATTCCTTCAAAATCCGACATTGAATGGGAACGCATTAAATCAAAGTTTGCGGAAACTAATGGTATTAATATTAATATTAGTAAAAGAAGAGTAAATTTTTTCATTGGATTACTATTTATTTGAAGAGTTTATATAAGTTTTGGAAAGTTATTAAAGGAAGCTTTTCTTATCTTTAGTTATGGAACAAGAAAAAATGTTTGAAGTGAAGTTTGTTATTAAAAATGGGAATATAGGTACTAAAGTTGAAACGAAAAATATTTCACCACAAGAATGTGTAGGATTATTAGAAATTGCAAAACAACAAATCATTAAAGATTTAGAAAAGAGTAAAAAAGAACTTTTTAGAGGGTCCAAGAATGAATGATTGTATATTCTGTAAAATAATTAAACAAGAAATTCCTTGTTACAAAGTTTATGAGGATTCAGATTGTTTGGCTTTTTTAGATATTAATCCAATGTGTAAGGGGCATACTGTGGTTATTCCAAAAAAGCATTATGCTTTGATTACGGAGATGGAAGAAAAAGATTTGTCTTCTTTGATGAATGGAGTACAAAAAGTTGCAAAAGCTTTAATGGATTATGGAGAGAGTGTGAATATCATTCAAAATAATGGGCCTTATGCTGGGCAAGTAATTAACCATGTGCATATACACGTTGTTCCAAGAAATAAAGATGATGGATTACATTTAGGACAATGGAGAACAACCAAGTTTGAGAATATGGATGAGATTAAAGAAGAGATTAAAAAATTATTTTAGTCGTTTGTTCCTTCACGTCCGTATTTATCTTCTAATCTTATAATATCTTTTTCGTCCCAAAGGCCATAAAGGATTTCTAAAATCTTAACGGAGGTTTTAGCTTCAAATCGATGTAATTGGGTTCTTTTTACTGAGAGTTCATCACCAGGCTTAACATCAAAGTATTCTTCACCAATTCTAAATGTACCTTCACCTTCAAGGATTTTAAAGAACTCATCCCTATGATTATGGTATTGTAAACTCCATACACCACCTGCGATAAAATGATGGATCTTTACTGTAACTTTTTCATTGTCTGCATAGACTTCATACCGACCCCAAGGTCTTTGAACTGTTTCTTTTGGCATAAGAGATTTATCAGAATTTTATTTATAATATTTATGGAATTGAAATAATTTTAGTCTTCACAATATTTTTAAATCAGGTTTAGGACATTAGAAGAATGATAATTTCAGTAGCAGGTTCGGGTTTTGTGGGATTAGTACACGGTGCAGTCCTTTCAAAACAAGGTCACAAAGTTATTCTTTTTGATATTAATCAAGATAAAATAAATTCAATAATTAATTTCTGTGAAGGGAAATCAAATGATTTGCCAATATTTGAAGAAGGACTTCCAGAGATATTAAGGACATCGTATAAAAATAAATTGATTGAGTTTACAACGGATTCTAAAAGAGCAATTAGGGAATCGACATTTGTATTCATTGCTGTTGGGACACCACCAGATGCAAATGGGAAAGCAGATTTATCTTATGTTGATTCTGTTGCGCATAAAATTGGAGAAGTGTTGAAAGAAACGCCTTCGTATAAAATCATTGTAAATAAAAGTACAGTTCCGGTTGGGACAGCTAGACGAGTAAGAAAAATTATTGAACAATATTATCAAGGTGAATTTGAAGTAGCATCAAACCCCGAAACGTTAGCTGAGGGTAGAGCTGTAATGGATTCTTTGTATCCAAATAGATTGATTGTGGGTGTAGAATCAGAGAAAGCAAGAAAGCTATTCGAAGAATTGTATTCATCACTATTTTCACCGGGGCAATCTAGAATACATTTCATGGCTCCAGAGAGTTCAGAACTGACTAAATATGCATGTAATACTTATTTAGCGTCACAAGTTGCATTGACAAATGTTTTTGCGAATCTGGCTAAAAAGGCTGGTGCAAATTGGAGGGAGATGATCCCTGCGGTTCTAGGAGATGAGAGGATTGGTAGATTTGTTCACCCTGGTTTAGGATTTGGTGGAAGTTGTTTTATGAAGGATGTATCACAATTGTATAACACTATCAAAGAGATTGGTGGATCAGAACAGGATTTTCAATTATTAAAGCAAGTTCTAGAACAAAATGAGAATCAAAAGATGCAATTGAATATTGTCCTGGATAGAATTTATCCTGAATTGAATGGTAAGAAAATTGCTGTATGGGGATTAGCATTCAAAAAAGATACCAATGATATTAGAGAAGCTGCTTCATTAAAAGTCATTCCAGATTTGTTGAAAAAAGGTGCAAAAGTAATCGCACATGATCCGCAAGCTTCAGAAGAGTTTATGCATGAAATGAAAAAATTGAATGTGGATACAACGAATTTAATGATAGTTGAGGATATGTATGAGGCTACTAAAGACTCTGAGGCATTATTAATTTTGAATGATTGGAAATTGTATCGGAGGCCAGATTATAACCAGCTTAGGAGTAATTTATCTAAAAGATTAATCCTAGATGGAAAAGATGTCTTTAATTATGAATCTATAAAAGAACAGAAGGACTTTGAATATCATTGTATCGGTCGGCCATCGGTGAATATTTTGTTGTAAAAACCTTTATAAAACCCAAAATAACTTTTTTTCTTAATTGGCACTGTAGTTCAACCTGGTAGAACACTAGTCTCATGAGCTAGTTGTTGGGGGTTCAAATCCCCCTGGTGCCATTATTAATTTCTAAAAATTGTTTTATTTCAGAAATTTTTCTAGGATTAAGAGAAATATGTTCTGAAGAATCTTTGCCTGTTCTTTTTACAAAAAGTAAAATCCATTCATCATTATTTAATTCTTTCAAAGCAGTGCCTATTTCTTTTTTACCTTCTTTGTATAAAATTAATAGTCAGAATGAATTTTTCTTCACAGTTGATTAAATTATATGACAAAATGATTTTACAAGAATTATGTATGCATACGCCATGCTCACACACCTTCTTGTAAAAAAATTTAGCTTCGATATCAAGTATTTAAATTTTGAAAAATTTAGCAAAAGTTTTTATTCTTATAAATTTCTAAGTAATTCTTCAAGGGTATCCTTTACCTTTTTATTTTGTTTTGCTAAATCTTCTGCTTTTTTAACTCTATAGTCCTTAAGTACTCTTATATATATGCCTGATATAACAACTTCATTCAATTTGTTAACAGGAATGACCTTATATTCTTCAAAACATACAATTAAACTATATACAATTGAATCTGATGCATCATCACCAGCAAAAATAGGGCTTCCATATTCTATTCCTCTTCTTATTTGAGCAGAAACATTAGGGTTTATAGACGTAAAAATCATACCAGAAGAGCCATTGTTACTAATAAACTCTTCATCATATTTCCAATCTTCAAAAGCAATACTTTCTAGCTTTTTACAAACTATTTCTGCTTGAGATATATCCAACCCATATATTAGTTCCATTATAATCGGATGAATAAAGCTAAACTATATTAGAACTTGTTGTAACTCAGAACAACAACATTTATTAATTACTTCTTCTTCATAAAAATTATGGAGGAATTGATAAGAAAACTTGAAGAAACAGGATTAAGTGAAAAAGAATCTATAGTTTATCTAGCTCTTCTCAAAAATGGATCTGTCTTTGGAAGTGAACTAGCAAAAATTTTGGGCATGGATAGAAGTCACACATACAATATTTTACAAAATTTGATTAACAAAGGCTTAGCCAGCCACATTGTCAAAAACAAAAAGATATTATTCCAAATTACATCTCCAAAAAATTTACTTAATTCAATACAACAAAAAGAAAAAATTATTCAATCAATTATTCCCGAATTAGAAGCACTGGAAAAAATAAAATATAAATCTTCAGCAATTAATATACATGAAGGTAAAACAGGATTAAGAACAGTTATTAGATTAATATTAGAATCAAGAGCAAAAGATATGTTAGTAATTGGTGCAACAGGAAAAAGTTATGAATTTCTTAAATATGAAATGCCCCATATTTCAAAGAAGACAGCATTACTCAAAATAAAAGGAAGATTAATTACAAGTGAAAAGTTAAGAGGGCATGCATTTACAAAACTTCCAAATTTTACGATAAGATACATTGAAGAATTAACTCCTTCTTCTATATTAATCTTTAATAATAACGTGGCTATTAATGTATTTGAAGAAAAACCTTTTGTAATTCTAATTGAAAACAAATCTATTGCTGATAGTAATAAGAAATATTTTGAATATTTATGGAAAATAGCAAAGAAATAATCAATAAATCAAAAACAAAACCTACATACTTTGTCTTTAATTCTACAAACAAAATAACTGAGCCTACCCTTATAAAACAATATAAAATACTAAAGAGAACTTTGCATAATTCATAAAGAGTAAAAACTTTTAACACTTCAGCTTTGCTGAGGTAAAATAATGATAACTTCTTTAAAACAATATGGTGTTAAACTAGCATATGAAAAATTAGATCGAATAGGAGATAAATTAGAGCCTTTTCAAAAATTAATTGATTGAACAAGAAATAATTATACTATTATTAAGAGTCCTAAAAGAAGACGTATTTAATGATGAAAAAAACACAAAACAAAGGTAAAGATGCAATTATTAATGGGGTTCAAATCCCCCTGGTGCCATACTATTAACTTCTGTTTAATAAATAGCAAAGGCCAGCAAATAATGTAGAATATTCTGCAGTTTGTACTAAAGCACAAGCCATTAAATAAGTATTAGATGGTCTGAGGCTTAAATTTTCAAGTAATCTTCTATATCGATCCATTTCAATAATAGTATTATCATCATGAGAGTGATTTCTTCTCCAGGCTATTGCTTCTTGGATTGTAGTGTCAATTGCTTTTCTTAATTCATTTACCATTTTATTTACCTCTTTGTTTGGCATTCAAATAAGCTATATAAATGTATGTTGTTGGAATTAACCACAACAATTATAAACTCAAAGAGATTAATAAATAGCTATGAAAGCCTCAATGTTAGTAGAATTTGGATTAAGTGAAAATCAAGCTAGGGTTTATTTAGAAATTATTCAATCCCCTGGAAGATCTGGGAGCAATATTTCAAAATCTTTAAGCATAGATCGTTCATTTGTATATGATATAATTAATTCTTTAATCAATAAGGGATTAGTCAGCTATGTTGTTAATGGCAAAATAAAAGTATTTTATCCTTCAGATCCCGAAAATTTAATTAAAGAAATAGATGAAAAGAAAATTAAAGCTTTAAATCTAATAGAAGAAATAAAAAAACTGCAAGAAAAAAATAAATCTGAAAATGAGGTTAAAGTTTATGAAGGAAAAGCTGGATTAAAGGCTTATGTAAGAGAATTCTTGGATTGTGATAATTTCTATACTCTTGGTGGAGGAGGAACATTAAATATACTAGAAGTTTTAAAATATGATTATCCTAATTATATTAAAGAATTTGAACAAAAAAAAATTAAAGGCTCTTTGATTACATCAGAAAAAAATAAAAAAATTATGGGCTCAATATACCCAAAATCTTCGGTTAAAATAAGAAATCTAGAACATCTAGATAGTAGTGTTAGTTTTTCTATTTTTAATAATAAATTAGCCATCTATTCTGCCGAAGAAAAACCTTTTGTTTTAATAATAAATAATAAAGAGATTAGTTCATCTTTAAAAAATTATTTTGATCACCTTTGGAAGCAAGCTAAAAAATGAAAGCAATAAAGACAAAAGCACCGCAGGTGTTCCAAATCCCCCTGGTGCCATTATTAACTTCTAATAAATTTATAATTTAAATAAATAGACTTTCAGAAAAATTTATAAATAAGTTAAACTTAGTTGGTATAAGGAGGACTAATATGGTACAAGCTTTGGTTCAGATAAATGAAAATACAAATAGGGTATTGAATGTAGTGAAAGCAAAATATGGTCTTAGAGATAAAGGTGAAGCTATTCAATTAGTTGTAGAAAAATATATTGAAGAAGAAGATGAGCCTGAATTGAGACCTGAATTTATTGAAAATATTAAAAAAACTGAAAGTAAAAAAGGCATAACTTTTATATCAATTAAAGAATTAAGAAAGAGGTATGAATGAAATATGAAATTCACCCAGATTTAGATGAATTATTAACAAAACTTTCTAAAAAAGATAAAAGTTTATTTGAGCAGATTTTAAAGAAAATTGCAGATATTTGCAATTCAGATATTAATCATTATAAGAATTTGAAAAAACCATTACAGAATTATAAAAGAGTACATATTGGTCACTTTGTTTTTCTATTCAAAGTAGAAAATGAAACTATTATTTTTAGATATTTTGATCATCATGATAAAATTTATCTGATAAATGATTAATAACTATATTCATTAAATCTATGAATCCTATAAATAATTCTTTGAAGAAATGTGAAAGTAAGCAGAGATGCAAATCTCCTTGGTGCCATTATTAATTCAATAATCCTGTGCACCTCCAGTTAACTTCTGTTGAACCATTTTCATAAACAACACAAGCAGGATTGCAGTTATAAGGATTTTCAAAAGGTATTAGATCTATCCAATAGGTTTTTGAATTTTCGTTGTACATTATTGAATCTTCTGAAAGAGTACCATATTCAGTACAGTTGCTAGCTTCTGCAACTATCATAGCCCAATCTTCAGAACCGGCTTCGTATTCCAAGCATTTTGCATCTTTGGAATAATCCCCTTCACAACCAATTTCAGTACAACCAGATATTTTACCATCAACAACACCACAAGTATTGCAGCCATCATAGTAAGAGATGCAATTTTCCATAATTTCATTATCGCCTAAAGCATCGTCACCATAAGGAATGCCTTTATCTGCTGAGCAGCCAGCTATTATTAAGCATGATACTGCTACTAGGAATATAATTATTTTTTTCATAAAATATGCAAAGCATAACAACTATTTAAAGCATTTCAAGACTTCAAATATAATTGAAGTTAAGATTTCTTTTTATCTAATAGTAATCTAAGATGAGTTTGGCGAATCTTTTGCAAACCCTTATGGTCATTATAATATTTATCTAATAGACTTGAAAGGATCTCACCAGATTTTACGTAAGGAACCAAAACATAATCCGCACCAAGATTGTAAAGATCAATAGCTTCATTTGAAGTTTTTGCGGTTAAGATTATTGTAGGTTTTAGATTCAATTCTTTAATAAATAGGATTAAGGTTTTATTATCCTCTATACAGGGGATAGTTGAAACAATAAATTTAGCGGATGTAAAATCAACTCTTTTTAAAAGTTCTAAGTTACTAATATCGCCATATAAACAAGGAGTTTTTTTATGTTTGAGTGTATCAATTATCTCAGGATTATAGTCTACAACAAATAATTTTGTTTTAAGGTGTTTGAATGTTCTTAAGAATGTACCACCAACACGATCTGCACCGAATAGGATTAATTCAGGGCGGTCTTTATGTTCATAGCCAAAAAATTTCTTTTTTGTTGAAAGTTTTTCAAATATTGAAAGAAACCTATGAATAAAATTGTAAGTTTTTAATTCATATTCAACAATGTAAGAAGTTAAAGCGATACTAATAACACCCAAAAGGATTGTAACTGAGAATAACTCTGGGGAGATATTATCTACTGAAAGAACAAGGATTAAACCAAATTCACTTATTTGGGCTAAGGAAACAGCCGTAACGAAGGAGTTACGCTTATCATAACCGAATATACTTAGTAATATCATTACTATTAATGGTTTTAATAAAATCACTAATGCTAAAAATACAAAGAAGGGAGTTATAATTGAGGAAATATTTGTTGAAACAATTTGTAGCCCAAGAGAAACAAAAAATATAATTGCAAAAAAATCTTTTAATGAACTCACTTTTGAAATAATATTTAGGTTGTAAGGTAAGTTGGCTAGTGTGATTCCACCGAAAAAAGCACCAATTGCAATTGAAAAATCAAGTGCATAGGCCAATAAAGAAAATAAGAAACAAAATGCTAATGAGAGTAAAAATAATAATTCTGAAGACTTTGCCGCAAATTTGAAGGTAGGGTGGATTAAATATCTATTTGCAATGAATGCGATCACTAGTAAAATTAAAAATTTCAATAAACTATATAGGATGGCTGTAAATGAAAGGGAATCTGAGCCGATAATCAAAGTTAGTGCAAGGATTACTAGGATATCTTGGATGAATAATATCCCTAATAACATTCTTCCGTGAATAGTACTTAATTCATCTTTGTCTATTATTAATTTTAAAACAATCATAGTACTTGAGAATGCAATAATTAAACCAGCATAGATTGCATTCATAGTATCAAAACCCATTAATAGTGCAACAAAATACCCCGCTGCAAAGGTTAAGAATACTTGAAGAATACCTGTAATAGCAACAACCCCCCCTAGTGATTTTAATTTCTTTAAATCCATCTCTAGTCCAACAATGAAAAGTAAAAAAATTATTCCAATTTCGGAGATACTTTGGATTAAATTTGTATCTTGAATTAATTTTAAACCAATAGGACCAATAACTAAACCGGCAATTATGTATGCAGGGATTAGTGGTTGTTTGAATAATCTTGCAATGTATGCAAAGAAGGTTGCAACAATAAGTATAACACCTAAGTTAAATAGTAAACTCTGCGGAACAAAACTCAACACGTCTTCGAACATTTATTTAATAAGGTGGAATTAATTTATAATACTTATTCTTTTTTGATAAAAATTTCAATAGTCGAAACACGAATTTGTTTGCCTTCTTTATTTTTGAAATCTTCGCTATTAATCACAACTTTGTCTACAACAATTTTATTTTCCAAAAATCTTTTTCTAGCAACTTCTGCAATGTCAACAGCCTTTGCAATAAATTTACCACGGGCTTTTACGATGACTTCAGAAGAATCTAATGTCGTAAATTGCATTACAACCCCTGTTACATAATTCATAAATGGTTTTTCACCAACTAGAATAATATTATTATTATTATCACCCATTTTAATCACCTAAAGGATTATTCTTCATTTCTCATCAAACGAGTAATGTAACCAGCTAAAACGTTTTTCATTTTTTTAGAAGGAACTTCAATATAGGTAGGTAATAGTTGTTTATTACTCTCAAAATCAGTTTTGAAGCTTGCTCTATGTTGAGAAACTAACTTTTTTCCGGTTCTCTTGATAACAGTAGTTTTAATTCTTCCCATGGGTTCAGTGAATTAAATAGAGGTTTATAAATGTTTCTAAGGGTTATTTTCTACGTAGAACCCAGATTTCACGATGCATTTTGGAGGTGGGTGTAGTATATAGAATTGGCTCATCAATAGTAAATTTGCTGGTTATGAAACGGGTTAAATTTATCTTGAAATGCTTTTTTGACCTTGCACGAAATATTGGGGTTATGATTACAATGTTCTTTTTTGTAATCTTTTGTAAAGTGACTAATAATTCTCTGTAAAGAGGGATTAATTCATTCAAAATCTTTTTTGCTTCAACTTCTGTAGGGAAATTTTTTAGAAATGGGCCCATATAAGGTTCAGTTGCAACTACATCAACAGAAGGGGCTTTCCGATCAGAACTTCTGGAGTCTAATTGGTATAATTGGAATGAATTTTCGAAATTGTGTCTTGCTTTTAACCAATCCAAGTTCTTTTTCGAGGCATCAATACAAAAATGATCCTTATCAATACCAATAACATTAATATCCATCAATAATGATTCTTGAAGGATTGTTCCAATACCACAAAAAGGATCTAATAAAGTTTCACCTTTTTTTACTTCAGAAAGATTGATTAAAAATTTTGCTAATCGAATTGAGATTGTATGTAATGGTCTTTGTACTGGACGTTGTAAATCTCGAGCCTTGTATTCACGTGGATTAAATACGGCAATAGATTTGAAAACTTGGCCCTTGTATTGGATGATTTCAATGACTGAAGTTGCTTCTGAAGGATTTAGAAACTCTTGCTCTTGATGATGAGATTTTTTTATGGTTGCTTTGATTTTTTCTTTTTTGAAATAATTTTTTAATTCGCTGACCATAGATTCATCTTTGGTATAATTTGAGACTGCAAACCGAGCTTTGTTTTTTGTTCCTTCATAAAGATTGTCAAATGAGTCTATCTCAACACCAATCTTTTGTGTACCGGCCAAATCTTTGATGAATTTACTGGAATTAAAAGAAGGAAGTTCTAAAATTAAAGCTATATCAGAATCGTCTTTAATTGTATACTTAACCTTTTGAGTTTTCAAATAGGCAAAAAGTTCTTTCCTTGAAAGTTCTGGATCTCTACCTAAGATGAATATGTATGATTTCATTGTAAAAATTAGTATTGTAGAAGTTTATAATTATTCTGTTCTACTTATTGATGCATAAACTGTTGCATTCTTATCCCATAGTCTTGGAATATAAGCGCCCCTGTATTTTAATGATTCTTGTGCGGCCATTGTTGCAGTAATAAGTAAATCTTCTGGATTCGTTCCCCTTGATATTGCATCAACCGCTGAAGCTAAAAATGCATCACCTGCGCCGATAGTATCTACAATTTGCCCCGGAGGGGTTTTGGATCCTAATTCTTGAAGATTTAAATCATACACACTAGAATAATTACGAGCCATTAAACAAGCACCAGAAGCATCTTTTGTTGTTAATAGATATTCTAATCTTGGAAATCTATCAAAAAATTCTCTTCCATTAATTCCAAGTAATTCTTTGATTCTTCTAAGTTCTTCTTTGTTTGTAGAAAGAACAGTAACAAGGCTTAATAAATTTCCTAAAAATGATGCATCTGAGGAGGAATTTAAAGAAAAAACCTCTGAACCAGGATTTAATACACTCATTCCTGAGTATGAATTTAATGCTCGATATGCAAGAGATAAATTTACCTCAGAAACAATCATGATACCGTGGGAATTAAAAAAATCCTGGGGTAATTTTGTAGATCCTTGAGCAGTTACATGGGGCAACCAAATTGCTGAATCATGTTCAGTTGGAGAATTAAGTGCATATATACATTCTGCAGAAATACCTGGCAGAGAAACAAATCTACTAGTATCTACTTCAAGGGTATTTAGATCACGGATATATTTTCGAGTTAATCTATCATTACCGACAACAGAATATCCTGATACAGCTCTTTCTCTAATTCTTAAAAACTGGCAAATATTTGGAAGGGGCCCACCTAATTGTGTATGAAAGGGAACTCTTTTTTTCTGAGTATATTCAAACAGTAACTTTCTAAAGCTCTTTAAATTTTTTTTTGTTTGAATAAAATTAACCAATTCCTCATATTCATTCAGTTGAGGAGTAATAATTCGATCAATAGCAAAATCTCCTATAACTACAATACTATCCAGATCTTTATGGCCCATAATCTATTTTTGAGCAAAATAAGAACTTTATAAAATATTCGGTTTGTTACTCTTGGGTGCTAAAACTATTTTTCTTTGAAAAGTTTGATTTCTTCTAGTATATTCTTTGCCAACTCAGAATCCTTAACAATTAAAACTCTGAACTTACCTTTTTTGTGAATCATTTCAAGGAGTTCATTTAAATCTCCACAAGGGCAATCTTTGTATTTAACAAAATAATTTCCTAATTCTTGGTGAATTTGGTTGTCGCCGTAGAAATAAACAATTAAATCTCCTAGAACATTGGTTTTCCAAGAAAGATTTGTGTTATTTGAAACTAAAATTTTAAAGCCGATATCACGTTCAAATTTAAGGCAAAATTGATCAATTTTAAAATTGAATGCACAAATTCCATAGATCTTAGATTTTAATTTTGAAATGACTTGTTTTTCTCTAGCGGGATAAACTAATGGCCACCAATTATGGTGGTAATGCATGAGAATTTTTTTATCGGTATCAAAAAATTCGTTGAAATAATCTAAAAGCTCTAAAAAATAATTATCTAATTCAGCATAAGAGCCAAAATCAAATGATAAAGAATCGCCTTCATTTTTCAATTCTAATAATTTATTGATTGAATGTTTCTTTTGAGAAGTATAATTTGAGATAATTAAATCTGAAAAAAGGCCAACTTGTTTTATCCATACAATATTGAGAAGATACTTTTTGTTCTCTTGAAGTATTATGTCTTCTTGAATTAAATGATTCAGTTCTTTATGGACTGATTGATATGAAACGGATTCGTTGAAATTATTTTTAATTTTTAATTTTAAATCCTTAACAGTTAATGGAAACTCGGAGGATAATATTAGAATTATTTTTTCTTTAACAGTTTTTGGAATCAATTTCGGGAGTAATGCTCTAATAATCATTTTTGGAAATAAATTAACAATTATATATAAATGTTTGGATTTTTAAACTGAATCGTTGAGTTTTTATTTAACTGAAATTTTAAGTAGTAGTTATGACAATAAGAATTAATCATAAGGAAATGAATCTTCATATCAAAGAAAACGGATGTCAGGACAAAGAAGTTTTAATTCTTGATACAAGATTACCTTACTTTTATACAAAAGTTAAAGAATTGTTTCAAAAAGAGCCATCTGAAGTGAATATTGTTTTTGTAAAAAATAAGGTTGAATTTGAACAAATCATTGGTGAAGCTTCTGAATCTTCTTGTACATATTCTGATGGGAATGCTATTTATATCTATGAACCAAATCAATTTGGGATTGCGACAGAAGTACCAAGAGAAAATTTTTATGAAGCTTTATGCCAAGAATTGATTAATTTATTCTATAAACAAAATCGGTTAAATTAAACTCTTAACCATTCATTTCTAAGGATTTCATCCCAAGAATTTGCTCTCTGAACCAAATCTGGGAGTTGGCTATAACTTGTATTCCAAGGGCGAGAAAATAATATACCCTTAATACCCTGATTTGCACAATCTCGAAGAGTATCAAGATTATCATCAATCATTAATTCTATATCGCCTTCAAGGCAAATTTGGGATTTACTAATAGAGCCTCCGGGATATAAATGGGTAAAATGTATTTCTCTAAAACAGCCAGGGCAATCTTTCTGTAGTCTAGCTTGGACTCTCTCATATTGGTCAACACCAGAATCAGTGATCAAAACTAAATTATGCCCCCGACCAACCAAATCTAAGATTCCATTATTTGCTCCCTGGATTGATTTAGTTTTTTTTCTTGTCCTAGACCTTTCAAATTGGCCCATAAAAGAATGATATTGTTCTGGAGTTGAAAATCCAAGAATATGCTGAAGATTAAATGAAGTTAAATGATTTAATTTCATTCTTCGGTTTGGAAATTTTTGATTAAAGTAAATTAATAAAGCTCTAGCATAATCATCCTTTACATCATCATAATCAATACCGATAGATTTGGTAAAAGGCATTTAAAAAAAGTTTTTAAGGGAGTATTTAAACCTTACTTAATCTTCAAAAAACTCATTCCTTTAAGATTTTTGGTCATATATTCATTAGCTTTTTTGGTTATGTCTCCTGATGAAACAAAAATTGTTGGAAGTTTCATATTTTGGCCCTCTGTAAATGCTAATAATAAATCGCCCTCATTAGAGGATTTTTTATGCCTGGCTTTTACAAAGTAAGACAAGTCACCCAATGTTGAAGGGACCTGGACAGTAAAGTTGATTTCTTTCTTGCCTAAAATTTTCTTTTCTAAGACTTTAATTTCTTTTTTCTTTAAGAAAATTGAAACGGTTTTTTCGAAATCAGTAGGCTCTTCTTTTTTATCAACTAATACTTCCTGTAAGAATTTTTTCTTAGATTTAGGTTTTTCTTTTATTTCAGGAACTTTAGTTTCTTTGATTTTGATTTCTTCTTTTTTTATTTCTGGCTCTTTGATAATTTCTTTTTCTATTATTGGTTCTGTTTCTGATTCTTTAGTAGGATATAATTGTTCAAGCTGTTTCCCTATTAAATCTTTAGCCAGTGTGTCCTCAATAATATACCATTTCCAAAATAATTCTTCAGTATCATTGATGGTTAATTTAACGGGTATTGCGAAATCCATTAATTCACGTAGAGCTACTCTTTCAAAAGGCAAACAATCTCTATCCCTAAGGACTTTTTTTTCTCTAAGTAAGTCTAGTGCTTCGCGAGGTTTTTGTCCAATGCTATTACGAAGCATATCTGGAAGTTTGGATTCTTGTTCTTTACAATAATAAACTGGAGAACCACCAATCTTTGCCTTAGAAATCTTAATACGTTTATTTGATGCTAACTCAGATAATAGTGCTGAAATGAAAATGTTTGTAGAACGGAATTCTTTTGAAGCCTCAGAAGGAAGTATTGGGCCATTTCGTTGAACATATTCAAATAATCTTTCCTTTAGTTCAAGAATTCTGTTGGGGGACATAATTAACTTTAGGAGAAGAGAGTTTGTAAACTTTTCTATTCTTTAGAAGATATCTTAGTTTTTTACTGTTGATATTTGAAGAGGTAATTTTCGTTTCTTTTTTGGGATTTTACCCTTTGGTTCTTCTTCTATTTTAGATGATTTTTTAGCTTTACAATCTATTGTTAAACTTCTTACTAATCCTATTGGGGAACCTACACCATCTTTTTTTACCTTTGCACGCAATTTAAAATTTAAATCATCTAAATCTGTTTCATGATCAATCAAATCACTAACTGCAGCAATCATTTCATAAGGATCATATCTTAATAAAACATTTCCATTAAAATCCTTTTTTGTCAAATATTCATAAGCAATATTTCCTATTACAAAAGAAGGAATCATTCCAATAATTCCAAAAAGAGTTGATGTATCTGAATCTAATCCAAGATAATTTAATGCTAAACCAAACCCTAAACCGCCAATTGGTGCAATAGCAAAACCAGCAATTATTCCATCTTTACCAAAATAGTTTTGTTTACCATAATGATCATATTTTTTGCCAACATTAACAACATGTTCTTCAAATAAAATTTTTGCTAAAGCACGATCTCTTCGATCATCCATATTTAAACCGTAATCTTTATCAACTTTTGTTTCAAGATTAGCATGCCCTATTCTTTTTCTAAGTGCTTTTATTCTTTTTCTACCCATTTGATTTTTTTGGTCACTAAAATTATAAGCAGTAGCAAAAAAATATTCAAGATCATTCATAGAAATTCCCTTTTGATTTGCTTTTTCAATTAATTTTCTTAAATCATCATCAACTAATCTTCCAAAGTAATCTCTATTATCATCAAATACAATTTTTTCTAAATAAAATAAGTTTATTCTTGGTACTCCAAAGATATTTTCATCTGGGATAATACTTCTCAACCGATTTAATGATTTTGGTTGAATACCATCTTTTAATTGTTTTATTATTTCATCAATAGCCTCCTTTATGTTTGGAGCCATTAAATCATGATTATTAGTAACATAATCTTCTAATTCTTTAATTATTACAGGTATTGTTTTATTTGATTCTAGCTGTTTTAATACAAAATATTTTGGTTCAACATCTGGAATGTTCCAACTATTTGTTGAATGAACTTTTTCTTCTAAAGAAACTGCAGTTTCAGGATCAGCATTAAAATCAGCTAACAAGCTTTCACCAGAATTATATCTTTGAGTTAGTATATTTCCTAGAGTTTCTCTAATTGCTCTTGCTCTACCTGCACCAAGACTTTTGAGATTATCTTCGAATTTATCATAATCAACCTTTTCTGAAGTTTTACCACATTCAAATTTTGAAATCTCACCACAAACTAATTCATACAAAACTAAACCCAAAGAATAAAAATCACTAGCAGGACTTGCTTCACCAGCCATTTGATCTAATGAAATGTATTTTAAAGTTCCTTGAACTGTTCTTAACGAAGTACCAAAGGTTTTATCAACCTTATCTGTTACACTGCCTAAATCTAAGATTCTAACTTTTTCTCCTTTACCAACCATAATATTTGAAGGTTTAATATCTCTATGCGCTTTTGTTGAATCTCCAGACCTATGTAAATAATCTAAAGCTTCAACTGCTTGCTGAAAATAATTTAAACTATCTTCTAGAGAAACACCTTCTTTGATTTTTTCTTCAAGAGTTTTACCTGGGATATATTCCATTACAAGGCCTTTTGAAACCAGCCCTCTATCAGAATGTGAATACAAACCAAACACTTTTGGAAAAGCAGGATTATCTAATGCCATTAATTCTTTAACTTCTCTTTCAACAACTTCATATAATTTAAGAGCATCATCAGAACCAGAAGCAGCTTTTCTATTGATTTCTTTTAAGGCATAATAATGACCATCTTTATCTTTGACTAAGAAAACTTGAGCACTACCACAATCTGAACTTAATACACTTTCAATTAAAAAATCATCAGAATTATATAATCTCAATCCTCCAAAAATTGGTTCGCTAGCCATGAAAAAAAAAATGTATTCAAATAGTTTATAAACCTTCCGATTAATTTACTTCTTATGAGTGATTAATATTATGGTCTAGTCCATTTGATTTCGTAATAGGTTACATCGCCTTCTTCATCAACAACAGCAATTAAAAGCCTTTTACGGGTAGAATGGGCAACTCTGTTCTTGGATGAAAAATCATACCAAGTCATTGTACTAGATTCGGCTACTGGGAACATAATCCATTTTGCATGATCATCACCAGGTTTGATCCCACGATCATATACTCTAAAGTCGGCACCAAATTTTAATGCAGTTTTTACTACATAACCACGATTACGCATATCCTTAAAAGCTGAATATCTAATAAAAAAATTAGCTTCTTTTTTTACGGCTATTCTTAGTAAGGAATCAAAATCCAAAAGTTTTTTTCCTTTAGTAATTTGCATTTTTTCACGTTCTAACAAATAAAGAGCTTCGACAAGGGAATATTGAAATTTTTTGTGATAAGGTTCTCCGTATCGAGTTTTATCATAAAATTCATTAGAAGCATTGCTATTTGAAGCGAGAACTTTATCACCAATATATTCAGCATTAATGACTTGAGCAATATCTTCTGACATTCTTTAAAATAAAGATAAAGTATTTAAAAACCTTTTCTTTCATTATACATATGGAAATAGTATTGTTAGGAACAAGCTCTATGGTGCCAACCGTAGAAAGGAATCATTCAAGTTCTTGGTTAAAATACGAAAATGAAAATATATTAATAGATTGTGGAGAAGGAACACAGAGGCAGATTAGAAAAGCTAAACTCTCTGCAATGAAGATTACTAAAATTCTGATTACTCATTGGCATGGGGACCACATTTTAGGTTTACCAGGATTATTTCTAACTTTAGGAATGCATGATTTTTCTGGAGTGATTGAAGTTTATGTGCCGAATGGAACAAAAGAATATATGCATAAAATGATGGGATTCTTTATTGGAAGTGAAGTTGCAAGGTATAAAATCATTGAAGTAGAACAAGGTATGTTCTTTGAAAATGAAAAATTCAAGCTTGAAGCTAAATGGTTAGAGCATGGAGTTAAAACCTTAGGATATAGTTTCATTGAAAAAGATAAAAGAAAAATTTTAATGAATAAATTGAAAAAAGTGGGTGTGAAACCAGGGCCACATATTAAACAATTACAAGCTGGAAAAGATATTGTTGTTAACGGAAAGAAAATCAAAGCTAAGGATTATACACAATTGATTAAAGGGAAAAAAGTTACTTTTGTAAGTGATACTAGAAAGTGTAAGAATGCAATTGAACTTGCAAAAGAAGCGGATATTTTATTTTCAGAAGCGTGTTACTTGAATGATTTTAAAGATTTAGCAAAACAAAGAATGCATATGACTGCAGAAGATGCAGCAACAATAGCTAAGCAAGCAAAAGCAAAAAGATTGGTAATGGTACATTTTTCTCAAAGATATAGTAACCTAAAAGACTTTGAAAAACAAGCTAAAAAAGTTTTTAAGAAAAGTGAAGCAGGAAAAGATTTAGAAAAATTTAATCTTTCTTAAGTTTTAATTGTAATTGCAAAAATAAGTAAATACTTGCAATTATTGATACAGAAATTGAAATGAATATCTGTAGAATGGACCAAATATATGTTGGGTAAACATTAGGAATTAACTCTATAATTTGAGAGAAAATATTCGAAACCCCTGAGACAATCAAACTCAAAGCAAATACCATTAAACCACTGAAAAGAACAAAGGAGGTCTTATTTTTAATCAATTTGAATGATTCTCTTAATAATTTAATTGGATGTTTATTTGATTTTAAAAACATCATTTGATACACGAAAAGTAAACCGAATTTTAATAAGATAAAAAGGACTAACCCGATTCCAATCATTACTGCTAATGAGATCATAGTTGCAGAATCGGGACCCCAATTTGAGAATATTAAATAAACTAAACCACCTAGGATTAAAGTCAATAAAAGCCCAATACCGAATATTAGAAATATACCTGCTCTCAATAAAACAATAGGCCAGAAAAAGGGTTTACACTTTACAAAAGAATTTTTCAAAGAAGCTTTCTTATTATGCATTAAGTCTGTAATCATATCAAATTTGATTGCAGTAATACCAACACCGACGAAAAAGGTGATAATAATGAATAATAAGGATGAGATAATTATCTGAGTCATATTTTCGCTAAAAAAATTCTTCATTAGCTCTAAAGAAGCATCTTCAGCCGATTGAACTAAAGGCATAATCTCGGATGCACCAGTATAAAAGTAAACAACTGCTAACAAAGAATAAATAATCAATAAAGAAATTGCATCAGGTAAAATTAATATTAAGTTTTTCTTGAATAAATTAAAACTTTCTTTTAAATTCTTAAATGACATGAGGATAGAGTTTAATTAAGTGTTTAAATATTTTTTGTAGTTATTTTAATATTAGTTCTACTATCGCTTCTGAATGAGGTGTTTGCGGGAATAAATCAAATAATGCGGCAGAATTTACTTTATACTCATGAAGTTTAACTAAATCTTTAGAGAGTTGTTGAGGATTACATGAAATGTATATAATTAAGTAAGGTTTTAATTCTTTTATTGCATTAATGGTTTTAGGATCCATTCCGGTTCTCGGGGGATCTGTGATTAAGTATATCGGAGTTTTTAGGTTTAAATTTTTCAAATATTTTGAATCCATAGCAAATGCTTCAACATTGTCTAAGTTGTTTAGTTGAATATTATGGTTTGCCATCTCTATAGATTCTTTAGAAAATTCTACGATTGTGACTTTTTTGAATAGTTCAGAGTTAATAATTCCAAAAGTCCCAACACCGCCATATAAATCTAATAAATTATTTTCTTTTGTAGGATATTTGGAGAGTATTTCAGAACAATATTCGTGCATTTTCTTTGCCATTAAATGATTATTTTGGAAAAAGCTTTGTATAGAATAATGGAAATTTTTATTATGATAATTAATTGTTAAATAATCGTTTCCCTTTACCACAAAAAAATCTGAAGAAGTGCTTACATCCGTTTCTGGGGGAACATATGTTACTAAAATATTTTCAGCCGAAGTTTTTTCAGCAAAAGATTTGATTTGTTCTATCGCTTCACCAAGTTTTGTGGACTTTGAATTTAAAACAAAAGAGATTGAAGAATCATCAGCAGTACGAATAACTGCATACCTAAATGTACCTGAATGTTTTTTTACATCAAAAGTATCATTATTAGTGAAGAAGGATTGTATTTCTGACATAAAAGTATTTATTTTTTTGTCTGCAATTAAGCAATTATCAATTGGAACGATCTTCTGCCATTCAGACTTTTTTCTTAGCCCTAGGCTGTTTGATGTGAAAATAAGGTCCATACGGTTTCTATAGTTGTATTTTTCCTCTGAAAAAACCTTAACAGGGATTTTGGTAATTATCTCAAGCTGTTTTTTCTTGTTCTCTAATTGTAGCTCATAGGGAATATGCTGAGCTGAACAACCACCACAATTCCCAAAATATTTACAATCTGGTTCAACCATAAAGTATGTGATTTAAGAAACACTTAAAAAGGTTTGCAAAGCTAATTTTTACTATGGATTATTTAGAAAAGGCACAAGAAGTATACAATCAAAACTTTGGTAATGAAACCTGGTATGGTAGATGTATTTTTCTAAGTTGGTATTGTGATTTAGGGACTTGTAAATTTTGTTTTCGATCAACACAGAAGCATAAAATTAAATTTGCAGCAAATGCTAAGAGGACTTTGAGTTCGGTTATTGTGGAAGCATTATTATGTAAAAAATTGGGGTGGAGAATTGAATTTTTAACTGGAGGATATAAGATATTTACAATTGATGATTTGATTGAAATAGTAAAACAAGTAAGTAATGTATTTGGTGAAAAAATTTGGTTAAACTTGGGAGTAATTAGTGAAGAAGACCTAGAGAGGTTTAGACCGTACATTATGGGAATTGCAAGTTCTATTGAGACTATTAATCCCGAATTACACAAAGAAATTTGTCCGGATAAAGATATTGAATCTTATGAGAAAATGTTCTCTTACGCTAAGGATTTGAAAAAGAGTATGACAATCGTAATTGGGCTTGGAGAGAAAAGGGAAGATTTTGAATTATTGTGTAATTTTATTGAAAAGCATAAATTGGATAGGATTACATTTTATGCCTTGAAACCAGTTAAAGGGACTGTATTTGAAAATTCTTCTGGGCCTAAAACTGAGGATTATCTATGGTGGATTGCGAATACTAGAATAAGATTCCCAAAAATGGAAATAATTGCTGGTACGACTCCAAGAAGGTATGAAGAAGTAGGGGAATTAATGAAAGCTGGAGTGAATGCTTTTACTAAATTTTCTGCAACGAAAATGTTTGGAACAAAACAGGCTTTTAGAATTGAGAAAGATATAAAAAAATCTGGAAGAAAAATGGTAGGGACTATTACAAACCTACCCGATATAGATTGGAATAAAGAAATTGAAGCATTACATTTAGAGCCAGAATTAGAGAATGATGTTAAAAAAAAAATGGAGATATATTTAGATAGAATGAAAAGGCAGAATAATGATGATAGTGGTGATGAATAAAGATTATATATTAGTTAAAAAAAATAATATTGGAGGCAAAAAATGGGAACAGTAGAATATGGAGTAAAACAATTAACGGAGAATTGTTTAGGTATACAACCTTTTGAGAGAGTTGTATTAGTTTATGATCAAGAGAGAACTTGGTTAGCAGACGAAGTAACTAAAGCACTAGTAGAGAGAAGAGCCACTGTGGAGGCTTTTGAAATGGAAAATTATGGGGATAGGCCTGAAATTTTATCACAAGGACAATCAGCATTAAAATTTCCAAGAGAAATTGAAGAGGCATTAAATAAAGCTAGTGTAAGTATTTATTTTGCAAGTTCTAAAGTGGGAGAATATGCTTCATTTAGAAAACCCATGATTGGAACAATATTACCTTTAACTCAAGCAAGAAAATTAAGACATGCACATATGCCTGATTTAACTAAAACAATTATGGAACAAGGGATGAATGCAGATTATACTGATATTGAGAGATTGAATGCACAATTAATGGGAATTGCACCTCAAGCAAGAACAGGAAGGGTTGTAACAACAGCTGGGACTAATTATAGAGTTGATTTTATTCCTGAGAAATATCATTGGTATAATTGTAATGGAGACTTAAGATCAGGGTCAACAGTAAGATTTACAAACTTACCCGATGGTGAAGTATTTGGTTATGCATTAAATGCTAATGGAGTTGTTGTTGTTGATGGAGTTTTAGGGGATGAATTTTCTAGAAAGTATGGGGATATTAATGATACTCCCGTAAGTTTAGAGATAAAAAATAGTAGAGTAATTATTGATAGTATTAGATGCACAAATCCAACATTAGTTGCAGAATTAAAAGAATATATGCAAAGGGATGAAAATGCAAATAGAGTTGGAGAATGGGCTATCGGAACTAATCTAGCATTATTAGATTATCCATTTAGTGGAGAGCTATTACAAGATGAAAAATATCCTGGCCACCACTTTGCTGTTGGAGAACCATGCTCAGATGAAACTGGTGCAGAATGGACAAGTTGTGTACATCTAGATATGGTTTTAAGAAATCCAACAATAACTTTAGATCAAAAAGTTGTTATGGAGGCTGGAAGATTTTTAATTTAATTTTTTATTTTTTAATATGAATAAAGATTTTTTCTTGAATACTGAAGAAGTTGCTAAGAAATTACTTGGAATGAAATTAATTCACGAAACTCTAGATGGAATAATCTCTGGAAAGATTGTTGAGGTGGAAGCTTATTTATTCAATGATCCGGCATCACATTCATACAAAGGTAAAACCAAGAGAAATAAAGCAATGTTTGAAGAAGGTGGTATTGCATATGTGTATAAGATTTATGGAGTACATCATTGTTTTAATGTTGTTACAAACAAAAAAGGAATTGGGGAAGCAGTTTTAATTCGGGCATTAGAACCTTTAGAAGGGATTGAATTAATGAAAATAAATCGGAAAAAAGATTCTGATTTATGCAATGGGCCTGCAAAGTTGGTTGAAGCTCTGGGGATAAAAAAAGAGCAGGAAAAAAAAGATTTAATTTCCAGCGAGTTAAGAATAGAAGAATTTGAAATCCCAAAGAATATTGTTGCTAAGGAAAGGATTGGAATTTCTAAAGGGAAAAGTTTGAAATTAAGGTTTTATATTAATAAGAATAAATATATTTCAAAAATAAATTAAAAAGAAATTAATTTTATATGGAAATTTAAAACTTCACCAGCTAATGGGTGGTTTAAATCAATACCTAAATGTTCTTCTGTTACTTCAAAGATTTTACCCATTGCTTTTCTACCATCTTGCATTGTCATACCGATAATCATGCCAACTTGAGGAGTTTGTTCCTTAGATAAATTCTGTCTAGGAAGTTTTAATTTCATGTCTGGCCGTGGTTCGCCATAGCCGTCTTTAGGTTCTACTTTGAAATCTTTTTCTTCATTAACTTTCATTCCAACAACAGCATCATTGAATCCTTTAATTACATGACCTTCGCCAAGAGTAAACTCTAATGGATCTCTTCCTTTAGAAGTATCAACCACTTGGCCATCGTCTAAAGTTAATGTATATTCGACCTTTACTTTATCGCCATTTTTTGCAGTTTTCATTTGCTTCAGGAAAATTTTAGGATATAAAAGAGTTTTGGTAGTTATTAAGATAGTTTTTTATATTATTTGGCTAATATTAGATTATGCCTTTCTTTTATCAAGAAAAAAAATGGAGTTGTGGACCAGCAGCAATGAGAATTGCTTTAGTTACTCTAGGGATAAATAGAACTGAAAAACAATTAATTAAATTACTCAAAACAAATTCAAGAATTGGAACAAATAATAAAGCATTTCCAGAAGTTGCTGAAAAGTTTAAATTAAATTATATAGTTAAAAGGGTTGCAACAACTAATGATTTAAT
>Ga0208375_1001009_pt1 | contig 34498 bp, 35 predicted proteins | sample RifOxyD1_FD_184038 | JGI IMG/M metagenome (GOLD analysis project Ga0208375, IMG submission 184038) | Soil microbial communities from Rifle, Colorado - Rifle Oxygen_injection D1 (SPAdes) | ecosystem: Environmental > Terrestrial > Deep subsurface > Rock core/Sediment | place: Rifle, Colorado... | reverse complement strand
GACCAGGTTGGCCGTCGCCGGATCCAGCGGGCGGAGGGTGGACTGCTGGGCCAGCGCGGCCGGGGCCGCGATGCAGAGCAGTACCGCCAGGACCGCTGAGGAGCGGTGGTTCATGCGTGATCTCCAGGATGTCGTCTTCGCGGGAGCACGGGGGCCCTCGCACCTGCACATCGTAGGGATGCAGTGGGCGCGAACAGCGGTCTAACCGGCCTCCATGCGAGGCGGGTTAGAAGTTTCTGCGTGAAGATCGGTGTCGAGACCTGCGCGGAGCCCTGACGTAGTCCAGTGCGGACAGTCAGCGAAGAATCGCGTCTGGGCATGTGCGACGAAGGGCGCACCGATCACACCGACGGACTTGCGGACGCGCGATCGGCGCGGCCCGGCCTGTCTTCAAGGCGTGCCAGCGGTCCCAGAGCACATCCATTCGGTCGGGATGGATAAGGTCAACGCGCTGGTAGAAGGGCTTCTTACCCGCGGGGGCCAGTCGGATGTACCCCCAGTTGCCCACCTTCCATGCATTGCCCGGGCTGTCGGCCACGGCCATGGCCTGGGCCGTGATCTGCACGAGGTCGGACGGGGAGATCCTGCGGCGTGTCTTGGTCTCGACCAGCACGAACCAGCCATCCGGGGTGACGAAGCCCTGATCCACCTTGGCAGCGAACGGGCGCCGACCACGGCGGAAGAACGTCTTCTCGCTCACCACGAGCCGACCTCGAGCGATCTCGAGGGGCATGCGTGCGCGCTCCCCGTCCTCGTAGGACTCGGCGTCCATCCCCGCGGTCCTGACAGGACCGGTTGAGGGGATGAGGAACCACAGCATCACTGCCGTCAGGGCAATGACGAAGCAGGTGCCGATGATGGTTTCGAGGTTCATGGCGGGCGAGTCTTAATTGGTGAGATTGAAGAGCTTCCGTACTGCTCTACACGATCCCGGCCCGCGCGAAAGTTAGTTGAGGCAGCGTTCGATGCCGTCGACGATGTGGATGGCCGTGCCGGCTATCCACTCCGGATTGGTCAGCTTTCCGATCTCGTAGGGGTTCACGCCTACGCCCACTTCAAGCAGCAACGCGGGGCTCTGCGCAGATCGCAGCACCGCCAGGCCGTCGAAACGATGGATGCCGCGGCGATCGTCGAGCAGCTCGCGGTTCTCGCCTGGGATCGGTGCCGCGTGGTAGCGCGAGGGCACCTCGCCTGCTGCCACCATGGCATCCCCAACGTGCACCGCGCACTTCAGGGTGCCTTCCATCTTCCTCGCCTTTCCAGAAATGAAGACCGCGAAGCCGGCGAACTCACCCGCCCTGCCCTCATCAAGGAACTGCTGCTGGACGGAATCGTGATGGATGGACAGGAACAGGTCGGCGCCACGCGTCGGGCTGGTCCGGTCCAGGAGCTTTCGATCCAGACCCTGGGCGTGAACGTCCACGACCTGGTGGCCCCGCGCGGTCAGCCCCGAAATCACCTGCTCAGCCATGGCGCGGTTGAGCTTGAACTCCGGCGTGCCGTCCGAGGCAGTACTGCCGCCAGATGAGGGAGAGTGGCCGGTGTCGATGATGATCTGCGCCGCGTGGGCAGGCAGCGAGCAAAGCAAGGCGGCGGCGATCAGCAGCGAGCGCATACATACCCCCTCGTGCGCACCTGGGCTTCAAATTCGCGCTTCTGCGGAAGCTCGGCGCCCCAGCCTTTGACGGTCTCCAGGCTGACCTGGAACGTGGAGGCCACCGCTTCGGCAGAACCGAAGTACTCAATGAGCTGCTGTACGAGGATGGGGCCACCTGCATTTACGCCTTTCTGGGCCGTCAATCCGCCCAACACCGTTTGGACATCGCGCAGCGCAGCCAGGCGCTGGATTACTTCAACTGCATCCGGGTCGATGTCCTCCGGCACGCTGCGCTCGCCTTTGTGGATCTGTAGCAGGTGACGCGCGGTTAGGAATCGCTGCCTTGGTTTCCGCTCAACCTCCTTGGCACCTGATTCCGTTGCGCCGGGCAGCTTGGTTAACTTGTCGATCACAGCGCTGGCCTGCTCGATACTCAACGGTGGCGACAACTGAAGACTGGCAAGGGCCGCATCGACATCGGCAAAGCCTTTCTCCTTGGCCAGGCGCTTCAGGTACCCGGCTTGGGGCTGGGTCCCATAAGCGGTGGGTGCAGACGGATTCTCGGGAAGGTTGGACATGACGAGCGCAGGCAGTGATCAACAGACCAGATTCTGCGTGCATGGAACCCGTGAAAGGGTTCGTAACCGGCCTTGTCTGAGGCCCGGTTGGAAATCACCAGGGACTCGCCTAGTCCAGATTGACGTTCAGGCTCTTCAGAAGATCCTCAACAGGAACGCACGCACCGGCTTGCTTCAGACGGATCTGCTGGGTCTGTTGGATCTGGGCCACTTGCGCGTAGTCCGCCCTGCGTATGACATTGCCCAGCGGGTGACTGGAGCCATCCGATACCAGCATGGTTCCAGTGAAATGACCCCTGCCCCAGCCCGTCTTGTCCGGGGCGAGCTGCAGGCGCATGTGGAGCACGACCCGCAGAGCCTGGCTCAATGCCATCGTGGCCGCCTCACCCATGGCTGATCTGGCCAGGCTCTCGAGCCGCAGCAGGGCGGAGGCAGGGTCGAAAGAGTGGATCGTTGTGATTACCAACATGCCGTTGGAAGCGGCCTTCAGTACCTCCACCGCAGTCTCACTGTCGCGCACTTCGCCGATGAAGAGCATCGAGGGCCGAGTGGCCGGCATGCTTCTGTAGGCCCGGCGGATGGCGCCTGAAAACCCGCGCAGCTTTTCATCTTCAGCGTAGTAGTCGACCTTGAGCTGTCGGCATGAGCCAAGGTTCCACAGCCCTTCCATGGGCACCTCGATGGTGTCCTCCACGGTCAGGCAACGTCCACCGTAACGCTTCAATCGCGTCACGACAGTGCCACCGGCGATGGTGCTCTTGCCCTGCCCGGTAAGACCGCAGACCAGCACCAAGCCGCCCTCGTTCAACCACTCGCACTGGAGGATGTCGCGAAAGCGTATCTCCTCCATCTTCAGGTCGGTAAGGACTGGGGCGCTGGTGGGCAGCCGGCGCAGGCTGATCTGAGTCCCTTGCTCGGAGACGTCTCGGCATGCTCGCCAAGCGCGACCTTCGAACTCAACCCTGAAGTCCTCGCCGACCTGCTGGCCCGTGGAGACGTGGCTCATCAGAGAATTGACCCAAGGCTCGAGCTCGGTCCCTCCTAATACCCCGCATTCTGGAGTCCCGAAATAGCAGTAGGCTCCGGCGCCGCCGACACGGGGCTTACCTTCGCCTTCAGGGGCGGCCTCGTAGTAATAGAGGTCAATGATGCGATCGATGTCCGCGAGAGAGGTAGGCTGAAACCGTGGCGCACGCGCGGTCGCTTCCATCGTCAAATTCCCACAACCACAGCGTTGTCCGGAATAGACCCCGGCACCATCACAACGCCATCGTATGCAGGCCGGATAGTCACCAGCTCCCCGCCAGCATTTCTACCGGCCAGGAACTTGTCCCACGATGCTGACTTGTACTGGATCTGCGTCAGCACTCTGGCGGCATGGGCCGCGTCAGGCATGGCCATGAAAACGTAAGTGGATCCAGCCTCAGTCACGACCGAGAAGTGACTGGCTCCGTCGAACCACGACGGGACAGGAATTGAGCCCCCAGGCGTTGTACCTTCAGTCAACACGTTCCCATCCAGCTGATACGCGCGGACGTAGCCTGAGAATGCGGTGATCCGCGCGGCAACCTCAGTGGCGCTCGCCTCGTGGATCGCCTTGGCATCTGCCGCCGTGAGCTTTACTGCATACCAGCCGAAGAACAGCAGCATGGCGACCAGGTAGAAGGTCTTCATCGCGGATCAGGAGCCAGTGACGCTCGCCGGTACCGCCAGGCCCATCTCGGCCAGAACTTTGGCTGCATCCGGGAAACCAGGCAGCTGGCGGCCGTCGTCGAGCACCAGGGTAGGGACCCCTTCCACCGCTAGGCGGGTGCCAAGCCGGTAGCCGTCAAGCACCTTCTGGGCACACTCCGGGGTCACCTCAATGTCCCCGGCGATTGCCGCGGTGAACGTCTTGGTCGGTTCCTTGCTGCACAGGGCGGTACTCAGCTCACCGAAGCCTTTGCCACCCAAGTCCCCGCGCGGGAACGGTAGGTAGTGAACGGTCACCCCCGCCGAGTTCAGAGTGCCGATTGCGTCGTGCATTACCTTGCAGGCATCGCAGTCGGTATCGGTGAACGCGTACAGCACCCGTCTTTCGTCAGGTGCCTTGAAGGTGATCCGGGCATCAGCGGGGGCCTTAGCGACCAGTTCGACACGGGCCTTGTTGACGGCCTCGAAGGTCAGGGACTTCTTGGCCGCTACGTCTATGACGTTGCCAACGATCATTTGCCCACCATCGTTGGCGACATAGATGAGCTGGTCCTGTCCCTCACCAGTGGTAAGAGACACCTCAGTCCAGCCCTGCATGGGCGCGGCACGCAACCGGAAGATGTCAGCGGAAGGATCTGCCGTCTTCACGGCAACCTTGACCAGGGCGGCGCTGCCCTCACCACCACTGCTTACCTTGGAAATCGCCGCTTTCGCTTGATCTCCATAGAAAATGACGGCACCGCCGATGGCGGCAACAAGAACGGCCAGGCCCGCGAAGCTGGCAATGGCCAGGTTTTCGGTGCGCATTAAGTTGAAAATTTTCGATGGGTTCTTCATGGGCATACTCGGAATTCATTTGGATAGACGTTTTGGCGGCACCCGCTACCTTCGGGCGTGTAGCCGGCTGGGCAGGTATCGCAGTATCCGCCGCCACCTGACCCACCGCCCGAACTGCACGAGTAACCTTTCCATGTTCCTCCATCGCAGCTCAAGGCAGCGCCTGAGGAAGTCCTTGCGATAAGTCCGGCTCCTGAGCAGCTCACACCACAAGAAGCGACCGTGGTAGGTCGGAGATATGCACCTGTAATGGCGTTTCCAGCGGTGATATTCCGAGCTGCTCCAATGTCGCGATTTGCAGTGATATCGTTGTTGGAATGCACTAAGGTATTGCTTCGGATCTCTCCACCCGTGTAGATGCCTACGTTGTTGAAGGCGCGTATCCAGCTGCTGTCCTGCATGAACCAGCCGCCACCGTGTGCCGAGCGCCAGCCACTCGTTCCGGTGGTGTTGATGTTGCCCCCAAGGTCCACATCACCGCTGACGTTGATGGCGCCGGCGCGGATAGTGGACAAGGCATTGCCTGAACTTTGAAAGGAGTACTGGTTTAGGGCTGAGCTGTACCAGAGCCGGCCGTCACCGGTGCCATGCGTACCGCCATAGGCCCCCACAGTCAGGTAGCCACTTGAGTGGTGCAAAGGTCCATGTATCCCCCCATTCGCCATGATCTGGTGAGAGAACGTCTTCGTCCCCGTGACGTACTGGGCCCCACTCAGCTTCACAACGTCGCTGTCGTTAGCCTTTGTATCCGGGTTGAACGTATGGGAGTTCCACTCAAGCGCCCAACCGCTCCACGCACCGTTGTAAAAAGAGCGGTGCCACCTTTCCGGCGCGTTGTAGCGCTGGTAGGTCTGATACGTCATCACCGAGCTGGAGTAGACGGTGAGCATCCCTGCGACGGCTTCCGGGTAGTTCACACCCGATCCGGCGTTCGCATTTGCTGGCTGGTGGTAGATACCCGTGTCGCGAATGTTGTTGAGGTTGACCCCACCCCCAAGCGAACCCTTGTCCTGGATGAAGGAAGCGGGATCGAGGTTGCCGCGGTGCCAGACGTCCTGACCGTTGATCTTCGCGCCAGCGGCGTTGACGGTGAACCAAGGTGAACCCTGCAGATCCGCAACAGGCCCGACCGCAAACGTCGAGGGCGCACCCAAGCCAGCGTAAATTGAGCCCGCTGTCGAACTAAACTCGATGCTCGCGTTTGCCGTGTGATTGGTGCGCTTGACCTGTGGGACATCGCCGCTGGTGACGTTGAAGATCGGGCTCAGGTTGAAGCTCTTGCGGCCAGTGATGGTCTGTGTGCCAGCAAGCGTCACTACGTCAGACACATTTGCCTTGGTGTCCGGGTTGAAGTTTCCGGCGTGCCACACCGCATGGCCATTGGCCATGACCTGACCAGTCCCCGTAGTGGCAAGGTTGATTCCGCCATCAGGCTTCTGGTTAGCCATCGTCATGGTTGAGCTTGAGCCAGAACCAAACCCGAGGTAGCCAGACCTGGTGTTCTGAGCATCTGGGTTGACGTACCACTCCATGAAGGAGTGCCCAATGGCTCCAGACTTAAATACTAGCGGTCGATTCGTACCTTCAATCGACAGCTGGCCAGACATGGCATCGCCAGCCTGGTTGACCCAAAGCTTCTCCTGTTCTTCCGCTGTTATCCGCAGTCTCGACCAAGGTGTCCAAGTGCCACCATTGCGGTCGCGGCGGTACGACCACGTATCCGCACCACTGTCCAACGTAAAGGCGTGGACGGTTTGGGTGACGTAGCTAGAGTTGTGCGCGACAACCTCACCAATAATCCAGCCAGTGCGTGGCGAGTTAGCCGCATCTAGCCCCTGCCACCAACCAGTTTCAATCCCATCGTTCCAGTCAACCAGCGTGGTCGCATTGACATTCAAACGACCAGGGAGCCGGGCATTGGGAATCGTGCCTGCGTTGAGGTTGGTGGCGTTGCGATAGAACGCACCGCTTTGTCCATCAAGCAGATCTGCATCGAGTCCGCTGCCGGCCCCATCGACAGTTTTGAGCTTTGCCAATACGTCCGGTGCGTTGTACGCAACCGCGTCGAGCTTTAGATCAGGATTGAAATTTCCGCGGTGCCAAGCTTCGTTGGTGCCCACCAGCACGCGACCAGCTACGAAATCTCCAGGTACTTCCGTAAGCGCGGATGAGACCGACAGCCACCTGTTGGATGCAATGGAGAGATCAAGCGCATTGCCGATGCCCCAGATGCCCTGCCTGGCCAGACCAGCTCGTGCGACCGATCCCTGGACCCGGTATTCGATCGTTGAGTTGATCGTCGCATCTGGCCGGGTGACCACAGGACCGAGCCCACCGGTCACATTGAAGTAGGCGCGATCGGTGAAGGTCTTCTCGCCGGCGATCGATTGATCGCCTGTGCGGGTCACGATGTTGTCTGGATCAACCAGGCCCGAGTGCAGGTTGACGCGCCACGGGCCCCATCCGCCTGCCGACTGGATCCGCCAATAGGACTCCTCTGTGGCCGCTTCCCGCCATGCCAGCTGCAGGGTGTAATCGCCACCTGTACCCCTCTGGATGTTCTGGATGTAATACCGGCCACTCGGTCCAGGCATGCCTGCCGGCGAAATGCCCGAGTAGAAGCCTGTCCCGGGCAACGAGTCGAGGTGATCGGACGCAGTGAGATTGGTGGAATGCTCCGTCAGAAGGGACTTCGCCTGGATAGTCCCCAGTGCCTCCAGGCCGCCGGTGAGGGAAACACTTCGTCCCTCTATGTCCTGAACGCTAATGTGCTCAGCGTCAATCTCGTTCGCAGTCAACCCGTCGGTGGTGACGTTGAACGAGGACAGCTCCGCCACGTTGGACAGGTCGTTACCACCCATGTCCATGTCGGTGAGCATGGTGTTGAGCTCAGGCAGCCCGTCGACCGCTCGCCTAGACAGGTACTGATCGCTGAAGGGCGCTGCCGTCTCGATTGCGTCGTCCACGAACAGCGCATACGCCAGCTCGGGCTGGTCTGCTGCAGCCAGTCCGAAGTCAGCCAGGTCTCGCTGCCACACGGTCCCGCGCAGCGAGGTGCCATCCTCGCTGATATGTCCGCCGGCGCCACCCAGGGCGCCAGCGATCTTGCGCATGTTCAGTCCGGAGATCGGCTCACCACCCTGGGTGACGAGCAGACCGTCAAAGGACGTAGGGCCCTTTCGAACGAAGCGAATCGCGTAGGCTTGCCCGAAGTTATTCGTCGTGGCCACGCCCGGATTGATGTACCCCTCACCCTTGAGCGTCTCGACGCTCACAGTGGCGACCGGCGCCCCGTCCAGTGTTGCCAGTATCTGTTGCTCGTTTGCTCGTGCGTACTCTGACGCACCTTTTGCGATGACTTTGATGTGATCCGCAGCCGCGTCATTGGCGACGTTGTCCAGATAGCGCACAACGTAAGTCGTACCTGCTGCCATCAGCACAAGCGACACAGCAAGCACCGCCATCAACTCAAGCAGGGTGAAGCCCAGCGACTTGTGGCGGTTGCGATTCTTCATCATCGGGTCGATAGCTCGGAATGCGTAGAACATACGAGGGAGCCCTGCTTCTGCAGGGCTCATGCAACATGACTCGTAGACGATCAGGTCACAGCCGCCGGCGGGTTGTGCGTGAACACGATGACGTTGCTGTCATCGGCATTGCAGTTGGCCGCTGCGTCGGCCGACGCGTTCTGCGGACCCAGAACCGTTGCGTTGACCGTCACCTGGACAGCTGCAGCTTCGGCCAGGCGAGTACCAATCGTCATGCACGCCGGATCGGGTACGTTGTTGTAGGTGATGGTGAAGGAGTTGCCGTTGCCGGCCACCGTGACCGCGCCATCCCAGGAATTGCTTACTGCACCCGAGTCGACGACGTAGTTGCCGGGGAGGCCGTCGGACGAGATGAGGACCGGAACGATGTCGGCGGGATAGCCAGCACGGCCCTTGAGGGTCTGGATATTGGTGATGAGCTCGTTGATGTTGCGGCTTTCGGTGTTGGCTTCGTTGCTGGCAAAGGCGCGGCCGATGCCTGCCGCGGCAAGTGCCACGACGACGATACCGATCACGAGAACTGCGAGCAGCTCGAGGATGGTGAAGCCACGCTGGCGGCGGCTGTCGGTGAAGCCGCGCTGGCGGCGGCTGGCAGTAAAGTTCATCAGTAGGGTTCCATTCGCTTGAGAGGACCGCCCGAATGCAGGTATGCATTGAGCTGCGGGAACCTTACAGGCCGGAGAGCCTCTATTAGTCGCGTAACCGGCCTTGATAGAAGGCGGGTTAGCGACCGATCGCCATGTCGACGGAGGCTTGGATGTCGAACGCTGCTGCTGCAATGAGAAGAGCGATCAAGACGACGATCACCACGGCAACGCCGGCGAAGACCTTTGCCCCTGATTCGACTTGCTTGACCTCTTCTTCCATCTGCGTTTCGGCGTAGCTATTGAGGCTCTCGGCGAACCCAGATTTGGACGCTAGCGTTCTCACGAAACGAATCGTGTCTTTGTCGGGAAAGTCGTGTCCCGATTGAGCCAGGGCTTCACCCAGGTTCAGCCCCTTGGAGGTTCCCAGCAGGGCTCCATTGATTCGTTGTCGGAGCCATGGGTTTGCGTGTTCAGCCAACGTGTTCAGAGCCCGCTGAAGGGGGATGCCAGAACGAATCATGACGGCCAGACCCAGAAGGAACAGGGCGCCGTTGAAGCGCCTATAGATCGAGAACGGCGGCAGTCGATCCAGCACGTTCCTCATCTCACCCGTGTACCGTGGCAGCGCCCACACCACGGCGACAGCTGTTGCTCCCAGCATCGTCAGGATGCCGGGGCCCAAGGTAGTGACCGTGTAGGCCAGTTTCCGCAGGACTACGGCGAAACCGACCCACTGGTCCGCTGAAACGATCAGCTCCAGCTTGGGTACCACGAGATAGGCCACGATCACGAGGATCGCGGCAACAGCAACGAACAGGATGCCGGGGTATATCGACATCTTTAGCGCGGCCGCTGTTATCCGACGCCGGTGCTCGAGCAATCGGTTGATCTCCAGGAAAGAGCTTTTCAGCGAATGACTGGCTTCACCAGTGGCAATGATGGCCACCTCCTCGCGGCTGACCCACTTTGCCATGGAGTTACCCAGGCCTTGGCCACGCTTGAGCGAGTCGATGACGTCCCGAATGAGCAATGCCTGTGGACGATTAGGTCGGAGCCCGTCATCAGATGCGCCTTCGTATATCGTCTCCAACGCTTCGATGATCTGGACGTTGTTGGCTACGAGCACACCCAGCTGCACATAGAACTTGATGCGCGAGGGAACATCGAAGCTCCCCCGAATGGCCCTATCACGGAACCATCCGGCCACATCTAGAGTCCCAGCCTTGGCCGCCAGGCTGTTCATTTCGTCCGGACCTCCCAATCCAGAGTGAAGCCGACGTCCCGCTCGGCCGCCAGCGGATCGACCAGGCCTTCGTTCACCCTGCGGACGATGTGGTCGGACTTGGTGATGCCCCGCATCTGCTCGCGCCAATAGGCGCGTGCTGCGACCTTTCCGTGAGCACGGAACTCCTGCATGAAGGCAAGGTCCGGGACCATCACCTCGGCCACAAGGGTTCGTCCTTTGTGGCCCCCTCGGCAGTGATCGCAACCCGGGCCGGCCAGACGCACATGCGAGGTATCGCAGTAGGCCTCGATTCGAGACTTGTCCGACGCCTGCAGCTGCTCGACACCTTCTGCATAGGGGATAGAGCAGTGCCGGCAGAGGCGGCGCACGAGCGATTGGTTGAGCAGTCCGGTCACCAGGCTGGGGTCGGCGATGAGACCCACTTCAACACCCAGGTCCCTCAGTCGTTCAAGTGAGCCGGCGGTGTCATTGGCATGGAGTGTCGTCCACACACCGTGACCCGTCATGGCAGCTCGGAATCCCGCGGTCGCCGACTCCATGTCACGCATTTCGCCGATGAGGATGACGTCTGGATCCAGACGTACCGCGTTCTTGATCGACCCCGGCCAATCCTGGTTGAGAACGGGAGTCTGCACCGCGCCTTTGATCTTGTACTCGGGTGGGTCCTCGAGGGTGAGGATGTTGATTGCCTCCTCGAAGATCTCGTTCTGGCGCTCCAGAACACACTTCAAGCTCAGGCTCTTGCCCGAACCCGTGGCGCCACTGAGGATGTTGATGCCCGTCTTGTTGTGGCACATCCGCTCGATCATCTCCACCTGCTCCGGCAGGTAGCCAAGATCGCCTAAGCTCGGATTGTCCATGGTGTTGTGCAGGAGGCGCATCACCGTTAGGTGCCCCCGCTCCATGGGCCTGGTGCCCACTCGAGCGCCATACAGGCCAATGGAACTCACGAACTCCTGTTTGAGCCGTCCATCCTGGGACTTGTTTTCATTGAAGTGGGTGTCACCCGAGACGTCCAGCATGGACTGGTAGATCGTGGAGGCCAGGGCCATTCCTTCCTTCGGCCGCAGGCGCTTGTAGTCCAGCAAGATCCCATCGATACGCTGCCTTACCAGACTACTGTCGTGCCGATTGATGATGTGGATATCGCTCGCCCCCAAGCGCTGGGACTCTCGCAGCATGCTGACCACCTGCTCCTGCTGGGCAGTGGAGTCAAGCGCATGGCTTTCGGAAGCGTCCGAGTACATCTGCTTGATTCGCTCGGGCGTAGTCAGCTCGACCGTGTAAGCCAAACCCGCCGTTTCGACCATGTCCAAATAGCTCAGGACGTGATGGTCGGCCCTGTGGCTCTCGGAGATGTAAAGCGTGCCCGACTCCGTCAGCGCGAGCAGGTCACGCTGCGATTGGTTGGCGAAGCAGGCTCCCGGCTCTGCGCTGATGATGCGGCCGACATCGATACCACCCTCATCGACGTGCATCACCGCCGCAGGGTCGAGAGGACCGGTATCAATTGCGTCCATCAGCGGTAGATCTCCACCGGGTAGGCAACTTCCCGGGGTACGACCGCCTGACGCGGGACGCTCATTCCAAAGCCCAGGTGCAGCGTCACCTTGCCGCGGGTCACCACCACGGTGCGGGCCGATACCGACTTGACCGCGTACCCGCACTTCAGTGCAGTTCCGGCCTTGACCGGGATGATGGAGCCGTCGGCGTACAGCAGGTGAGCGGTCGGCGATTCAGACCGCCCGGAGACGTGCGCCACAACGGGCATCTGAGCGCACTCATCCACCTTCTGTGTAGCCTTGCCCTGCCCTGCCCTCTCACGGGACTTCTGCACCTCCTCATCCAGCGCATTCTGTGCGCGGAGCATGAAGGTGCGCGTCTGCACCTTGTTGAGGTCGTGCACCGTTGCGACGCTTTCGGCCCCCTGTGCTGCGGGCGAGTTGCTTTCTGCACAGGCTGCACCGGCCGACAACAACAGGCCGACAGCCACGACAGCGGAAAGGAGATGGTTACTTGCCATAGATTGCACCCTTGATTCGCCAGCTGACGCTCGCGTCTTCGTGTTTCGTGGTGAGGTCGATCGTTTCAACTCGCAGGCCCTTCATATCCAAGCCTTCAAAGGCAACCTCGGGCTGGAACGCCAAAGTCACTTCGAAGTCGTAGGACTGCCATGCGGCGACTGGTGCCGGAGCACCTGGAGGGAGGTCAGCGGGTACGCCACCTTTTTTCAGTTCGCCGAGCACCATTGCGATCCCGGCCCTTTGAAAGTGGGAGAGCAGCGAGGCAACCTGCTCCTGGATCAACGGCAGCTCGCCTTCGTTCTCCAGCGGCATGCTGGCATTGAAGTTGATAGCCGCCACGTTGCCGCTTTCGCGCACCGTCGGCAGCCCGAATTCATTACGTACGGCTTCAGTGAACTCCGCAACGGTCGATGAGGGTGCGCGGCGGTAGACGGCTGTCAGTGCGTTCTGCTCGCATCGACCGTTGTCGAACTCCCAGCCGGCGATAGTCAGCGGCACCCGCTTCCAACCATTCGCGCAGATGCCCAGCAACGTCTTTCCCGTGGGCTTGTTTGACCACGGGCCTGCTGCGATTTCCCTTGCCTTTGCGACTGCTTGGGCTTCCTGCTGCAGACGCACCTGACGCTCGCTTCGTTCGCGACGTTCGATGTCTGCCTGACGCTCCAGATAGTTATTCGTGGCGTATGCACCGCCAGCCAGCGCGCCAAGCAAAGCCCCAGCAATAGCGAGCTTCTTGACCGGAATCTGGACCTTAATTCCCTGGAGAACGGCATCCTTTGCCGGCGTCGTGGGGAGCGCTTGCTCGAGTGGAATCAGTTCCCCGCCCCAGCTTGGGTCAATCGAGATGACCTTACCCCAAGGCGAGGCGGCATCTCCCATCAAGCTCAGGCCGCGGGTGAACTTCTGCCGCGCCTCACTTGCATCACCGATGTAGTCGAACCCAGGAAGAATGGCCCCTTGCTGCACCGCTACCACGAGGACTCGGTTGTCGGCGAGCTGGAAAGCTCCAATCCAGCTGTCGCCCAGGCTAGACAGCAGCGACCTCGCCAAGCTGGGCAGGCCAACCAGCTTCGCCGACGCGTCAGGTGCCAAGCCGACCTGGTGCTGGCCTCGGTGGGCATGCAGGACGAACACGTCCGATCGCTCATCTCGAGCCAGCCGCTTCGCGCCCTTGCGCGATGCCTGCTTACCCTCGAGCGGTCGCCACGTGAGCCCGGCGACATAGGCCCGGCCGTTGACTCGCAGCACCGTTGCCCGGCGCTTGGGAGCACGTTCCATATTCACCCCATGACAACCGGGGTGATGAGCACGACGATCACGTCGCGGCGCTTTTGGCCTCGTGCACCACCGCCAAACAGCCACCACCCCGCGTCGCCAACACCCGTGCGCCGCGAATCTGTACCGAGCTGCTCGAAGCCGGAAATGATCAGGGTCTCGTTGGACTTCAGGCGAACCTTCTGATTGAAGATCCGGTTGTCGATTTCCGGGATCTCGATGGTCGACCCACCGCTGCTTACGGTGCGGAGATTGTCCAAGCTGGACAGGTTCATCGAGTACTGCAGCAGCACGGTCTCGGAGTCATCGAGGATGTGCGGCAGCAGCATCATGTTGAAGCCGGTGGTGACGCTGCCTGGTGTCAGGCTCGTAGTCGAACCTACTTGGGCCGTCTGCCCCAGCTCCACCCGCTCCAGGTACGAGACCTGACGGGCGACCTGGACCGGGACAGGCTCGAGGTTGAGGGTCGTAACCGAGGGCTGGGTCAGGACGGAAACGCGCCCTTCTTCCGCCAACGCCTTGACGACTAGGTCGCTGCCAGCAAAGCGGCTATCGCTGCCCTGGAGGATGTTGATGCTGCCCGAGATGGCGTCGGAAGCAGACTGGAGCGCGTTGGTGATGCGGAACCCGTATTGCTCGGCCAGGTTCTTGTAGACCGCGCTCCAGTTGAGCCCGAACTCGCCTCCGTCAGTCAACGCGACACTCAACACCCGCACGTTGATGAGCACCTGCTTGGTAGCGAACTCATTGAGGTTGTCGATGTAGACGCTGACGCGATCGAGGTTCTCGGGGGTGTCGGTGACGGTCAGGCCGCCGGAGGAACGCGAAAGCGACTTTCGACCCACGCCCGGGGTAAGCATCGAGTCGACTGCGTTCTCCAAGTCCTTCATGAAGTCCGTCTTGAGGTCTACCCGCGTGGACTGGTTGGTGCCGGAGGCGCCTGACACTGCATTCTCCTCACCCGTCGAGCCAGCCGAGGTCTGGGCACCGGACATGACCTGGGAATACATCTCCGAGGTGCTGGGAATTGCGTTGATCCGATAGAAGCGCGTATCCAGGTGGAAGATGGACACCACGCCATCGCGATGACGCCACGACAGTCCAAAGCCGGCGGTGACAGCGTCAAGCAATCCGCTGATCGGACCGCTCCAGGTGATGTTGATCTTGTCCGCTTGGTTGTTGCCGTTGATGAACCCCTGCATCGGCAGGACAGGTAGCTCGGGGAGTCCTTCGGCGCCACCGTAGTTCGCCTGGCCCATGGGCTGCATCGGGGACTGGGACTGCCCCTGGCCCGCAGCACCACCATCGACGCGGCGACGGACCGCGGCCGTGGCGTCGGGCGTGATTCGAACTGCGACCTTGCAGTTCTCGGAGATGGCCTGGCCGATCTCCGACAGTGTGACCGGTCGAATCGGGTTGTATTCGATTGAGCAGCTGATCGGCGTTTCGGCCGGCTTGTTGTCGCTCACCTGCCGCAACGGCATGTAGTGACCTTCATCGATCACGCGGACCGACGACACCGGCGCAATGTTCTTGCCCGAGCGCAACTCCTCCAGGTACTGACGGGCATCTTCAGCCTCACGGACCGCAGCATTACGGGATTCACGGATTGGTGCGGAGTTCGAGCAGGCGGCGAGCGCAGCCACGAGCAAAAGGGGGGCGAGCGATCGCATTACTACTCCTTGACGAGAATGAGCTGCTGCTTCGTGTAGATGTCGACGGAGAACTTGGCTCCGCTCTTGCGGTAGACGTCGAACAGGTAGGTGACCGCATCGACCAGGTCGCCCGTCACTTCGACGTTGCCCACCACCTCAAGGTCCGGACGCTCGTCGTTCCAGACCAGCGCCCAGTTCTTGCGGGCGGCCCAATCGCGGATCGTGGTCTGAAGGGTCGAACCATGGGGTGCGCGCCAGATCTCCTCCCCGCTCTGCACCATCACTGGCGTGAGCGTGGTGATCGCCGGCTTGTCGGGGTTGGCCGTGACATCCACCGTGGCGGTGACGAGATCCGGCGTTTCCATTTTCGGCAGGCTCAGGCCTTCGGAACCCAGCTCGACAGTCGAACTGGCGTTTGCCTTCACTGGCCGCGTGGGCTCGATCTGCCCGGAAGCGGCCAAAGTGGCTTTGGGGTCCCGCACAGCGCCCAAGGCCAGAGCGTTATTTCGCAGCTGCGCTTGGGCGCCGGGAATTGGTGCCGCAGGCTCGGGCGCCGGAACTGGTGCCGGCGCAGCCACGATCGGCTGGGCCGGTACCGTCATCTTCGGGATCTGGGCGACACGCGTATTGCCCCGTTCCGCCGGCGGTACGGCTTCATCGCCAGCCCCGCGGGACTGGGCCCAGACTTGCTTCTTCTCCCGATTCACCGCGGGGAGCTTCCTGGCGACGACTGCCTCAGCACTCGGGGCCATGGTGGCCGGGAGGGCAAAGGCAGTCGTCTCGGCCTGCGCTTGGCTTGCCAGTGCAGGCGGCATCTCGCGGTCACTGAGCGACTTGGTCAGATCGGGGTACGTTTCAGTAGCCAACTCCCCACCGGCAAACCACCGCTTCATGTCGCGTAACGCGCTGGCCGCAGCGTGTGCTTGGTCCCCGTGCACGGGGTGGACAGGGGAGTCCGTCGCGGACATGCGGTGCTGGACTGCCAGGTCGATCGACTGGGTGGGCTGGCCGACGGCTCGCTCGACCGTGATGACTCGATCCTTCGTGCCGACCCGAACGGCTACGCCTTGCAGGCCTCCCTTGCGTTGGTAGGCCGAGACCAACGCACGAACATCAGCAATCGGACCATCAGCACCCAGATCGAGCGGGGAGTCGACGACATAGTCCTCCCCTGCCCTCCAATCCAACTCCCATCCGCCTGCTCGCGCGAGCTCTCGAGCTTGGGTGGACAGTCGGATCCCTGGCTGGAGGGTGCTGGCCACCGCCGGTACCGCGGAAAGACCGCATGCAAGCAGCAGGCACGTGCTGAGGGCACGGGAATGGGTCCGTGCAGGATGAGCTGAAGCAGCAATCGATGTATCGCGACGTGTGGACACGTAGGCACCGGGTGAAAAGCAGTGCCCGGTATCGTAGAGAGGCAGAACCGCTCAACAGTCGTCCAACCGGCCTCGATGTGGGGCCGGTTAGAAGTTTTTTCGGCCGTCCATCAGACGAGCGAGACGCCCATTCGCTCCAGCAAGCCCTCGAATGTCTCGCTGTCGGAGTAGCGCAGCCGCAGCTCACCGCCTCCGCCTGATCGATCACCCACGATCTGCACCGTGGTGCTGAAGTGCTCTGCCAACTTGCTCTCCAGCCACGCCAGGTCGGGGTTGGCATTGGGCTCGCCTGGTTCGCGTTTGCCCTTCACCACCTGCACGTGCTCCCTAAGCGTGGCCGCACTCCATCGCTTGGCCATCGCCTCGCGCAGCAGCGCATCGGCTTTTGGCTCCACGAGCGTGAGCACAGCCTCGATGTGCTTGAAGCTGATGCCGCCCCGGTCGACCCAGGTGAGCCATGTGGGCTTGGCCTTGCGAGCAACCCGCTCGACGTTGCAGACGCGGCCGCGGCTCAGGCCCAGTTGCTTACCGACCTGGGCTTGGCTGAGCTTTTGGCCCCTGAGTTCGAGAACGCGTCGATGCATGGGTTACCCGGTTTAAATGCTCCCCGGGGAGCATTATGCCTGCCGAAGTGGCTTTCCAGCTGCTACATGCTCCCCGGGGAGCACCTGCAGGCCTTCGAGCGTGTATATCCACGTCAGCATGGGCACTATGTCAGAGGGTCGCTCGCACCCGTCAGCAACGTCGACCAGCTCGACCTTGGCTACCCGGCCTGCCAGGACAGCCCTCCCCCAGCAACTCCTCGAGGGCTTGGTCCATGCCGGATCCGGACTCCGCAGTTCGGCAAAGCCGAGCAGTTCCCCGGGAGCACGAAGTGGCGGCTTGAACTGGTGGAGCACCTGACCTGTCCGGACGGATACCAGGCAGTAGTGCCCGCCGATCGCGGCGCAGGTCACGCCGGCGATCGCATCGCTAACCAGGTGTCGGGGTTGGGGTTGGTCGATCCGGAGAACGGAGCTCTTTCGCAATTGCGCCAGCTCATCCGCGGCAAGCGGGAACGTGGGCGTAGTAGATGTGGGCTTCATGCGGCCCACTGGAGCACGCTGGCCGGCGCGGGAAAGTTACGCCGCGGGCCAAGGTTCCCTGACCATCACCTGGTACATCTTGGCCAGCTGCACCCCTGGGATCGGGCTGGATGCGCGGATCAACTTGAACCTCGCAGCAAACTGGCTGGCTTTCTCACACAGGCTGTATGCGCCAGCGGCCTCCCCTGCCCTGCCCGGTGTGCTCAGGCAATTGGCGATGGTTGAGCGGTAGGCGTCGATCCAACCGTCCAGCTCGGCTATGACCTGTCGTACTTGGTCGCGCAGCTGCTCCTGGTCCTCTTCATCCTGAGCCAGGCTCGCCCCAAAGAGTGTCCGCGCCAGAAGGCGCTGATGCTGCACTTGGAGGCTCAGGGGATGGGACCCCTTTTGGTCAGGCGTAATGTTGGGGGGTGTGTTCATGCGTTCACGAAGCCTGACCGATCGCGTGTACCGTGCGAGGCGACGACCACGAGTAACGCCCAGGCAGTTACGGGCAACTGAAGGCCTGCAGAGAAGAGAAACCGCGCCGGCGCCAGTCCCAACGGCGCGTCGACCTGCCCCTGAAGCTTCAAGTAGGCCAAGCCCAACGCGATGCACCCTGCCCCTGCGACGGCGGCCCCTTTGATCGATCGCGCCCAGATGGCACGGCTCAGGAGGAGGCGGTGGGACGAGCTCGACCACTGGTAGGCAACGACGGATGCGCCAAGCAGGCCGGAAAGCGTTGCCGCGAAGCTCAGCAGTGACATGATCCCAGTGCCGACTCCCAATGCGCTTGCGATCAGCATGTACACCAATGCCTTCCTCAGCCCAAGCATCACTGACCCTGGGGTCAGCTGTATTGGTTCTGAGACGGCAGGGGGAAGGAACTGCAGGGTCATCGGCAACACCATCGCGACTTTGCCTGGATGATGCCCCACTTGAGCCTTACCAGGACGTCGTAACCGGCTCTGATGCAGTGGCAGTTGGCTTTTCGGAGCTTTTCCATACCGCTTTGCGGCCGCAGGGCGCTTATTGGATTGTTATGAGCAAAGCTTAAAAGCCTGTTAGCACCGCGGACTTATACCGCATAACCCTTTGTTGTATATGGCTTTTATGGCTTACATGCCGTCCCAAAAAGACCGTGCAACCGTCCCGAAAAGGCCGCTTCCGCGCCCTGAAGATTCCTAGAGGGCGCCCTTAATGCCCTTCTGGGCGTCCCAATAAGTCCGTGTCCGCTTCGGAGCGCATCCCCCATGCCTGCTGGTCCTGGATTTGGTGTCACCAGGGACGCTCGGACATGGCGTGCAGCAGCAAACAGACCGCGCCCCAAAAAGTCCCTCTGGTCCCGAAAAGTCCTAGTCGAACACGCGGCACGCGAGAGGATCTGAAGGTCAAAGCCCTTTTGCGCGTCAGACGCGCTCCTGCGGGCGCCGCTTTACAACGCTAGTCCCCTAGCCGATTTGTGGGGCAGGGGCTCACAGGCCCGTAGGAGCGCATTGCGGGCGCCTTGGCATTGTTGGAGCCCAAAGCAAGTTTGGGAGGTCTCGTGTTCCAGATGATTGACTGGGACTTTTTGGGGCCACCCACGAGGAGCCTCTCTCACGAGATTCCGGTTGACTAGGACTTTTTGGGACCTTGGTTATCCAGCTCGCGCGACAGCGCCTGGGCACTGATCAGGTGGACGGCGGCAATGCAATCCCGCCTGCGCGGCGGACGAAGACAAGGTCTTCGTCAATCCGCCACTCGGCCAAGAACTGGTGATCGACCAGCTCATTTAGGGCTTCCCTCATCTGCTCCCTGAATTTCTTGGGGGAGGCTTTGGCACCACACATGCGCTGAAGCGTTTCCAGCTTCATAGGGTAGGGGTGCTGATGAGTCGAGTAGTAGCGGTGCAGCCATTGCGCCAGCTTGGCCCGAAGTGCGCGAGAGATGCGCCTGTCGATCCGGTAGACCGTGTCGACCCCGAAGAGCTGGAATATTTCCGGGCGCAGGCTGAAGGAGTACGCGGCATCCCGGTCGCCGCGGCGCATGCGAGCCCCAATGTGATTCAGCAGGTTTCCGGTGAAGGAGCGCAGCTCCTGACCACCACGGGAGGCGACCTTGATGCTGATTTCCGTGCCGCGAAGCCGATAGAGAGACTCACGGGTCTGGTTCAACCCCTTTCCGCCGTCCGAGTTTTTCCCCAGATCGAAGGTTAGCCCCGCCAGGGTTATGGGCACATCGGCGCCTAACGGAAGACCAGAGGCGAGCTGGTAATTCATCACCTGCATGTGCACTTCGCCATCGTCGACGGTCAGCTGCTCTCCAGTGGTGCGGATCTCCACACCCTCCGCCGAGACCAGAAGGTGATTCTTGAAGTAGGGGCGGGGAGTCTTGGGCCCGAACCGCGTGGCGGAAAAGAGGCTGCTGCGGGCCAAGTGAGAAATGACCGCGTATTGGCTGTGGGGCCAGACGACTGGGAAGCGGGGGCCTTCCCCGATAGTGGCCGGCCTGTTGAGCACCTCTACCGGGCTGCGAGCCGGGGGGGGCGATTGCACCCGCACCGCAGTGACCGTATCGCCTTCGCGAGGAGGATCCCCGACGAGCAATGTCACCTTGCCGTAGTGCTCTTTGGCTTCACGGAGTAGGGGAGTGAATCGCTCCCGAAGCAATTCAATCACGAACGGGTTGGGGGCATAGAGCGTCAGTCCAGAGGTCGCATCCTCCCAGGACTGGACAGGGGCTAGGCAGGTTGCAACATCTTCCTGGCTGCCACTGAGGCATGCCGCCTCTTTAAGTTCCTTCCAGCGGCTCATGTCAGCTCACGTTTTCCACGACGTGGAAAAATGTGGATAACTACCCCAAGCAATTGAAATAAAAGGACTTTCACTTTTCTGAATAGGTCAAAAAAATGCGCTGTTTGGTGTATGTCCACGACTCGAGTGAATCCGACCACACCTGGGAAGACCGTCCAGCCTGAAGGGCCATCTGTTGGTGTATGTATGCGAAAATCTCGTTGACATGAACATACACCATAATTTAGCCTCGCGTCATCATATTTAACCGGGACCAATACCGATGGCGCTCAAGGTGCTGACGTGCTCACAGAATAAGGGGGGGTCGGGCAAGACCACGGTGTCCCGGCTGGTTGCCGAGTACGCGGCCCTCGCCGGACATCGCGTTTTGTGCATCGATCTGGACCCCCAGTGCTCCCTGTCCCAGCGGTTCCTGCGTATGGACAAGGACCCGGATCAGACCAACGTGTTCATGCCGCCGATCTACCCCGGGTTCGACCCTGCAAGTCCTGATCCAGAGGAATTCGATCCTGAGTTCTCCGGACGTAGCAGTGCCGCCGACATCTATCTTGGCGCCCCCGTATATCCGTACCCGACCAACCACGAGAATCTCGAACTCCTGTGCGGGCACGGGCCGGATTTGATGCGTGTGGAGCGAGTCACGCAAGAAGATGTCTCCAGGCTCGTCCATCATTGCCTGCGCGACTTCATGGTCGCCCGTAACGTCGGCGATCACTACGACCTGGTTGTAATCGACACAGCTCCTACGCTGGGTCCACTGACTGTCAGTGCAGTGCGAGCCGCGACCCACGTCATCATCCCGACCACGATGGAGCCCCAGGGAGTGGAAGGTCTGCAGGGAATGTTGACCCTCTGGCGTGATGAGAATGCCCGTCGAGCGCGGGACGAACCGATCAAGCTGCTGGGCATGGTGGCCAACAAGTTCCGGAGCAGGGTGGCGCTGCAAGAAGCCACTTTGGGGAACCTACGGTCGGATGCTGTTATCGGCCCCATGATGATTCCTCACGTCCTTGGCCTGCGTGCCGAGATTGCAGAGCAGGACCATGACTCTGTCCGCCCGCATGGCGTGTTCGACCTTCCTGCCAGCTCGAAGGGGCGTAGAGAAGCGGAAGCGCTTTGCCGCTTCGTGATGGAAGAGATGGAGTTGGCCCCGATGAAGGAAATTGCCGCATGAGCACCACTAAGCGGAAGCGCTTCGAAGCGGTATCGCAGACGCAGTCATCGGTCAGCCAGATTGCCGACACGACCAGGCCGCGTACACCGGTAGGTGAGCTGCTGGACGTGAAGCGACTCGACCCGGATCCGACCAACGCACGTCAGATTCCTGCGCACTTCTACGAGGGCCGGCTTGAAGTCGACACCAGCGTCGACACCGATGTAGAGCGTCAGGAGGAAATCCTTGAGGGGCTACGGGGGTTAGCAACGGGGATCGAGGCCAACGGGATGCCATCACCGATCGTGGTGCGTCCCACAGGTGATCGGTACACGATCATCATGGGGCATCGCCGATTTCTTGCGCATCTGTTGCTGGGTCGCAAGACCATCTACAGCACCATTGCTCCCAATGCCAACGTAAAGCAGCTTCAGTTCATCGAAAACGTCCAACGGTCCGATCTCACACTGGGCGAGCGTCTTGACGCAACGCTTGGGTTGCTGGGCGAGCTTGAAATCGACCCGATGGATAAGCCGCGTGCAACCGGCGCTTTGATTGAGAAGGTTGGCCTGGGTAAGTCTCTTGCATATCGCTGGACCACTATCATCAACGGGCCCCGTGAACTTCACGACGCAATGCGTGATGGGGTGGTGGCATCGACCATGCAAGCCGAACAGCTTGCAGGTATGCGGATAGAAGAGTTGCTCCCCGCATTGGATGAGCTGATGGCCGGCGGCGGCGCGGCTGTTCCAGGTGGATCAGCCCCGACGACTGCCCCCACAAGCACGCCCGGACCATCACCATCGCGGACTAAGCCCGTAACCGCGAGCATTTCACTGGGCCGAGTGCATAGCCCCGACGTGGTCAAGAAGATCTACACCGCCGTGATGGGCGAGGACGCTGCCACTGACGTCGACTGGAAGAACAAGAAGACTGTCGTTGCAGCCTTCAAGTCGATGCTGAAAAAGCTGGAAGATCAGATCTGATGACGAGTAGTGAACCCAAATTGCCAGGCAAGCTTCAAACGACAGTTCTGATGAGCGAGGAACTGGCTAAGAGTGTTGATGCTGCCTACAAGTTCAAGTACGGCAATCGAGGCCTATCGCGTTGGGTTGAAGACGCTGTTGAAGGATTCGTGCGCATTCGCGACCACTTGATCAGAGTGGGGACGGGCGAGGCAGATACTGCAATGGATAGTCGCAAGGTGATTCGTCTCACCCCTCGGACACAGGAGCTGCTCAACCAGATCTCAAAGAACCTGAAGCGGCTGGACCCTGACGTCAGGCATCCGCAGAGCATGATTTTGCGGGCAAGCTTCACGGCGGCTATCCGTCTAGAGAAGAGCCTTAGGGACGCCCCCTACAACCAGATTGGCGTTCCAGGGCAGTTCCGAAAGAAGCCTGTCGGGAGTGGATCCGGGGGCGCCAGCAAGAAAGCCGCCTGATTGCCGATGGACTCAGTGAAAGGCCGCGTAAGTTCGCGGCCTATTTCATTGGACCTGGCGTTTGAAGGGGGGCAGGGCATTCATCATCCGGCGCCCATAGCCTGTCTCGGCCAGTCGTCGGTCCAGGACCACGATGCGGCCGGTGTCCTGCTCGTGCCGCAACAGTCGCCCTGTGAACTGGGTCAGGATGCGGATGGCCTCCGGCACGCTGACCTCCGCGAACGGATTGCGCCCCTTTGACTCAAGCCACTCCGACAACGTCGCAGCCACGGGATCAGTGGGCACGCTGAAAGGCAGGTTCTGGATCACCACCGTCGTACACAGGTCACCCTTGAGGTCCAGCCCCTCGCCGAAACTCAGCATACCCAGGAGGGTGCTGCCTTTGCCGCTGGCGATGTCAGCGGCATGATCGGCCAGGAGCGCCGACCTGGAGCGGGAACCTTGAACCTTGCACAGGGCCTGACGCGAAGCCGGCAACGCCTCGAAGGTCTTCATCATCTTCGCCCGCGAGGTGAAGAGCAGCAGGTTGCCCGCGCCCCAGTCCAGTTCGGACGCGAGCCATTGCGCGGACTCGGCGCAATGGCTGTCCCGGTCCTTGGGAGAAGCCTTGATGCGGGGCACGACCAGAGTGCCCTGCGTCTGAAGGTCGAAAGGGGAGGGCAGGGCGACGACCTCAGCCGTTTCGGGAAGTCCGGTTTCATGAGCGAAATGGGCAAAGTCGCCGCCCGTTGAAATCGTGGCTGAGGTCAGCAATACGCCCGAGCCGTGCTTGAACAGTGTCTCGGCGAGGAAGTCGCCGGCGGAGATCCGCGAGGCATTGAGCACCAGGGAACCCTCGCGCGTGAGCGAGACCCACTTGGCCACCGGCTCACCGTCTCGATTGCTACGCCACGAGTTCCAAAGCCCAGCCTGGGCATTGATGCGCTCAAGCAGGATGCCAATCTCGCGCACCAGGGTGTCCCGGGTAGTGGCCGGGATGTCGTCGTCATCGCCCACGGCGCGTTTGACGCCCTTGATCCACCGACCCTGCTCGAGGGTGGCCGAGGCAAGCACTTCTGCCTGGTCGCGCCACGGCTCAGGCAACTGGCCAAGGGGCGCACGCCACGTCGGGTGCTCTTCTCCTGGCTCGGGCGTCCAGTGGGTAGTGATGCTCTCCGTCAGCGACGACATGGTGCCTTGGACCTGGTCGAACAGATCCGTTCCATCCTGAAGGGACAGGCCGCTGACCTGTTGCTTGCCTAAAGCCTGGTACGCGGCGCGCATCACGCCCTTCATCCGGGTGAAGCGTCGCAGTGTGCTGGTGGTGTGGATGCTGGCGGCATTGGCGTCACGAGCGACACTGGCCAGGCCATGTGCCTCGTCGACTACGTACAGGCACTCGGAGGCCTTGGGCAGTAGCACGCCGCCTGCATCCTCATCCTCGCCCATGCCAAGCATCAGGTCCGAAACAAGGAGGGCATGATTGGCAATGACGATGTCGGCGGTCTTCAGTCCGCGTCGTGCAGTGAAGAACGGGCAGGTGGCGTAGTAGCTGCAGCGCGTTCCCGTGCAGCCACCGGCCGTGATGGTCAACAGCGGCCGGAGGTCGTCGTCGATCGTGGTCTTGGAGTTATCCAGGTCACCGTCCCACCGGTGCGAAGAAAGGTCCTTGGCTAGCTGCTCGACAAGGGCAGGCTCGCCGGGCTTTGGTGCGCGGGGCCAAGCAGGCGCCGGGCCAGCATCTTCCTCGAAGCCAAGCCCCTCCTGCGCGGTTCCCGATGCCAGTTCATCCATGCGCGAAGGGCAGGCATACCGGCCGCGACCCTTGGCAATGACGACCTTGCTGGTGTTCCCGGTGGCGCGCAGGAAATCGGGCACGTCGCGTTGGGCGAGCTGCTCCTGGAGCGACACGGTACCCGTGGCGATGACGAGCTTGCGCTTATGCGCCTGGGCGATCGGAACGCCGGCGGTGAGGTAGGCGATGGACTTGCCGCAGCCCGTCGGCGCCTCGCATGCAGCCGCGCCGCCCTCATTGCCGAGGGCTCGGGCTGCAACGGCAATCATCCGGGATTGCGATCGACGGGTATTGAAGCCCGGCATCGCCGCCTGAAGGGATTTGTAGGTTGCGTGGATGTCCGCCTTCAAATCCTCATCCAGCTGCCGTGGCCCGTCTTTGACGGCGGAGCTGGTGCTTGGTTCGACAGTGGAGGACGGCGCTTCGAGACGATCTTCACTCATGGGCACATGGTCCCATGGCGCGGTCTCAGACAAAGTTACTGGGCGGGATCGAGGGTATTGATCGGCCAGGTTTTGCTCTCGCCGCAACCCTTACGTCGCAGGCTGATGAGCAGGTCGTCGACTTCGTCCGAGTAAGGGCCCGGGCGCTCGGAAGGCAGCCGGAAGATCCACACGGCCATGAAGACCGTGAAGCAACCCAGCGCCCAGAGCGCCTTGGCCGGGGAGGGCAGTGATGCCCAGGCACTCCATTGCCCAGCGTGGACAAGGAGAACCACAAAGGTGGGGATGAAGGACAGCGGCAGCTCCACCATGAAGAAGCGGCGCATGCTGCGGCGCCAGCGTGCCTCGATGCAGGCAAAGGCGCGCTTACGGCTTCGAGACAGTCGATCCATGTGTCAGTTCTCAGCAGGCAGGCCATGAAGGCCGGCCCAGCGGGTGAATGCGGTAAGGCTGGCTCTGCCCTGCTTGCCGTTGTCCATCACGAACAGCACGCCCACGCCGTCGCAGCGGGAAGGCTGCTGACTGCCATTAGGGGGAAGGTGCTCGGGACCGATTGCGATGACGCGACGATGCCCTGTCGCCTGCCCCCTGCGTGTGTATGTCCGGCCTGGCTGGACCGTGCGCTGACTGCGAATGGTCATTGAGCCTGCACCTGGAACTGCAGCGTCTGGGGCGGATAGCAGAATTCGTCAATCTTGCAGCCGATGTATTGCACATCGAGGACACTGACCTCGCCGGGCTTAGCCGACTCCACGCGCACGGGCACGTCGTTGGATCCGGTGAGCAAGATGGTCTTGCCGAAGAAGGGATCGTGCTTCTCGTGGCCCCGAGGGAGGGAGTAACGAACTGTCGTTGCGCCGCCTGCCGCGATCTTGAACTTGTCACGGTAGAGGGCGTATCCAGGCAGGACATTGGCGCGAAGCATGTATTCGCCGGGGGCCAACTCGAGGAGTGAGACTCCAAAGGCCTGTTGTGGCGGCACGAACGCACCGGCGCTGGCAGCTCCGCACAAGGTCAAGAGGAAGATTGCGATGAAGCGCACAGGGACTCTCCGAGAGGAGGGCAAACGATACGCGCCAAGCGTGTGCAATCGGCCGTCTAGCCGGCCTTATGTCAGGGCGGGTTAGACGTTGGCAGGGAGCAAAAAAAACGCCCCGCGCGAGGCGGGGCGTTCGTGGTGCAACAGTTGAGGACGGATCAGAACATCCAGCGCAGACCCAGGTTGGCGTTCGCGTTGCTGTTCTGGCCCGACGCCTGTTCCAGACCCAGCGAGCCATAGACCGTGGCGTTGGGGGTCAGGCGGAAGCCAGCGCCGAGGGCCGCGCGGATGGCATCGCTCGACAGCTCGTACCCCTGGACGGTGAACTTGGCTTCCGGCGCACCGGTGTACCAGGCGTTGAAGTCCGTGGTCGGGTCGTTGAGCAGGGCACGGTAGGCGACCATGAAGTCCTGCGTCCAGCGGCCCGACTCGCGGCGGTGGCGCAGGCCGAGGTCGGCGTAGATCGCGGTGACGCTGTCATCGCTGGCCGACAGGCCCAAGCCGCTCGCGTCGTCTTCCGAGAACGCATCCTGGTTGTGGACGATGCCGGTCAGGCCGAGGAACGGCGTGGCGCCGCTGGCGAGCCGGTAGCCGGCTTCCAGGTTCACGCCCCACGAATCGTCCTCGCGGCTCTCTTCCAGATAGGTCCGGTTGCGACCCAGGCTCACCATGCGGCCGGTGTCGACGTCGCTGCTGCCGTGGCCCACGACGGCCGAGACATAGGCCGAACCGATAGGCTGGTGCAGGTAGCCGGTGATGCCGATGCGGTCCTCATCCAGATGGCTGGTGGAGGAATCGATGTTGCCGCGGGTGTCGCCCTTGGACAGGGACGCGCCCACCACGGTGCCATTGCGGCCCACCGGCACGTCCACGCCCACCGTGACGGCGAACTGATCGTAGTCGGCGGTGGAGTACCCATCGCGCTTCATTTCGCCGTCAACGGCGTCGGCTTGGACCCAGCCCGTTGCGCGGGTGGTGCCGGCCAGATGCGGCAGGCGGTCCACGGCGGCGCGGGTGTCGTTGAGCGCAGTCTGCACGGAGAGCGCACGCTGCATGCCGTGGACCTGGCCGGTCAGGCTCTCGAATGCCGCCGCCGCCTGGGCATTGTTGGCATTGAGCAGGCTTGCGCCGGAGGCGAGGATCGACTCGTAGCCGGCGGTGTCACCCGAACGGGCAACTTCATCCAGGAAGCCGATCAGCGCGTCCACGCTTTCGGCGCCGTCCACGACGGCCACGCTGGCGCCCGATGCCGTCGCGGCCGAGGCTGCGGCGTTGCGGGTGAGTTCGGCCACGACGCTGGTGTCGGTGTAGTCCAGATCCACGGTCCAGAGGAAGTCGTTTGCATAGACCACGTCGGAGAACGTGCCCTCCACCGTGCCGGCCGTGAGCACATCTTCGGTGGATTCAACCTCGTAGGAGGAATCGGGGTTGCTCAGGAGCAGCCCACCATCGATCAGGGCCGCGCCAGTCACTTCCAGCGGCATGCCGAGCTTGATGGCCGTATCGCCCAGCTCGCCCACCGTGTAGTTGCCGCCGATGGAACCGCCGCGGGCATAAAGGTCACCACCGGCCACCACCACGTCGCCGGAAACGTCACCGACCAGTGCCAGCACGCCGGCTTCCACCGTCGTGTCGCCCAGGTAGGTGTTGTTACCCGCCAGCACCAACGTGCCGTCGCCGCCCTTCACCAGGCCGCCGTTGCCGCTGATGTCATTGGAGAAGGTCGAGGTGCCGGTGACGCGGGCGTCGAAGTCGGTCACGAACATGCCCGGCCCCTTGACGGCCGCCGCCGCATCGACCGCGCCCCAGCCGAACACGGCGTCTACGCCGGGGGCTCCCATGTCGCGGGCGGTGGTCAGCAGGGTCTGCTGGAGGTTGGAGGCGCTCATCCACGGGAAGGCGCCCGCCACCAGCGCAGCCACGCCACTCACGCCGGCGGTTGCGAACGACGTGCCCTGGCCAGCACCACTATCGAAGGCCGAGCCGGGGATGCCCGGGAACTCGTAGAGTCCCGGTGCGCCGAGGCACCAGTCAGCCGTGTGGCCGCACTTGTTGGAGTAGCTGGACAGTTCGTCCGGATTGCCGTTGTCATCCAGCTCCAGCGCAACCACCGACAGCCACTGCGACTCCCACTGGGGCTGGTAGCGCGGGGTAGCGGCCGGGTAGTTCGCGGTGTCACGCGCATCGTTGCCCGCCGCGGCGATGATCAGGCCACCGGCTTCCAGTGCCGGGCGCATCGCCTGCTCCCAGCCAGCCGCCGACTGACGCTGCTCGTCTTCGGTTTCACGCACGCTGGAAACCGACAGGTTGAAGATCTTCACGCCTTCGGCGGCAAGAGCAGTGGCCGCGTCCATGGCGTCCAGCGCCCTGCAGGTGTCGTCGGCACAGATGCGGCCCCAGTAGATCGAAGCGTCGGGCGCAATGCCGCCCTTGAAGTCGCCACCTGCCGTGCCAGCAATGATGGTGCTGATCACCGTGCCGTGGCCGCGCTTGTCGTTGGAATCCGGCTCGGTTGCGTCGGCGCTGGTGAAGTCCTCGTAGTAATCGACCTTGCCTTCCAGTGGGGCGTAGCCTTCGTAGCGCGCATCGTCCAGCACGCCGACCTTGACGCCCTCGCCGGTGAAGCCTTCGGCCTGGGCTACGTCGGCGTTCGTTCCGACCAGCGCGTTGTCGGCGCGGCCGGTGTAGCGGAACTCGCAATCACCTTCATCACCGTAGTTGATCGCGTCTTCGTCTTCACAGGTGGCCGGCGGCGGCGGCGGCGGCGGGGAGGTCGGCGGCGGCGGCGGTGCGTCAGGGCGGGTGCCACCACCCCCACCACCACCGCCGCAGCCGGCGGCGAGGAGGACGGAGAGGATGGCGGTGGACAGCAGGGAACGGTTCGTCACGTTGAAGCTCCTTGGTGGTTTCAGTTGGCGGACCGTCTCGCCGGTCACACTCCAACCCTATCGGCCGCATCCCTTCGCAAAAGTTAGAAAAAGGGTTGAACAGCGGATCTGTGATGCTAGTGCTCGGATGTCCATGTAGGACGGCGTAACTGCCCTCGATATCGGGCGGGTTGGCTATTTCTTTCGACGAAACTGCCAGGGCGGGACCGGATCTTCATCACGCCATAGGCCGCGGCGCGCAGCACGAGCTCGTTGCTCTGCAATCTGAACCTGCACATCTGTCACATAGCGGTCGTAGGCCCAAGCCATTCCCAGTTGCACCATCTCGATGTTGATGTCTCGACCCTGATGGATGACGCGGCCCAACGTGCGGCCGTATCGGTCGTTGCCTTCGACGACGATTTCGACTTCCTCTTGGAACACCTGGTCGGCCAAGGCCTGCCGCGCTCGGGTGCCGAAGGCTTGGCGACGCTCAGGGGCATCGATCTGGGACAAGCGCACGCGCACGGGCGTCTTGTTGACCAGGACCTCAAGGGTGTCCCCGTCCTGGATGGACACCACCGTGCCGCGCAGCTGGGCGAAGCAGGGCAGGGCAGCCGCGGCCAGCGCCGCGGAGAGCGCAAAGCGCGCAAGTGTCTTGTTCATAGGGAGTCCGTAAGAGCTAGGCGAGCGGGCTCGCCCTTGGGAGTTTCGATCAGGGCAGCAGGTCAGCGGTGTTCCGCGCCCGATCGAACCCGCGCGGAGGAGGCCTGGGCATCACAGTCGCGGTCGCGCTGTACGAGGGCGTGGTGATAGGCGGCTAAGGCATCACGGCACTTAAAGCTCGGCGTGGCTTCAGTGCAGGTGGCCTGACAAGCATGCGTGGCGCAGTAGCGTGCGCCGTTGAGATTGCAGCGGATGATCTTCCCGGGCTTGCTAGTAGAGAGCCATACGCGCTGGAACTGAGCGGGCTCGCTGCAGCCGGTGGCGCAGCACGTTCCAGGGTCAACGGCGCTTGTGAGCGCGGAGATGTGAATGAGTACCGCGTAACGACGGGTACGTGTCACCGCCGGCAGGTCATCAAATGCGTACTGCAACATCAACTACGTCCTCGCCCCCACATCTCCATGTAATGGATATAGCGGGATCAGGTGGAAAGAAGAAGTACCAGGCATTCATCAAGCTGAAACTGGAGCGAAGGTCACGCTGCAACGGCATCATCGACGGGCAACGCCCACTGGCCGCGTCCAAGACGGACCGCCATTCCTTGCAGCACTTGGCGCACCTTGGCCTGCCAGAAGGGATTCGCCGTCGGTCGCACCGGTTCGATCTCGGCATAGATCTGTTCGAGCGTGCATTCGCCGCCCAGCTGCACCATCGCGGCACGCACGACGGCGCGCCACACGGACGCTTCCCCATTGGCCAGCAACGCCTTGTATCGCTTGCGCAAGCGTCGTACTGCCTCCGCTTCATGGTAGAGGCTAAATCCCGCCAGGCCGCGCTCGCCCTTGGTGAGCATGGCAAAGCACAGCGGGAGGCTCAGCCGCGGAAAGATGGTGCGCGGCACAAGGTCCTGCTGCAGCCTCCATTTCTTCTCCAGCTGCTCCACAACCGACGGCGTCTGGAAGGCGTACACCGGCAGCAAAAGCCCGCATTTGCCGCCATCGGGCAGAAGCTCCCACGCACGCGAGATGAACCCCTGGATCAACGCCTGCTTGTACGGGGGATTGCCGATCACCGCGGTGGGGCTGAAGGGAATATCGGAGGTGAGGAAGTCGCCGACGATGATCTCGCGCCCGGTGTTGGCACGGGCACGCGCCGCCAGCGCAGGGTCGATTTCCACGCCGATCGCCGGCACGCTGTCCGGGATCGCCGACAGGAACGCACCAGGGCCACACGAGGGCTCGAGCACGCGATCCCACATCCCCAGGTCGGGGAAGTATTTCTCCACCAAACACTCAGCGGCCCAGGTTGGGGTGAACCACTGTCCGAGGGCGAGTTTGCGTGCGGCGTCAGAGGTGCTCATGCCAATGACGATGCCACTGGATCAGGCGGGGGAAAGTTGCTCGCCGCCGGCGTCGATCGCTTCAGCCAAGCGTTGGAACTCGGCGATCAAATCCAGCTGGGACGCCACGATCTCCCGGGCCTCCTCCCAGGGTGAGCGCGGAGATCCGCAGGCGCTGACCCCGTTCGGGCCTTCGATTCCACCGCACAGGGGGAACGGACCCATCATGTATTCGCTGACCGCGCCCGCATCAGTACTGGTCCGGAACAGGCACCAGTCCTGCTGCAGCTCGGGGAGACGGCACACGAAGTTGCTGGAGGCGCCTTCCTTGAGCGCGCCGGCCATCCAGTCATAGACCAGATCGAGCGGGCCCGAAAGGGTGATCACCTCCGCCACGTAGTAGTGGCCATTGCAAGCTGCGCAACGGCCCACGCTCAGCATGGGCATGAGCGCCTGTTGCGTCTGGCCGGGCAGGGCGTCGGGCACCCCGGGAATGGCGTCACCATCGGTCAGCCAGGACGTCAGCCCCGGCACCTGGCTTGAGGCCGGCCCCACGTTGAGGAGGACGGCCTTGCAGTGGGGGCATTCCAGCGAGTGAACAGACTGGATAGGGCTCAGTTCCATTGCAGATCCAGCATTCCGGGGTGGACAGTGTGCAGGATTCGAATCACGCATTAGGTCCGCAACCGGCCCTGATGCAAGGCCGGTTAGCCAAAAAAAAAGACCGCCCCGAAGGGCGGTCTATGGTGAGGCGGCGTCAGTCCTGAGACATGGACATCAGCTGCGCCCGTTCCTGGACAGTGCCACGCTCGAACAGATCGCCAACACCCTGATAACCCGCGAGGCGGGACACCCCGAATGAGTAGCAGATCCGGTCGATCACGCGCCGGGTGTTCTGGTCCACCGGCTCCAGCTCGCCGTCGAAAGCGGTGAGCTCCGTACCATCCTCGAACTTCAGGACGAACGCAGGCAACGCTTCTTCGTCGTACTGCACGCCGATCGCACTGACAATTACACCCGTGACGTTGGCGGTCTTCCCGCTCATGCGGTGGTAGACCTCATTGCTGGGGTGCTTCTCGCTCAGCGTCGTCTTGAACACCACCGGATTGGTGCTACCCAGTCCGAACGGCGCTTTCACTGCCATTTGCCAGTGGTCGAAGGTGTTGACCCTCGACTCATCAGGCTCAACCTCTTCCAAGAGCGACACCTGCAGGCAGAAGCTGGGATCACCGGAACCTCTCTGGTGGATCGGCGCTTCAGCACCCCCACGCTCCGGTATGGCCGGGTACTCACCCGGGTCATCCTCGCCGTCGTCGTAGTCCATGCTGAAGACCTCCACCTGCCCAAGCGTGCTGACGTCCTGGATAACGCCGCCCTTCATCTCGACCACGACGATGGGCATCAGGACATTGCTTTGCTCGGACAACAACGTGGTGGTTTCGGTGAACCACTGCTTCAGTTCGTTGACAACGTCCGCCAGGTTCCCGCTCTCCCAGGCACCGCGCAAAGCGGCGACCCGGTCAATGCCTTCCAAGAGTTCTTCCCGGAAGAGACAGTCGCGCGGCTGGTAGGCCGCCCGGTCTTGCCAATCCAGCATCTCCTGGACGGATCCGGCCAAGTCACCGCTCTCCCAGTTGCGGAAAAGAGCAGCGGCCAACTCCAGTCCTTCCTTGAGGAACCGGGCCAGGTCAGCACTCATGCGTCGCTGGTTGATGGTCTCCTCGAAGTGGGCCAGCTCGATCGCGGACGCCTCACCAATTTCTGCGCGGTCCTTGATGGACAGTGCTTTGTTGTTGAGGGCCTGCGTCGTGCGGGTCGCCAGGTCCAGCAGGTCCTGCTCGACCGGGGTGGCCGGGCGAACCTCCTTGACCTGGGCAGCGCGGAGATCGGCCAGGAGCAGATCGACGCCTTCCTGCTCTTCATCGCCCTCGAAGCCAGCAATGAACGCTTCGGCCCGTGCCAGCAGCTGGTCGCGGGTGTTGGTGGCAGTGATCGGCTGCACGTTGAGGTCCCAGGACAGGCAGACCGCTTCGGTGTCAGCAGTGATCAGACCATCGCCGATGACGCTGCGAAGACGCGTGTCCTGGTGTTCGACCAGGGTTTCGAGGCAGCCCCACGGCCCTGCAATTTCGCTCTCCAGCACCACCCGGATGCGACCGGTTTGGCATGGCGAGAGTTCTTGCGGAATCGCGGTGGTGTCGCCGTCGAGCTCCACTTCGACCAGGTCATCGGTGATGGTTCCGGAGTCGTTGCGGATCTGCGTGATCGTCTTGACTCCGCTGAGTGAGTCTTCGGGATCGTTCCAGAAGACCTTGTCACCGACCTTCAGCGTGCCAAGCCAGTTCATGTTGTTGATGGTGTTCATGCATTTTTTCTCCAGGTAGCCTGGAGACGCACCTCTCCCGTCAGGGAGCATGCGTCCCCTGGCGGGTGTGTCCGGATAACGTCCGGTCGTTTGGCTCGAAGAGCCTTTCCATTGGCGCCGGCGGCAGCAATGGGAAGGCCCCTTGCGGGGCCGGTGGTTCGTTGAGATCAGGCGGCTACACGTGCTGCGAGCTGCTGCTGGAGTGTTCGCGCTGTGCTCGATGCAGTTTCGGCGCGGCCGAGGGCCTCCACCTCCGAATCGTGTTCATCGGCAAAGTCGGCATTGGTGCCGCATTCGTCGACCAGCACGTCCAATACTTCGAGGACCTTGGCGTGCGATGCCAACAGCTGCTGCAGGTCACGCAACAGCTCGGCATTGGCGGTGCGGGCCGCATTTAGGGCTGCGGTATGCGCGTGCGTTGGATGATCGTCCAGGCTGGTCGGCGGATTGCGCTCATCGACTTCGGTCGAGGGGCTGTTCTCGCACATCAGGATCCGGATCTGCGAGCCATGTTCATGGTTGACACGGATCAGGTGGCTGCTAACGATCCACTCGGCGTCTGCTGGTGCAGCGGCGCAAAGAATGTAGGCAGGTACAAGGGTAAGCGGCATTTCGGGTCTCCATTGGAGACCGGGCACGCGGACCCCGAATGGGCTCGCAAGCCCGGTCGGGTGATGTCCAGTGTTCTGGACGAGGGTCGGCTGGCCGCCGTGGCGTTGCCCGGTATGGGCTGATGGATGCAGTGTGCCCCGGCTGCTTGGCCCGGGCTAGTGCGTAACCGGCGTCTTTACGGCCACGGTTGGCTGGACGAACCACCGCGGCAACCGCCGCTGGTAGATGACCTTGAGACTCAGGCCCGCATCGTTGGCATCGATCGCACTTGCAAGACCCTGGCGCACGAGCAGCTTTCCCAGGCTCTTGCGATTGGCGAGCAGGCGCCACTCCAGCACCTGTCGAGCAAGTGCAGTGGTGATGGGCTGGTGGCGACCGGCCCGCAGCACCGCACGCTTGAGATCGGAAACCTCATCGCCATGCCACTGGCGAATCTTGGCATTGTCGATTCCGGTGCGCTCAGGGGTGCGATGGGGCCAGACGCGCACGCTTGCGTACATGGCGCGTCCTGTCTTTCGCGCG
>Ga0208375_1001008_pt1 | contig 34529 bp, 36 predicted proteins | sample RifOxyD1_FD_184038 | JGI IMG/M metagenome (GOLD analysis project Ga0208375, IMG submission 184038) | Soil microbial communities from Rifle, Colorado - Rifle Oxygen_injection D1 (SPAdes) | ecosystem: Environmental > Terrestrial > Deep subsurface > Rock core/Sediment | place: Rifle, Colorado... | reverse complement strand
CGAGGTGCGCATCATTGGTCATCAGGATTCAATTCAAAATACATTCGAACTTCGTTCAATACACACCGCCTTCGTCACGACGTAGCTTCAGCGAAGTCGGACTTCGTCTCGCCGAAGCTCCGCCTTAGGAGCGGAGGCAGGCTTCGCCGAATCTACGTCGCGACTTCGGCGTGACAAGTCCGCTTTTAACACAAGGATTTTGCAAATTTTACGTTCTAGGCGTGCATTTAGCCTTTATTTTTCCTAAAATTTCAATTATAATTGGGATATGGAAAACGAACTTGCACACTCTATAAACATAATGCTAAACGAAGTAATACTAGGCAAACTTAAAAATAAACAAAATAAATTACTGGAAAAGTTTAGTGAGAGGAGGATGTATAACTCTTTACCTCATCTATCAATTGCCACTAAATTTATGGGGGCAAATGATACTCGAAATTTTGTAGAAATTTTAAAAAATGAATTCAAGGAAGATAAAATTTTTGAGCTGGAATTTACAGATTTTAGACCTTCTGACACGCAAGATTACATCTTTCTTCATTTAAGCCCAGAGTCAGAAAGAAAAATAATTGAACTCCACGAAAGAGCATTTAAAGTAACAAAGGATATAGGTTTAGAAATACAAACTGGCAATAAATTTAGGCGTTTAAATTACAATTATAATCCCCATATTTCAATAATTAAATTAAATCCCGAAGAAGTTGCTAAAGCTATAGGTATGATAAAAAACGACTTTTCAGGGGTTAGAATGTTTGTTTCTTCTTTTTATATCACTCGTCAAACAGATAATAAAGACGGGTTTAGTGATTTTCCGACTATTGATGAAATAAAACTTAACAATTAATTTTAATAATATGAAATCAGAAAAGGAGTTAATTGAATTAGCGAAATAAGCCGCTCAAAATGCTCACATTCCATATTTTAATTTTCCTGTTGGTGCAGTATTAGAAACTGAAACAGGAGAAATATTTAGTGGCTGTAATATTGATAACGCCAGCACTCCTTTGGGAATTTGTGCTGAAAGAGCCGCTATTTTTAATGCAGTTATTCATGGACATAAAGACATAAAGCAAATAGCAGTAACTTGTATTAAAGGCGACAAAAGCAAATCAGAAACTTTAATGCCTTGCGGAGCTTGCCGTCAAGTTATGGTTGAATTTATGTCGCCAGAAGCTAAGATTATTGTTGATGGAGTCAAAACTTTCAAACTTAAAGAGCTTTTGCCGTCACCGTTTACTCTGAAATAAAATTACACCACACTTTTTTAATGAAGAAGGGGAACCCTTCTTTTTTTATTTTTTGGCGAAAAGGAAAAGGATTTATCAATGAAGGGCAAAAGAAATTTTTTCATAAGATTTTTCTCCGATGGTCGGCAAAATTGCAGACCATTCACTTTTATATCGTAATATGCTAAGCTTACTGATAACTGGAATAGTATCCGGTAACCCGTGCCACGCGGGATTCGTGGTAATCGCACATTCAAAACTGGAGGTAAGTCATGAAAGTCAGAACCGCCGTACTTTGGTGGCTCGTCAACGACAAAGAACACGAGACGCTGAAGCTGAAGCAGAAGGAGAGAACGATGGAGGCATTGATGCCACTCGTCTCTGCGCTCTTCCCAGGCATCAACTACTACTCAATCCCCGGATTCAACCAAGTGATGCGTTGCGTCATTCCGGCGCTCAAAAAGCGGTATCCGGAGCTGTTGACCACTCCTGCGGAGAAGATCAAGCCGAAGGCGATGACGGAAATCGCCACGGTGTTGCCCTCCAAGGGCTACGAGTGGCAGAACAGCATATGGAAGTACGAGTTAGAGGAAATTCTTGGTGGCCACCTGTTTACGTAACGCTGTTCGTCGCTGCCACATCAAGGACTCCCCGCGAAAAATCGCGAGTGGAGTCCTTTACTTTTTATATTTACCTCAAAGCCAAAAAAGCATTAACATAATGAATAGCAATGCCTCCAAAAGAAGGATGGTAATCGAAAGCGTTGTTTATCTTTTTTAATTCGTTGTCAAAATATTTTTTAGAAGTGTTGTGAAAAGTTATATAAGGAGGAGGGAAGTCGCCAGTCTCTTGAGCAATAATAATTTTGGTATCATATTTGCCCTTTTTGGCTGTTTGCATTTCGTTGTTTGATACTTCTATGGAGCCATCATCTCCTTCCGCAAAATTTCTATACGACATTATTATTATTGAACTACCTTCTTTTTTCTCTAAAATATTTAACAAATGTTTAAATGCAGACTCTTTTTTTCCGTTGTAAGAAAACTTTGGTGTAAAGTCATCTTTTTCATCATAAAAATCTGGGATAACTACCGAAAAGGCAAGGTCACTATCTTTTAAAAAATATGCTGTCTTATCTACTAGTTCCACAAAATTTCTCAAAATGGAAGTTGTATTTTCTGGGTATTCTTCTAAAAGATATGGTTCTACATCATATTGAAAACCCCGAAATTTGTTTTGATGAGTGGCGTTAAAGCTTTTGACATAGTTGATGATGGCAAAAGCTTTGTAAATATTGTCTTCTTCGGCCCAGTTACGCCAACCAGCTTCAGCATCTACCTCAATACCTTTATAATTTGCACGGACAATAAAATCTTCTACTTTGGTTGAGAAAAGTTTTTTTTGTTTTTCTCTTTCTGAACCTTTTTCCATAACGAAAATATCTAAATAACTATCAAGAGAAAGATATATAACATTTATTCCGTTTGTTTTTGATTCCGATAGTATCTCTTCAGTGTATTCCGGAGTCATCTGCATAATAGGAGTCCAGACCCAACTTCCATATTCTCTTTGGCTTTTTTCAGTTTTTTCTTTTTGTGATATTACTGATTTGAGAGATTTAAAAACGGTTGCTATCTGGTGGGAGAAAGTATTATTTTTTTCTTTGAGAGGAGTATCAAAAACGATATTTTTAAATGCCGGATTAGTCTCTATTGCTTTTGGAGTAATATGTTTGTCTGAATATAGAGAAATCTTTGTATCCACTGTATTTTGGTGGGGGATATGCCCGTCCTTAAAAACAAAATTGATTAACACAACACTGAAAATGAGTCCCATTCCTATAACAAAATATTTTTTTATATTTTTAGTTTGTTTTTTCTTTCGCATTTCTTTTATTATAACTTATTTCTAAAAGAGAAGAAAAAAGTGTCAAAGGCGCCCTTTGACACTTTGAAGTGTGGTGTAATTTGAAATAGATAAAATCAGAATTTTGTGATAAATTATAAAAATGCGCGCTTAGCTCAGCTGGTTAGAGCGACTCATTGACGTTGAGTAGGCCGGGGATTCGAATTCCTCAGCGCGCACAAAAATTATAAAAAGAAAAGGGTGCCCTTTCGGGGCAACCCTTGTTTTTTTGCTAGTGATTTCTCGCTAGCTCTGTTCTTCATGTTTTCGCTGACGCCGGACGAGGGCGAGGCCAGCAAGCCCGAGTCCGACGAGGACATAGGTGCTCGGTTCCGGGATTTCTGGAGTTGTTGGCGAAATTTCTATTTGCAAGATGGCATGTAGATTACCATCTGCGTTGACTGATCCTGGCCCAGTAAACCAGTGCCCACCAGAAGTGAAATCCTGGATAACGAGTTCAGTCCCAGGTACCCAGTTTATAAAACCACTTACTGGTCCGACACTGTCTCTGTCCACTGAGACACTGCCTCCCACCCAGCTTAGGGTGTTTTTGTAGGAAGCAAGGCCTCCTTCGAAAGAAAGGATCAGTTGCATCAATGAATAGTTTCCATCGATGCGTAGATGAGCGTCATCGAAGTCTCCATCACCTGGAAGCCCAAACGGGGACGTCCCATCTATCCTCGTGTCCAAATCTTCCCACCAGACTTCTGCCACGAAATTTGAATCTGGTAGGATTAATTTGTCACCTAATCCGGGTATTGTGGAGCAAACGGCTCCACCGTCCGCAACCATAAGAGCAGATGTGTTGTTAATACACACCGGGGATGCACTGGCCACGAAGGCAAGCGCAAAACTCAAAAGTACTACTGCGAAAATTCGCATTTTTCCAGTCCTTTTTTCAAAGATCTAGCCGTCTGTTACCTCATGGATTTATACAGACTATTAATAAAATACATGATAATAAAAATATGTCAATATTATTACAACAATGATAATCATTGTATTTTTAAAATACTCCTCTCTTAACGAGGTTGACAAAATAGACATTATGATTAGAATGCTAAACACAAAAACCCAGAATGGGTGCTAAATCACTCTCGTAATTTCGCTTAGCGATATCACGAGATTTCCCCGATCTAGCACCCATTCTGGGTTTTTTGATTGGGTATAATCAAAAACTGTTTTTAGAATCTTAATGGGGTAATTATATCAGATTAAAGTCAAATTAAGCAATCCCCATCTGTGGATTGACTTTAAAAAATATCTTTCATACAATATAACTTATACCGACAATTCAAAGTCATCTTCTTTTGGGGAAAAAGAAGACAAAAATAACATAAAGATAAGGAGAGTTATGTTTCCCCAACTTTTTGCACAAAAAAATAAGATTTATCAAACAAAAAAGCCACTCGCTAAGCATTTTTCTTGGAGTGGCTTTTTTGTTTGGTCGATAAATTTCCGCCCAAGAGCGCGCTTATGCATAACTTAGGCGGGAAATCCTAGTACCAGAATAAATTCGGTACAGGATAAATAATATTATTAAAAGTTAATTTAAAAAGTTATATGAAAAAAATTATAGCAATTGCAACAATTGCCGCTTTCGTTCTTTCTGCTTCTACTGCTTCCGCCTTTTGGTCAAGCAGTGATATAACAGCAAAGAACTACAACAGCGCTTATGTCAAAAACAGTGTTACTACTGTAGCTGACACTGGAGGCAATACCGCTTGGGGCGGAGATGTTTCCAATAAAGTCAAAGGTGATGACAATATCAACAATGACGCTAATGGTGGAGGTGGCAATGCCACAGTTACTACCGGCGCTGCTTCTGCTGGTTCTATGGTTGAAAATTATGTCAATAAAAACACCACAAAAGTTAATGCTGACTGTGGATGTAAAGGCGATGTTGAAGTCAAAAATTTCAACAGAGCTAAAGTTAAAAACTATGTTACCACAGCTGCCGAAACTGGTTCCAATGGGGCTTATGGCGGTAATGTGTCTAACAAAGTTAAAGGTGATGACAACGAAAATAATGACGCTGATGGTAGCGGAGGTGCAGCTAGTGTAAGAACTGGCGCAGCTGATGCTGGGACATCTGTTGTTAACGTAGTCAACAAAAACTTAACTCGCGTTAAGAAATCTGCAAACTAGTTCTTTTTCCGAAAGGTTTTCGTCCGTCATTTGGCTGACGAACCTTCGGGAGAGTTTTCAAGGGGAAAGAAGGTTGTCCAGAGGGAAAAACTCTCTAAAGGTCGACATTAAAAAAATAATAATCCCGTAAAAGAATTTAAATAAAATTCTCACGGGACAAGAAAAAACAATTATGAAAAAATTAATTTATTTAGCAATTCCGATAGTATTCTTCGCATTCACAGCCACAGCTAGCGCAAACTTAGTGACAAATGGAGATTTTGAATTGCCAGAAGTGACTGCAGTTCAAGGTTGGGAAATATTTCCAAGTGGCACGACTGATCTTGGATGGAATGTAGAATGGTATGGCGGTTCCGCTACTTATAATAGCGTTAATAGACCAGACCCAGCTTTAAAGGAATTACATGAGGGAGTCAATGATTGGGGCGCTTACGATGGCGATCAGTATGCCGAATTGGATACTGATTGGAATGGACACACAGGAAATCTTGAAGGTGAACCAGCATCTGTTTCAATCTATCAAGATGTGCAAACTTGCCAAGGTGGAGTTTATGAGTTGCAGTATGCTTGGTCTCCTAGACCTAATCATCAAGATAACCAGTTGAAAGTTTACTGGAATGGTGTAGAAGTAGGTTCTCATTCGGGAGTAGGAGGAGGTAATACTAATTGGACCTTAGAAACAGAATCAGGATTGGCTGGAGCAGGAGCTACAACTAAACTTGAATTTGTTGAGGTTGGCACTCCAGATTCTCTAGGTATGTTTCTTGATGGCGTAAGTGTTGTTCAAACAAATGAATGCCCTCCACCTCCTCCTCCACCACCTCAAGGTTGTGATTGTGGAGATGTGAAGGTTAAGAATAAGAACAGGGCTTTCATTAGAAATAATGTCAGCACTTATAGCAACACCGGAGGAAATACTTCTGTAGGTGGCAGTGTCAAAAATAAAGTCAAAGGCAACGACAACGAAAACAATGACGCTAACGGTGGAGGCGGTAATGCTTCTGTCTCAACTGGTTCTGCCAACTCGTTTTCAAGTGTGGTAAATAAAGTGAATAAAAATTTCACTAAAATCAAAATTAATATTCCGAATTTAGGAATTTAATTGATTACTGGAGCACCTGTGTTTTTACGCGGGTCTCTGGCAAGGTTCGCAAGAGTTGCTGGCCTTGCTGGGGAAAAGTATGAGAAAGATATTAATAATTTCAGTTTTGTTCTTTGTAACGGTTCCCGTTGTTTCTTTTGCTTACAATTCTACTGAAGTCATAAACAATGTGACTAATTCGGTAAATACTGGAGGCAATAGCGCTGAAGCAGGAGAAGTAATAGAAGGAGAAGCCAAAAGTGAAGTTAAAGTTTACACAGAAGTAAACGGCGAAGTAGTTGAGGATTTCCATCAATTTTGGGAAGAAGAAAGTGAGTTTGAATACCAAACGGAGAAAGAGTTTGAAGGTGGTCAAGTGGAAACAAAGGTGGAGATCAAGACAAACGAAAGTAAAACCGATATGTCAAGATTGAACCTTGACATCCAAGCCAATGAGACCGCAACTTCTTCAGAAGTAGAAGTGTCAAAGAAAACCTTTGACACCTTTAGGAAAAAAGTAAATAGATTTATAAATTATGTATTTTCATTTTTTAAATTTTAATAGATACAAAATAACCAAAATTGCTTTTTCGGTATTTTTGGTAGTGAGTATTTTGAATTTAACTTTTGTGTCAGCTATTTCAACTTTTGCTGAAGATGAAGCGCCTCCAGCCGAAATAGTTGAGGAAACTCTTCCATCTGATACGGCACCAGAGACCGTGGTAGAAACAGGAGATGCTATTTCTCAAACAGAAATAGGCAATGATATTAATACGAGTGATACAGATACCGAAACAAACAATAATGAAAACAATGAAGAGCAAAATAATGAAGGCAGTATTGATTTAACTATTCAAAATGAAAGCGAAGCTGAAGCCCACAACATTTCTACCACTACTGCAAACACTGGAAATAATGAGGCAGATGGGGGAGATGGTTCGGCTATTGTAGATTCTGGAGATGCGGTGGCTAATACTGATGTAGTAAATCAGGTCAATACAAACATCGTTGATTCCGATGGTGAAATTATAGCTGGTGGTAGCTCTTTGGGCGGTGCTTCTCTTGATTTGCGTGATATTACCGCTTCTACTACCTCTTCTTGCGATGGTTGTATTTCAAGCACAACTATTACAAACCAAAACACAGCTACTGTCACCAATAATATTTTAGTTTCTGCTAACACAGGAGACAACAGTGCTTCTAGCACAGCAACTAGCACCATATTGACCGGAGATGCTTATGCTGGAGCAAATGTGGTCAATATAGTTAATACAAATATAGTTCATTCTAATTATATGCTTTTGGTGTTCAATAACTTTGGTGATTGGTCGGGTGATTTAGTTTTTCCAAATGTTGATTTCTTCGCTAATTTTCTTTCCTTTTTTAATCCAAATTGCGATTGTGAGGGCGATACCAATATCTCCAATTCAAACTTGGCCGATATCTCAAATGGTGTAAATACTTCTGCAAACAGCGGAAACAATAATGCGGGGGGTGGCTCTTCTGTCATATCTACCGGCAACGCTCTTTCTTCTTCAAACACTTACAATGCGGTCAATACCAATGTTTATGGGGATTCTTCTTTTTATCTTTTGGTTAAAGTTTTTGGTGACTGGAATGGTAATATTTTCAACTTGCCAGATGGTATTGTTTGGGAAAATACACCGGAAGGTTTGGTGCTTTATAGCGATGGTGATGGTTCGTTTGAAAATGGTGAGAAAAACGCCGGTAATTTAAATATAGAAAATGAAAACATTGCAAATGTTGAAAATAATGTAGATGTCAGCGCCAATACTGGGGGCAATACCGCTACCGGCACGGACGCTTTTGTGGCAACAGGCAATGCTTACGCTGGAACTAACGTAGTTAATGTTGTTAATACCAATATTATAAGCTCAAACTGGATGGCGACCTTAGTTAATGTTTTTGGCAATTGGAACGGCAACATTTCTTTCGGTCAGCCAGATTTGTGGATAGGCACCGTGGCCGATGTGGATGGAGAAGTTTTGGCTGGCTCTTCAGTCACTTTTACTACTACTGTTAAAAATAATGGGGATGCCAAAGCCAGTGATATAAATATTTTAGCTAATTTAAAATCTTCTTATTTTAAATTTAATCAAAGTTATTCTGATTCTAATTTACACCACATTGATTCTCTGATGCCGGGAGAGAGTGTTCAGTTTTCTTATTTTGGTATGGTAGAGAGATTTGTGCCAGATGAGCGACCACCTGTCATTATAGACACCACCGTTTCTTCTTTTGAAACTGATGGAAATATAAAAGACAACTTTGATACTCTTTCATTTGATATAGCCGATAATGTATGGGCAACCATAATAACTAATACTTCTTTCAGTTTCTCCTATCCCGATTTGGAAGTGACAAAGACTCACACTATCCCAAGTATTATCGGTATAAACGGAGAAGAAATGGTGCCTTTCGAAGGCTCGGTTGACTATAAGATTGTAGTAAAAAATCACGGCGGTTCTGCTTTTAAAGGAGTGCTTTACGATAAGCTTGAAGATGAAAATGGAAATATAGTTAATACCCAGTCTTGGGAGCTTGGCGAAATCTTACCTGACGAAGAGATTGTTGTCACTTACACTACGGAATTTACAAATGAAAGCGTCTCGGGGACTTACACAAATTATGCTTGGGTTGAAGCGGTAGGTGGCGATATCGTTAATCATATTGAAGAAAATGCTGATTCAAATGTTGCTTCCGATAAAATAACTCTGGCTAAAAAACAAATTGTGCTAAAAATACCAGAACCCGAACCAGAAAAAAGCACGCCAACAGAAGTTTTGGGATTATTTACAGAAATATCTCCTATTGTTGAAGAAGAGCAGTATATAGAATTTTTTGGCGGCTTTTGTACTGAAGAAAAAAATGATAAAAAAATTAATATGTCAAGCTTGTCTCAAGGACTACTTCTTGGTTTATCTCTGATACTTATAATTAGAAAAAGGGAAGGTCTTCATATCAATTTATTTTTGATTTGAACTGTGTTATAACTTAAGTAATGACTAAAAAACTTAAAGAAATCACAAAATCAAAAATTGGTATTGGTTTTTTGTTAATTTTGATTGTCTTTGTGGGAATAGTGCCATCTTTCAGAGCAACAATTTTTGATTCTCTTTCGGCCATCTATGCTTCGGTCCTTGTTAATCTCACGAACAAAGATAGAGCAAGAGAAAACATTTCAGAACTTAAAGTTAGTCCCATTTTGGAAAAAGCCGCTCAAATGAAAGCAGACGATATGGCAAGCAAAGGTTATTTTGCTCACAATACTCCAGAAGGACTTACTCCTTGGTATTGGTTTGCCTTGGCTGGTTATAAATATGAGTTTGCTGGTGAAAATTTGGCTGTTAATTTTAAAGAAAGTGAAGATGTTCAAACTGCTTGGATGAATTCTCGTGGTCATTTTTTAAATATAATGAACCCAAAATATACCGAAATAGGCATCGCCACCTCTACTGGTATTTATAAAGGCAGAGAAGCTGTCTTTGTGGTTCAAATGTTTGGCAAACCATCTCAATAAAAGTTTGACATATTACATACAATCTGCTATTGTTTTAAAGAACTTGTTGTTTTTTGACAAGAAAAAAATAAGGAGAGAAACCAATGAAGGTTTTAGGAATGTTGTTTTTATTGATGTCGGCCCCACTATGGGCTGCCGGGGAAGGAACTTCCCCTTTTACCCCTCGGACGACGAAGGAGGGATACACCCTCGTCTGCCGAGATGGGGTAACGAGTGAAGTCCTTGACGGAGACGTCAGGGACAACGAGACTCGGGACACGATGTGTCCCAAGCGGGAAGTGTGTTTGGACCCAAATCCAAACGTCGTGAACTTTTACGATGTAACAGTAGTTCGTCCTTTCAACAAGTTTGAAGGACCGAACTATGTGACGGGTGGCACGGGTTCTACGTGCTTGTTTGAGGTTTGCATGACGGAGGGTGATCCAAATCGCCCAGAAAATCTGCAAAATTATCCGGCAGAAAGGACATCACACAACCCAGCGTTGTGTGCCAATCATCCGGATCCTGAACCAGAGCCGGAACCCGAACCGGAACCAGTGGACCCTGGTCCAACACCAACGCCAGAGCCGACCCCAGAGCCAAAACTGGTATCGGAACCAACGCCGGAACCTGAATGCGCCTTCATTGAGCCGGACAGGCTCACCGGTCTGCCGGGGACCAAAGTACCATTTACGGTATACTGCACCGCAAGGGGAAACGAGGTTCCTTGTGGTGACATTGCTCTCACTTCATCAGACCCCAAAAAGGTCAAGTGCGATGGTGTGAAATGCACCATCGAGAACAGCGTGGAGAGCTCGGTCGTAGCTACACTCTCTTCAAAGACAAAGACGGTAACAATTTTGGAAGAGAATAGCCGAGTCGTACTCAATGCAACTAACGTTCCCGATATTCACGCCCAAACATGGGTTCCCTACGCTTCAAAAAAACAGGGAGTCGTCGGAGAAACCATGGGTTTCTTCCTCAACGTTCCGGCCCCAGTTTGGGATCTTGGTCAAAAGGTGATCCTTTATGATATCCTCTGCGTTGACTGCAAAGGGGAAAGAAGGATCAAAACTGGAGAAGTCCAGTTTGGTCTATTGCAAAACAAGCAAGGAGCGGGAATTAAACTCACTGACCTGGAGATCAAGAAATCGACCAAGCCGGGAAGATATGAGATCCGCGTTTCGCTGGTTGACTTCACGACCAGACAGACTGTGTATCGGTTTGGGTCCTCGGTCTTCTGGGTAAAAGTCAACCGAGAGATACCCCCTCAAATATCTCTGGAAGATGGCCGAATTAACCTTCGGCTGAACCCAGAACAGACGGCTTTAACTGTCGCTAAAGGAGGGGGCTGGGAAGTCGCCTTGACTTACGGCGGGGGAGAAGGCAACTTCTACTACCTACCGTTAGAGCGACTGATCCAGGAAAATAACAAAGACGGGGCAACGGTGCTCACCGTCAGCAAGCCGTTGCAATGGCTTGCGGAGGGTGACTACAACACCATCCTTATCTTTAAAGGAGGTGACGGTAAAATAGTCACCTTCTGGTACGCAAGCTCTCATTCTCCCGGTGTGATGCTCCAGTAGCACACACCTCTAGAAAAACCACCCCTAGCCCTCGCGCTGGGGGTGTTTCTTTTTAGTTATAAAAATTTTAAAAAACCACACAACAAAAAACACTAAATTACTTTATCAAACGCTTAGCGTTTGATATTTTCTTATCCACTTATTTTAAAATTTGTTTTTTTATATTTAGAGTATCCTATATTTAGGAGGTTTTGCTATGAGTGATATTATTGGGTTAAGTTCTTATTTTTGTTCCAAATGTGGTGGTAATACTTCTCACGAAATAAAAGAAGGGAGTGACCCCCACAGCTTTTTTCATTATTGCATTGCTTGCAAGATGAGGAATGAGCGTCCTTTTGGTGAAATACCAATTGATCTAGTGAAAGAGTCATCTCTTTCTCTAAAACGAACAAAACCAACATATCACTAAAAACACTCTGTAAAATAACACAGGGTGTTTTTGGTATTTACTTCATTTTTTGTAATTCTAAATAGATATCTTCAAGAGCTTTGACAGCGTCCCCGGCAGCTATGTTATTTTGATGATAGAGAGTATCGGTGCAATCTCCAGCTGCCCAGATACCTTTAACACTTGTTTTTTGGGTTTTGTGGTCAATTTTGATTCTTTTAAATTCATCTGTCTCTACCAAATCTGCGACGAAAGCAGTAGCTGGAGTGTGACCTATTTCTACAAATATTCCTTCTACATCAATTTCAACACTATCAACAAAAGGTTCTGATCGGCGATAGACTAAAGATTTGACATACTCTCCGGGGCGCCCCTCCACTGGACCACCTTTAATTTTAGTTGGAGTAGCATTGGTTAAGGCGGTCATCTTGGGATTGGATAAAACTTTTTCTATGGTCACTGGGTCAGCTTTGAATTCAGCTCTAGATATGAGAGTGACACTTTTACAATAGGCGAGTAATTGAGCAGCAGACTCAAAGCCAGCATTACCACCCCCTATAACTGCTACATCTTTATTAGCAAAAAATGGACCATCGCAAGAAGCGCAATAAGTAATACCTTTACCTTCAAACTCCTCGGCTCCGGGTATATTGAGTTTTCGGCGAGAACTGCCGGTAGCTACTAAAATAGTTTTGGTTTGATATTTATTTTTTGAGGTAGTGACAGTAAAGTTTTTATCTTCTTCAATTATTTTTTCAACTAATTCACCTTCTTTGATATCAACAAAACCATCAGCATAAAATTTAACGTGTTCTTTAAAATTTTTGGCTAAATCAATACCTGATATTGCGACAGTTCCTATCCAATTTTGAATTTCGTTTGATTCAACTGATTGACCACCAAAACTCTCAACAATAAGAGCAGTCTTAATTTGTTTTCTAGCAGCATAAACCGCCGCTGCAGCACCGGCTGGACCACCACCTATAATAATAAGTTCATACATATACTTATTATATCAGATTTTATTTATTTTAACTTAGACCTTCGTAAGAAAGCTGGCACAGCGCCCCATTCATCATCATCTTCATCTATTATGTTTTGTTTTTTGTCTTCTTCTTCCTCTTTTCTTTCTTTCTTTTTATCTTCTTCTTTTTCTTTACCAAAAACTGAATTAAATATTTTACCTCTAGACTCTTCAGCCTCTTCTGCTGTTTTGTTTTCAAATAGTTTATTGCTCTTCATATAACTTTCTGGAAAACCAGAGGCAATGACGGTTATTTTGATTTCACCTTTTTTAAGTTTTTCATCACGGACTGTTCCAAAAATAATTTTAGCGTTTGGGTCGACTGATTCGGTAATAAATTTAGCGGCATCGTGTATTTCAAACATAGTGAGGTCATCACCACCGGCAATAGAGAAGAGCACTCCTTTAGCACCATTTATAGATACTTCAAGAAGGGGAGAATTAATAGCTAATTTAGCGGCTTCTTCGGCTCTCTTTTCGCCTGAAGCTCTACCGATACCCATCAATGCTCCACCAGCTCCCTCCATTATCGCTCTAATATCAGCAAAATCGATATTGATGATACCGGGCATAGTAATAAGGTCAGAAATACCTTCAACTGCTTGTTTCAAAATATCATCACACATAGCGAAAGCGTTGGTAGCGGAAGTTTCTTTATCAATAGTAGCAAGCAATCTATCATTTGGTATCACTATAAGAGCATCTACTGATTGGCGAAGTTCTTCAAGTCCTGTTTCGGCTATACGCATTCTTTGGTTGCCCTCAAAAGAAAAAGGTTTGGTCACTACTCCGACAGTCAAAGCTCCGAGTTCTTTGGAAGTGCGAGCGATAATAGGAGAAGCTCCAGTGCCTGAACCACCGCCGAGACCACAAGCAATAAAAACCATATCAGCTCCTTTAATAGATTCTTGAATTTCTTCTTTAGTTTCTTCGGCAGCTTTTCTACCTAATTCTGGGTCCATACCAGTCCCTAGCCCTCTGGTTAAATTTTTCCCGATATGAATTTTCTTTTTGGCTTCCGAATGATGTAAATCTTGAGCATCGGTATTGACAGCGATAAATTCAACTCCTTTAACTTTAGAATTAACCATATGATTGACTGCATTCTTACCAGAGCCACCGACACCAATGACTTTTATTCTAGCAAAAACTTCAACTGCTGGTTTTATTTGAGGCATATTATTAAATGAAAATTAAAGATTTAGTATTAAATATTAGAGATTAACAACATCATACTAACAAAAATGACCTAAAAACACAAAGGTTGTATAAAGACCAAAATGTGTCATAAAAAATTAAGGTAAGAAGTGTTTGAGAGTTTGGAGAATTGATTTGAAGATATTTTTACTATGTTTTTTGAGACCGAGTCGCTCTTCTTCATCGGGAATACTGCTTATAATACAAAGTCCATAAGCCACAGACCACGAGGAGTCTTTAATTTGGAATTTACCATTTCCAATCTCCAAAGAAGCAATCCTTGATGGTAGGCGAAGATAAGTTCTAGCCAAATCTTCAATCAAACCAAGGGAGGAAGAACCACCAGTCACAATAATACCAGCTGGAAGTACGCCGGACTTGCCGATTTTTTTTAGATGCACTTCTATCAGTTCAAAAATATCTCCCAATCGAGCAGAAATTATTTCTTCTAATTTTTTCTTTGGGTAGTTGGTGGTAGTGACTCCGCCAAGTTTGATAGTTTCGGCTTCCTCTAAAGATATCTTAAGACCTAAAGCAATATCATTGGTAATATCAGAACCTCCGATAGGAAATATTTCTAATGATATTGGAATATTATTTTCAAAAACAACAATAGAAACAGTTTCAGCTCCTATATTAGCCAAGACACAACCGGCTATTTTTTGACTTTTTGAAAGAGTGACAAAACTAGCGGCAATAGGAGAAGCTACCACATCCACAACTTCAATCCCAGCTTCCTCTACTGCTTCAACCAAATCATCTAAATGTGGCTCAATACAAGAAACAAAAAGAGCTTTAGTTTCTAGTTTGATACTTTTCATACCAAGCACTCTCCCCAAAACTGGTTTACCATCTATTTTCCAAGCAATTGGGATAGAATAAATAATTTTCCTATTTTGAATTAAAGCCTTAGGAATGGATTCTTCGGCGGCAGCAATGGCTTGTTCTATATCGGTCTCTGTTATCTCTTGATCAGCTCTTGAAATAATAGTAGAACCTTGAGAAATAATCCCAGAAAGACCAACTCCGCCAATAGAAATAAAAGCTTTTTTTATTTTAACTCCTGAAGATTTTTCGGCTTGTCTAACAGCAATAGAAACACTTCTAGTGACATCAGCAGTGTTTATAATATAACCATGTCTTAATCCTTTAGATTCAGCTCTACCGGTTCCCAAAATATTTGGAAGACGCCCCTCTGTTTCTTGTTCGGCTACCACAACACGCACTTCATAAGTACCTATGTCTATACCGGCTGTAATATGTGAGCTCATATCTTTCCATTTTAGCACCATGTTCTAAGCCTTTCAAATGAAATAGACCGTGGATAACTAAAAAAAGTAGATAGTTGTCATATTTTGGCGCAAAGTCTCTTTCTTTAACTTTAGCAATTTCTGGACAAATAAAAATTTCTCCATCTGTTTCGGATAGATGAAAGGAAAGTATGTCGGTCGCTAAATCTTTTCCCCTATAAGTTTTATTTAAATTTTTAATGCGATTTTTACCGACTAAAACAATTGAGAGTTCGTATTTTTTACCCAAAATATCATCTTTTATTTTATCAAAAGGGAGCTTTTTAAAACTTTTAGGCACTAACAAATTGTTCTTAAGAGTGGAGCTCAAAAAAACATTAATACCGGTATATAAAACCTTCATTTATTTTAACTTGTCAACCATCTTGCCCATTTTGATAAGATGTTCTATCTTTGTTTTCCGAGCAATTTTTTTGAGGGTAGTTTTTTTCTTAACATATTCAGAAATTTTCCTAGAGCTATATCTTCTACTTCGGAGACGATTCAAAATACCAGAGCCACGAACTCTTTTTGTAAATTTCCTGATGACACCTAGACTATTGTCTTTTTCACCTTTTTTTATTTCTACATTTATTGCCATATAAAAAATCTTACCATAAGCTTGTATTTTATGCAAAATAAATATGACTGAATTTATTTAGTCAATTCTTTTACTTTAGTGGCGATATTGGAGATAGAGACAGTTTCTTGGTGACGAGTGTTGGTGTCACGAATGACGACAGAATTTTCTAAAGCTTCTTTTTGACCTAAAAGAATGATATAGGGGGCTCCTGATTTTTCGGCTGTGAGTATTTGACCACTTAATTTATCTTTGGCTATAGCATGGATTATATTGACACCTGCTTTATAAAGTTCTTCTAAAACTAAAAAACTTTTAAGTTTAGCTTCAGGTCCAAATTGGACTAAATAAAATTGAGGTTTTACTTCTCTGGTTTTAACTTTCTTGAGTTTTTTCTTTAACTTAGCGGAGATAGTTAAAACATTACAAAGGAGCCCTTTTCTGTGTCCCATTTTTTTTGCCAATCTGTTGAAACGAAAACCATAAGCCAATTCTTCTGGTTTGTTATTGGCTGTGAGATTTCCTTTGATAGCAAAAATAGTTTCTGACCCTATATCGGAATCTCCCACAAGATTGTGGTTTATTTGATAGGGAATATCTAATATTTCTAAAAATTCTAATATTTCCTTAAAGTGTTTTCTGCTAGGTTCGGATAAAAAATCAATTGATTTAGGACATTCAGCTTCAAATTTTTCCCAACCTGCTGGCTGTTCCTTTAATACTTTGAATAAATCTTTTTTTACTGCTTGTCTTATGTTGGGAGGGAAAGAATTCATATTTTTCCTAACAAAAATATTTAAATTTTTTTGGAATTCGTTGGCTGAATCTTTGTCTCCAATTGAATTGATTTCTACTTCTAAATTTTTATAACCCAAATGTTTTAAAATAGCTATAGCTGTTTGGATAGAAAGACACTCACAAGCATTTTTACCGGAGCCAAGAGAGATGAGAGAACCTTCAACTTTGGAAGACTTTTTTATTTCACCAGTGAGTTCTTTTGACCCAGGAAAAGGTCTCTCGCAATAAAACATATTTGGTTGAGGTTTAGACATCAATTTATCTTCAAAATACATACGCAAAAGAGCGGCTTTTTCGGCTGGATACGAAGATTGGTCAAATTCTTTAGTATATTGAACATCTTCTTTTTGTATAGTTGGAGGGTTAATAGGTAAAAAACCATAAAATTTAGCTATCTTTTCTACTTCTGATACTTCTTTAACATTTCTATCTTCTGCTGTTATTGGTTTGCTCTCCATTTTTGTTTTGCGGTTATTTTTAATTCTTTTATTTGTCATCTCATTGTGATTTTTATCTATTCTGACAGACCCGGCCATTTATCTATTTTATTTAAAGGTAGTAGTCTTATAATCGGTTTGCCTATAATAAATTTTTTAGGCAAAGGACCCCAAATTCTAGAATCTGAACTTCCAGCTCTATTGTCTCCCATAACAAAATACTCGTCCCTTTCTAATTTAATTGAAAAATTTTCATTTTTTTTGAAAATAACATAAGGTTCGTCCAAAACAAAACTTTTCTCATTTGTTTCGTCATAAATACTGACTACACCATCTGTAATCAAAACAGTCTCTTCTGGAAAACCAATCAATCTTTTAATAAAAAATTTTGATGGGTCTTTTGGATATCTTATAATTAAAACATCACCTCTTTTTGGGTCTTCAAATCTTTTACTTAGTTGGTCTACAATAAGATAATCGGCGTCTTTAAAAGTCGGGTCCATTGAAGAACCTGAAACTACATAAGGTTGAGCGATAAAAATACGAAAAGGAATGACTATAATCAGAGCTATGACCCCATATCTTACAAGTTCCCAGAAAGAATTAATTTTTTTAGTTTTATTTTCTTCATCCATTTGTGCCATTTTATTATATAAAGTATTTTTACACAAATTTTTAAATTATGAGGTATGAATTATGAATTAAAAATAAAATAATATATAATTCTTGCATTATTCATAACTTTTGATTTCTATGTTCTATATCGTAGGTTTAGGCAATCCGGGAGATGAATATTTAAATACTCGTCACAACGCTGGTCGGATGGTAGTTTCAAAATTATTAAAAGATTTAGATTTTGATGATTTTGAATTTAATAAAAAAACAAATTCCCAAGTCTCAAAAGGTTCAATAAAAATTGGACGAAATAAAGAAGAGAAAGTGACTTTGATATTGCCAGAAACTTTTATGAATAAATCTGGGAACGCTCTCTCTTATTTCGTTAAACCTGTTCCTAAAGCCGCCTCCGCTAAAGCTTCGGCGAGCCGAAGAAAAGGATTAGAAAACTTAATAGTGGTTCATGATGATATTGACTTGGCGTTAGGCACTATTAAAATTTCTTATAACAAAGGCACAGGTGGGCATAGGGGATTAGATTCAATAGTGAAAGTAGTCAAAACTAAAGAATTTGTCCGTATTCGTATAGGAGTCTCTCCTGTTACTTCCAAGGGTAAAGTGAAAAAACCGCAAGGAGAAAAAGATGTTATTGACTTTATCTTAAATAAATTCAAACCAAAAGAACTAGAATTAATGAAAAAAATTTTCAAAAAATCTAGCGAAGCTATTCAAACTCTCATAACTGATGGTCGGGACAAAGCAATGAATATATTTAATTCATAACTTTATAAATTTTAAAATCACTATTTATTTTCTTTTTCGGTTTTTTCAGTATTAAAGATGAGAGCCATCTTTTGTTCTTTTGGTTCAAAAATACTAATTTTGAAATTATAAGTCTTTCCAAGTTCTAGTTTTTCACGCAATTTTTCTTCGCTACCAAATTCAGATATGTGGACTAATCCAGCCACTCCTTCTTCAATAGAGGCAAGAGCGCCGTGCTTGTTGAATTTGATAATAACTCCACTAACCATATCATCTTTTTTGTATTTATTAGCGGCTTCGGTCCATGGGTTTTTCCTCAAAGCTTTAATGGAAAGGGAAATCTTGCCGTCTTTCACTTCTATTACTTTAACTTTAATTTTATCTCCCACTTTGGCAAATTTGTGAGGATTTTCTACTAAACCCCAATCAATTTCAGAAATGTGAACTAACCCTTCCAAACCTTCTTCTATTTTGATGAAGATACCAAAATCTACAATACCGGTAACCTCTCCTTCAAGCTCATCTCCAGCAGCATATTTATCAATAATTTTTTCTTTCTCACCACTATCTGGGTCTTTTTCGGAGAAGATTAGTTTACCCTCTTGAGCATTGGCGCCGATAATGGCTACTGAAATACTTTGACCAACCAATTTGCGTAATTCGTCCAAAATTCTATCTTTATCTCCATCGGCAATCCTAGGATAATGTTCTGTCTTTAATTGAGAAGCAGGTAAAAATCCAGCTATACCTTGCCACTCTAACATTAAACCGCCTTTATTGGCTTCTTTAATTTGGAGGTCAAAAACTTTTTTATCTCTGATGGCTTCTTCAGCATCACTCCAAATAAGAGCTTGTTTAGCTTCTTTTAAAGATATTTCAATATAACCTTCTTCATTGTCAGTGCCAACTATTTTACCAGTGATGCTATCACCAACTTTAATCTTTTTTACTAAATCCCTCGCGTTGATGTATTCTTTACCAAAAATAACACCAGTCCCCCAAGGCGCAATATCAACAAAGATAGAATTTTTGGCAATAGCGATAACCGTCCCTTCTACTATAGTATCTTTGGTTGGAGGCAAAACAGATCCTTCCAAAAATTTGGACATAAGAGTCTCTTTTACTTCCTCTTTTTCAATAATTTTTTTAGACATATAAATAAATAAAAAACCGCAAGCTTTTCCACATTTGCCATTTGAGTCGGTGGAAGGTTAGGCTTTTGGAACTTCTACTAATGTTGCTTGATATTTAATTCAAGCCAGCATATAATATCATAACAAAGCACTAAAAAGCAAATTTATTTATTAGTAATATAAATATATGAAAGATTCTTATATAGCAGGGGGTGTAGTGATATTAATCCTAATATTGGGCTTTATTTTTGCTAATAGAGGAGCTGAAGCTCCAGTAAAAGAAGAGTTGGATAACAAAATAACACCAAGTATTACTTTTTCGGATGGAAAATATGAATTAGATATTGCTTCCAGCACTATTTCTTGGCACGGAGAATACTTAAAAGGATTGGCTGAAGAGGGCACTGTAAATCTTTTATCTGGAAATTTCATTATTTCTGAAAATAGAGTAAAAGAGGGAAGTTTTGAAATAGATATGAATTCCATAGAAAGCACTCCTCATAAAGATAAATTAGTAGAACATTTGAAAAATGAAGATTTTTTTGATGTTGAAAATTTTCCAACAGCAACATTTGTTTTGAAGGGAATTATTTCATCAGATAAAGCTGGTTTTGAGGGAGAACAATCTATAGTAAATGGAGACCTTACTGTCAAAGGTATTACTAAGCCAATCTCCTTTTTTGTCACTATTACAGGAGATGAAAACAACCTACATGCTACAGCTTCTTTCTCCATCAATAGAGCTGATTGGGAGATAAAGTATAACTCCCAGTCTTTCTTTAGTAATCTTGGGGATAAGATTATTAACGATATCGTAACCATTGGGCTTGACTTAAATGCCCAAAAGGTGATACAATAGAAAAGTAAGTGTTAAGTTCTATATTGTTTGTTTTGCGAACTTTTGTTTAGCGAAACAATCAAGCGGAACTCGCTTGGTCGTTTTAATATAACTTTAAATAAAAGTACGCAATGAAAAAGCTTTTCGTAGGCAATTTGCCCTACAAAACAACTGATACCGATTTGAAAGAAATGTTCTCTCAACAAGGTGAAGTTACTGAAGCTGTCATCATTATGGACAGAGAAAGAGGTGTATCTAAAGGTTTTGGTTTTGTAACTATGACCAATGATGCTGAAGCTCTTGCTGCTATCGAAGCATGGAATGGAAAAGATATCGATGGTAGAGCTCTGACTGTAAACGAAGCTCGTCCTCAAGAAGACAGGCCTCGTAGAGATAGTTTCAATAGATAAGACGCTAAAAGTCTTGTTCTAAAACAAAACCACTCCGAAAGGGGTGATTTTGTTTTAATTAAATTATACCACACATTCAAAATGTCAAAGGGCACCTTTGACACTTTTGGATGTTGTTTAGATAATGATGTTATATAATGGAAAATATGAAAAAAGGAATTATTTTAGGAAGTATGGTGATTGTTTTAGTTATTTTGGGGATTGTTTTTTTTGATAAGAGTAATGAAATAAAAGAGAAAAAGTTTCAAACTATAAAAATAAACGATATTTTTTTGAATGTTGAAATAGCTGATACAGATAAAGAGAGAATAAAGGGACTTTCTGGTAGAAAAAATTTAGAAGAAAATAAAGGACTTCTTTTTGTTTTTGATACAGAAGGTTATCATGGTATTTGGATGAAAGAAATGAATTTCAATATTGATATTGCTTGGCTAGATAAAAACAAAAAAATAATCCATATAGAAAAAAATGTTTCGCCAAACACTTATCCAAAGGTTTTTTATAGTTTTGATAAAGATAAACCAACACTTGACCTTTATGTGCTAGAGACCAACGCCAACTTTTTTGAAAAAGCAGATATTGAAGTAGAGGATTTGGCTGAATTTTAAATTGTAATTTTTATTTTTCTATCCCTTGAATCAAGAAAGAGACAGCCCTTTCTCTGTTGTGGTCTAACTCTACCAGCATCACCTCTTGCCACTTACCTTTGAGAAGTTTACCCCCTTCAACAATCATAGAAAGTGATGGTTTTATAAGTAAAGCTTGAGCGTGAGAAAAGCCATTAATACACTCTTGAATAACACCATTTTCGTCTGGTTCACATAAGTGAGTGTTGCGTTTGCCATCTTTATTTAACGAATCACAAATATCATTATGACCATAATCAGCCATTGGGTCAGCAAAATTGTCCAGTATTTTTTTCAAATCGGCAGTATAACCAATCTCTTCTGATGGACCAATCAGATTTTTTTCGTTTTCGTTTATCCAAACACCGCAAGTGGTGTGGTGAGTTTGGACAGTAACCGTCCCGCGAGAAACTTTAGAGACTTTAATGGCCTCTTCAATATCTTTGGTAATAGTAATGAAGTGTGCTCGATATTTTGTTTGATATTTTTTTGTCTCTAAATGAGAAATAAAATTTGTTTGCATAAGAGTATTATATAACAATATTTTATTGATGTTAATTTTAGAGACCTTTACATATTTTTTTTTCTGTCTTCGGTTGCTTTTTTAAATGGTTTATCCACAGATTTTTTGGTTATTAAAATGTTAAGATAAAGGTCGTGATTATTAACATTTCATCAAAAAATTAATAAAAAATTACAAAATTTTTAACTTTTTATAAAAATATGCCTCAAAAAATCAAAAAAACTAAAAAAAATGCTATGGAAGATTTCATCAAGAAAGTCCAAAAAAGAGATAAATCTATAGTTTCTTTTGATTTTGAAAGAATAGTAAAAGCTATCAATAAAGCAATGAAAGCTTCAACTGAAGGTTCAGAAGCTGAAGCTAGGATGGTGGCTCATAAGGTTTTGGCTGATTTAGTCAGAATAGCCAAAAAACACAAAAATTTCCTTCCCACCGTTGAAGGTATTCAAGATACTGTTGAAAAAGAGTTAATGCTTTCGGAATATATTAATACTGCTAAAAACTACATTATTTATAGGCAAGAACGCACCAGATTGAGAGCTGAAAATACAATGGTATCACCAGAAGTAAAGCAAAAAATAGCTGAAAGTAGTAAATACTTTGCAACTTCATATCAAGAATTTATCTTTTATCAATTTTATTCTAGATGGCGAGACGAATTAGGGCGTAGAGAAACTTGGATTGAAGCTATTGACCGCTTTATGGATTATATGAAAGAAAATATGGGCTCCAAATTAACGAGTGTGGAATACACAGAAGTCAGAGAAGCTATTTTAAATCAAGAAATTTGCCCATCAATGAGACTGCTTTGGTCAGCAGGTAAAGCTTGCCGAAAAACAAATGTTTGTTCTTACAATTGCGCTTATATCGCACCCGTTTCTTGGCGTGATCTCTCTGAAATTATGTATGTTTCTATGTGTGGAGCTGGTTGTGGTTATTCTGTAGAACCAGAAAATGTAGAAAAATTTCCCCAAATCCAAAAACAAACTGGTAAAATGGCTCCTAAAATTGTAGTTGAGGATGATAAAGTTGGTTGGTGTAAAGCTTTTGTTTCTGCTTGCGAAGCGTGGGAAAAAGGTTTTGATGTAGAAATTGATTATTCCTTAGTTCGTCCAGCTGGAGCAAAACTTGAAACAATGGGTGGAAGAGCCTCTGGACCCGGTCCTCTTGAAGAATTGATGAAATTTACAAAAAGAAAAATGTTAGCTAAACAAGGGCGCAGACTTACCACCTTAGACCTTCATGATGTTATCTGTCAAATAGGTCTTATTGTTGTAGCCGGAGGAGTGAGACGTTCGGCCCTTATATCACTTTCTGCTCCTGATGATTATAATATGCGCGATGCCAAAAAAGGTGCTTTTTGGCAAACAGAAGGTCAGCGTTCAATGGCAAACAATTCGGCTGTTTATGAAGTTAAGCCATCAGCTGAAGAATTTTTAGAAGAGTGGACGGCTTTGGTCACCTCTCATTCTGGAGAGCGCGGTATTTTCAACCGAGGAGGTTTGGAGGCTCAATTGCCAAAACGTCGCTGGGAAGCTGTCAAAAATGCCAAACAAATCGGAATGAATCCTTGTGGAGAAATTTATCTTCAATCCAAACAGTTTTGTAATCTTACTTCTATTGTTGTCCGTCCTAAAGACGATATGGAGAGTTTGAAAAGAAAGATGCGTCTAGCGACTATCATAGGAACATATCAAGCGACCCTCACCAACTTTGAATACCTTTCTAAAGAATGGAAAGCGAATTGCGAAAAAGAACAACTTTTAGGAGTTTCTATAACTGGATATTATGACAATAAGATTGTTCGTGATGATAAAAATTTGCAAATTTTACGCGATGAGGGAATTAAGGCAAACAAAAAATATGCTAAGAAATTTGGAGTCAATGAATCAACCGCCATCACCTGTGTTAAACCGCACGGTAACTCTGGGCAACTTTTGGGAGTAGGTTCTGGAATGCATACTTGGTTTTCTCGATACTATATTCGCCGAGTCAGGATTTCTGCTAATGACCCTCTTTTGCAATTAGCTAAAAATCAGGGTGTCCCTATAAAACCAGAGGTTGGTTATTCTACTTCCAACGCTTCTACTATGGTTTTGGAATTTCCTTGCAAAGCGCCCGATGAAGCTATGGTTAACAAAGATGTTACTGCTCTAGAGCTTCTTGAAGAATGGAAAAGATTAAAAACTAATTTCACCGAACACAATCCGTCAGTGACTATCTATGTTGGTGATGAAGAATGGATTGCCGTAGCTAACTTTGTTTATAAAAATTGGGATCTAGTGGGGGGATTGTCTTTCTTGCCACGAGACAACCATGTTTATCAACTAGCTCCTTATGAAGAAATATCTAAAGAAGAATACGAAAAACGTAAAAAAGAATTGAAACACATAGATTTTTCTAAACTAATGCTTTATGAAAAAAGTGACAATACAATCGGCGCTAAAGAGCTCGCCTGCGTCGGCGGAGTATGCGAGGCTGATGCTTTAGCTTTTACACCCGAAATAAAAACTGCTTAATATAAAAAACTGAAACCTACTTCTTTTAATTTGAGTTATTCACAGAAAGTTTTGTTGATAGGTGTATAATGTATTTATGGATACAAACGATTCTACAAACTCACCACAAGTAATTCGTGTAGCTATAAATGGCGCCGGTAGAATTGGGCGAGCTTTTTTGCGTTTGGTTTACGCTGACCAAAGTGGAAGTGTGGAAAATAATCCACAAATAGAGGTGGTAGCTATAAATGACTTGGGTGATATAGAAAATATCGCTTATCTTTTGAAATATGACACCGCCTACGGAGTGGCTCAATTTCAAGTGCGAGTTAAGGAAGACAAAACAACTCTTCTTATAAATGAAAAAGAGATTAAATTTTTAAATGAAAAAGAGCCAGCCAATTTACCTTGGCAAGATTTAAACATTGATGTAGTGCTAGAATCTACAGGAGCTTTTACTAAATTTGAAACAGCTAAAGCACACATAACCGCTGGAGCCAAGCGTGTGGTTATCACCGCTCCTGCCAAAGATGAACCAGCAGATAACACTCAAGCCACGATTTTAATGGGAATAAACGAAGACAAACTCAAAACCTGCCAAATTTCTTCAAATGCTTCTTGCACCACCAATGCAGGGTCTCCACTTATACAAATTTTGAATGAAAAAATCGGTATTGAAAAAGCAGTTTTAAATACAATACACGGATATACTGCCAGTCAAAGTGTGGTAGATGGGCCAAATAAAAAAGATTGGAAAGAGGGTAGAGCTGCTGCTCAAAACATAATTCCTACTTCTACTGGAGCGGCTATTGCCGTTACTAAAGTCTTACCAGAATTAGAAGGCAAATTTGATGGTTTGGCTATGCGAGTCCCTATAGTAGCCGGTTCTATAGTAGACATTACTTTTATAGCCAAAAAAGAAACAAATGTGGAAGAAATAAATAAAATTTTAAAAGAAGCTGCCACTGAAGAAAGATGGCGAGGTATTTTTGCGGTCACCGAAGACCCAATAGTCTCCGCAGACATCATCGGCTCGCTTTATGGCTCTATTGCTGATTTAGGTTTAACCAGAGTAATAGATAAAAATCTAGTCAAAGTTTGCGCTTGGTATGACAATGAAATGGGCTACACTGCCACCCTCGTTAAGCATATTTTGAAAATGGGGGATTATTTGAAGTAAAGCCAATGTAAATATTTAATATAATAAAAATATTTTTTACTAACGATCATGAGAGATTTAAAATGATAAAAATATGAAAGATTTTGATAGCTGGAATGAGCAGAAGAAAAAGACCCATGCTAACGAAGAATATTCACCTCTTTATTATGAACGTGAGATCCGATGGTGTCGTTTGGGAGCAAATGTTGGTTTTGAACAAGATGGCACCGGCAGAGAGTTTTCTAGACCAGTATTAATTTTAAAAGGTTTTAGTCGCCATGTTTGTCTGGTTATTCCCCTTACTACTTCCACTAAGAAAAATCCGTATCATATTTCTGTAGGCAATATTGGGAATAGAGAAGCTTCGGTTATTATCTCTCAGATTCGCCTTATTGATACGCGGCGTCTCGACCAGCAAATTGCAGTTTTGAGTAAGAAAAAATTTGGAGTTATAAGAAAAGCCGTCAAAGATCTACTCTGACGGCTTTTCTATAAAAGTTCTCCCCCTTACGGGGGCCGGGCCGAAGCCATTTGTATCTAAAGTATATCCAAAGCACAACAAATGTCAAATGAGATGTGGATATCTTTAATTTTTAAGCAAATAGGAGTAAAATAACTATAAATTAATGAAAATATTTTTTGCATCAGATCATGCGGGGTTTGAGATGAAAAAAGCTCTAGTCAAATTTGTAAAAGAGCTTGGTTTTGAAGTAGAAGATTTAGGTCCCAAAGAATTAAATCCGGAAGATGATTATCCTGTATTTATGGAAAGGGCAGGACTAGAAATATTTAAACATCATAAAAATGCCAAAGCTATTATCTTAGGAGGGTCAGGTCAGGGTGAAGCCATAGTGGCTAATCGATTTCCAAATGTTAGAGCGGTGGTTTTTTATGGTGGTAAAAGAGAAATTATCAAACTTTCCAGAGAACATAATGATGCAAACATTTTGTCCCTTGGAGCTAAATTTATTAATTTAGAAGAAGCAGAAGAAGTTGTAAAACTTTGGTTAGAAACTCCATTTTCTGGAGACAAAAGACATATAAGACGACTTGAAGAAATAGACGAACTTGAAGAATCTCTCTACAAAAATCCTTAATTTACATTTAAAATTTAAATGAATAATATTGAATTATGACAGAAATAATTCCAGCAATAATTCCTCAAAATTTAAATCTTGTCAGAGATAGGATGAGTAAAGTTTTAGGATTAGTTAAAAAAGTTCAAATAGATATAATGGACGGTAATTATACTACTACCAAAACTTGGCCTTTTAATGGCAATCAATTTGAAGAAATAAGACAAATAGTAAGTGGTGAAGAAAATTTTCCCTACATTGATGATTTTATTTTGGAAATAGATATGTTAGTCCTTCATCCTATTGAATATTTATCTGATTTTATTTCACTCGGAGCCAAAAGTTTCATTATCCATATTGACTCCACTGATCATATTGAAGAATGTCTCAATACTATAAAAAATGCTGGGGCTAAAGTTGGTTTAGGAGTTAAGCCCTCTGGAGACCTTTCTTTATTGGAGTTTTTTTTACCAGAAGCCGACTTTATCCAGTTTATGGGCAATGATAGGGTTGGACATAGTGGAGTGGACTTAGATAAATATGTTTTAGAAAAAATAAAAAATTTTCACAAAAGACACCCTTCGATAGAAATTCAAATTGATATTGGAGTAGCAGAAGAAACAATTCCTAAATTAAAAGACGCTGGTGTGGATTATTTTGTTTCTGGTTCTTCTATTTTTAATACAAACAATCCAAAAGAAGCTATAATGAAGTTACAAAACTTTTAATTTATGTATCAACTCACTGATGAAAAAATAATATGGATGGAAAAAAAGGCAAGTGAAATCCGTCAATCTGTTATTGAAATGTTGGTAGAAGCAGGTTCGGGACACACCGCTGGCCCTTTAGGGATGGCAGATATTTTTACTGTGCTTTATTTTCATATATTAAAACACGACCCCACTAATCCTATGTGGAAAGAAAGAGATAGATTAGTGCTTTCAAATGGGCACATCTGTCCAGTCCTTTATGCCACGATGGCTCACAGTGGTTATTTCAAATTAGAAGAATTAAAAACTTTGCGTAAATTTGGAACAAGACTCCAAGGGCATCCTCATCGTGAATTTTTACCTTTTATTGAAACGAGTTCTGGGCCACTTGGACTTGGTCTTTCTCAAACCATAGGGATGTGTTTGGCTGATAAGATAGACAAGGGTAAATTTTCTGGAAAACAATTTTATTGCCTAATGAGTGATGGGGAATTGCAAGAAGGAAATGTTTGGGAAGCTATGATGTTGGCATCCAAAGAAAGACTTCAAAATCTCACCGTCATAATAGATAGAAATAATATCCAAATAGAAGGTTTTACTGAAGACATTATGCCACTAGAACCACTAAAAGAAAAATGGCAGTCTTTTAATTGGGATGTGCGGACAATAGACGGTCATAATTTTCAAGAAATAGTAGCGGCAATAGGCGAAGCTCAAGCCGTCTTTACCAAACCGTCAGTTATCATTGCCAATACTATTGCAGGTAAGGGAGTTTCTTTTATGGAAAGAAATTATAAATGGCACGGTAAACCTCCAACCAAAGAAGAGGGAGAGAGAGCGATAACTGAATTAAAATTAACCTAATTATACTAAGTACCCTAATTATTCTAAACAAACCTCAATTTACTAAATTAGATATTAGAAATTTTTTAGGTTAATTAAAATAATTAGAATAATTTGAAAAAATGTTAAACAACGAATTAAAACTAAATCCCAAGATTTTTGACCCAGATATAGAGCAAATACCTATCCGCCAAGGTTTTGGTGAAGGGTTGGTTGTTGCGGGGGATGAAGATAAAAATGTGATTGGTCTTTGCGCTGATTTAAACGAATCAACCAAGATGGATTTGTTTGCTGAAAAATATCCAGAAAGATTTATCCAAGTGGGAGTAGCCGAACAAAACTTAGCTGCAGTCGCAAGTGGTATGGCGGCTATGGGTAAAGTGCCTTTTATTTCTTCTTACGCTATGTTTAGTCCGGGACGAAACTGGGAACAAATAAGAACAACAATTGCTTATAATGACAGACCAGTAAAAATAATAGGCAGTCACGCGGGAGTCTCTGTTGGGCCCGATGGAGGAACTCATCAAGCCATAGAAGACATCGCCATTATGCGAGTATTACCAAATATGATTGTTCTTTCTCCTTGTGATGCAATAGAAGCTAAAAAAGCTACCATAGCGGCCGCCAAAATAAACAAACCAGTCTATATCCGTTTAATGAGAGAAAAAACACCAATCATCACTACCGAGGAAACACCTTTTGAAATAGGAAAAGCTAAAATCTTCTTTGCTCCACCAATGCAAGCTCAAGTTGGTATCATTGCAACCGGCGCTTTGGTACATAATGCAATTTTAGTAGCCCAAAAATTTGCACAAAAAGGTATCTCCATTAAAGTTTTAAATATAACGAGTATTCGGCCATTAGATTTTGAAGCCATCATAAAATTAGCTAAAGAAGCTGGAGGTATCGTCAGTGTAGAAGAGCATCAAATAGTGGGAGGACTCGGCTCTGCCGTGGCAGAAGTTTTGGCTCAAAATTATCCAGTTCCAATGGAACTTATCGGGGTTCACGACCAATTTGGCCAATCAGGCACTCCAAATGAATTAATTGAACATTATCATATGGGAGTAAGTCACATAGAAAAAGCAGTTGAGAAAGTAATGGGGAGGAAATAACGAGCTAATCTTTTCGACCCCACCCCACTCCGCCAAGGCGGAGTTACCCCTCACCTTGCGAAGGTGAGGGGAGGAATTGAGAACAAAAATTTAAAATACAACCAAAATGTCTAAACTTGTTCATAATCATGAAATCTTATTAGAAAGAAGAAGAGAATTGAGACAAGATCAGACAAAAACAGAAGAAAAACTGTGGTGGTATTTGAGAGGACAAAAATTGGGAGTTAAATTCAAAAGACAGCATAGTGTTGGTGGTTACATTTTAGATTTTTATTGTCCCGAAAAGAAATTGATTATCGAGCTTGATGGAGGAGTTCATAATAAAGAAGAATCTCGGGAATATGATGCGGTCAGAGATAAATATTTTACTGATCTTGATTATAAAGTTTTAAGATTTAAAAATAATGAAGTTGAAAGCGATATTGAAGGAGTTTTAGAGAAGATTAGCAGTATTTTTAAAATTTAAAAAAATTTGACAACATTTTTTTAATATTGTACCTTTCTAGAAGAGGAGAAATAAATGTTCTACTACACAATGCAAAGAGATGGAGCAACTGACGAGCAATTGAGCTACCGCCCACCTACGATAAGTTACGAAAACATGCAAGCCATTGAGGAGGCAATCAAACAATCACCAGAAGCCACCGATTTCGGCAAACGAGTGATTATTTGGATGTTACGGAAAACTGAAAATTTAACTTGCGGAGTAGCGCTCTCTATTCCAGAGAATGCATACCCTTGTCCTTCGAAAGAAGAGCTGCGCATCAGCACAAGTGGTTTATGCCGTGATAACGGTCCTACTCATCTTAACTCTGTTCTTGAAGAACTCGGAACTAAAGTGGGACTGTCTCATCATGGTAGATGCTTCAAGGATGGAAAACTCAACAAAGAAAATACTGACGGTATGACCATCTGGTTTTCATACTTTGCATACGATCAGTTGAAACCAAAAGTACTCGATCTGCCGTCACTTGCAGAACTTCGCTCCATCGATCTTTGGTGACAAAAAAATCAACCACCCATTCAAAGCCGTATGGTTCACGCCCTGCGGTTTTCTTTTTCTCCCCTCACCTTCGCAAGGTGAGGGGCAGTTCATCGTAAGATGAACGGGGTGGGGTCGAAAAGAGTGGGCGTAGGGGTCGAAAAAAATAATCCACAACTACATTTGCATATAATTTTAAATCTGATATTTTGAGTTTAGGTGTGTACTCCCAGCGAATTATCGCGGAAAGGAGGTGGTCCACCTTATCGGGTTATTATTTTATCCTAAAGAAAGGAGGGCGGCAAAAGCAACGAGGGGCTATCAACGGGTAGCCCCTTTAAATTTACATAATTTTTTGAGGTCTATAATCTTGTGGAGCTTTAGAAATAAATTTAAGCATATCTTCTTGAGAAAGTAGTCCTTTTTGAGCACCCACATATTGAACTACCGACATAGAATTAATCGGCGCCAATAGGAAAGCGTCTGATAGAGATTTACCTAAAGCAATAGCCGAAGCAAAAGTGGCAGAAAAAGCGTCTCCAGCACCAGTGCGATCATACGGAGGTTTTTCATCGGGGAAAGGGGGCATAAAAAATCCTTCATAACCGTCATAAGCGTAAGCTCCTTTCGGACCATCAGTGATAACAGAGACATTTGGTCCTATACTATTTATCCCTTTTAGTAAATTTTTAATATCTTGCTCCTCTGGTTTATTTAAAATATTTTTAGCTTCTTCAACATTACAGAAGAAAACATCGGTGCGAGCATACAAATCTTTTAATTTTTCTATTCCCATTTTCATCTGAAAAGTGCCCGGCTGGAAAGCCAATTTTACTTCCTGATTATTCCTCAAATACTCTAAGATTTCTTGATGATAATCTAAAGAATTTTCACCAAGAGAAGAAAGATAAACCCATTTTGGTTTACCAATATCTGGCAATTTGTATTCATATTCTTCATGCTTGACTAAAATGGTGCGGTCATCTTCAAACCAAAGGACATAATGGTAGTTGGTCAATTTATCTTTATGGATTTTAACAAAAGGAGTGGCTACTTTGTTTTTGTTTAGAGTGGCAATACACTCATGACCATTGTGGTCATCTCCAACATTAGCCACTAAAGCAGTTTTAAGACCAAGTCTCGTAGCACAAACAGCTGCATTTGGACTATTGCCGACAGCCCTTACTTCTTCCATAAATTCATAAGGAACTTTATCTCCAAATCTCAAAGTTAATTCACTTTTTTTGCCATTTTCATCTCTTGTTGTTTTAGCATCTTTCAGACGAATAAAAGCGTCGGTAGTAATATCGCCAATGGCTACAAAATCAAAATTTTTATCTTCTCCAAAAATACTCATTTGAGTTTTATTATACACTGATAAAAATTTAAAAAAATAAAAAATATGATAATATGTGGATATTAATATGAAAACTTTACGCGAATACATCGCTGAAGCTGAAGAAAAAAAGACCGCTATCGGACATTTTAATATTTCTGATATTGTCGGTTTTTGGGCTATCGTCGGTGCTGTCAAAAAATTAAACTTACCAACCATAATCGGAGTTTCTGAAGGAGAAAGAGATTTCTTAGGAATCAAACAAATCAAAGCTTTGGTGGATTCTTTGAAGGAGACAGATTTACCGATATTTTTAAATGCTGACCATAGTTATTCGGTAGAAAGAATAAAAGAAGTAGTAGATGCTGATTTTGATGCAGCTATTATAGATGGTGCTGAAAAATCTTTTGAAGAAAATTTAAAAATGACTAAAGATTCTGTTGAATATAAAAATTTGAAAAATCCAAAAATCCTAATAGAAGGCGAACTTGGCTTTATTGGTAAATCTTCAAAGATACTTCTAGAACTTCCTGAAAATGCTGAAGTTTCTCTTGAGACCTTAACAAAACCAGAAGAAGCTCTAGAGTTTGTAAAAGAGACTGGTGTGGATTTGTTTGCTCCAGCAGTAGGCAATATTCACGGTATGATAAAAGGGGGTAATCCAAAAATAAACATAGAAAGAATAAAAATTTTGCGTGAAGTTACAAGGATGCCCCTTGTCCTTCATGGTGGCTCTGGTATAACAGATGAAGAATTCAGAGAAGCTATCAAAGCTGGTATCTCTATTATCCATATAAATACCGAACTTCGTCTCGCTTATAGACAAGCTCTTCAAAAATCTCTGAGTGAATTTCCAGATGAAATCTCCCCCTATAAATACTTCCGCCCAGCTCGTGAGGCTATGCAGGCGGTGGTGGAAAAGAGAATGATGTTGTTTGCAGGGAAATAACCTCACCCCGAATGCCGTAAGGCAAGTGGGGTGAGGTTAAGGTGAGGTTGTCTTAATTCTAATTTCTGTTATGATATCTCTGTAATGACCATAAACATAAAAGCAGAAAAAAGAATAAAATTAGGTAAATTAAAAGCAATGAGAACTGAAGGTTTTTTGCCGGCTGTTTATTATGGACATAAAAAAGAGTCCACCCCAATCAAAGTTAATAAAATAGATTTTTTAAAAGCTTGGAAAAATGCCGGAGAATCTACCGTTATTAAACTAATTACTCCAGAAGGTGATTTAGAAGCTCTTATCCATGATGTAGATTTAGACCCACTAACAAGCGAGCCAAGGCACGCTGACTTTTATATTTTTGAAAAAGGACACAAGATTGAAATTGAAATTCCTCTTGAATTTGTCGGTGTCTCCCCAGCAGTCAAAGACCTTGGTGGCTCCTTAATAAAGATTTTGCGTGAACTAAAAGTAGAAGCGGCTCCTTCAAACCTGCCAAAATATATTGAGGTTGATATATCTAGCATTATTGAAATAGATGGACAGATATTGGCTAAAGATTTGATTTTACCAGAAAAAGTAGAACTGGCTGAAAATCCAGAAGAGGTCGTCGTTACTGTCGCTCCTCCTAAAGAAGAAGAAACGGAAGAAGCTCCTGTAGCTGATTTATCTCAAATAGAAGTAGAAAAGAAAGGTAAGAAAGAAGAAGAGAAAGGATCTGGCTCCGAAACCCCAACCGAATCTCCAAAATAATAAATTTTTGATATAATATATCTGTATGAAATTTCATAGATATGTTTTTATCTTTATATGTCTTTCTTTGGTAATTTTTATTGTTGCACCATCTAACTCCTTTGCCTTAACTGAAGCTGAAATCCAAGCTCAAGAAGCTAAGTGGAAAGCAGAATTAGAAGCGACTGAAAAAGAAATTGCAGAGTGGGAAAATATATTAAACCAAACAAAGACAGGGACTGCTTCTCTTGAGAGAGACGCTGCTCTTTTAAACGCCAAAATAAATGAAGCAAAAGCTTTCATAAGAAAAAGACAAATTCAAATAAATCAACTTACCGCTGACATAGGATTAAAAACTAAAACTATCGCCGAACTTGAAGAAAAGATGAATAGAGGTAAAGAATCTTTGGCTTCTATATTAAAATCAACTAACGAACTAGATTCGTTTTCTTTAGTAGAAGTAATGCTTTCCAATAAAAATCTGTCTCAATTTTTTGAAGATGTTGATTCTTATAATTCTATAAAAACATCTTTAGAAACCCAATTTAATGAAATAAGATATTTGCAAGCAAAAACTGATGAAGAAAGAACTGCCCTTGATAAAAAAAGAATAGCCGAAGCTGATACTAAAGCCAAAATAGAAGCCGATAAAAGAAAAGTAGAGCTAGACGAAGCTGAAAAACAAAGACTGATTAATATAAACAAAAATCAAGAAAAAACTTACGAACAAGTAATTTCTGAAAAAGAAAAAAAAGCTGCCCAAATTAGAGCCGCTCTTTTTGCCCTTCGCGATACTGAAGGTATTGCTTTTGGTGATGCTCTTAAATATGCAACTTTAGCTTCACAAAAAACAGGTGTCCGGCCAGCTCTTATTTTAGCCATCTTAACTCAAGAATCAGATTTAGGTAAAAATCAAGGTTCATGTTTGGTTAATAACTTAGAAACAGGAGATGGAGCTGGCAAAAATACTGGCACTTTTTTTGAACAAGTAATGAAAGCTCCAAGAGATACTGTGCCTTTCAAAGAAATAACAGACCGATTAG
>Ga0208375_1001007_pt1 | contig 34531 bp, 35 predicted proteins | sample RifOxyD1_FD_184038 | JGI IMG/M metagenome (GOLD analysis project Ga0208375, IMG submission 184038) | Soil microbial communities from Rifle, Colorado - Rifle Oxygen_injection D1 (SPAdes) | ecosystem: Environmental > Terrestrial > Deep subsurface > Rock core/Sediment | place: Rifle, Colorado... | reverse complement strand
CAGTCCCGGCGTTTCACGGTGGGCGGTGACGCGCACGCCTGTCACGTTGCCGTTTGCATCAATGCCGATCAGCAGTGCGATGTTGCCGCTGTAGCCATCGGGTGCAATGGCTTCCAGCACCACGGCGCTGAATTTTCCGTTGCGCTGGGCCAGCCACATCGACGAGTCGAGCCGGGTGCCGAGCAGGTCGTCGGGTAGCAGGCTTTTGCGGCTGGTCAGCAGGTCGTTGTCATATAGCGTGGCCGGCAGAACCTGGCTCAGCAAGGCAAGTTTTGCGGCTTGTTGACCACGCGCAATGGTGGGTTCGGTGGATTGGTAGGTGAATGCCAGCACAGCGGTGGCGACAAGAGCAAACACCAGCAGGATGATGCCGGCGCGCAGCGCGTTGCGGCTGGCTGCGCTGGCCTTCATGCGCGTGGCTCCTTGCGGGCGCCGCCATAAATACGCGGCTGAGTGTATTGATCGATCAGCGGTACGCAAACATTCATCAGCAGAATGGCGAAGGCTACGCCGTCCGGAAAACCGCCCCAGGTGCGGATGACGATGGTGAGAAAACCTGCGCCGAGTCCAAAAACCAGTTTGCCGCGCGGGGTGGTCGCGCCCGATACCGGGTCGGTGGCGATGAAAAAGGCGCACAGCATGACCGATGGCGAAAACAGATGAAACCACGGTGCGCCGAAGCGCCCGGCATCAAAGAAATGCAGAAAGCCGGCAGTGAGCCAGATGCCGGCCAAAAAAGCCAGCGGCACTTGCCAGCTGATGATGCGCAACGCCCACAGCAGCAAGCCGCCCAGCAGGAACGCTGCGGCCAGCCACTCGAATCCGACGCCGCCGTAATGGCCGAAAATTGGTTGCGTCATCACTTCGTCAACTGTCAGCTGCTGGTGCAAGCCGGTTCGCAATGCATCGAGCGGTGTGGCCATGGTGATGGCATCGAGCGTGGCCTTGGGCACGTCGCTACCGAAAATGACCGCTGCGCTTTGCAGCAGGTTGAGATGCACCGCGCTGGATTCGAGCGAGGTCAATTCGAGCGGCCCGGGCCATTGGGTCATCTGCATCGGAAACGATACGATCAGGACGGCGTACCCCACCATCGCCGGGTTGAAAATGTTCTGCCCCAGCCCGCCATATAAATGCTTGGCCACTACGATAGCGAACAACGTGCCGGTGATGATCAGCCACCACGGCGCCAGTGATGGCAACGACAGCGCAAGCAGCCAGGCAGTGACGATGGCCGACAGATCGGTGAGGAAGGGTTTGGCCGGGTAGCCGCGGGCTTTCAGCATCGCCGCCTCGGCTGCCAGCGCGGTCACCGTGGCGAGGGTGAGCGTGACGAGGATGCCAGGTCCAAACAGCCAGACATAGATCGCAATGCCGGGCAGCAGGGCAATCAGCACCCAGGCCATGATCTGGGTGACGCTGCTGCGGTCGATGATAAACGGGGAGGGCATCAGGTCTTCTCTTCGGATTCCAGCGGTTGCCGCGCCAGTTCAAGGATTTTAGCCCTGCGCGCTTCGATCTCTGCGATCTCGTGCTGGGTGTCGGGCGACAGGTTGTCGGTGTTCAGGGGGACCGATTCGGATTTTTTGGCTTGCGCGCGAGCCAGTGCGGCGGCGATCAAGGCCTTCTTGGCATCCGCCTCGCTGGTGGCGGCGTGACCCGATGTGGCGGGCGCGGCGGTGAGTTCGGCGCGTTTGGCTTGCGCTTTTGCCGCGAGCTTTTCAGCTTTCTCGGCTTTATCGCGTTCCTGGCGAAACTGGCGGAATTCGTGGCGCTCGCGCGCGAGGTCGGCAGCCTGCTTGTCTTTTTCGTGTGCCCAGATTTCACTTTTGGCGTAACGATAAAAGTCGACCAGTGGGATATGGCTGGGGCAGACGTAGCTGCAGCAGCCGCATTCGATGCAGTCGAACAGGTGGTATTCCTGCGCACGGCCAAAGTCGCCCGCCTTGGCGAAGCGGAAGAGTTCCTGTGGTTGCAGTTCGGCCGGGCAGGCATCGGCGCAGCGGGTGCAGCGGATGCACGGCAGCGCGCGCGGCAGGGGCGGAAACAGTGCGTCAGACTTGACCAGAATGCAGTTGGTGGCTTTGACCACCGGCACGTCGAGATCGGGCATCGGCATCCCCATCATCGGTCCGCCCATCAAGACGCCGGACATGCCTTCGCGATCGCCCGCCAGCGTAATCAGCAGATGCATCGGTGTGCCGATCAGCACCTCGAAATTCTGCGGACGCAACACGTGGCCGGTAACGGTGACCAGCCGCGAGATCAGCGGTTCACCGTGGTGCACTGCACGTGCAAGGGCATGCGCAGTGCCAACGTTAAACACCTGGATGCCTATGTCGGTGGACAACTTTCCAGTAGGAACCTGTTTGCCGGTGAGCGTCTCGATCATCTGCTTGGCTCCGCCGCCGGGGTAGCATGACGGCACGGCAATCACCTCAACCGCAAAGTCCATTTTGGCTGCGGCGACCTGCATTGCGGCAATGGCTTCGGGTTTGTTGTCCTCGATGCCGACCAGGATTTCGGTACTGCCCAGCAGATGTCGCATGATCGCCGTGCCTTGAAGAATTTCATCGGCATGGGTGCGCATCAGCACATCGTCGCAGGTGATCCACGGCTCACATTCGCCGCCGTTGAGGATCAGGGTGGGACAGGTTTGGGCTGTGCCTGGATCGAGTTTCACCGCGCTGGGAAAGACCGCGCCGCCGAGCCCGGCCAAGCCCATGTCGCGCAGGTGCAGGCGCAGGTCGGCTGCTGCCATTTTCTGGTAATCGAGCGGCGCGTGGGGGATCCATTCGTCGCGGCCATCGGTTTCGATCGTGATGCACAGATCGGGCAGACCGGAAATATGCGGCACCGGCTGCTCGCTGATGGCAGTGACAATGCCCGAACTGGACGCATGCACCGCTGCCGAGATGGCGCCGCTGGCCGCCGCGATCATCTGGCCTTTCAGCACCCGCTCGCCGACATCGACCAGCGGCTTGGCCGGATTGCCGATGTGCTGGCGCAGCGGGATGACCAGTTTTTTGGGCAGCGGCGCAGCGTGAATCGGGCGCGTGCTGGATTCTTCCTTATGCCCCGGCGGGTGGATGCCCCCCTTGAATTTGAACAGTTCGCGGCTCATGCGACGCGCTTCAGTTCAATGACCGGATGCTTCCATTTCCAGTGCGGCAAATCCTCGGCAACCGGCACCATCGTGATGCAGTCAACCGGGCACGGTGGCAAGCAGAGTTCACAGCCGGTGCATTCCGCCGCAATGATGGTGTGCATCTGTTTGGCCGCGCCGGCAATCGCATCGACCGGGCAGGCCTGAATGCAGAGCGTGCAGCCGATGCAGATCTGCTCGTCGATGAACGCCACCGATTTGGGTTTGGGCGTGCCATGGCTTTCGTCCAGTGGTTTGGGTTCGACACCCAGCAAATCAGCCAGCTTCTTCATGCCTTCCTCGCCGCCCGGCGGACACTGGTTGATGTCGGCCTCGCCCTTGGCGATGGCTTCGGCATAGGGTCGGCAGCCCGGAAAGCCGCACTGGCCGCATTGCGTCTGCGGCAGGATCGCGTCGATTTTTTCTGCCAGCGGATTGCCTTCTACCTTGAAGCGGATCGCCGACCAGCCCAGTGCCAGCCCGATCACGACGGCAATGCCGACAATCACCAGAATCGCAGTGAGCATTACTTGACCAATCCGGAAAAGCCCATGAACGCCAGCGACATCAGGCCGGCCGTAATCATGGCAATGCTGGTGCCCTTGAACGGCGTGGGCACATCGCAGGTTTCCAGGCGCTCACGAATCCCGGCAAATAGAATCAACACCAGCGTAAAACCGATCGCGCCGCCTGCGCCGAAAAACAGCGACTCGACAAAACCATGCTGCTCCTGCGCGTTCAGCAGCGGAATACCCAATACCGCGCAGTTGGTGGTGATGAGCGGCAGGTAAATGCCCAGTACCTGATACAGCACCGGACTGGTCTTGTGGATGAACATTTCGGTGAATTGCACAATTCCGGCGATCACCACAATGAATGACAGGGTGCGCAGATAGATCAGGTCGGGGCCGAGCAGATATTCGCTGACCAGATAACTTGCACCCGACGCCAGCGTCAGCACGAAGGTCGTCGCAAGACCCATGCCGATGGCGGTTTCGAGTTTTTTTGACACGCCCATGAATGGGCATAGCCCCAAAATCTTGGCCATCACGATGTTGTTCACGAACACCGTGGAGATGAGAATGAGAAGGTAGGTTTCCAAAGCAGGCAGTTCCGGGGAATGGAGCATTATCCGCCGATGTGGCAGCGGGGTTCAACCCTGTGCGTGCAGTGTGTTTGACGGTCATGAGCAACAGCACGCAGAGGATGTTGCCCGGAGAAAGCGCAGCCAGGCAGCGGGGTATTTTAGAGAGAGTGGCTGCTCAGCGGTTGAATTCGCAGGTGAACAGTGGTCAGCCGAGCATTTTGCCGCTGGCCCAGAACTCATAGCCTTTGCTCAGGAACTCGTCCCATGGCAAATAGTGCGAGCCGTCGCACGAGAAGGTGAGGCCGACGACGCCGTTGAAAATATTGAGCGTGCCGCTACGCAGATAAAACATGTCGTCCATGAAGCGCAGTTCACGCAGACCGTCGAGCACTGCGCGGATCTGGTCCCGAGGAACCAGGGCGTCATCGGGATAGCTGCGCTTGGGGTAGGCGAGGCAGGTGTTGGGGTCGATCAGGGCGTCGATGTCGAGCAGGCGGTAGCGGTAGGGGTCGTCAAACAGCCAGATGACGGCACGGCTGCTGGAAAAGTGCAGGATGACGTGATACACGCCGTGACCCGCCATCAGTTCTTCGAGCACGCCCAGCACGGTGTCGATGTTGATGTCCATCTGACTGTCGCTGCGGGTCTGGTGGAACACGGTGCCGCGGATGGCAGGGTCGCCCTTGATCTGTCGCCAGTGCGTGGGTTCGTCGTAGAGCTTGCCGGTGAGTGGCAGGTTGCGCAGGTCGAAGTCGGCGCCGATGAATCCGAGCACGCGGCTGTTGGCGTCGCGCACGATCTGGATGGCGGTGAGCGAGGGACGCTTGGCGCGCAGGCTGATGTAGGCCTGCGACAGCAAGAAGCCTTCGCTGGGCACCCGCTCGTTCATGTAGGGACGGTCGGCCCGGTTGCGTCCGATATCGTTTGCAAGCGGGCCGTCGCGGCTGATGGTGTCACTGATCTGAATGGCCTGGGTGTCCAGGGCGTACATGTACTTGCAGATTGCCTGCTGTGCCAGGGTCTGGCCGAGGATTGCGTTCAGCGCCTGGCGGTCGCCCCAGACCAGGCTACAAGCCTGGGCAGCTTGTGCCAGCGGTTCGCGCAGCAAGGTTTTAAGCATTTCGCGCTGACGGGAGATGCTGTCTGCAAGAGTGTCGGATGGGGGGGGCATGAGGTCAAATGGGCTTTTTCAGGCTGTTTGATGAGGTCAGGGTTCGGGTGACGAGGGGTGGGCGTTAGCGAGTCAAACGTTAGCCTGCTTTGGTTGCAAGGGCAAGTCGCATCGGCGGCGGCAAGGTGTTGCAGGGGAGACGCTATGTCTAGGCGATATTCTGAACCTTGTGGATGCAAAAAGCCCGGCTTTGCCGGGTTGGGCCTGGCGCGAATACAACGATGCTTTCTGGTGATGGGTATTAAGTAGCCATTCAGGAAGGAACAGGCATCAAACGATGCCCGGCAATCACTCGGTGAACGCAACGGCTAGGCGTGTTGATCCCCGCGCAGCGAAATGACCGGCCAGTTTTTTGCCAGCGCGTGGGCGTGCAGCACGGTGTCGGGATCGACGGCGATGGGATGCTGTACTTTTTCCAGCAATGGCAAATCGTTGTGCGAGTCACTATAGAACCAGCTGCTGCCGAGGCGGTCGAGGTGGGTGCCGTGGGCTTCCAGAAAGCGTTCGAGGCGGGCGACCTTGCCTTCCCGGAAGCAGGGGGTGCCGGCGACCTCACCGGTAAAGCGGCCGTCGATTTCCTCGGGGTCGGTGGCGATCAGGTAGGGAATGCCGAACTCCCGGGCGATCGGCGCAGTGACGAAGCTGTTGGTGGCGGTAATGATGGCGACCAGGTCGGCGTCATCCAGGCGTTTGTTGACCAGGTCGCGTGCAGTCTGGGTGATCATTGGCTTGACGTGTGTTTCCATGTATTCGGCATGCCAGGCGTCGAGTTGCGCGCGCGTGTGGGTGGCGAGCGGGTGCAGGGCAAACGCGAGAAAGGCGTAAATGTCCAGTCGACCGGTCTTGTAATCTTCGTAGAACGCCTTGTTTTTGGCTTCGTAGTGGGGGCCGTCAACTGCGCCCTTGGCGATGAGAAATTGCCCCCATTCATAGTCGGAATCTCCGGCTAGCAAGGTGTTGTCGAGGTCGAAAAGGACAAGGTTCATTTTGAGTGGCGGTATTAAGGAGGGGAAAATGGGGGCAGGGATTTGGTTTGTTCCTGAATATTCATTGGGTGAACGGCGATTTTGTGGTGTCTTGTCGCAGACTCCGGATTGTAGAACACAGGGTGGCCAAAACGTCGGGCCAGGTGTGCCGTTCCGTGCCAGCGGCCGGATAGGCTCGCCCAGTGAGATGGATTAGAATGCGGGGCTTGGATTTACTCCGCCGAATGAACGGCGTGACACTGAAAATAGCGGCGGAAACACAATGGCAGGAATAAAAATGCTCAAAGGCAGTCTGGTTGCGATTGTCACCCCCATGTCAGACGATGGCGCGCTCGATTTCGATGCGCTGCGGCGTCTGCTTGATTGGCACATTGCCGAAGGTACGGACGGCATTGTGATCGTCGGCACGACCGGGGAATCACCCACGGTCACGTTCGACGAGCATTGCCAGTTGATTCGCGCGGCAGTTGAACAGGTCGCCGGGCGGGTGCCGGTGATTGCGGGAACTGGCGCGAATTCGACCGCCGAGGCAATCGAGTTGACCGAATGCGCCAAGCGCGCGGGTGCGCAGGCCGGATTGTCCGTGGTGCCTTACTACAACCGGCCGACCCAGGAAGGGCTCTACCAGCATTACAGGAAAATCGCCGAGGCGGTCGATTTGCCGTTGATTCTGTACAACGTCCCCGGGCGTACCGTGGCGGATTTGTCGAATGACACGGCGTTGCGACTGGCGAGCGTGCCCGGCATCATCGGCTTGAAAGATGCAACCGGCAGCATGGAACGGGCAGGCGATTTTTTGCGGCAGGCGCCCAGGGACTTTGCCTATTACAGTGGCGACGATGCGTCGGCAATGCCGTTCATGCTGCTGGGCGGGCATGGCGTGATCTCGGTGACGGCCAACGTTGCGCCGAAATTGATGCACGAGATGTGTGTCGCCGCTTTCGAGGGGAACCTGGCGCGAGCGCGCGAACTCAATAACGCGTTGTTGCCTTTGCATAACAAGCTGTTTGTTGAGGCCAATCCCATCCCGGTCAAATGGGCCTGCGCAGAGTTGGGGCTTATCCCGTCCGGCTTGCGTCTGCCGCTCACCCCGTTGTCAGCCGGTTTGCATGACACCCTGCGTGGCGCAATGCGTCACGCCAACCTCATCTAGCTTGGCGCGAAGCGTCACGCACCGCTACTTTAGAAATTTGTTTTAGGACTCTTTATGCGTTTATTGCCCTTGTTTCTGTTGGTTAGCCTGGCTGTGTCTGGTTGCAGCATGGAGTCGAAAAAAATCGATTACAAATCAGCCAAAAAAATATCGACACTCGAAATTCCGCCCGACCTCACTGCGCCAACGGGAGATAACCGTTATGCCATTCCCGATGCCCAAGGCGGTACGGCAACGCTGTCGGCCTACAGTGAGGAGCGCAAGAGCACGCCGACCGCCGAGTCGACGCTGTTGCCCACGCAGGACAAGGTGCGCATCGAAAAATCGGGTTCGCAGCGCTGGCTGGTGGTGCAGGCAACGCCGCAGCAAGTGTGGCCGGTGGTCAAGGATTTCTGGCAGGAAAACGGTTTCATCATCAATCTGGAGTCACCCGAGACCGGCGTGATGGAAACCGACTGGGCGGAAAATCGCGCCAACATCCCAAAAGACGGGATCCGCAGCTTGCTGGGAAAGGTAATCGATGGCGTCTATTCCACCCCCGAGCGCGATAAGTTTCGCACACGGATTGAGACGGTTCCCGGTGAAGCGGGCTCACCCAACACCGAAATCTATATCAGCCATCGCGGCGTGATGGAAATTTATACCACTGAGGGGAAAGATCAGACCAAGTGGCAGCCCCGTCCGGTCGATCCCGAACTTGAAGCTGAAATGCTGCGGCGCTTGATGGTACGTTTCGGGGTTGACGAGAAAAAGGCCGAAAGCCTGCTGGTCAAACAGCAGGCACCCGAGCAGGCGCGCATTGTTCAACAGACCAGCGGTTCCGTACTGGAAATGGATGAAAACTTCGACCGTGCCTGGCGCCGTGTCGGCCTGGCGCTGGATCGTATCGGTTTTGCCGTGGAAGACCGCGACCGTTCCAAGGGCGTGTATTTCGTGCGCTACATTGACCCGGAAATTGACAACGCCAGCAAGAAAAGCGACAGCCTGTTGAGCGGTCTGGCCTTCTGGCGCAGCAAGAAAGAACAGTCCTCGCCACAGATGCAAATCGTGGTGAGTGAGATGGGTGAGAAAAGCCAGGTTGCCGTTACTGCGGCGGAAGGCAAGACGGTCGATGCCGATACCCGGAATCGCATTATCAAATTGCTGTACACGGATTTGAAGTGAGGTCGAAACAAGCGTGATGCGGTTCGCCAGCCTCGGTAGCGGCAGTGAAGGCAACGGCCTGGTGGTCGAAGCCGGTGCTACCCGGGTGCTGATGGATTGCGGATTCGGCCTGGCCGACAGCATTGCGCGATTGGCACGGCTTGATCTGGCGGTGTCTGATCTTGCCGGGATCCTGGTCACCCACGAGCACGGCGACCATATCGGCGGCGTCGGACGGCTGGCACGCAAGCACAAGCTGCCCGTGTGGTTGACGGCAGGTACGCTGGCCATGGCGCAGGATCTTGATGGCGTGGCAGTGCAAGTCATCGATAGCCACGCAGCGTTTGCGGTGGACGCGCTTGAAATTCAGCCTTATCCGGTGCCGCATGATGCGCGCGAGCCGGTGCAGTTCGTCTTTGGCGATGGCCAGCGCAGGCTCGGGGTGTTGACCGATGTGGGATGCAGTACGCCACACATCGAGGTAACCTTGAGCGGTGTGGATGCTCTGGTGCTGGAATGCAATCACGACGCGACCATGCTGGAAAAAGGCCCTTATCCAACAGGACTCAAGCGTCGCGTGGGCGGGCGCTACGGCCATCTGGAAAACGCCCAGTCAGCCGCCTTGCTGCACAAGCTGCGCCACGATAAATTGCAATGCGTCATGGCCGCTCACGTTTCACGCACCAACAACACCGATGCGCTGGCGCAGCGTGCGCTGGCCGAGGTGCTGAACTGCGCGGACGACGATGTGCGTGTGGCGTGCCAATCTGCGGGTTTTGACTGGATCTCTATTTAAGGGCCGGGATCGATCCTGGCCCGAATTCAACTGGATGGATTTTGACCACTTTTGCTGAACTGGGCCTCGCCCCCGACATCCTGCGTGCCCTCGACGAGATGGGCTACGCCACGCCAACGCCGATTCAGGAGCAGGTGATCCCGCTTGCGCTGCAAGGTGGCGATATCCTCGGCGCAGCGCAAACCGGCACCGGCAAAACGGCCGCCTTTGCACTGCCGCTGCTGCAACGCCTGCTGCCGTTTGCCAACACCGGCACCTCGCCCGCCAAACATCCCATTCGCGCACTGATTCTGACCCCTACGCGCGAGCTCGCGATTCAGGTCGAAGAGAGCGTCAAGGCGTATTGCAAGCACATCCCGCTACGCTCGCTGGTGGTGTATGGCGGAGTCAGCATCAATACGCAGATCCCCATCCTGAAAACCGGCGTCGAAATTCTGGTTGCCACCCCCGGCCGTTTACTCGATCACGTGCAAAACAAGACACTGATGCTGAATCAGGTAAACACGCTAGTGCTCGATGAGGCTGACCGCATGCTCGATATGGGCTTCATGCCCGACCTGAAGCGGATTGTTGCGCTGCTGCCGGCACAACGCGTGAACATGATGTTCTCGGCTACGTTTCCGGAGGAAATCCGCAAACTCGCCGACACCATTCTTAATCAGCCGACCTTTATCGAAGTGGCGCGTAATGCCACCGCAGTAACCGTGACCCAGGTGGTGCACCCGGTACACCACGAGCGCAAGCGGCAACTGCTGACGCACCTGATCAAGACGCGTGACCTCAAACAGGTATTGGTGTTCACGGGAACCAAGCTGGGGTGCAATCGCCTGGCCAATGAACTCAACAAGCTCGGTCTGCACGCGGACGCCATTCATGGCGACAAGACCCAGCAGGAACGCATCAAGGCGCTTGATGCGTTCAAGGCAGGCACGCTGCGCGTACTGGTTGCCACCGATGTCGCCGCGCGCGGAATCGACATCGAGGCGCTGCCCTTCGTGGTGAATTACGACCTGCCGCACAACGCCGAGGATTATGTTCACCGCATTGGCCGTACCGGTCGCGCGGGGATCAAGGGCGAGGCGATCTCGCTGGTAAGCGAATCGGAAACGCGTTATCTGAAAGACATCGAAAAACTCATCGGTACAGCGCTCGAGCCCACGATCGTTCCGGGTTTCGAACCTGGCGTGGCCGATGTGCCCGCGTACGAGTCACGTCCGCCACGGACGGAGCGCCCGGCAGAACGTTCAGCCGAGCGTCCGGTTGAACGCGTGGTCACGCCCGCTATCGAGCGCAGTGCTCCGCGTGGCCAACGCCCTGCATCGCGCGATGCCTTGTTTGATTCACCTTATGTCCCGAGTGCGGCGCCTGCTGCCGCGCCTGCGGCAAGCCGCCAGCCCTCCAGGAAGCCCGTTGCAGCCTTGTTCCGCAGCCCGGTAAAGCCCGAATCTACCGAGCAATGAAGGCTGTGCTATGAGTTGGGAAATTCTCCTGCTGATCGGGTTCGGCGGACTGGGCTGGTACTGGTATGCCGGGCTGAATACGCGTGAACAGGCTGTAGCCGTTGGCCGCCGTGCCTGCAACGACGCAAAACTGCAGTTTCTCGATGACAGTGTGGCGTTGAGCCGTACCCGTTTCGCCCGTAACCATAACGGCCAGTTGCAGTTCTTACGTGACTACCGCTTCGAGTTTTCCGACACCGGAAACAACCGCCGCCCGGGCGTGGTGCGCATGCTGGGCGATCGAGTTGAATGGGTCAGTCTGGATGGGGAGTGGCAGCCAGGACATCGCGCGGGCGTCACCCGATTGCCTGACTGAGCAAGCGCAGGATCACTGCTGTTCAATCTCCAGCACCGCGAGGCTGATCTGCTTGCCGACCGCCGTATCGAAGCCGTGCCATTTCTGGAACGCGGTAAGTTTTTTGACCACCTCGGGCTTCATTTCAAAGTCGCTTTTACCGGCGTCGTATTCCACTTTGACCGCATCGAACAGCGTCTGGAAATAATCGCGCTGGGCTTTCATGATGGCGGGACTGCCGGGTTTGCCGTGTCCCGGTACCACCACCTTGACCGGCAGCGTCAGCGCGCGGTCGATCGCCTTGATGTTGCCCATGAAGGTGCCGTCGTCCATGCGCGCAACGCGCTGGTTCAGGACGTTATCGCCAGTAAACAGCACACCGTTGTCGACCTCGATCATGATGTCGGTCTTGCTGTGGGCGTCGTTCGACGAGTGAATCTTGAAGGAGCGATTGCCGTGCTTCGAGACCATGCCGTCGGTCGTGGCAAGCGTGGGAATTTCGGCACGGGTGCCGTCGGTGTAACCCTGGGTCAGGTTGCTCATCAGCTTGACCCAGGATTCGGCTTCACCCGCTTTGGCTTTGGCGATCATGTCCGGATGCGCAATGAAAACCGCTTTCGGCCAGGCTTCGAGGATGGCCTGGTTGCCCAGCCAGTGGTCGCCATGGACGTGGGTGTTGTACACCGCAGTGACCGGGAGTCCGGTGGTTTTCTGGATGGCTTTCACCACCATGCGTCCGGCCTGCACGCTGGAGCCGGGGTCGATGACGATGACCTGATCGCCCGCGATGATCCATGCCGGATTGTTCATGAATCCCTGGTTCTCGACCGAGGGTTCGCCCAGCGGGCCGGTAATCACCCAGGTATCCGGGGCAACCTGTTCGGCCGGGTAGGCCTTGATGGTATCGCCGGGGCCAGCGTGAGCGGCGAAGGCGAGGCTGGCGATGAAGAAGAGAGCGGTCAGGCGCATGGATAACTCCAGGTTACGATGATGCAAGCGTAGTGCGGTTCGGGGAGGTGGGCGATGGTACGAAAGGCTGTTTTGCTCGCATCCTTACCACCATTTTTCAAAAATGATTCGGCTCATCGGCACGCCCAGCCCGTGTAGCAGTGTGCTCATGTCTTCAACCATGCCTTTCGGTCCGCACAGGTAATACAGTGTGTCATCGGGCACGTCGAGAGCATGCAGCTTGACCGGGTCGATGCGTCCGGTGAGGCCGTGCCAGTGGGGATCGGGCTGGGTGACGGTAATGCTGAGGTGCAGGTTGGGGTGGGACCGCACCGCACTTTCGAGTTCGTCGTGAAACAGGATTTCGCTGCTGTCCGACACGCTGTAAACCAGATGCGCCTGAGTGGGTAAAGCTGCATCACGCACATGGCGAAAGATGGAGAGCAGCGGGGTGATGCCGACCCCGCCGCCGATCAACACGACGTTGTCGCTCATTTCCGGCAGGTAGACAAAGGGCCCCTGGCCTTGGGTGACGGTGACCCGGTCACCGACGCGTGCAGTTTCATGCACCCAGCGTGCCAGGGGATGCCGCGCGCTGGCCTTGATCGCCAGTTCGATTTGATCCGAATGAAGGGGCGAAGTGGTAATGGAATAGCCAGCAGTATGGGGCGTGCCGTCAAGGGTGATGCTCAGATCAACCCATTGCCCTGGCAGAAACCGGAAACCTGCATCGGGAATGGCCAGGCGTAGAGCGTGAATGCTGGGCGTGGCTGGGGTAATTGCCGTGATGCGCGCGTCAAAAATATGCAAGATTCAGTCCCGTTCCTGGCTCGACGGGACAGCTTCGAATGTCAGTGAAGCCGAGTTGATGCAATAGCGCATTCCGGTGGGGGCAGGGCCGTCCGGGAAAACATGGCCGAGGTGAGAGCCGCAGCGATGGCACAGGGCCTCGACACGCGTCATGCCGTGGCTGGAATCGGTTTTTTCGGCAACCGCATCGGGGTTGATCGCCTGGTAAAAACTTGGCCAGCCCGTGCCTGAATCAAATTTGGTGCGTGATGCAAAGAGCGGTTCGCCACACGCCGCGCAACGGTATTCGCCTGCTGCGTGGTTATCCCAGTACTGTCCCGTAAAGGCTCGCTCGGTTCCGTGCTCGCGCAGAATGCGGTACTGTTCGGGACTCAGTTCGGCGCGCCATTCGGCATCGGTTTTAGTCTTGTCGAAGGTCATGTCTGTCTCCTGCTGAAATGGAAGTTTACCTCTTGACTGGGCTGGCTGGACGCTTTGTCCTTGTCTCTTCAGGGGTGTTCGCTGACCGGTTGACAGGCCCCGCTTGCCGAGCTTATTCTTCATTCAGGTCTTAGACTTAGTCTAAAAACCTGTTTCCCCTGTCGCAATGCCGGACAGGAGTGAAGCACTTAACATGCCGAAAGGCATTCCATTCAATACAGGAGATCAGGACATGCAACTCAAAGGCTCTAAAACCGAAGACCATCTGAAAGCGGCCTTCGCTGGCGAATCACAGGCTAACCGCCGCTACCTCTATTTCGCAGCAAAAGCTGACGTGGAAGGCTTCAACGATGTGGCTTCCGTGTTCCGCTCCACCGCTGAAGGCGAGACTGGCCACGCACACGGCCACCTGGAATATCTGGAAAAATGCGGCGACCCCGCAACCGGCATGGCTTTTGGCCCGACTGCTGACAACCTGAAAACTGCAATCGCAGGCGAGACCCACGAATACACCGACATGTATCCTGGCATGGCCAAGGATGCACGTTCGGAAGGTTTTGACGAAATCGCCGACTGGTTCGAAACGCTGGCCAAAGCCGAGCGTTCGCACGCCAACAAGTTCCAGAAAACGCTGGACACCCTGGGCGCTTAATCAGGCCACAGTAAAAAGCGGGTCGATTGCGACCCGCTTTTTTTGTATCAATCTTGTCTTTTATACCAAGTCTAAATTGGAGTTCGCATGAGCACACGTGAAGGCAGCCTCGAAGCCCCTACCCGTCACCCGCTCGACTGGAAAAATCCGGATTTCTACAACGAAGAAAAGCTCATGCACGAGCTTGAGCGCGTTTACGATATTTGCCATGGTTGTCGCCGCTGCGTGTCGTTGTGTACCGCATTTCCGACGCTGTTCGACCTGATCGACGAATCTCCGACCCTGGAAGTCGACGGCGTAGCCAAGCCTGATTTCTGGAAAGTGGTCGACGAGTGCTATCTGTGCGATCTCTGCTACATGACCAAATGCCCCTACGTGCCGCCGCATCCGTGGAACCTCGACTTCCCGCATACCATGCTGCGTGCCAAGGCCATCAAATTCCAGAAAGGCGGAACCAGCTTCCGCGACAAGTTGCTGTCGTCGACCGATGCGATGGGCAAGCTCGCCTCGATCCCCGTGGTAGTGCAGGTGGTGAACGCCAGCCTGAAGAGCAAGCCAATCCGCAAGATGGTCGACAGCATGCTGCATATTCACCCCGATCGCCAGCTGCCTGAATACGACAGCGCCAAATTCCGTTCCACCGCCAAACCGCGCAGCGATTTCGTGGTGAAGGCCGGGGCTAAAACGCCTGGCAAGGTGGCGATCTATGCCACTTGCTATGTGAACTACAACGAGCCTGGCATTGGCCACGATCTGCTGAAGCTGCTGGCGCACAACGAAATCCCCTCCGTGCTGGTGGAAAAAGAGGTCTGTTGCGGCATGCCAAAACTCGAGCTGGGTGATCTTGATGCGGTGCAGAAGCTCAAAGCAGTCAACATCCCGCATCTGGCGAAGCTGGCACATGAAGGCTACGCGATCCTCACCGCCGTGCCATCCTGCACGCTGATGTACAAGCAGGAACTGCCGTTGATGTTCCCGGATGATGCCGACGTGCAGGCGGTGAAGGAGGCCATGTGGGATCCGTTTGAATACCTGATGGCGCGCAACGTAGACGGCCTGCTGAAAACCGACTTCAACAACCCGCTCGGCAAGGTCGCCTATCACGTGCCGTGTCACCAGCGGGTGCAGAACATCGGCAACAAGACGCGCGACGCGTTACAACTGGCCGGCGCCAAGGTGACGCTGGTCGAGCGCTGCTCGGGTCACGATGGCACCTGGGGCGTGAAGTCCGAATACTTCGACAAGTCGATGAAGATCGGCAAGCCGGTGTTCCGCCTGATGGCTGAGCCGCAGCCCGATTACGTCAGTTCCGACTGTGCGATTGCCGCGCGCCACATCCTGCAGGGCATGGGCGAGGGCGCAACCGCCGAGAAGCAGCATCCGATCACGCTGTTGCGTATTGCGTATGGCCTCGAATAATCCGTTGAGCAAGGAGAAGAACATGCCCCAGATCACCCGTGACAGCCTGATGAGCCTGGAAAGCTACGCCAAGGTTCGCCCAGCCTATCGCAGCGAAATGATCGCGCACAAAAAAAACCGCTCCGTGACGCTGGGCGAGCACGTGACGCTGATTTTCGAAGATGAAAAAACCATGCGTTACCAGATCCAGGAAATGCTGCGTGCCGAGCGTACGTTCGAGGATGCGGGTATCCAGGACGAACTTGACGCCTATAACCCGTTGATTCCGGACGGCAGCAACTGGAAAGCCACCATGATGATCGAGTATCCCGACCCTGACGAGCGCCAGATTGCGCTGTCAAAGTTGAAGGGGATCGAGGAACGTGTGTGGGTGCAGGTGTCCGATCAGGCGCGCAGCTACGCCATTGCGGACGAGGACATGGAACGCGAAAATGCGGAAAAAACCTCGGCAGTGCATTTTTTACGATTTGAGCTTGATGTCCCCTCGATTGCGGCCGCCAAATCAGGTTCGGCCATCCATGTGGGGATCGATCTGGCTGCTTATCCGGTGAACGGAACCACGCTGGCTGAAAACGTGCGCGCCGAGTTGGTGACTGATCTGGCGTGAGCTTTTAGTCGGCACGCGCTCAGATTTTGAGTGTAAAGGTCGTTACATCCGTCGACAGAAGTCTTTTTGACGAAATGCAAGACGGTTCGGGGAAACGAAAAACGGCAACGCAAATGCGTTGCCGTTTTGCCGAAACCGGGCTGGATTCAGGCTTGATTTTATTCAAATAATTGCCATTAACTTCAATGGCTTGATCTTTTTAATGGCGTTATTTCATGTGCATGGTTAATGCATTTGTAAAAATAACCGACACCCCTGAGAGGTGGCTGATTCCGTGCGTTGGCATATGGGCGAAGACATTCTTGGGTAGAGTCCATAAAATGGCACGCATGAAAAAAATCCTGATGTTTGTAATGTGTTTCCCCATGCTTGCCCACGCTGAATGGGGAGAAGTCGAACGCGACTTTGAAGAGGACAAGCCCTGGGTGGAGGCGGCGGCGCAACTCCCCGCCTACCCAAAAACCCAGAGCCTGCTTCCATTCAACGTCTCGTCGGCGAGTCGAAACCGGTATTTCATTGATTCCGCGTCGGTTAGCGTGGGCAGCGACGGTGTGATCCGCTACACGGTCGTAATCGAAGCGGCAGGTGGGGCGAAAAATGTCTCGTTCGAGGGGCTGCGCTGCGATTCCGGCGAGTACCGGTTGTATGCCTATGGGCAGTCTGACGGTACCTGGTCGGAAGCGCGCAACGCTGGCTGGGAAGCGATTAAATTCCGTTCCCTGCTTTCCTATCAGAAAGCGTTGTCCGAAGATTACTTCTGTCCTGACGGCCTTGCGGTCAGGGACAGTCAGGAAGCCATCGCCAATTTGCAGCAGGCGGCACGATGAACGCCTCGATTGTCAAGGAGGCGCGGCGCATAGTCGTCAAGGTGGGGTCGAGCCTGGTCACCGCCGATGGGCGTGGTCTCGACCATGCCGCATTGACACGTTGGGCCGAGCAGATTGCAGCCCTCGCTGCACAAGGCAAAGAAGTCGTGTTGGTGTCTTCCGGTGCCATTGCCGAGGGCATTGCGCGTCTGGGATGGAACAAGCGCCCCAAGGCGGTCAACGAATTGCAGGCAGCAGCAGCAGTGGGCCAGATGGGTTTGGTGCAGGCGTATGAGTCCATTTTTCGCACCCATGGCCTGCACGCTGCGCAGGTGCTGCTTACTCACGAAGATCTGGCTGATCGCACGCGCTATCTGAATGCGCGCTCTACCCTGCGTACGTTGCTGGAATTGAAAGTGGTGCCGATCATCAATGAAAACGACACCGTCGCCACCGATGAAATCCGCTTGGGTGACAACGATACGCTGGGCGCGCTGGTGACGAATCTGATCGAGGCTGACTGTCTGATTATTTTGACTGACCAGACAGGTTTGTATACCGCCGACCCGCGTCGTGATGTGACAGCGACGTTGGTGAGCGATGCCCTTGCAGGTGATCCTGAACTCGAACGCATGGCGGGTGGGGCGGGCAGCAGTGTCGGCACGGGCGGCATGCTGACCAAGATACTCGCCGCCAAGCGCGCGGCGCGCAGCGGTGCGCACACAGTTATTTGCAGCGGACGTGAGGATCGCGTGCTGTTGCGCCTGGCTGCGGGTGAAGCGATTGGCAGCCAATTGGTTGCGCGCCAGGCGCCGCTTGCTGCGCGGCGTCAATGGCTGGCAGATCACCTGCAATTGCATGGCGGCGTGGTGCTCGACGAAGGTGCGGTGCGGGCATTGCGCGACGAAGGCAAGAGCTTGCTTCCCGTTGGGGTGAAAAACATTGTCGGCGAGTTTGAACGCGGTGAAGTGGTGGCCGTGATCGATACAAGCGGACGTGAAATCGCGCGTGGGCTGGTCAATTACAGCGCCGGCGAAGCGCGTCGGATAGCGGGTAAGCCTAGCAGTGCAATCGAGTCCGAGCTGGGTTACCTAGATGAGCCCGAGTTGATCCATCGTGACAATCTGGTATTGCTGGCATGAGTGTGACGCTGGATTTGATGCGTCATGGCGAACCGGTTGGCGGGCGTAAATACCGTGGGCAGATTGACGACCCCTTGTCAGACAAAGGCTGGGCACAGATGCGCGCAGCAGTGGGGGATCAGGCACCGTGGACGCGTATCGTGTCGTCTCCTTTGTTGCGCTGCCGAGCCTTTTCGGAGTTGATGGCCGAGCACCACAAGCTGCCGCTGGCTTTTGATGCCCGGCTGCAAGAAGTTGGATTCGGTGTGTGGGAAGGCAGGACAGCCACCGATATCGAACGGGAGGATCCCGGTACGCTTGCACGTTTCAAGGCTGATCCGGTCCATGCGCGCCCCGAAGGCGCTGAGCCGCTGGCTGCTTTCCAGGCACGGGTGGCAGCGGGCCTGGAGGCCGTGGTGTCCATGAGTCAGGATCAGCATGTGCTGGTGGTCGGGCATGCAGGCGTGGTGCGCATGGCGCTTGCATGGGCGCTGCATATCCCCTTGCAATATGCCTACCGCATCGAGGTGGCGAGCGCCTCGTTAACCCGTCTGCGTTTCAGCAGGGGGCATGCGAGCCTGATCTTCCACGGCGGAAGCTTGCCCGGGCAGTGATCCGCTTTCTGGGTGTGTGGTTGTGTCTTCTGTTGGCGTTGCCCGTGCAGGCCGCGGTGATTCGTGTGGTCGACGATGCGGGGCAAATTCTTGAGCTTTCCCATCCGCCGCAGCGTATCATTTCTCTGACGCCGCACCTCACCGAACTCCTGTTTGCCGTGGGTGCGGGATCGCAATTGGTGGGCGTAGACAGTGCCAGCGATTACCCCTCTGCCGCACGTAAATTGCCACGTGTCGGCGACTACAGTCGGATTAATTTTGAGCGGGTTCTGGCACTCAAGCCCGATTTGATCGTCGTTTGGCTGGACGGCAACCGTGCAGCGGATATTCATGGCTTGAAAAAAATGGGGTTGCCGGTGTTGCACACCCGCGCCACCCGGCTCGACGACGTCGCACGCTTGTTGCGTTTGTTCGGGCAGACCACGGGGCATAATTTACAGGGGGAGTCGGCGGCACAGGATTTCAGTGCGCGTCTGGCAGCGCTGCGCGTGCCGAGGCTGGGTCGCCCCCCGCTTAGCGTGTTTTATCAGGTATGGGATCGGCCACTGATGACGGTGGGCGGCACACACTGGATCAGCGATGCACTAACGCTGTGCGGTGCGCGTAATGTCTTTGCCGACTTGAGGGGGCTGTCTCCGGCCGTGTCGCGCGAGGCGGTGTTGCAGCGCGCACCCGAGGTGATTGTGAGTGGCAGCGATGCGCCGGATATGCGCGCTCAGTGGCTGCGCTTTTCCGGATTGCCCGCAGTCAAAAACAAGGCGTTTGTTCGTATCGATGCGGATCGGCTGCACCGTCCAACGCCACGTTTGATCGAGGGCGTGGCAACATTGTGCAATGCACTCAGGCCGGCATTAGATCAATCAGGTCAGCGTTGACGTGAAGTGGCAGGCTTGCGGTTGGGGCAGTTCTCCTTGATGCAGTCAGCGTAAATCTGCAGGGAGTGATCGTGGATGGCGAAGCCGCGCTCCTTGGCAATGCGGTGCTGGCGCTTCTCGATTTCAGCGTCGATGAACTCTTCGACTTTGCCGCATTGCAGGCAGACCAGATGATCGTGGTGGTCGCCATGATTGAGTTCGAATACCGCCTTGTCGCTATCGAAATGGTGGCGCATCAACAGGCCCGCCTGCTCGAACTGGGTGAGCACGCGATACACCGTGGCCAGTCCAATGTCTTGACCATCGTCTGTGAGCAGTCGATAGACCTCTTCAGCCGTCATGTGACGTTTGTTGCTGTGTTCGAATAAGTCAAGAATTTTCAGGCGCGGTAGCGTGGCCTTGAGACCGATGTTTTTGAGATCGGAGGGATTGCTCAATGGGGGCTCCAGAACGGGAACACGAATACGTTATGATACGTCTTTTAACCCCCGTCCCATCCCTTTCGGCTTCTTGGCTATGCGTCGCTTTTTGTTTTCCATTTTGTTTTTCAGCCTGCTTGCCGGGTGTTCGGTCGTCCAGAAAATCGGTCCTCACCGTATTGACGTGCAACAGGGCAATGCGCTTGATCCTGAAAGTGTCGCTCGTCTGAAACTTGGCTTAAACCGGTCGCAAGTCAGGTTTCTGCTCGGCACACCATTGGTGGTTGATCCGTTCCATAGTGACCGCTGGGATTACGTGTACGTGTTTTACGAAGCAGGCAAACTTGTCGAGCAAAAACGAATAACCCTGTTTTTTGACGGTGATGTGCTGGTGCGCATAGAGGGCGATGTGCCTGCAGCGGGGCCGGCCGATCAACCCTCAGAAACGACGGACCCAGCGGTTGAGGGCAAGCCCATGTCTGTTTCTGAACCTGTGTCGTCCGCGCCGGTTACATCGCCCATCAAGCAGGCGCCTGAATCGTCATCGACCGCCACTCCAAGCAGCATCGTTCAGCCGCTACCCAGCCCAAAAAACGCACCGGAATATGTCGATCCGCGTTTGCACGTCGAACCGGAGTTATCGCCCAATGACGGAGCAGCCGTTTTACCTGAAAGTCAGCCATGACTGTGCAGATCGCTATTGCGGGCGTATCTGGCAGGATGGGACGCGCGTTGATTGAGACGGTAGCTGCAGATGCGAACTGCACACTGTATGCGGCGATTGACCGGCCGGCTAGTCCGTTGTTGGGGTCGGATCCTGGCGCCGCCTGGGGTAGGGTCAGCAACGTGCGGGTGACCGATTTGCCTGCTGTCGCCCTGCAAGGCGCGCATGTGCTGATTGATTTCACTCGCCCCGAAGCAAGCCTGGGTTATCTTGATGCGTGTGTAGCCGCTGGGGTGCCCCTGGTCATTGGTACGACGGGTTTCGATGAAAAGGGCAAGGCTAGCATTGCGGCGGCGGCGTGCCATGTCCCTGTCGTTTTCGCGCCCAATATGAGCGTGGGCGTCAATTTGCTAATGAAGCTGGCAGAGCTTGCCGCACAGGTGCTGGAAGACGGCTACGATATTGAAATCATCGAGGCCCATCATCGACATAAAGTTGATGCGCCTTCGGGCACCGCGCTGGGACTGGGGCAGGCTGTTGCTAGAGCCCTGCATCGAGACCTGGCCCAGTGCGCCGTTTACGGCCGTGAAGGTGTGACGGGCGAACGTGATCCCCAAAGCATTGGTTTTGCCACTGTGCGAGGAGGCGATATCGTGGGTGACCATACTTTGCTTTTCGCCGGAATTGGCGAACGTGTTGAGCTTACGCACAAGGCCAGCAGTCGTGCCACTTTTGCGCAGGGTGCGCTACGTGCCGCCAAATGGCTGCAAGGACGAACGCCTGGTCTGTATGACATGCGTGATGTGCTCAATCTCAAATAACGAAATGCAGGAGGCCTAATGAACGTCGTCAAGGTTTTTAGTACCGGAACATGCCCGATTTGTGTCAAAGCCAAAGCCTTTCTCGACAAACGCGGGATCGGATACGACGAAATTCGTATTGATCTGGATGGGGAAGCAATGAATGAGTTTTCCATTGTCACGAATGGTGCGCGCACGGTTCCGCAGATCGTGATTGAAGGCAAATGCATCGGCGGTTTTACAGAGTTGACCGAGCTCGACATGGACGGTGAACTGGATCATTTGCAACCTTGAATAGCGATTTGAATCGTCTGGCAAGCGTCGCCGGACGTTGAAGCGGGCCGTCGATTCGGCTATAATCTCCAGATTCAAGTTCAGGCGGGTTGCGCAAGCAGCCCGCCTGAATTTTGTCACCTGCTTCCGGAGTCTCTCTTGTCACGTACCCAGCCCGCCATCCTTGTTTTAGCTGACGGTTCGGTATTTCGCGGTCGCTCAGTTGGTGCCGATGGAACGGCAATCGGCGAGGTGGTTTTCAACACCGCAATGACCGGTTATCAGGAAATCCTCACCGATCCTTCGTATTCGCGTCAGATTGTTACGCTGACTTACCCCCATATTGGCAACAGCGGTATCAATACCGAAGACGTCGAGGCGGACCGTATTCACGCGGCGGGCCTGGTGGTGCGCGATGTGCCACGTCTGTATTCGAATTTTCGCGCAAACCAGTCGCTGCCGGATTATCTCAAAAGCCAGAATGTCGTTGCCATTGCCGATATCGATACGCGGCGCCTGACCCGTGTGCTGCGGGAAACAGGTGCGCAAAGCGGTTGCATCATGGCTGGCGCCCTGGATGAGGCGGCTGCGCTCGAAGCTGCGCGTGCATTTCCAGGGCTGGCTGGAATGGATCTCGCCAAGGTGGTCAGCGTGTCAACGGCATACGACTGGAGCGAAACCGAATGGCGTCTGGGGCGCGGCTACGGCAAGCTGGAGGCGGCGCGTTTTCATGTGGTCGCGTTCGACTTCGGCGTCAAGCGCAACATTCTGCGTATGCTGGCTGAGCGTGGTTGTCGCCTGACGGTGTTGCCCGCCACCGCGACTGCAGCCGAAGTGATGGCGCTCAAACCCGACGGCGTGTTTCTTTCAAATGGCCCCGGCGACCCGGAGCCCTGCGATTATGCGATCCACGCGATTGCCGAGTTGGTTGCGGCACGGGTTCCTGTGTTCGGGATTTGTCTTGGCCACCAGTTGCTTGCGCTGGCTTCGGGTGCCAAGACCGTCAAAATGAAATTCGGCCATCATGGAGCCAATCACCCGGTCAAGGATCTCGATAGCGGACGGGTGGCAATCACCAGCCAGAACCATGGTTTTGCGGTTGATGCGACAACCCTGCCAGCCACTCTTCGCAGCACCCACGTTTCCCTGTTCGACGGTTCGCTACAGGGCATTGCCCGCACCGATGCGCCGGCATTCAGCTTTCAGGGCCACCCTGAAGCCAGCCCCGGTCCGCACGACGTGAGCTATCTGTTCGACCGGTTTATTCAATTGATGGCCGATCACGCCCCGGTATCCTGACCATGCCTAAGCGCACTGACCTCAAAAGCATTCTCATCATCGGCGCCGGCCCCATCGTCATCGGGCAGGCGTGCGAGTTCGATTACTCTGGCGCACAGGCCTGCAAGGCCCTGCGCGAAGAGGGTTACAAAGTCATTCTCGTCAACAGCAATCCGGCGACGATCATGACCGACCCGGACATGGCCGATGTCACCTATATCGAGCCGATCACCTGGCAGATCGTCGAAAAGATCATCGCCAAGGAGCGCCCCGATGCGCTGCTGCCGACCATGGGCGGCCAGACTGCGCTCAACTGTGCGCTTGATCTGGCCAAGCATGGTGTGCTGGAAAAATACGCTGTCGAGATGATCGGCGCCTCCAAAGAGGCGATCGACAAGGCCGAGGACCGCGAGAAATTCAAGCATGCGATGACTAGGATCGGTCTCAGCTCGGCGCGTTCGTCGATCGCACACAGCATGGAAGAAGCCTTGCAGGTGCAGGCCGCATTGGGCTTTCCGTCGATCATCCGGCCGTCATTCACCATGGGTGGGTCGGGCGGCGGCATTGCCTACAATCGCGATGAGTTCATCGCCATTTGCGAACGCGGACTCGAAGCCTCGCCGACCAAAGAGCTGCTGATCGAAGAATCGCTGCTTGGCTGGAAAGAGTACGAGATGGAGGTGGTGCGCGACCGCAATGACAACTGCATCATCATCTGTTCGATCGAGAACTTCGACCCGATGGGCGTGCACACGGGCGACTCCATCACGGTTGCGCCGGCGCAAACGCTGACCGACAAGGAATACCAGATCATGCGCAATGCCTCGCTGGCAGTGCTGCGTGAAATTGGCGTCGAAACGGGCGGGTCCAACGTGCAATTCTCCATCAACCCGGTAGACGGGCGCATGGTGGTGATCGAAATGAATCCGCGGGTGTCGCGTTCCTCTGCGCTGGCGTCGAAGGCGACGGGTTTTCCCATCGCCAAGGTGGCTGCCAAGCTGGCGGTCGGTTACACGCTCGACGAGTTGCAGAACGACATCACCGGCGGAGCGACCCCGGCATCGTTCGAGCCGTCGATCGATTACGTCGTCACCAAGATCCCGCGCTTTGCCTTCGAGAAATTCCCGCAGGCCGACGACCGCCTCACCACGCAGATGAAATCGGTGGGTGAAGTGATGGCCATCGGCCGCAGCTTCCAGGAGTCGCTGCAAAAAGCTTTGCGCGGACTTGAAGTGGGCGTGGATGGTCTCGACCCGAAGACGACAGACCGTGACGAAATCGAGTCTGAATTGATGTCGCCGGGCCCCGAGCGAATTTGGTACGTTGCCGATGCGTTCCGGATAGGGATGAGCCAGGCAGAGATTTTCGATCACTCAAAAATCGACCCCTGGTTCCTGGATCAGATCCAGCACCTGATCGAAATGGAAACCTCGCTTGCTGGCCGTGCATTATCCGAAATTGGCCACGATGAGTTGCGACAGTTGAAGCGTGCGGGTTTCGCCGATCGCCGCCTGGCTAAGCTGTTGAATACTGATCAGCATGCGGTGCGCGATTATCGGGGATCTCTGGCGATTCACCCGGTCTACAAACGGGTGGACACCTGTGCGGCTGAGTTCGCTACGCAAACCGCTTACATGTACTCAACTTACGAAGAAGAGTGCGAATCTGCACCTAGCAACGCTAAGAAGATCATGGTGCTGGGTGGCGGGCCCAACCGCATCGGTCAAGGCATTGAATTCGACTACTGTTGCGTGCATGCTGCGTTGGCGCTGCGAGAAAATGGTTTTGAAACCATCATGGTGAACTGTAATCCGGAGACGGTTTCGACGGATTACGATACTTCGGACCGCCTCTATTTTGAGCCGCTGACGCTGGAAGACGTGCTCGAAATCGTGCGCATCGAAAAGCCATTTGGCGTGATCGTGCAATATGGGGGCCAGACGCCGTTGAAGTTGGCACGCGATCTGGAGCGTAACGGCGTGCCCATTATCGGCACAAGTCCCGACATGATCGACGCAGCTGAAGATCGCGAGCGTTTCCAGAACATGTTGCATGAGCTGGGTTTGAAGCAGCCGCCGAACCGCACCGCGCGTGACCCTGAAAGTGCAATCCGCATGGCCGAGGAAATCGGTTACCCGTTGGTTGTTCGTCCTAGCTATGTGCTGGGTGGCCGCGCGATGGAAATCGTTCGCGAAGAAGCCGACTTGCGCCGCTACATGACCGAGGCAGTGAAAGTCTCGAATAAATCCCCGGTGTTACTTGACCGCTTTCTCAACGATGCGATCGAAGTTGATGTCGATGCATTGTCGGATGGCGAGCAGGTGGTCATCGGCGGCATCATGCAGCACATTGAACAGGCCGGGGTGCATTCGGGTGATTCGGCTTGCTCGTTGCCGCCTTACAGTCTGTCGAAAGAGGTTCAGGACGAGTTGCGCCGCCAGACGGTGTCTATGGCGAAAGCCTTGAAAGTGGTCGGCTTGATGAACGTGCAGTTCGCCATCCAGGGTGACACCGTCTATGTGCTGGAAGTGAATCCACGTGCGTCGCGCACAGTACCTTATGTATCGAAAGCCATTGGTGCACCCTTGGCGAAGATTGCCGCGCGCGCGATGGCAGGCATTTCACTGAAGTCACAAGGGTTTGAAAAGGAAATCATTCCACCGTATTACTCGGTAAAAGAGGCGGTATTCCCCTTTCGAAAGTTTCCGGGGGTTGACACCATTCTTGGCCCTGAGATGAAATCGACCGGCGAAGTAATGGGGGTTGGAAATAACTTCGGTGAAGCTTTCGTTAAATCGCAGATGGGCGCAAGCTCCGATTTGCCCAAGCCAGGTGGGCGGGCTTTTGTCAGTGTGCGTTCCGGAGACCGGGGTGTGGTCATTGAACTTGCTCAGGCCCTTCGCGATCTGGGTTTTTCGATTGTGGCAACGCGCGGCACGGCCCAGGCAATAGAGGCAGCCGGCATTCCCGTGACTGTAGTGAATAAAGTCAAGGAAGGCCGTCCGCATATCGTGGATATGATCAAAAATGGCGACATCGACTTCATCGTCAATATCGTTGAAGATAAAAAAGCCGTAAAGGATTCCTACACAATCCGAGCTGAGGCTCTGGTGCGACGGGTGGTGTACTTCACCACGCTGGCTGGCGCGCATGCAGCCTGCATGGGCATGCAGCACGGTAAAGAACTCGAAGTTTATTCCCTGCAAGCGCTGCATCAGCGCCTGCATTGAATTTGAATCAGCACTGATCTTAAAAGGTAATCTAGTGGCCAAAGTCCCCCTCACCGTCGTCGGCGCGGAAAAGCTTCGCGTTGAATTGCAGCATCTGAAAAGTGTTGAACGGCCCGCCGTAATCCAGGCGATTGCCGAAGCGCGCGCACAGGGTGACCTGTCGGAAAATGCCGAATACGATGCCGCCAAGGAAAAACAGGGTTTTATCGAAGGACGTATCGCTGACTTCGAAGGCAAGCTGTCCAACGCGCAGATTATTGACCCGACCCAGCTTGATGCGGAAGGTCGCATCGTTTTCGGGGCGACGGTAGAACTTGAAGATGTTAAAGCGGGCAATACCGTTATTTATCAGATCGTTGGTGAAGACGAGGCTGACATTAAACAGGGAAAAATCTCCTTTTCGTCGCCGATTTCTCGCGCCTTGATTGGAAAGTACGCAGGTGACAGCGTTGATGTGCAAGCACCTGGCGGGATTCGCCAATACGAAGTGCTCGACGTTATTTACAAGTAAACATGCGACGATTCTGGGACGGCCTTGCCGGCGTGTCGCTGGTGCTGTGGATCGGTGGCATGTGGGCGATCGGTTACGTTGCCGCGCCAATGCTGTTTGCTAACCTGGGTGACAAGCAACTGGCCGGCATGCTGGCTGGAAAACTCTTTGAATTAATGGCGTGGATTGCAATTGCGGCAGCACTATATTTGCTGATTTATCGCATTGCCCGTGATGGGGGAGCCGCGCTGAAGACATTTTTCTTCTGGGCGGTGTTGTTGATGTTGGTGTTGACCCTGGCAGGTCATTTTGGCATTCAGCCCATCATGCAGAGTCTGAAAGATCAGGCGATGCCCCATGCGGTCATGCAAAGTGTATTTGCCGACCGTTTTTCGCGTTGGCATGGCGTATCGAGCATTCTTTACCTGATCCAGAGCGCGTTGGGAGTGTTGCTGGTCTGGCGCTCTGGGCTGGCTCGATAATCCGCCTCTACCAGTCAGTCGTTACTGAGGCAGGGTGATGGCAGGTTTGGCAGCCTTGCGATAAATTACCAGTATTTTTCCGATTTGCTGAACAGACGCTGCGCCGGTCGAGGCGCAGATTTCAGCCATCCATGTGCGACGTGTATCCAGATCATCGCTACCAGCCTTGATCTTGATCAGTTCGTGCGCGTTTAGAGCCAGCTCGACTTCCTTCATAACCGCTGGGGTCAAGCCATGATTTCCGATCATGACCACGGCTTGGCGGTTATGCGCCAAGCCCTTGAGATATTGTCGTTGTGTGGTGGTAAGTGTTTTCATACGTATTCCTTAAACTGATCAAGGATTGTAGCTGATAGCGATGGGCCAGAAAGCGAAGCGAACTAAATCGGGCAGTGCCTGGATGCATGAGCATGTGACTGACCCCTACGTCAAGAAAGCACAGTTGGACGGTTACCGTTCACGTGCTGCCTACAAATTGCTGGATATCGATAAACGGGACCTGTTATTGCATCCAGGGATGACCGTAGTGGATTTGGGCGCAGCCCCCGGTAGTTGGTGCCAGGTGGCAGTGCAAAAGCTGAAAAAGAAGGGCAGGGTGCTGGCAATTGATTTGTTGCCTGTAGCCGAGTTGCCGGGGGTCGAGAGTTTGGCGGGTGACTTCACCGAACCGTCAGCCTTGATCTGGCTAGAAGAAAAGCTGAAATCCGGGCGGGTCGACCTTGTTCTAAGCGATATGGCCCCCAATATCAGCGGAGTGATGCTTAGAGATCAGGCGCGGCATTACGAATTGTGTGAGTTGGCACTGGAATTTGCGGTCGCTTGGCTGAAACCTAACGGGGCTTTTCTTGTCAAAGCATTCCAAGGGGTCGGGTTTGAAGACTTTCGTGCGCAAATGCGCCTAGCTTTCAGGCAGGTTGATATCCGCAAGCCCGACTCTTCACGTGACCGCAGTACCGAGGTGTATCTGTTGGGGCGCAACCCGAATAGGAATGAATCGGTAACAGATGACGCAACCATGACAAATCTGCAAAATCAGGCTTAGAATGAGTCTAAATGTTTGCCTCGATTAAATGTGCTGAACAAGGCACGAAGGAGTAACTGTTGAACAACTTGCCTAAAAACATTGCTATCTGGCTGATTGTTGCCGTTGTCTTGATGACGGTGTTCAACCAGTTTGGCGCACAGCGCACCGCGCAGACGCAACTGCCTTATTCGCAGTTCATCGAAGAGGTGCGCGCACAGCAAATTACCAAGGTCGTGATCGAGGGCAATGTGCTCAAGGGTGAGCGCAGTGATGGGCAGCGTTTTACCAGCTATGCACCGAGTGATCCCTGGATGGTGTCTGATCTGCTTAAAAATGGCGTATCGGTCGAGGCCAAACCTGAAGAGCAGCCGTCATTCTTGATGAGTCTGTTCATTTCTTGGTTCCCCATGTTGCTGCTGATCGGTGTGTGGATCTTTTTCATGCGCCAGATGCAGGGCGGCGGTAAGGGTGGGGCTTTCTCGTTTGGCAAGAGCCGGGCTCGCCTTCTTGACGAAAATACCAACCCCGTTACGTTCGCCGACGTGGCGGGTTGTGACGAAGCCAAGGAAGATGTTGCCGAGTTGGTTGACTTCCTGAAAGATCCGACAAAGTTTCAGAAACTGGGTGGGCGGATTCCACGCGGCGTGCTTTTGGTTGGCTCGCCTGGTACCGGTAAAACTTTGCTGGCACGTGCGATCGCTGGTGAGGCCAAGGTGCCGTTCTACAGTATTTCAGGCTCTGACTTCGTGGAGATGTTTGTTGGTGTTGGCGCATCGCGGGTGCGTGACATGTTCGAGCAAGCCAAGAAGAGTGCGCCCTGCATTATATTTATCGATGAGATTGATGCTGTAGGCCGCCAGCGCGGTGCGGGCCTGGGTGGCGGCAACGACGAACGTGAACAGACCCTGAATCAATTATTGGTTGAGATGGACGGATTTGAAGGTGTGAGCGGCGTCATTGTGATTGCCGCGACCAACCGTCCTGACGTGCTCGACCCCGCTTTGCTACGGCCCGGTCGTTTTGACCGGCAAGTGGTGGTGGGGCTGCCCGATATCCGTGGTCGCGAGCAGATTTTGCTGGTGCATATGCGCAAGGTTCCGGTTGCGCCTGACGTGCGCGCCGATATCCTGGCGCGTGGTACGCCGGGCATGTCTGGAGCGGATCTCGCCAATCTAGTAAATGAAGCGGCATTGTTCGCAGCCCGTAGCAACAAACGTCTGGTCGATATGGACGATTTTGAGCAGGCAAAAGACAAAATCTTCATGGGTGCCGAGCGCAAATCCATGGTGATTACGCCAGAGGACAAGAAAAAAACGGCTTATCACGAGTCGGGTCATGCGGTGATCGGGATGACTTTGCCTGGCTGCGATCCAGTGCATAAAGTGACGGTGATCCCGCGCGGCCGCGCACTTGGCGTGACCATGTCATTGCCGGAAACCGATCGCTTCAGTCTGTACCAGGATCAGATGCTGGCACAGATCAGTATGTTGTTTGGTGGGCGGGTGGCGGAAGAAATTTTCGTCGGCAGTATTTCGACTGGCGCATCGAACGACTTTGAGCGCGCCACCAGTATCGCGCGCGACATGGTGACGCGTTATGGCATGTCGGCGGCCTTGGGGCCGATGGTATATGGTGAAAATGAAGGTGAAGTGTTCCTTGGGCGTTCGGTGACGACGCACAAGAACATGAGTGAAACCACGATGCAAAAAGTGGATGCCGAAATTCGCCGCATTCTGGACGAGCAGTACGCACTGGCGACAAAAATCCTCACTGAAAGCCGTGACAAGGTGGAAGCGATGACCGCTGCGTTGCTGGAATATGAAACCATCGATGCCGAACAGATCGGCGACATCATGGCAGGACGTCCGGTGCGGCCGCCCAAACCGTCTGCGACTCCCCAGCCACCGGCGAGCGGGGGTGACAAGCCCAGCGCGCCAGCACCAACGGTTCAGCCCGCACAGGAAATCTGAGCAGCGGTTTGGTTACACGCACTACAATAGAGGGGCTTCGGCTCCTCTATTTTTATGTCCGTTCTCCACGCAGGTTCACACCGCCTCTCGCTGCTCAAGCCACTGATCATGGGTATCGTCAATACCACGCCGGATTCGTTTTCGGATGGCGGGCGTTGCCTTGATGCCCAGTCGGCCATCCGGCATGCGATGCGGCTATGTGAAGACGGGGCTGATATCCTTGATGTCGGAGGGGAGTCGACTCGCCCTGGTGCGGCGAACGTGGCTGCGGCTGAGGAAATTAATCGGGTGTTACCGGTAATCGAAGCACTGTCCCGACAGGGACGTGTGGTGTCGGTTGATACGAAAAAGCCTGAAGTGATGCGCGCTGCACTGGATGCTGGCGCGGTCATGGTGAATGACGTGATGGCGTTGCAGGCACCTGGCGCGCTGGAAGCCGTGGCCGCATCTGATGCGGCGGTATGCTTGATGCACATGAAGGGTGACCCGCCAACCATGCAGCAGGCGCCAACTTATGTCAGCGTGGTAGAAGACGTGCTGCATTTTTTGCGGGACAGGGTTCAGGTCTGCGAAGCCTCAGGTATTTCGCGTGCGCGGTTACTGGTTGACCCCGGATTCGGCTTTGGCAAATCCCTGCAGCACAACCTGGGTCTGCTCAAACATCTGGATCGCTTGCTTGAGTTGGGCATACCGGTGCTGGCTGGAATGTCGCGTAAATCGATGCTGGGGCAATTGACCGGGCGCGGGCTTGATCAGCGCGAATTTGCTGGTGTGGCCGCTCACCTGATTGCAGTTGCACGTGGCGCGCGCGTGTTGCGGGTACATGATGTTGCGGCCATGCGGGATGCGCTGGCCATTTGGAATGCAGTGGAGGAGACATAAAAATGGGACGTAAATATTTTGGAACGGATGGTGTGCGCGGCAAGGTTGGTGAATCGCCGATCACGCCTGAGTTCGTCATGCATTTGGGCTATGCTGCCGGACAGGTATTGGTGGCCGATCGTGGCAGCCTGCCACCGAATCAGCATCCGACTGTGTTGATCGGCAAGGACACCCGTATTTCAGGCTACATGCTGGAAGCCGCGCTGGAAGCCGGGTTTACTGCCGCCGGAGTGAATGTGCTAATGACCGGGCCAATGCCGACGCCGGCGGTCGCCTATCTGACGCGCGCACTGCGGCTTCAGGCCGGGGTGGTGATATCCGCCTCGCACAATCCGTTTGAAGACAACGGCATCAAGTTCTTTTCCGCCAGCGGGCAAAAATTGCCGGATAGCGTTGAAGAGGCGATCGAGGCGCGGCTGGATTTCCCTATCGTGACGGTCGGGGCACGCCAGTTGGGGCGCGCGCGGCGAATGGAGGATGCCGCTGCACGCTACATCGAGTTTTGTAAAAGCACGTATCCCAACCATCTTGACCTGCGTGGGATGCGTATCGTAGTCGATTGCGCGCACGGTGCGACCTATCACGTTGCACCCCACGTGCTGCACGAGTTAGGTGCCGAGGTGATCGCCATCGGCAATGAACCCAACGGCTTCAATATCAACGATGAATGCGGCGCGACTCACACCAAGACGCTGTCGGACGCGGTGCGCAAACACCGTGCCGATCTCGGTATTGCGCTGGACGGCGACGGCGATCGCTTGATGATGGCCGATGCACTGGGGCGGATTTACGACGGCGACCAACTGGTTTACATCATCGCACGTCATCGAATTCAGAGCGGCTATATGAAGGGCGGTGTGGTGGGCACCTTGATGACCAATCTCGGCACCGAACACGCGCTTGGCCGCGCGCAAGTCCCGTTCGAGCGCGCCAAGGTGGGGGATCGCTATGTGATGGAGCGCTTGCTTGCCAACGGCTGGACACTGGGGGGGGAAACCTCCGGACATATTCTGTGCCTGGATAAGCACACCACGGGAGATGGCATTGTTTCTGCCTTGCAGGTGCTGCGCGCGCTACGTGAAACGGGCGAAACGCTGGATGCCTTCACAGCCGATCTGGAAACCTACCCACAGGTGATGATTAACGTGCCGATCGCCAAGGGATTCAAACTGGATGCCTCACCCTCAGTCAGTGCCTCGGTCGCCCAAGCTGAAATGGCGTTAAACGGCACTGGCCGGGTTGTCTTGCGCGCATCAGGCACAGAGCCGCTGATTCGGGTGATGGTGGAAGGGCGTGATGCAGATCAGGTTCGTCAAACGGCTGAGACCATTGCCGAGGTGGTGAGGCAGGCTGCGTTGGGTGCCTAAGGCTGGGAAGGACATTTTCCCGAGCTGAAATATAACTGTAATATTCCGTCGTTAGTATGGCGTGGTCGCCCATGCGGCAACGTCTATTACTACTGGAGATAAACATGCAAACACTCAATAAAATGGCTCAAGGCGCGTTGGTTGCGGCAATGGGTTTGGCTTTCTCAGTTAGCGCGCTGGCCGCTGACATTACCGGCGCAGGCGCAACTTTCCCCTATGCCGTTTATACCAAATGGGCTGAAGCCTACCAAACCGCAACCGGCAACAAGGTCAATTACCAAGGCATCGGTTCGTCGGGTGGGGTCAAGCAGATCAAGGCCAAGACCGTCGATTTCGCCGGCAGCGATGCGCCCGTTCCCGAAGCGGATCTGGATGCCCTGAAGTTGATTCAGGTGCCGACCGTGATGGGTGGCGTGACCATCGTCATGAACGTACCCGGCATTACCTCCGGCAAGCTGAAGCTGGACGGTGTCACTGCCGCCAACATTTTCCGTGGTGCCATCACCAAGTGGAATGATCCCGCCATTGCCAAATTGAACCCCGGCATGGCGCTGCCTGACATGGCCATTACCGTGGCACACCGTTCGGATGGCTCCGGTACCACCTACGCTTTCACCAATTACCTGGCCAAGCAATCGGCCGATTTCAAGCGTGATGTCGGCGCAGGCAATACCGTGAACTGGCCTGCCAATGCGCTGGGCGGCAAGGGCAACCCGGGTGTTGCAGCCAACGTGCAGAAAATCAAGGGCACGATTGGCTATGTCGATATTGCTGATGCCATGAAGAACAAAATGAGCTTCGTTGCGCTCAAGAACAAAGCTGGCAACTACATTGTGCCGAACCAGGATGCCGTGGCTGATGCCGCTGCAGGGGCCAACTTCAAGGTCAAGGGCATGGCGCCCGATCTGCTGGATCAAAGCCACAAGAACGCGTGGCCCATCACCAGCGCCACCTACATGCTGGCCTATGAAAAGGGCAGTGATGCCGCCAAGCAAAAAGGTGTCATCGACTTCTTTACCTGGTCTTTGAACAATGGTCAGAAGATGGCAGAAGAGCTGGGTTTCGTAGCGTTGCCGCCCAGCGTGGTGAAGATGGTTGAAGCAGAGATGAAGAACATCAAGTAAGCAGGCTTGATGGTTTGCCGGGAGAGATTTTCTCCCGGTGTTCTGCGAAAGAGGCTGCCTGTGCGGGCGGCCTCTTTCGCAGATAACGAACCGAACCGATAGGCGCTAAACGTGAGCGAACCCAGTACAGTATCCGGACTCGATTTGCAGGCTGTGCAGATTCGAAAATTTCGGTTGCAGGACCAGCTTTTTCACCTTGTCACCCAGCTTTTTGCGGTGCTCCTCCTGGCTGCGTTGCTGGGGATTTTGATCTCGCTCGCGCTTGAAGCCTGGCCCAGTATCAAGGAATTTGGCCTGCCTTTTTTGTGGACCAACGTCTGGAGCGTGCCAGACGATAAATTTGGGGCGCTGGCTGCCATATACGGCACCGTGGTGACATCGGTGCTGGCGCTGCTGTTTGCGGTTCCGGTCAGCTTCGGCATTGCTTTTTATCTGACTGAGTCCTGCCCGCCGTGGTTGCGTCGTCCGCTGGGCACAGCGATCGAATTATTGGCAGGTATCCCTTCCATTGTGTATGGCATCTGGGGATTGTTTATCTTTGCGCCGCTATTTTCCGATCATATTCAGCCGCCACTGCAGGCGTTGCTAGGCGACGTACCGATAATCGGCGGCTGGTTCTCCGGCCCGCCGATCGGTGTCGGCATTCTCACGGCCAGCATCGTGCTGGCGATGATGGTGATCCCGTTTATTGCTTCAGTGATGCGTGACGTCTTTGATACCGTTCCGCATGTGCTGAAGGAGTCTGCTTACGGCATCGGCTGTACCAAATGGGAGGTGATGCGCAATATCGTGCTGCCTTATACCCGGGTTGGCGTCATCGGCGGCATCATGCTGGGGCTGGGGCGGGCATTGGGTGAAACCATGGCAGTGACTTTCGTGATCGGTAATGCCAATCGTATTAACGGCAGTTTGTTTGCTCCCGGCACTTCAATTGCTTCCACGCTGGCCAACGAGTTCGGTGAAGCGGATCCCGGGCTGCAC
>Ga0208375_1001002_pt1 | contig 34693 bp, 30 predicted proteins | sample RifOxyD1_FD_184038 | JGI IMG/M metagenome (GOLD analysis project Ga0208375, IMG submission 184038) | Soil microbial communities from Rifle, Colorado - Rifle Oxygen_injection D1 (SPAdes) | ecosystem: Environmental > Terrestrial > Deep subsurface > Rock core/Sediment | place: Rifle, Colorado... | reverse complement strand
TAAACAATTGCAGCTAACGTAGCCACAATGACTGCAAGTATAACTCCTTCCAAACTCAATGCCATTTTAATACCTCTCCAGATACGAATAAAGAACGCTGGGTTTTTAAAGGTTTTGATGAGAATTTGCTTTGTTACCTTAACTGATTCTGCCACTAAAAATGGGTGCAGATGGTAATGTATTGATAAGTCCGTCTATTGACATAAGACCTTTGCTGCTAAATACTTTTCCATGTGCATTTGCTGAATATTTGCTTACTATTGTTTTAACATAACTTGGTTCAAGGAATGTTATTCTTTTTACATGTAAATCGAATAAACCGCTTTTTTTACAAACAGTCACTCCCAAGGTAACTTTTCCGCCCGGCATTAAAAAAGTCTCCATACTATCGCCATCTTTTGTATGCTCTGGCGTATGCAATGAACATATTGAACTTAATGTTTCTAGAAGGGCAAGGTAACGTACATCGTCCGCTTGTAATGAATATCTAGTGAATATCTAGTATATTTCATTCTCATTTTAAGAATTACCTCTTAATTAACTTAACTTCAGCAATATTCCAAAGTGCGTCAAACTGACTTTGCAATGATTTTGCAAAGAATGGAGTATTAATCCAAACAGCACAATCATATGAAGGGTGAACATCTGCATCATCAAGTAACATAAAGGTTACTTCTTTTCCGTCTACAATGCAATATCTTGCTTTAACGTCAAGTAAATTCTTAACTTCAGCAGAATCTTTCAAAGAAACAACGATTGAAGAAACGTCTTCATCAATAGGTGCAGCAATTCGTATCTGAACTCCTTTTTCTGCTAATTTTTTGAAAACAACTTTGAATGCATCGAATTTTCTTAACAAACCTTCTTTTGTAGTAAATATTGAAACTGATTTGGTTGCTGACTTCATTGTCGCTTCCAAATGATTGTAAAGATTATTTCTTCCTTTGATAACTCCTGTTAAATCGCCAGGCTCAATCAATTCTACCCCGTTTTTATGAAGTAATTTTAATTCATCAAGAATATCTGAATTTTTTAATTCATCCAAAGTTAACATTTGTGCTTTGGATTCTTCTTCTATTTTTCTTTTTACTCTGAAAACAATTTCTTCAGGAGGAACGGCTATATATTTAATTGGCTTTCCCAATTTCATTACAATAAATCCTTTTTTCTCTAAAGATTCAAGAACATCGTAAGAACGAGATCTAGGAACGTTTGCAATGTCAGATAATTCTCCTGCAGTTGATACTCCTCTTGAAAGAAGTGCTGTCCATAATTTACTTTCGTAAGTGTTTAGACCGAAGTCTTTTAGTTTCTTCAAAAAATCTTTCTTTACAATCATGTTTGTTTCCTCTAAATAGTCTCGTCTAACCTCTTCAAAGGAAATCGCCTGATTTCAGTTATCGGACTAACTTTAAACTAATATATAAACCTTTTCATTTTTGCTACTGCAAAATAGTTAAAAATTAATAATTATAACCAACCCCTTGATTTCGCCTGGAAGTGTGTTATAATGGTTTTAAGAGCTTTCTGTTTCATTTTCAGTTATCTACTTCAGTTCATTTATTGTTTTACTTTATTATTTATTATTTATTTTCTATATAGAAAACAATAATATAACAATTAAAAGAAAAACTGCTGCAAACGAAACAAAAATACGTCATTTTTGTTTAAATATAATCTATAATCAACTCATTTCAAAGTAAACATTTACACCTTATAAACCAATATTATGTATGATTCACATTATCTAAATCAAATATTTACATCTTCCAGATTAAATATCACTAATTTCCACAGGAAACGATGGGGTGGGTGTATATATTCTAAAATACATATTTCGCAGAGTATAAGCCTTATACTCACTAAACACAACTTTTATATACCTTTATTTCATTTGGAACTTCATGAAGGGGGTTAGACTTAAAGGATTTTTTGAAAATTTCTTGAATAAAGAATTTTTATTCAGCAATAAACAGGTTTTGCAGTCTAATTATGACCCAGAATCCATTCCCCACAGAGACCAGCAAATAGAGCAAATAGCAAATATTCTCGGCTCTTCTTTATTATACCAAAAACCATCTAATTTATTCTGCTATGGTGAGACTGGCACAGGAAAAACATTAATAATCAAATCGGTCGCAAGAGATTTGCTGGCAACAGCAAAAGAAAAAGGAATAAATTTAGAGGTTCTTTATACAAACTGCAAATTAAAAAATACAGCAGACACAGAGTACAGGGTCATTGCTGAATTAATCAGGGCTATGGGTGGCGAAGTTCCGAAAACAGGACTTCCAACACAGGAAGTCTACAGGATATTTACCCATTTTGTGGACAGCAAAAAACAGCTGGTTCTTCTTATCCTTGATGAAATAGACCAGCTGGTCGCAAAAACAGGAGATGAAATCCTTTATACTTTAACAAGAATGAATTCAGAATTAAAAAATGCCCAGATCTCCATAATTGGGATATCAAATAACCTCGTTTTCACAGACAACCTTGATCCAAGAGTAAAAAGTTCGCTAAGTGAAGAAGAAATTAATTTTCACCCATATAATGCGCTGCAGCTTCAGGATATCTTAAATCAAAGAGCAAAAGAAGCGTTCAAGCCGGAAGTGATAGAGATGGGAGTCATTGAAAAATGTGCGGCTTATGCCGCAAGAGAGCATGGAGATGCGAGAAGAGCATTGGAATTATTAAGGGTGGCGGGGGAAGTTGCGGAAAGAAATGATGAAAAGAAACTGATGATAAAGCATATTGATGTCGCAGAGGAAAAGATAGAAAAGGACAGGGTTCTTGATATAATCTCAACGCAGCCAAAGCAGCACCAGGCAGTGTTATATTCAATAATGAAAATAAATGAGGAAACCGAAGAGATTAAAAACAAAGGGGAATCATTATTCACGGGAGATATTTACGAATTATACAAAAAATTTTGCTCAGAGATACGGTTAAGGCCGCTGACTCAAAGAAGAGTTTCAGATATCATCTCTGAACTGGATATGCTCGGGATAATAAATGGGAAGGTCGTTTCCAACGGAAGATACGGAAGGACAAGAAAAATCGCTTTAGCCATCCAAAATACGACAAAATCAAAAGCTAAAGAAACATTGGAAAAAAGCCTGGGATTTTCAAAATAAAAGCCATTTGCCAGAGAGCGCATTTAATGGCTGAAGAATATGCAGGAATTAGACATTAAAAAGAGAAAGCTGATAGAATTTCTGACTGAAAAGAATATACTGATAAGTCCGGATTTCTTAAATGACTTGAACTCAGTAGAACCTTCCGCCATATCTGAACTGATAAATAAAAAACTGAACGAAACGGAGATTCACCATAAAACAGACAAAATCAGAGAAACAGGCTCAGTAAAGGTCGTATTCTCATATGCCGGACAGCCTAAAAAATCAACAGCGCAGGATTTCATAAATCACTTCAATTCCAGGTATAATTCATTAAAAAAACTTCTTCAGCAAAGGGCTCAGCTTGAAAATGTGACATCTGTATCGCGGCTGAAAACAAAATCCGAAAAGGAAAATGTCGCAGTAATAGGCATGGTTTACTCAAAAGAAGATACCAAAAACGGAATCATGCTCACCGTCGAAGATCCGACGGGTTCTACAAAAGTATTTTTCGGGAAAAACAAGCAGGACATCTTCTCGAAAGCAAAAGATATTGTCATGGACGAGGTATTGGGCATAACAGGAGTTTCAGGCAAAGGCATTATATTCGGAAACGGGATTTTTTCACCCGACATTCCATTAACAAAAGAGATAAAAAAATCTCCCGAAGAGGAGAATGTCCTTTTCATGTCAGACCTGCACATAGGTTCAAAAAAGTTCTTAGAGGAAGAATTCATGAAATTTATTTCATGGATTAAAGGAGAGCTTGGAAATGAAAAACAAAAAGAACTTTCGTCGAAAGTAAAATACATATTTTTCACAGGAGATATGATAGACGGAATTTCAATCTATCCGACGCAGAGGGAAGAGCTGAATATTATGACATTTAAGGAACAATATAGAAAGCTTGCAGAATACCTTAAGATGATTCCTGAAAATATTCAGCTTATAATCTGTCCGGGACAGCACGATGTCGTCCCTATCGCTGAGCCTCAGCCTCCGCTTCCAAAAGAATATTGCAGCGAACTCTATGAACTGCCGAACGTAACTTTCGTGAGCAATCCGGCGATGGTCAATATAGGTGCGAAAGAAGGATTTTCGGGGTTTGATGTGCTTCTATATCACGGCGCATCATACAACTACTATGCTGACAAAGTTGAAAGCATAAGGATGCAAAAGCCGAATCTTAGTGAAAGATCAGAGAATGTCATGAAATTTCTTCTGCAAAAAAGGCACTTAGCTCCGACTTATGACGGATATCCGAGACTTGCGACTGAAGTTGACCACCTGATAATAGACAGGATTCCGGACATATTTATCTCTGCAGATGTCCATAAGCATTCTACTTTTACGTACAAAAATGCCATAACAGGAATAATCAGCAGCTGTTTCCAGTCAAAAACAAGCTTTCAGGAAAAAGTCGGACATAATCCGGAACCCGGAATAATTCCTCTTCTGAATCTTAAAACAAGAGAGATAAAGATCCTAAACTTCGGAGGAACACAGGAAAAATGACAGATAAATTCGAATATCCTATCTGCAGCGAAGAGATGAAAGTATATTTTGATATGCTCAACGAGGAAACGAATAAGGCGTATCTGATTGCAAACAAGGCAAGAGCAAAAGGATATGATCCTGAAGATAAAGTTGATATTCCTCTCGCCAGAAATATGGCTGAAAGAGTAGAAGGGCTTATCTCAGCAGCGGCTCCGCAGTTAATAGGAAAAGGAGTGCCTCAAAGAATCCACGAATTAGAGAAGAAATACAAGCCATTGTCGTGGGAGGTTGCTCTTTTGATAGCAGAAGAGGTGGCAAAAGAAAAATTCTGCAAATTTAAGGACAAAAAAGAAGCGATAGAAGTAGGCATTAGAACGGGATTTGCATATCACACTGTCGGAATAGTTTCGGCTCCGCTGGAAGGGTTTGTAGAGCTGCAGATAAAAAAGAGAAAGGACGGAAAGGAGTATTTAGCGATGAGCTATGCCGGCCCTATTAGGGGAGCAGGAGGAACAGCGGCGGCATTTTCCGTTGTTTTAGCGGATTATCTGAGAAGTATCATGGGTTATGAAAAATACGATCCTGATGAAAATGAAATCAACAGGTATTTCTCAGAACTCGAAGACTACCACGAGAGGGTCACGAATCTTCAATACCGGCCAAGCGAAAAAGAAACAAAATTTTTAGCAAAAAACCTTCCTGTTGAAGTAACAGGAGATCCTACTGAAAAAATAGAGGTAAGCAATTACAAAGATCTTCCAAGAATTCCGACAAACAGAATAAGGGGAGGAATGTGCCTTGTTATGTCCATGTTTGCGCTGAAAGCCCCGAAGATAGGTAAGGAACTTCAAAAATGGGGAAAAGAATTCGGAGTGGAATGGGAATTTTTATCACAATTCTTTAAGATTCAAAAAGAAGCCAAATCAGGGGAAAAAGAAAAAGCAGAAGACAAAGACAAGACAAAAATTTCTCCGGACAATACATTTATCGTAGACTTAGTCGGAGGACGTCCGGTTTTAACGCATCCATTGGCTCATGGCGGATTCAGATTAAGATACGGGCGTTCAAGGATGAATGGATATTCTGCGGCAGCAATACATCCCGCAACCATGGCAGTTCTCGATGATTATGTGGCTATAGGAACCCAATTGAAAGTAGAAAGGCCCGGAAAAGCAGCAGCAATAACAGTATGCGATACCATTGAAGGCCCGATTGTTTTATTAAATAATGGGAACGTAATTAGGTTTAGCAGCAGCGAAGAAGCCAAGCTTTTAAATTCTGAAGTAAAAGAAATTCTCTATTTGGGAGATATTCTGTTTTCATACGGCGATTTTTTCGACAGGAATCATCCATTGGTTCCATGCGGTTACTGCGAAGAATGGTATGTTCAGGAGATGGAGAAAGCAACAGTAAGCATGTTTGGAGCATTGGATCTGCAAAAGCTGTCTGAGTTTGTTGAAATAAGCGAAAGCGACTTGAATAAGCTCGCATCCGACGGCAGCTCCAGAATTTCGGCCGGAGCAGCGATAAATATATCGGAAAAAATGAATATTCCTCTGCATCCGCGATATACCTACCATTGGAATGAATTAACATCAGAAAACCTGGCGAAAATATTAGATTTGCTGTCGATTTCAACAATAGAAGAAGAAAATGGAAAGCTTAGGAAGATTATAATTCCATTAAAGACATCTGATGCGAGAAAAAGGTATTTAGAATTGATAGGTTTGCCGCATTTCATGGCGACAGAGGATTTAATAATAGAAAAAGATGATGCTGAAGCTTTTCTCAGGTCTTTTGGCATAACAAAGACAAATTACGGCAAGGAACTCATTCTTCAGTTAAAACAGAAAGTTATCGATGCTAAAGAAAAAACAGCCCTTGAAATATTAAACACGATTTCCGGAATAAGATTAAGGGATAAATCTGGAACGTTCATCGGGGCAAGAATGGGCCGTCCTGAAAAAGCCAAGATGAGAAAACTAATCGGAGCGCCTCATGTTTTATTCCCTGTCGGAGAAGAAGGAGGAAGGATGCGGGCATTCCAGTCTGTCCTCGAATCCGGAAAAATAAATGCGGAATTTCCATTGAGATATTGCAGTCACTGCAAAAAAGATGCGGTTTTTAATGTCTGTGATGTCTGCGGGAAAAAAACTGAAAGAAGATTTATCTGTCCAGTATGCGGCATTCAGACAAAAGACATCTGCAGTATTCATGGAAAGAACAGAACATATGCGAATACAGAGATTAATTTTGCAGAAATATTTGAGAACACCCTTAAAAAATTAGGTATGGGCACTGTTCCGGACATGATAAAAGGAGTAAAGGGAACTTCCAATAAGGATCATCTCCCGGAACATTTTGCAAAGGGGATTTTAAGAGCTCAGCACAATCTTGCTGTCAATAAAGACGGGACAACCAGATATGATATGTCGGAAATCCCATTAACCCACTTCAAGCCAAAGGAAATAGGAATAACGGCCGAAAAACTGAAAGAATTAGGATATAAGACAGATATTTATGGAAAAGCTATAACTGATGAGAATCAACTTATAGAATTGAAACCGCAGGACCTGATCCTTCCGGGCGGAAAAGACACTTTGGATTTGCCTGCGTCAGAGATTTTGGTAAATGTTACTAATTTTGTGGATGATCTGCTCGTCAAATTTTACGGACTGAAATCATTTTACAATGTAAAGAACCAGGAAGATCTGATAGGACACTTAGTCATAGGATTGGCTCCGCACATTTCTGCAGGGACAATAGGAAGAATACTTGGATTTTCAAAAACGGCAGGAATTCTGGCTCATCCCCTTTACCATGCAGCAATGAGAAGAGACTGCCTGCACAAAGATACGCTAATAAATATTTATGATGGCAACGTCTGGAAATCAGTTTTGATAGGAGATTTTGCAGAATCGTTCAACCTCAATAAAGAAGCTGATAGTTTCGGAACAAAGACAGCGCCAGTTAATGGCTACAAAACCTTATCTTTCAATAAAAATACAGGGAAAACAGAAATTAAAAATATATTGGAAGTATCTAAGCATTATAATACGCAGCTAATTAAGATAGGGTTTGAAAACGGAAGAGAATTAACAATAACACCAGACCATAAAATTTATGTTAAAAACAGCAAAGGAGTAATTAAAAAACCAGCAAGATTATTAATTAAAAATGACAAAATAATTGTTCCTTATAATTTCGATATAAAAGAAAAGAATATCGAAGAAATAGACATATTGGATATGAATATACCAAATTTGATGGTAAGAAATGCAAATAAAGTTATTTCAAATAAGATCAAGCGGAGCAGAAAATATCAAAATTTTGAACACAGGGACAGCTGGCCTGTTGATGTTTTCAGAGAAGCAAAAATTAACATACCTGAAAAGTCTTTAATAGGAATAAAAAGAGATAATGTGTCAATGCCCAGAAAGATTATGCTTTCTAACGATTTGCTGTGGTGCATCGGACTTTACATTGCCGAGGGTTATGCAAGAAAAAATTCAGGCAAGAAAGGATTCTATCAAATTCAATTTGCCGCAACAGAAGATTTTATAAGAGAAAAAATCATTAAAACATTCAAAAAGCATTTTCTCATAGAGCCTTCAGGAATAACAGAAGATGCGGTAATATACTCCAGCAGAATTTTATACAATTTATTTGCAGAATATCTAAAGTGCGGGGAGAAAGCGAAAGAAAAATCAATACCTCCTATTCTTATGTCTTTGCCGAAAAACAGAATAAAATACCTGCTTCAGGGATATTTTGACGGAGACGGTTCTGTAAGTTTATCGGATAATAGGGTCTGCTGTGACAGCATAAGCCAAACTCTTCTGGAAAATTTATATTTTATACTCTCAAGGTTTGGAATCTATGCTAAAAGATATACCTACACCAAAAAACCCGGACCGGAAGTTAGAAAATTTTATCAGATTAAGGGAAGACTAATTCCCGAATTTACAATAACAAAAATAATAATACCGAGCAATTTTACAAACAAATTCCATAAAGAAATAAATTTCGGGCTGCCGAGAAAAAGAAAGATTCTAAAAAAGATATTATCGGAAGCAAAAAATCCATACGGAATAAAAATAGATATGGACAATAAAAATGCTTATTTAAAAGTTAAATCGATAAGGCAGCTAAATCCAGAAGAAACCTATTGCCTAAATGTTGAGGACCATCACAATTTTGTGGCAGGAGACATAGTTGTCTCAAACTGTGATGGCGATGAGGCCTGCGTCATGCTTTTGATGGACGCTTTATTAAATTTTTCAAGGCAGTTTCTTCCGGACAACAGAGGAGGAAGAACTATGGACGCTCCGTTAGTTTTGACTGCGATATTAAATCCATCAGAAGTTGATGATATGGTCCATAAACTGGATGTAGTCTGGAAATACCCTCTTGAGTTCTATGAAGCATGTCAGAAAATAACTCCTCCCGGGGAAGTGGAAATTAAGCGCCTCGGAAATTCACTGGGAACTCCAGAACAATATGAAAAAATAGGATTTACACATCATGTAACGAGCATGAACGATGGAACACATTGCTCTGCATACAAGACACTTCCGACAATCGAGGAAAAATTAAAAGGTCAGATGGAGCTGGCAAGAAAAATAAGGGCTGTAGACACAAGCGATGTCGCAAGGCTTGTGATTGAAAAACATTTCATGAAAGATACAAGAGGTAATCTGAGAAAGTTCTCGACACAGAAATTCAGGTGCAGCAGCTGCAATGAAAGTTTCAGAAGGCCGCCTTTGATCGGAAAATGCACAAAATGCGGAGGAAGGCTCATTTTCACGATAAGCGAAGGCTCAATCATCAAATATCTGGAGCCGTCCATAAGCCTGGCTGAAAATTTCGGCTGCGATGAATACATCAAAGACAGCCTTTATTTGATAAAGTTCAGGCTGGAGCAGATGTTCGGGAAAGACAAAGAAAAACAGGCAGGATTGGGTGCCTGGTTCGGATAGTCTTACAGAAGATTATCTTTAATTTATTTTCAGCCCTTTACAGATTTTCTTGCACCGCATGCCTGACAGATTATAAATATGAAATCTCCCTCTTTCTTCAGTTTAGTATCTGGCTTTTTGCAGACAGGACAGATAACAAATTTTTCCACATATTCATTCAGTTTTTCATTTATTCTCGTTGCAGGTATTTTAGTCCCGATAACAAAGAAATTTCCTTTTATTTCACCGGGAGCCGCCAACTCTTTAAGAAGAAATTTGACGATATGTGCTGAAGGCCTCCTTAATTTTTCCACAATCTCATTTATGTTGCTGATTATAGTCTTATTCCCCTGTATGTGGCCCTTGACCTTCGGAATTTCGAATCTTGAGACCTCTTCCACAACTTCTGGCAGCTGTTTTATTCCCCGCTTCAGCAGCTTATCATAATCTGAACTCATTTTATAATTGACAGAAAGACGTTATTTAAAAGCTTATGTTTTATCAGAACAGCATCTGCCGTTTTGCACTATTATTTGTTTATTTGATTTTCTGTAGAAAGCTTTAAATAAGCATAAACGCCTTTTTAAGTCATGGTTTTTGAATCTCTGATAACCCCGTGGAGAGCTGAAAAAAAGCCCTGGGAGATGCTTTTCTTCGGATTCCTTTACGCATCTTTTTCTGTAGCGCTCGGTTTGTGGATATTCAGGGACCATGCCGGACTTATCTCAGTATTTTTTACAGTGATGTTCTGCATTCCATTGATTTATAATACGCTCAAAGTAGAAGAGGAAAAGACGAATTATATCTCCGAGGAAAGATCGCTTCTCAGAGAACACTCGAGAGCTTTGGCATTTTTTATATTTCTTTTTATCGGGATGACACTTGCTTTTGCAACATGGTTTGTAGCAATGCCATCTGAAGTGAGCCAGTCTGTTTTTTCTGTACAGATGAGAACAATAGCAGATATAAATACGAAGGCCGTCGGAAGTGCTGTATTAAACTCAGACATCCTTTCAACAATAATTTTTAACAACATAAGAGTTTTGACTTTTTGTCTTCTTTTTTCATTATTTTTTGGGGCGGGAGCAATTTTTATATTGACATGGAATGCCTCAATTATTGCTGTTGCGATGGGAACTCTTATCAAAAGCTATGTTCTCGCGACAAATTCAGGATTTATAATAGCGCACGTCGGAGCATACTCGAATGCTGTCCTTAGGTATTTTATACACGGAATTCCTGAAATGGCCGCCTATTTTGTGGGGGCATTGGCAGGAGGAATAATCTCTGTCGCCATAGTCAGAAAAGATATTATGACAAAAAACTTTCAGAAAATTGCGTTCGACACGTCGAATCTGATAATACTTTCCATTCTTCTCCTGATTGTTGCCGGAGTTGTAGAAACTTATGTCACTCCTTTTTTTTATTGAGCAAATTTAAATTATCTATAATGACTTTGCCATCATTCTACGAGCGATTTAATCTAACTTCAGAATATAAGTTGAGGGGGTCGCCCCATACGGGGCTTCAACGATATCTGATTCAATTCAAGATAACCGCGAGTCGATGGCAAAGTTACCTAACTTGGAATTTCAATCAAGAACTTTTAATTTTCCAGGCTTAATCTCGAACACATCCCCTCTTAAAAGAAGGCCGGATATTATTTTTTCATCTTCAGTATTTCTGACAACATCATCGTAAGAAACTCCAGTTCCGTCATCAAGATCCCTTATTTTTGAAACTATATCATTTGAAGTATATTCCGTTTTTTTGTCAGTAAATACAGTCTTTTCTTCCGCATCACCAGATTCTTCTTTGCTTCTGTCCTCTTTTACAGCATTTTTTTTCCAGACTGCACTCCATTTCATATCCACTTTTTTGTTTATTATTTCCGGAACAACGTACTTATCATTTCCAAACTGCCTCATTCTGCCGACCAAAAGAACAACATCCCCTATTTCCGCATCTATTTTTTTATCAAAATTTCTCACGGAAATTTTTCCAGTTCCGTCATCAATAATGATATTCTGAAAATTTTTTTCCGCTCTGGATTCAATTACCGCACCGATAATATTTACTCTGGAAATATTTTTGTTTCCGATTTTTACATAACTCGGATTCCAGCCGTCTTCTTTAACAAAGGAGCCTTTATTTATATCATTAATTCTGACTATGAATGCAACCTGCCTCGGCTGCATAATTTGCTTAGATTCTTGAAACGTAGCCATGTCTCGGTTCGAACAGATCCCCGTCCCTTTTCAATCTTTCGATTAATTCGTCTGTTTGGGCGTCTTCGATTCCTCTTTCCTTTGCAAGTTTGACTATTTCAATAATAGGAATCACTTTGGCATTCAGCTGAGATTCAAGTTCAGATATTATCTCTTTTAGGATATGCAGTTTGCTTCTTTGTGAAGCAGTAACTCCGGTTACAATTCTGTCTATGTCAATCTTTCCGGTTTCCGGGTCAATTCCAATCTGGCTTAAGCAATAATGAAGGAGTTCAATCGCTTTTTGCGCGTCTTTTTTCTCTACCTTGGAGCTTAATCTTAATTTTGCAGCAGCTTCTGCAAGCCTTACCAACGCCTCAAGCTGTCTGGCTGAGATAGGAACTGATTTATATCCTGTATCTCCTTCCCCCGATGAACGCATCTTCATATAATACTTTTTAATCTCTTCCATCGCTTCATCAGTCAGCTTGGGAAACACGTTTTGCTTTGCATAAGCTATATATTTTCTTAAAAGTTCCTTTGGAATTTCCTGTTCAATTGCCTGAGACTGATGAAGGCCGAGAATGAAACTTGCCAGTTTTGAATCCTTCTCGACTTCCGGCAAATCTTTTATAGGGAAAATAAGATCAAACCTGTTGATTAATGTCGGAGGAAGATCGATTTGTTTTCCTATCAATTCATACGGGTCAAATCTTCCGGTTTTCGGATTCGCTGCAGCCAACAATGTTGTTTCACATCTCAATGTAGCCTGGATATTTGCCTTGGAGATCGAGACTGTCTGCTGTTCTAATGCCTCGTGCATTGCTGCCCTGTCTTCCTTTGTCATTTTATCCAACTCATCAATCACACATATACCTTGGTTTGCCAAGACCAATGCTCCCGCTTCAAGGCTCCAGCCCCCTAAAAGTTCATCTTTAACAACCGCCGCAGTAAGTCCTGCACCAGATGCTCCTTTTCCTGAAACGTATCTTGCTTTTGGCGCAACTACAGAAACTCTTTTAAGGAGCTGACTTTTTCCGGATCCCGGATCCCCTATCAAAAGAACATGAATATCCCCTCTTGCTGCGACTCCATCGCTTCTCATCTGTCTTACCCCGCCAAGAAGTTGAAGAACAAGAGCTTCCTTTATTTTATCATGACCATAAATACTCGGCGCAATCGAAGATGTAAACTTTTCAAATAAACGCTTATCTTTTGCTAATTTTTGAATCTGTTTTAATTCTTCCTCTGTGATTGAAAGTTCCTGGAATGCCTCTTCCATGGACTGCGTGTGATTTGCCTCTATGATTAAGTCATAACTTGTCGATTTGGTCCCGTCTTTTCCGAATTTTGGAAGTTCCTTTAATACACCGACGATATTTATTTTTGTTCCAGGGTTTGTTTTTTTATCAGACCAAGGAGAAACCAGATCTTTTTTCAGCAAAATGTTTATTCTTTTCGGCTGTTCCCCCCCGTCCAGCTGATCAGGAACTTCTTCAAGAACAATTCCCTGTGCATCGACTAGCTCTTTGCTGACAAGCCTGAATTTTCCTTTTCTTCCGCAGCCGCAGCTCGCCGGCTCCCTGAATTTTGAATCCAGTTGAAGCAGCGGGATTATATTTCCGCAGCTCGGACATTCAAATCTTGAACTTACAACCTGAGGCCTTACATCTGTTTTCTGCCTTACCAACCCCTCAACAGAAATAAATTTTGCAATATCCTTGCTTCTTATATTTCTTATCTTTATCTTTTGAGAGTGCGGGAGATTATAGACCCTTACAACAAACCTGTTCGGCTGCCTTGAGAAATTAAAGTTAGAAATCGCGATTTCTGCCGCCTTAAGGACATTTTCAGGATCCTCAATAAGAATGTTGGCCAAATCAGGATCAAACATCGATAATTTTGAAAAATCAACAGAAATCCAATCCTCCCCCTTTCTTATATTCTCAGAAAGCTCTGCTTTATAATTAACATCAAAAAATTCTTCAAACTTCCTAACTTGTTCAGCAGCTTCCATTTTTCGAGAAGACTTATTTGACTTTCTTTAAGTTTTCAATAAGCTGTCTTACTGCAATCTGAACCTGAGCTTCGCTTTTAGTTCCTGTGCAGACTATTTTTCCGTTGCTGAACAGCAAGAACGTCGCATTAAACGGCTTGTCTGTGTTCTTTGTTATCTTGACCTTGTAAACCAATCCAGGGAACTGTTCCGGCTCATATTCTGTATTGTCAAGTTTCATCGCAAGGCTGTTCAGATTCAAGTCCATCCCGATTCCGCCTGACGCAACTATATTCTGAATTGTTATTACTGGTGTAACAGTAATCTTTACGCTTATCTTTTCAAGGCTCTGTATTATCTTGTCTATGCATTTTCTTACTTCGTCAAGGTTTTTTGCTCCAGTACATACTATTTTTCCAGAACTGAATATCAGTGCAGATGTCTTTGGTTCCTTGATTCTTATCACAAGACCAGGAAACTGCTCCGGATTGTATTCTGTGTTGCTTAAAGTTGCAGCCATTTTTTCCAAAGGAATGTCATGTTCCAAAGAAGAAGCTACAACTATGTTGACAATTTTAATATCTAATTTATCTTCAGCCATATTAATTAACCCCCGTTGTTTATAACTGATTTATATAATTTATAAACTACTACCTATTTATAAATACTGCTGTTTAAGGATATATTCATTATAGTAGTAATGACCCCTTTGTTTCCTATGGAGAAATGGCCTTACAGGCTCTAAAAGCTGTAAATTCGAGGTTTTATGATAAGAAACGCAAGCAAAAATAAAGTGCTTATTAAAAAGGCGAAGTTCGCCAAAGGATTGTTCAGGCAAATGTTCGGCTTAATGTTTAAATCAAAAATCGATTACGGACTTGTGTTTACTTTCTATATTGAAAATAAACATTATATTCATACATATTTTATGAGACTTCCGATTGATATTCTGTTTTTAGACTCAAAAAAGATAGTTTTGAAGATAATGAAGAATGTTAAGCCTTGGAAAGTTAATGTTTATGGCAGAGGAAAGTACGTTATTGAGCTTCCTGCAGGAAAATCATTTAATACTCAGATTGGAGATAAGATAAGTTTTAAATAAGAACTAAAGCCTTTATTTTGTTCAAGGGGACGTCGTATAACCTGGTTATTATCTCCGCCTCCAGTTGCAAAGAAATTGCAGGGTTCAGCGGATAATCGGGGTTCAAATCCTCGCGTCCCCAGTTTATATTTATGGAAAAAAGCAAACTTGTGCGGGATAAAATACCGCAGATCATCAAGAACAACGGAGACAAATCTGTCTTTCATATAGCTTCTGATGAAGAATACGGGTCAAAACTCAATGAAAAATTGATAGAAGAAGTCAATGAGTGGTCAAGCAGCCAAACAATAGAGGAAATGGCAGACATATTTGAAGTCATAACGGCCATTTTAGAAAATAACAAGTGGAGTATTGAGAAAGTTGCGGATGTTTAGAATGACAAAAGAAATGAGAAAGGATCATTCAAAAATAAGATTATTTTAGTATCTTCTGAGCCAGAAACCTACGCACTTTAGTGCGTGAATGAATGGCGAACAATTTTTCTATTCTAGAAATAAAAAAATGCGTGGCGAGCGAAAAACGCGCCACGCAACGTCCATCAAACGTAGCGTGAGCTTTGCTCGTCGGAGACGAGCAAAAATGATACATCAACATACAGCGCACAAAGTGGGGCTTAATGTTCAGCATTTCGAATGGTGTCCTAAGTATCGATATCACATGTTTAGGCAGGACAAGTATAAAAAACTTTGCGAAGAATGTATAACACAAACTGCAGAACGACACAATATTATCATACGTGTTCTGACTGTGATGAAAGAACATATTCATATCAGCTGTGAACTGCCCCTGTCAATGTCTCAAAGTAAAGCTCTGCAATTGCTCAAGGGAGGTTCCTCATACTTAATGTTTAGAAAGCATCCGAAATTTCGGCTGCGATATCCGCGAGGGCATTTCTGGAGTCCGGGCGCATACGCAGGAAGTGTTGGTTATAACACTGTTGAAGTTGTTGATGCTTATGTGAAAAATCAGAACGAAGTACATCAGAAAACATTAACAGACTTTACTGGAAGCCCCGCACTTTAGTGCGGGGAGGATGTCACATAGCACGGAATAATTTACTGGTCTTTACTTTTTCCTTAATTCAACGTCAAACTTCTTTATAGGCTTGTATTTAAGTCTAGAAAATGATTCCTGGTTGACTTTAATCTCTTTTATTTCCTTGCTGCCTGTCGTTTCTATCCTTTTGCTTCTCTTTATTTTTGAAATTAATTTCGAAATTAAAATTCCTAAAATCAAAACAATTATTCCTCCCAGCATATACAGTCCATAGCTGATTATATCGCTAAATACAGATTTCTGCTTGATATTCAGTTTGACTGTCTCCTTGAAGATTTTATCTCCTTTTTCAACAGAGGCAGTTACCTGTATATTATAGATTCCTTTTACTGCCGAATCCGGAGTTGCAATCAGATTCACTCTCTGCTCCTCTTCGGGTTTCAGTTCAACTGATTTCGTATCGGATTTAATCCAGGAGCTTCCTGTTTCAACAGCAAAATTCAAAGTCTCATTATAATTATTTTTTATAAGGATAGGAATAATTGTTTCCTCGTTCCTTATTATGACTGAATTTCCATATGCATCAAGATTTTTAGTGTCCACTTTAATCATTGATTCAAATTTAGGGTCGGCCTTCACTCTTGTGAATTCATCAAAGAACGGAGCGTATATTGTCATTGACAATAACGGCCCAAGCAATAATATTAATGCAAACAAAACAAGGAAGACTCCAAATATTCTTGCCATGGTGCTTCTTGGTTTTTTATGCTTCTGCATTGAAGCGATAAGCATCTTTCTTGCCAGATCTTCCTCTTTTTTTCTGGCTTTCAATTCAGCCTTCACTTTCGCAATTTCCTGCCTTCTTAGCTTCCAATTTCTGTATTTTCTTGCGATTCTTCTTCCAAATATGAAGATGAATAACGCTGAGAGCAAAACAACGGCTCCGATAGCAAGGAATATCCAGTATTTTGCCGCAAAGATAGTCAATTCCTGATTTATTGTAAGCTGTCTCAGATTGATATCGAATTTAGAAACATAGCCTACATTTTCTCCTTTAATCTTCGCGATTACCTGCGCCTCATAATCTGCTTCCTGTTCTTTTTTTGTTTCAGTTTGGATATAAACTACAGTTTTTTCTCCCGGCTTCAGGGTTACTGAGCTTGAGAGAAATTTTGCCCATGACTGAGATTTTAATTCCAGATCATAAGTTGCAGGAAGAATTCCTTTGTTTTCCAAATTAACATTGATTACTTCTTTCCCATACAATATCCTTGTATGTTCAGGTTTGATATCAAGTCTGAAAGCATCTTCAGGAGAAACAACACTTAATTTAATCTTATCTTCTTTTACTGTTCTAGTTTCTTCTGACAGCAGTCTTAATGTTGCAGTGAAATCTCCCGTTTCATTTGTTGGAGAGAATTTTAAGTCGAAAGTCCTGCTCTCCTTAGGATTAAGCACAACTTTAGTAAGGGTTGTTGATGTCCATTTTGGCGCAATAAGCTCAAAATTATAAGTGTCTTTTTTTGTCCCGTCATTCTTTATCGTAATCTTTGTCTCTAATGAGTGTCCTAAAACAATTATTCCTGATGGAGAATCAATATTTACATCGGGACTATAGCATTTTTCTACAGTAATGTTATGGGAAGCTGCCTTGATGATGCCTCCTCTGGCTGATTTTGAAATAAAATCAACAACAAATGATCCTGGATATGCCGGCGCAGCAATTATATTTGTTATTCCGTATCCATTCGGACCAAGTTCAACTCTGCTTGCTTCTATATTAAGCCACGAAGGTCCTCTTACAGTCAGATCAAATTGATTTGTGAACTGAACATCATTTTTTATTGCAACCTGGATTTTTGATTCCTTAAGATTACATATAGAAATTGGGTTTGGAAGCTTAATGTCATAATTGTAATTTCTCAGTATGTTAAGCCCCACTTTTGCTTCAGCTAAGAACTGGCTCGATTTAGCCAATGCCTGGAATTTTATCCGCTTCTCTCCGTAAATTTCGCATGCAGCATTCACAAATAAATCAACTTGAGATGCTTCTCCCGGATTAAGAACCAATGAATTTGTGCTTAGCGCCGAATATTCGTTTAAGCCTTCTGTCTTGAATTCATACGTTTCAATTCCGCTTCCTGCATTTCTTATATCGAATATGAATTGCGCAGGCTGGCATGGATTTACAGTTAATTCGGGATTTCTTACACTTAACTGGATATTTTGGCAGCTTTCAATTTGAACATTCTGCTGAATTGTTTTTTCAAGGCCGAATCCTGTTTTTGCTGTTATCTGCAAAGAATATGAACCTTTCTGCAAAAGGCCGTAATAAACAAAAATCGATTTTGATTCTCCTGAGTTTAACGAGAATCTGTTCTCAGACAGTGTTGCCTGGGCTGTTCCTGCTGTTGATACGACATAATTGCTTTCAACATCTCCTGTGTTGGTAAGAATTATTGAATTTGCAGTGATGCTGTTTGCGCAGGAAGCAATGTTTTGGATGCTAGAAAACACTTCAAAATTTTCCTGCAGGGCAAAAGCTGTTAAACTAAAAAGTATAAGCAGTACAGGCAGTATGGCAAGAGTCTTATATTTAAACATTTTCACTACTCGTTAATGATACTTATATTTAAACATTTTGGTTTTAATAGAATGGCTTATACGGTTCCAGAAGGCTGAATTGAGGCTTTACAGGCATTATTAAGTTTTTAACTAAAGTATTATAAAATTTGGCTTTTATTCTGGTTGTTATGGAATACATCAGCACCGCAAGCATGAATGATAATGCCTTTATAGATTTCTTTGAAGGCAAAGTCAGGCAGACAATCGATGAGTTCAGACTGATTGATAAAAAACAGAAAATAATTGTCGCAGCCTCCGGCGGAAAAGATTCTACGGTTTTGCTGCATATAATGAAAAAATTCGGATATAATGTCGAAGCACTGACAGTGAATGCACACATAGGATGCTATTCCGACAAAAGCCTGGAGAATCTTAAAAAGTTCTGCAGCAAGGAAAGAATAGTTCTTCATGAAGTCTCTTTAAAGAATGAATTTGGGAATTCACTGTGCAGTATAATGTCGATATTGGAGAATAAAAATATCAAGAAAACTTCCTGCAGCATCTGCGGTACATTAAGAAGATATTTATTAAATAAGCACGGAAGGAGATTAAATGCAGATGTCATTTTGACAGGCCATAATCTGGATGATGAGGCAAACGGGGTATTAGTTTCATTATTTTCGGGAAATTTGAACCATGCAGCAAGAGTGGGGCCTTTGGTCTCCACGAATGGCTTCATTTCGAAGGCGAAGCCTCTTTATTTCTGCTTTGAAGATGAGGTTGAGAGATATTCCAAAGTCAGGAATTTTGATGTTCATTATGGCTGGTGCCCATGTTCTGTAAAAGGAGCCAGGCGATTCTATGCAGAGCTGGAAATATCAGATTCAAAAAGGTTTAATATCGTTGAAAATATGCTGAAGAATATTCCTAAATTAAAATCATATTTCAGGGCGGATAGCATAGCGTTATGCTCTGTCTGCAGCGAACCAAGCTCAAACTCGGTATGCCAGACGTGCAGTTTATTGTCCCAGATGCAGGATTCTGAAATAAAAGAGGAAAAAGAATCAGCAACGTGCAGAACATGAAAGATTATGTAATCAGCGATGGAAATGAAAGAGAATTCATTAAAATAGCCAAGAGGCTTGGTTATTCTGAATTAGTTTTTATTGGCAGTGCTGATGTTAGTAAATTAAAATCCAAAATAAAACTAAGCTCTTCAAGAAGAATTTTTAAAAGCGATATTAAAACAGATAGAACTATAATTGAAAGCAGAAGAGCGGATATTATCTGTGATTTTGAATCAATTGACAAAAAAGACGGATTTCATTTTTTAAATTCAGGATTGAACCATGTCATTGTTAAATTGATGAAGGAAAAGAAGGTCTCTTACGGTCTGAGTTTTTCCCAACTGCTTGGAAAATCAAGTAAAGAACAGGCAAGGATATTGGGCAGGATGATGCAGAATCTTAAACTTTGCAGGAAATATAAGGTTCCCATTGTTTTTGGTTCTTTTGCCAGGCACCCTTATCAAATGAGAGATTACAGGGACTTGATGGCTTTTGCCAGAACGCTTGGATTAGATAGTTACAAGGCTTAAATCAAATAGTTCTTACCCTTTATTTCCAAATTTTCATATATAAAGGGTAAGATTTAAAAACAGGAGATATTATCAATAAAGCATGGTATATATCTACAAAAAAACAATAGGCAATAAGGAATATTATTATCTGCGTGCCTCTAAAACAGAAAAGGGCAGGATGATAACAAAAGATGTCGCCTATCTGGGAAGCACTCTCGAAGAAGTCAAGAAATCACTAAATAAAATTCCAAAAGCCCAGATCAGAGCCGCATATAAAAAAATAAACAAATTTCTTGAATCAAATAAATATCTAAAAGAAGCACAAAAGCTCAAGATAAAACAGACAGCACTCTTAGATGAAGACTTATCAGAAGAAATTGAGGCATGTCAATTGCATTGGCAAAAGATCTTTAAAAAATTAGATAAAAAAACACAAGAAGATTATTTTAAGGGATTCATAATAGATTTTGCTTTTAATACCGCCTCAATAGAGGGAAATACAATCACTTTAAAGGAAGCTTCCATGTTATTAACTGAGCAGAGAACTCCCAAGAACAGAACATTAAGGGAGATTTATGATATACAGAACACAGAATCTGCATTTAGGGGGTTATTAGTGGGGAAAAAAAGCCTTACGCACGAATTCATAATACAAACGCATAAAGAACTGATGGTCAACATCGATTTTAGACACGGATACAGAACCAGTGATGTTCATGTTATGCATTCCAGGTTCGAAGCTTCTCCTGCACATTATGTCTTTACTGACATGAATATTTTGATTAAATGGTATAATGAAAATAAGAATAAATTACATCCTTTTATTCTCGCTTGCATCTTTCACCACAAGTTCGAAAAAATACACCCTTTTTTTGATGGAAACGGAAGGACAGGGCGTATGCTTATGAATTTTATTCTATTAAATGAAAATTATCCTCCAATAATAATAAGGAAAAGAAATCGTGCAGAATATCTCGAAGCCCTAAACAGAGCGGATGGGGCGGGCTTAAAAGATATCCCTATCAAAAGCTACAAACCACTCATAGAGTTTTCAGCAAATGAATATACCGATGGCTATTGGGATATTTTCCTTTAATTTTCCAGAACGCTCGGTTTAGGAGATTATAAGACCTAAACTTTAATTCTAATATTTATTGGAGAATCTTTAGTTTGCCAAGCATTTTCTTAGTATAAGACTCTACTTTGTTTAAGTCTACGTTGTTATACCCTTTCTTTATTCTCAATGAAAGTTCATTTTTCACTTTTGCAATTATTTTGTCTTTTATTTGATCTTGATCTTCTGTAGGCAAAGGTCTGTCAATAGGATTTAAATTTTCTCTGTACTTCTTTGCTATTGAAAAACTGTTCTGAAATTCTTTGTCATAATGCTTTCTTAGGTTTTCATCATCTATCGCTTCTTCGAGAATTTCGTGAACTACTGCGGTCGCAATGTTTGCTGCAAATAAGTCTATAATCTTATTTCTATTCTGCATTTTGTTCTATTCCCCTCATAATTTTATTAAAAATATCATTATATAATTTTTTATATTTTTTGATGAATTTATTTTTCTGCAGCATATTGTTAATGCTGTCATCTACTGTATTTTTTCCAAAATAAGCATTTATATCATCATCAATATTTTCATTTGTTATTGCTTTCTTTTCCAAAAAATTTTTAATTGCAAAAATATTCCTTATCATCTTATATTTTTCTTTTCCGTTCAAATAATCAAAATTATCTATCAATAATCTGCTGTTTAGAAGATTGATGTCCAACAATTTGTAATTTATCTTTGGCATCATTTTAAAGATTATTCTTTTTTTAGAAATAAACTTATTTAATAACATCTGGAATAAAGGATCCGCATTCATGCCCTTTCTTAATGATTCATAGGTTGTGCTTATGATGTGCGGTTCAAGCCCAAACTTTTCGCTAATGAACTTTTCTATCGGTTTCTTTGTGCCATCGATTACGATTAAATCAATGTCATTAAATTCAAAACCTCTTTCCAGGAAAGAGCCCGTTATTATCACGTTTTCTGCATCACTTAAGAATTCAAATATTTCTCTGACTATCAGAGATTTTATTGGCTCTATCTGCTTAATCCTGCAGTAAAATAGGTTTATTCTTTTTTTTCTTGATACAGGCGCTATCGCTACATAAGAGCCTACTTCGAAATCAGGGTGGCGATCCTTGCTAATGTATATCTGATCCATCTTCGTTCCCCTGCTTATTCTTGATATCATTTCCATATTACGTAATATTACGTAAAAGTATATAAAACTTTGCTTTACATTTTAATCTTGTCCGCAAGAACCCTCGGTTTATAGGATTACACAATCTCAGCAAAAGTCTCCTATGAGTCCAGCGATGCTATAAATCGCCCGGATAAGCCTTAATAACGCAAACATGACTTTTCCGAATTAAGCCCGGCTTTCCGAAAAGTATATAAATAGTTACCTATTAGGTAACCAATATGACCAACGAGATACCACAATTTGCATTAAGGGCTTATGCCTTGTTTTACTTGAAGCACGGCACAAGAGAAGCATTTAAACAATCTGATTTAGACTGGATAGTGAGTTCCAGCATGAAGAAAAAAATCTTCTCTTCGTTGTTGAAAGCGGGCTGGTTGAAAAAAGAAAAAAGAAGCACCTACAAATGCATAGGGCCTGCGGATATATTTAGGGGATTATTGGAGTTCAAAGTCCCGGAATTGATTAAAAAGGCCGAAAAGCCCTATACTTTTACAGGATTATCAGCTGTAGAAATATGGTCTGACTATTCATATGTACAGAGGGGCATGGAAAAATCACCATATTTTGTAAAGATTTTAAAGAAAGACTTGAAGTATTGGAGAGAATTTTTTAATAAAAATAGCATTCCTTATTATATCAACAAAGGTTCAACAATAGGCGAATATATCATATTGATTCCCGTTGATTCTATTACAGCTGTTGATAAAAATGGCTTGAAAATTGAACCTCTCAAAAAAACATTGAAAGAAGCCTCAGAAAATGAGATGTACTTATATGCATATAATTATATGAAGGAAAAATATGGATATGCTGCAGCTTAGAGAAAAGGAAATATTTGAAACATTGAAAAGTATAAGTAGATTTAAATTCGCAGTTATTGGAGGTTACGCAGCTAATGTATATGCCCTGCCGAGATTTTCTGTAGACTGCGACATAGTCGTCCAAGATTCATCTGAACTTGGCAAAATAGAGAAGGATTTAGTGAAAATTGGATACGTTAAGCATACAATCGGAATTAATCTCCCATATCATGGAAAATTCCTTAGATATGAAAAGACAATAGAAAAAGGCTTTAGAGCTAGCATTGATATTTTGTTCACGGAGATTGTTGATAGACAAACCAATGCTGCATTTTCTGCTGATTGGATTTTTAGCAATTCAAGCTTCAAGATATTAAAAGGAAAGACAATAATAGAAGAATTGAAGCTTAGAATAATAAATCTGGACGCCTTAATCGCAATGAAATTAATAAGCTGCAGAAGCACAGATATAAGAGATATTTTTATGCTTATTTTACAGGCCAAAAATATTAAAATAATAAAAAAAGAGGTGTCCGAAAGATGCAATATTGATGATAGATTTATGAAGCTTAAAACTAAAATAACGTCGCATAAATTCAAAGATGATCTGCAAGGTGTTTACGGTTATGTAGATGAGAAGATATTCAATAAACATAAAAATGCAGTTCTTGAAATGATCGGATGAAAGGTGTAAAGGGCTTTTATGGGAACATGCTTAAAGTGGCTTTAATGAGTGATACTCAATCTCGGCAGAAGTCTCCCATGAGTCCAGCGATGCTATAAATCGCCCGGATAAGCCTTAAAACCAAAGAGTATATAAACTACGAGTTTACATATATAAACTACGAGTTTACATGAGAGACATAACACAAAACGAGATGAGGCTTGTTTTATACATATTGAAAAGTCCAGAAAAACTTTACAATGCCAGCAACTTATCACGACTTCTGGGGATCAGTGTAATGGGGGCATCAAAAATAGCTAAAAAACTTGAGAAGGATGGGATAATTACGGCTACAGAACACGGAAAAGCAATATTCTACAAAATTAACACGAATAATGACTATACGAGAAGCTACGTAAAATTTTTGCTGCAAGGAGAGGCTGAACAGTCCCCCCCGTACATAAAAAGATGGATTACTGAAGTGAAAAAAATCATTGACGCCGATGTGATAATTTTGTTTGGCTCCGTACTAATCACATATGAGGGGGCAAAAGATATCGATGTGTTGCTTATTACGGATAAGAAGAGATTTTCGAAAGTAAAAACGGAAGTAGAAGGCATAAACCTCATAAACATAAAAAAATTGCATCCGATATACCAAACAAAAGAAGATTTGAAAGAAAATATTAAAAAAAGAGATAAAGTAATAATAAATGCAATCAAAGGAGTTGTTGTATCTGGTGAAGAAATAGCCATACAACTATTAGCAATATGAGCCATGCACAAAATAAAGTAAGATGGTGTCTGGATAAGGCAGAGCGGGAGGTAAAGGAGCACGGCAGACACAGGGGGTTGAGTAAAACAAAGCCAGACAAAGAAAAAGCGAGAGATTTTATAAGAAAAGCAGAACATTATCTAATGGCCACTGATTATCTAAAAAAAGGAAATTTTTCAGACATCAGTGCCAGCACAGTATTCTATTCAATGTATCACTGTCTTCTTGCCATCGCTGCCAAATTTGGATATGAATCCCGGAATCAAGAATGTACATTTGCACTATTGTATAGTCTCATTGAAGATAAAGAAATACAGTTTGAAAGAGCGTTATTGGACAAAATAGCTTCGCTTGATACCGATAAGACTACAGAAAAAACAAGTGCCGAAATAAGAGAACTATGCCAATATGGAACCAGTCTTTCACTTAAAGATGATCTCTACAAAGAATTGTTTATGCTATCACAAGAAGTTCTGGCAAAGACAAAGACGATAATAGAACAATAAGGCCGTGCTTATGGGGATCATAAAGATTTAATCGCTTTCGCTAAAAGCCTTGGTTTAGGGGATTACTCAATCTCGGCAAAGTCAAGCTGAGTCCAGCGATGCCATAAATCGCCCGGATAAGCCTTAAAACCCAAAGATATATCGAAACATTTATATAACACTTGTCATAATATTATATCACATGTTACAAAAATATAACAGATACGAGCTACTGAAGATATTCCTATACAATGCGACCGAAAGCTTTAGGCTTAGGGAACTTAGCAGACTAAGTAAAATCTCCCCTTTATCTGTCACCAATTACCTAAGGGATTTTGAAAAAGAAAAACTGATAAAAAAGTATGAGAAAAGGGAGATTCCCTTTTACCAAGCAAACAGAGATAATGAAAATTTCAAGCTGTACATGAAACTGAGTATAGTATACGAGCTAAATTCATCAGGATTGGTGGATTTTCTATGGAATAAACTGGCTCCAGAAGCAATAATATTATTCGGAAGCCACGCAAAAGGAGAAGCCATTGAAAGCTCGGACATCGACATATTTATAATAGGAAAAGAAAAAAAAGAACCAGACATAACTAAATACAAAAATAAATTAAAAAAGCATGTCCATATATTAATAGAATCAGACAAAAGCAACATGTCGAGTGAATTCAAGAACAACCTGATAAATGGAATAATACTTAAAGGATACCTCAAGTTATTCTGAACATGATAATAAAGACAGCACCAGACAAGGAAAGGGCAAGATCACTTCTCAAGCTTGTGAATCAGAGAGAAGAGCAGATTGCATCAACTGATGTTGAAAAGTTCTATACTATTATTGCAGAAGACTACTATGAAATAATTCTATTATTGATGACGGCCATATCACTATCTGATGGTTTCAAGGCGACAGGGGAAAATGCTCATAAGGACTTAATTGACTACTTATCAAGTTACAAAGAGCTGACAAAAGAAGAGGTAGCGTTGATTGATGACTTGAGGATAAGAAGAAATAAGCTTATGTATCTGGGAGTCATAATCGAGTTTGTTTACCTTAAGAACAACAAAGATAAATTGCTTTCTATTATTAGTAAGTTGAAGGAGCTCCTGAGAATCAGACTGAGTAAATAATAGGAGTTAAAGGACAGCCTTAAAGTGTCTTTAATAGGCAATATAAGCCTTAAAACCCAAAATATTTATAAACTACAAAACTGAATTCTAAGTAACAAAAGAGGATATGATGAAAGACAATCAAGCTGCTTATGCGGTTCTAAAATCAGTTCTATCTGCAATACAAACTAAGGCGTATTTGAAGGAAAGGTGCATGATATGAAGCTCAAAATGGATAGATCAGCAAAACTTATTTTTGTAAGCTTGGTTATCATAGTTATTTATCTTTCATTGATTCCGGAAGTAATTGCTTCAGGTCCAAATTGTAATACCAGGCCGGGTGTCAGTACACATTATATATACTGGGTTGATCATCTACAGAGTTGGTGCTCAACATGGGTCGGTCCATGGCAGATGCAGGGGGGTAGCCAAAGGGCATGGGATGATAATGATAATTTTTGTGAAGACTGGTTTGATTGCGGAACATCAAATTCGTTCGGAACAGCGCTATGCGCAGATGCGGGAGATTATCAAGGGAGATGCGTGGATGCATGCAGCTTAGACGCATGCGTCTTAGCCAAAAATTCTAATTACCAGAGTTCAAACTGGGGTGCATGTGACAGGGCAAACATAGAGTGTAAAACATACGGCCATTATTTTGACGGCGTCCATTATGCAACTAATTGCAATGCTTTCAAGCCAGAAGGAACTCTTTGCGCAGGAGGTACGAAAAGCTGTACAAAAGGCTTATGCGGAGTTGCTCCTGATAGTGATGCCAAAATGTGTGCTTTAGCTGTGAACAATAATCAAGACGATCCTTTAGTGCAGGAATATTCCCTGGAAGAGTCATCAACAACAGATCCAAACAGATGCTGCGGCAATGATCCATCAGACTACGGATATATAACAACAGATATAATAAACGGAGTGACGTATGGAAAGTATCTTTGCGATAAGGATGCATCAGGCTGGAAATGGAAAGCAGCAACAGATCCGTCAAGCAATTTTAAGATAAAGAATCTGACAAATAAATATTACACCATTGCTAATGGAAATTCATGGCAGGTCTGCAAGCCGGCAGAGACATCTAATGCTCCGAATGCATTTGCAGGAGTTCCTGATGAGATGACATTCACAAAATCATTCCTTTCAGGATATCTCAGCCAGTCAAATGTTGATTATGGAGTTACTCCCGGTTCACAGTTCCCGGTCGTCGGCTCTTCCCCTGTTTTGATAACGTCATCTTTAGAAGGAGCGGTTTCTCTTGAGCAGTTTTCAAATGATTTCAGCCAAGTCATCGTATTTCCTCTCGAAGAGACAGTCTCAGCTTCAGACGGAGTCAGCATAACAATCCTTCCTCCTTCTATAAGGCGAAATGAGCCCATAAAACTAAAAATATCAGGACTGCCAGTTGGTTCTCAGTATAAGATATTAAATGATACAGGTCTTGGAATATTAGTAAAGGATGGAAATACATGGAAAAAAGCATACCATGCTCCGGAAACAGTTTCTGATATCAGCGGAAGATTCGGATTTGACGATGCGAATCCATTTTACATCACAGTGCCAAATGATTTGATAGAAGGAAAGCACTTGCTTAACATAACTATTGTCCAGCAGACAGGAACTCCGCCTGTAACCTCAATATACAAAAGATACAATAAGACATTCACAGTCACCCAGCCTCCTATATTGACAAGTTTCGAGCCTTATTACATAAATCCTGAAAAATTCTTTTGCTATAACGGAACAAACGAACAGGGAGCTGAAACCCAATTTATTTCATACAGGACGGGAATGATTGCAGAATGCTGCGGCCCTAATTATGCGTACTGTCTTAATAAAAATAAGAACCTGTCAAGGATTGCGGGCGGACCAACAACTTTAATTAAAGATTATTACGGCAGCGACAGCAGAAATAATGTCTATAGAAGAATATTTTCTGAATTGCTGCAGCCAAACATAAAACTGATAGAAGTAAAAGACTTGGCTATAAGAAACTGGAACATCTATGATAATTTGGAATTTGACATATTCCTGGCAGGAAGCAAAAAACTTAATATTTCAATCAACTGGACTCCTCAAAGCGGCACTCCAAAAACAAAATCTTTTGATTTCCTCGTTTTGGCTTATTCTCCGTCAGGAAATGAACTAAATAAATGGCATCACATAGTTATCCCGATTACTTCTGAAATAAAATCCGGAAAAGTAAATCAAATATCATTTTATGTTTCTCAAAAGCAATTAACAGATGAATTAGGAAGCTTTGACATAGCTACATACGGGCCCGGTGCGAAGCCAAGCTCATGCCTTACTTCAACCGGCTGCAAAAGGATAAACATATCAGGAAATTATTCTCTTAATCTGGTCGGATTAGACAGGTTTTTCCTGAGCAACTCTGAAACAAAGTTCTGTGCGAGCAGTTATGATCTATTTAGGGGAGTCTCAGAAGTAGGAAAGTGGATTAATGATTTCGATCTGACAGGAACAGGAGCTGAAGAAGCATGCAATAATGTTGCTTCATATGGATGGACAGGTTCAAGATGCTGCGGGGATGACCAAGGAATATTAAACGAATATGTATTTAGAGGAATAACAGCATATGTTTATACTGCTGAGCTCCCAGAAACTGTGCCTATATTCAGAATCTTTAATCCAACAACAGGGGACAATAGATATATTCCTCACTACTCGGAAGCTGGAAGAGATAACATTATTGCTAATAAAGGTTATATTGATAAAGGCGTAGTTGCATATTCTCTTGTAAGCCATCCGGGGGGAGACATACAAACCATACAACTAGGGGTAAGATATTCTCCCCCGACAGATGAAAGACCGTTTGGGGATCAAATTTTTATAGCTAAACCAGAAGACACAGCTTATGCAACTTCATTGGGATATACAGGTTCAACGTCATGGGGCAACATAGTCTTTACAACCTCGCAGCCAAACGCACTCCCTCTTTATGAATTTTATAATCCAAAAACATACGACCATCTCTACACAGCAGAGCCGGAAGAAATAAATGTTTTACTTAAAGCGGAAACATTCAATGACAATAATGCAGGATGCTGGCAGGGAACGACTGCAAGAAACAATACTCTTGCAGATAATTCAGCCCTTCTTTTCTTTAATGACGGAACAGATTCTATATTTAGAGCATGCAACATAAATACGGAAACAAAAACGCAATTAGAGCAGTCCTCAAGTCAAGTTGGCAGTGTTGATATAGATACCAGAAGCTTATGCACCAACCTTGGCTCATGGTACTGCGATTCAACTTCAAAGTGGGAATATGCCTTCAAATACGGAATAACAAATCCAATTAATGCAGCAAGAGATTCACTTCTTCTGAAGTCAGATCCGAAATATCCGGCAGCAAAATCAAGAGATAATTCCTGCTGTCCAAGCAGCTTCTGTTTCAACGGAACAAGCTGTGAAAATTCAAAAGATTACACAAGCAATGCAAAGAAACCACCTATATTCAAAGATTATGAGCAAACTGGATTCAGATGCAGCGCAAGCGGAATATGGAAAGAAGTTTCAATGAGAAAAGACTTTTTCCTCAATGATACAGGCTATTGCAATGAGAACTCAGAGTGCTATGCAAATAATAAATGCTATCCTGACGGAAACTGGAGCATATTCAAGGGAATTGACAGGCTGTGTTACAATGGAGACTGGACAACGAGGTCAAAATATATCGCAAATGCTTTATTAAGATATACGCAAAGAATCTCTGTCAGCCCTAATGATTATACATTATACTGCGATTCTTTGGAAACAGCATTAGGAGAAGCCGCAAGCGACATAAGTTATTCAATTACATCCGGAGAAGCAGGAAAATCATTCGGAGACTTTACTCCTCAGATGAATGGGTTATGCATTTTGAAGTATAAAAAATTAGGAGAAGGTAATAAAATAATAATAGGAACTGCATTATACAAGCCAATCAGCATCAATTATCCTGTATACGAAGCATTTGGATTTGAAGAAAGCCAGTGCGACTTAAATTTTCTAGCAGGAACAGAAGATACTGTTAAAAGAATCTGCAGCACAAGCGAATCAGGTTCTTTATTCTATTCGAAAGCCAAGCAGGTAATGTTTTACTCTGCAGATAGTTCTGTTCCTATATTTAGCATAAATCCTTTGCAGAATTTTTTAAATACCATAACGAACCCTCTTACGTCCATTGTAAACCTTGTGAAAAAAATAATCTCTTCAACACCTCACGATGTTGAAATGGTAAATAACATTAAGGATTTCAACAAGATATTCTTCCTTCAGAAAACATCAAAATCTTTGACAGGAATTGTTGAAACAAAAGTTGACCAGGCTTCGGGCGATCTTACCACTGCGTTATCGCTGAACTACACAGGATTTACAAGTATAGATTTCAAAAGCAATCTATGCGCAGCAGTCACAGCATCATTGACAAACAGCGTCTGCAATACAACAAAAACAACATCTTCTGTCGTAATATTCGATTCAAGCGACAATCAAAATGCATTCGACAATATCTGGCCTGATTTGACAGCTAAATTAAGAGTAGAGTAGCTTTGTCTAATTTATTATACATCTGTACAATATAATGTACAATAGTAACCTTTAAAAAGTATAAAAAATTATACAGTTGTACAATAAAATGAACAATAAGGAGAAAATACTCAAATTTATATTTGAAGAGCCGAATAAAGAATTCCATTTAAGGCTGCTTGCAAGGCTCAGCGGTCTGCATCCAAATACGGTAATTTCTATTACTGATGAACTTTCCAAATGCGGGCTGATAACCAAGCACAAGGATAAAGAAAGAAATGTTGCAGTAATCAAGGCAAATAAACAAAATGATATATATAAGCTTAAAAAGCAATTCTATAATATTGAAAAAATTCATGAGAGCGGTTTAATAGATTTCCTGAATAGGGAACTGTCATATCCCGCTGTGTTTCTTTTCGGTTCATACGCAAAAGCAGAAAATTATCCGGGCAGCGACATTGATTTATTCATTATTACGGAAGAAAACAAAAAAATTAACGTAAATGATTATGAAGCTAAACTGCATGCAAAAATGCAGCTCTTTGTTCATACAAAAGCAGAATTTGAAAAATTAAAAAAGACAAATCCGGAACTAATCAATAACGTACTCAATGGATATAAATTAACAGGCTATCTGGAGGTCATATGACCGATTTTGATTCTTTCATTAAAGAAGGAAAAGTTATTCCTGGAGAAATATTTGACAGATTACGAAAGTTAAGAAACGGAATTAATTATTATGGAAGGCAGGTTTCAGTAAATGTTGCTATTGACGCACAGAAACAAATAAAAGAGATTTGCATAATCCTAAAAAAAGATATCTTTCGCAAATTATAAGATGAAAACAAATAAGGCACAGCTAACTATGTTCATTATTTTAGGCATTGTAATCATATCTATCTTCGGATTTGTTTTTTTTGCAACAGGACAGATTGCAAAACAGAGGGCAGAACAGCAGGCCGAGCAGATATTTGCTGAAATACTGGAAACTACCTCGTTGAAGTTTTATGTCAGCAGATGCACCGAACGGGCACTAAGCGAAGGAGTTGATTTAATCTCCAAGCAGGGAGGCAGGATTTATCCTTCGCAAGGAGGTCCGGAATCAAACAATTACGAAAAAATATTCTTATTTGAAGATAAGTTTAGGGGTAAAACTTATGATGTAGGATATGGAATTTTAAAAGAGAACATCCCTTTACCGCAATACCCGTGCAAGATAGGATTTACAAATTACGATAAATCCCCTGCTTTTTGCGAATATTCCCAGACGAAAGCAAAATTCAACAATATGGATTTCGGAATAGCGAATCTTCCCCATCTCTGCAAAGACAGGTATGGAGGCTGCAATATAAGGGAAGGATGGAATCCTCAGTTTTCAGTGCAGTCGCAGCTTGAGCAGTTTATTGCAAATTCTGTGCAAAAATGCGTCAATTTTGAATCTATAATCGGAATAAACCAAAGCTATCTCATAAATGAAGGAAATGCAACTGCAAATGTAACATTTTCAAATACGGATATAACTGCAGCAATTAATTTTCCCATAGTTATATCTCCTCCGGCGAGCCAGCCAGTAACGAGATTGGTAAGCTTTGAAAGCTCTTATACGACAAATTTCAAGCAGATGTACGGGCTCGCAAGAGAAGCAGTTGTCTCAGATGTTTCCTCTCCGACTGCCCCAATCAGCAATTTTATATGGAAATTTAAAAATTTAACAAACATTCGCTTCAAAAATACAGCAAATAGAGATCCTTATGCCATAGTAAAGCAGGAAGATGTTTCATTCTTTGACGATTTGATAAGAATTGTTGATCTAACTGCACCAACGGGAACAGAAACAGTACTGCAGTTTGTCCTTGAAAACAGGCCCCCTGTCCTGAATCAGATTGATCCTTATGGCCCTTACCCTGCTGTTGTTGCAGAAGGATGCCAGCAATTTGACCTAATTGCAATAGAGAATCAATTATTGACATTAGAGCCGTTAGCTTTTGATACAGACGAAGATGAGTTAACTTATTCTTATTCGGGTTGGCTTGAAGAATATAATGAGACAGTCGGAAATGAAGTAATCGATCCTATATCAAAATGCGTAAAAAGCTATGCGAGCAGCAAAATAACTTACGATCCTGAAAAACCAGGCCAGATTCGCTGGATTAAAGATCCCGATTTTGAAAATAACGGCAAGGCATCTGCTTTTATCACAACAAAAGATATAGGTCCTCATAATATGAGGATTACAGTCTGCGACAAGCAGAATTACTGCGATTACCAGGATATCAGAATTTTAATTGATGATTTCATCAAAATTGCAGTTGAACCATCAAATAAATTAGGCACGAGAACGTTTTCTTTGGAAGACCCGTACACATTTACTGCTGAAATAACTGACATTTACAACCCAGGAACTTATGCATTTTCATGGAAAATTAAAAATAGCTTGGGAAGTGTTTTGAAGGAATACGAAGCAGCCGATCAAAAACTAAATATTCCGGAAGAATACACGATTTCAAATATCAAGGAGAAAATACAGGAAGTCGCTTCTTTTGTGACGGGTGAAATGTATGTGATTGCTGCCGAAGTTGTCCAGGGCGGAGGTTATCCTGTAACTAATGATACAGAAATAATTCCTCTTCAGTGCATTCCTCATAATAATCCTGATGCAGATCCATATCCTTACAATGGAGCAACAGACCCATTCCTTGCAGATCATGCATGCTGCAATACTGACGGAACGTACAAAACAACAAGCTCTGTCTGCTATAATGAAGCAACATATGGAAGCTACAGGTCATTTGATCAGGATAAATACCAGACTCCGGGAATACCTCCTCCTCTGTACAGCAATGATATCTTCAAAAGGGCATTTGAAAGAAAATGTTCAGGAACAAGGGGAAATACATGCGAAGGAGCGATGACTGAAGCATATTCTGTTGTTGGAACAGGTTGCCTTGATAAAAATCCATCTACAGAAAGGGCAACCTGTCAAGGCCCGGATAAAAATTTATTGGGATTAAATACAGAAACAACCGCATCACAATCATGCGTCTATTATGATAAAACAACTTTTGAAAGAGAAGTTGGTCTGGCTGGATATACTAATGATATCCTTTGCAATAATGCAGTAAAATGCACAACAGATAGCAGCAATACAAAAGGAACAGATGATACGTTCATTTCACAAAGAGTTTCAGCAGGAATTCCTAAAAGATATTATTGCAATTCAACCTGCGGCCCATACGGATGCACGCAAACTTTGCCTGAATTATGCCACGATTGTTATCAGGATCAGACTTGCACAGGGCCAAGCGCGCCGACTCCGACTGCCGTAAATACGATTACCACAAAAGTTTATTCCGGCTGTCCAACTACATCCTGTACATTTACTACTCCCTCTTTTACTGATGGTTGTATTGACACAACTTATCTGAGGGAGTGGTATTGCACAGGAATTAAAACACCAACTGGCCTTTATGCATATCAGGATTATGACTGCAGGTATTACAGCGAAGAGGAAGCAGTTGATCCTGACGGGGATATTCCTACTGCGACACTTGGTCAATGCACTTCAACCTCAACAGGAAACTGCGGTTCAAATAAGTGCAATGCCGGGACGCCTTTGACTTGCAATGATGAAAAATCTTATCTCGAAGGGGGAAACTACAAGCTCAAGGAATGCGTGAAGGGAAACATCTGGCCCGGCGGAGATGAAATCATAAAGGAATCATGCAGTACAATTACTTATGATTACGATAGTCCTTTGATACCAGAAGATGCGGCCAGTGTTCTTTGCTCAACAAGCCAATTCTCGGGAGGAGTTTATGGGATATGGAATGATGCACAAAACTGCTGCAGAGGAGACGATCTTTCTGAAACTTGCCCATTGCCTTGATTGGTTTAATTTAATTATATGAGCTTTGTCCTAATAGTCGTTAGCATACGTTTAATTAAAAGTCAGCGTCAGCATAGAAAGCAACACCATTTACCGAGCGATGGATAATAAAGAATAATAAGAGTTCAAGGGGAAGCTCAGCAACGAAGTTGC
>Ga0208375_1001000_pt1 | contig 34703 bp, 30 predicted proteins | sample RifOxyD1_FD_184038 | JGI IMG/M metagenome (GOLD analysis project Ga0208375, IMG submission 184038) | Soil microbial communities from Rifle, Colorado - Rifle Oxygen_injection D1 (SPAdes) | ecosystem: Environmental > Terrestrial > Deep subsurface > Rock core/Sediment | place: Rifle, Colorado... | reverse complement strand
GGCCTGGCAGCCGGCGGCTTCATCGTGAGCAAGCTGGGGTCCAGCCTCACCCTGACCTATGAAACGGCCTTTGGCTCGGCTGAAGACGAGGCGAGGGGTACGACCGGCGGGCTAGGGCGCAACCTCATGGTCATGGCGCAACTGCGCACCATGATGTCCAACCCCAACTTCAGCGACCCCGCTGCGACGCCCAATGGCACCGGCTATTTGGGCGCGCTGCGCGAGAACATGACCGAGTACCTGCGTTCATGCACCTACCCGATGGTCAACAATGGGGTGTTGAGCCGCCAGTCCGTGATGAACTCCCCAGGGCTCAGTGGTGCGATCAACGACTTCACCGCCAACGCGTTACGTCCGATGCGCTGGCGCACGCCCACCGGTTACGAGAACAGCAACTGTGCCCAGGCCAAGGACCGGATCTACGCCAATGTCGAAAGCGATCGCATCCTGACTGCATTCGATGCGGCCATGAAGGCCAATGGCAGTGGCACCACCTCGCGTGAGCTGCAGGCCGCTTTCGGCACATTTGCAAACCTCAACGGCGTGCAGATGCAGACCATGGTCGCCACCTCGATGCTCAACGCCGTGGCGGCCGAGGCCGCTGTACGCGGCAGCCTGACGCCGGCGGAGACGCAGAGCGTGATCATGGTGGAGGAGGCAGCGAGTCGCCGTAACGCGCAGTGGGGTGCCGAGGAGAGCCTCTTCATCCGCATCCTGCGGCCCATCGTTGGCTTCTTCGAGGCGCTCTTCTACGCCCTGGGCCCGATCATGGCCTTCGTGGCCACAATGGGCCCGTTCGGCTGGGCCATGGTCGGCAAGTACCTGATGCTCACCGTCTGGGTGGGGCTGTGGTTCCCCATGTTGGCCATCACCCAGCTCTACAGCAACGTCCAGATGAAGTACTTCTTCGAACGGCTGGGCAACAGCGGGGAGCACTACACGCCCAACGAGGTCATGCAGATTGCGGCTCAGGCCATGGATGCGCTCGGGGCTGCGTCGGCGCTCACCGCGGCGACGCCAGCGCTGGCCATGTCGTTGCTCTACGGCGGCGCCGTATCGATGTCCTACCTGGCCGGCCGGTTGCAGGGTGGCGACATGGTCGACGAGGGGAAGGTTTCGCCGAACGCATCTTCAGTTGGGCCGGTCGCGATGTTGAGCGCTGGCGCCTCGGGCTCCACGGCGGGCGGCACGGCATTGACCGGAGCGTCGATGAAATCGATCACAGCGGGTGAGTCCTTGCAGCGTCAGCAGGCCGCGGCCGAGCAGTGGGTGGAAAGCTCCGGCGCAAAACTCAGCCACATGTTGACCGAAGGCGTCGCTAGAAAAGACGGCACCACGATGTCAGGCGGTGAAATGGTTGCTGCAGGCTGGTCTGAAAGTCAGACAGCCGCGTTCCAGAACATGATCAATCGCATGGAATCGGAAGGGACGATCAGCGAGGAAGACGCGGCGTTTGCTCGCAAGATGGATCAGGCGCAAATGGCACGTGCTTCAGTGGCGGCATCTGCGACTGTCGGAACCCCGCTCGGTGGAATCGTGGGTTCAAATGCGAGCGTTACAGGCAAGGTGGAGGGTGCGGGTACCAGTACGGCTTCCGAGTCGGATACGAAAACGCTTAGCGTGGCGCACAGCTTGCAGAAGGCCGTTCAAGCGAGCGATTCTGAGTCCCGAGCAGTACAGGACGTGCTTACCAAGTCCACACAGAACTTTCTCAACACCTCGCACTCGAGCAGTGTGGAGGCAACCGACGCCGAGTCCTTGAGTAAAGCTGCGGAGCAGTCACGTGTGGCTTCTCAGTCCTATGGCGACTCGGTCACGCGTAGTTCGGGCATCAGCTCCACGCAGAGCGCGACATTTGACCAAGTGGAGCAGAACTTCCACGACCGCTATGGGGCCGGGGCTCAAAACGAGATCGACAACTTGAGGTCTCTGGCCTATGGCGCCGGCCTGGGCGATGACTATGAAACAGCCCTGCGCTCTCACATGTCTCACGGTGGCCTCAATAGCAGTCAAGCTGAAGTCGCAGCTCTCTTTGACACGTTTAATTCCGCAACCGTGACAAACGATAACGCTGACGAAATCGCTAAGGGAATGGGCACCCTGACGGACACTGCCTTCAACAACTACTCTTCGGGGAATGTGCAGGCACGCGCCGATCTGGACGGCTCGACCGTCAGAGAGGACGTCACTGCTGCAACGCGCCACGTAGCTGGCGCCACCAGTGCGGCGCAGACGATTGACGGGCCTGGTTTGAGTGCTGGAGATATCCGCGGCGATGTTGCCGGCGGCATGAGCGCTGCGCAGACTGGAATCGACAACGTAAGCATTGAGGACCCTGGCGCGGACGGGAAGATCCTTCCTTCCGAGTCTCAGGGCGCCTCAGCAGCCGCTGCCAGGCAGGACGTCAATGACACCTACAGTCGAAACGAAGGCGTCATTGACGACAAGGCAAACGACTTCATCAGCAAAAGTGCACGCGTGACGGTTGCGGGGCACCATCAGGAGTAGCAAATTGGCCTTAGTACTCCCGGTCCGGTCGCCCGTCCATCCCCTCTGGATAGGTGCCCCATTCACGCCAGTCATCATCCTCAGGCAGCCCGCTCTGCGCTTGGCTTAGGTTGGTGGCGACAGTAGAGCGGGCTTGCTCGTACTCTGCCAGCCACCCATCGCGTTCTGCGCGCGACCGGACGTTCTCTTGGACACGCTTGAATCGACGGTTGACAAGCAATCCGGAGATGATGAATAGGGCAAGAAAGCCAAGAATGATGTATGCGGTCACGATCTGTCTCCAAGAAGCTTGGTCCATGATGCGTGATACAGGCGCGCCGAAAAGTTAGCGCAACCCTTCATGCATTAAGGCCGGTTAGCGTGTAGCGCGAAAGCGGGGGCACGCTTAGGCTTTAGTTTACAGCCTGCTATGCAGGCCGGACCGAGACGACCTCGGACACTTATGGCTTCATTGACCAAAGCTGGCACTGCCCGGCAAGGAGAACACATGTCTATTTTTGATCGAGGTGCTGAACCTGTTCGGGCAGCCAGGGCCGCGTTTGAGTCCCCGCCGGAGGTTTCGATGGTGACTTGGGTACTTGTGGTGGTCCTCAGCATGCTTGCAGGCATGGTGCTGCTGACCATTTTCCAGAACGTCAAGCGTGCTCGGGAAGAGCTCGAAAAGGACGCGAAGAAGAAGGCTGAAGAAAACGCCCAGCCAGTCCCTACGCAGCATTCATCGCGTAGTGAGTTGGGCGCATCCGTTCAACCCGCACCGATGCCGCGCAAGCCTCTGCCAACGCTTCCCGTTCGTGAAGCCCCGGTAGCAGCCGCAGCACCCGTTGCAGCCGCTACACCCGCCGCCATTGGCCCCACCCAGTTGGACGCGGCTGACGTAGTTGATGAAGAAGGCACTGCGCAGGAGCAGGAGGAGTTCGTGTCGGAGTACGTTGATCAGACCCTGCCGCCGGACGATCTTCCGCCTCCTGATGTTCAGCATGAGTACGTGCCGCCCACCCCAGAGGAGGGTGACTACGTTGCCAGGATGATGCATGAGGAGCAGAGCCAAAGGGAGCGTGAGCTGGATGACCTGCCCATGTACCCCGACCCGAAGAACGGCTAGCCGCCTTCAGGTGTTCCATCAGAAAGCCCCGCATTGCGGGGCTTTTTTTTTACTGCTCCGGATCAGATGGTCCTGTCCGACCTGTCGCCAGCTTCACCTTCAGGCAGCGAGCCCCAGTCGCGCCATCCCTGTGGGGCAGGGTGTTGAACGCACACGACGAATTCAGGCGTGATCATTGCGCGCAGAATCCGCATTCAACGACCACTGAAGCACCCTCTTATTGGTGTCGAACTCGAATCGCAAGTAGCCTTGGCCGTCGACCAGAGCATCCGTCAGATCTCTTCCCAAAGCGACAAGCCTGACGCTGTGCTCATCGTCGACCAGGCGGCACGTGTGCCCACCGTAGGCGGGCATCTCGTACTCGCCATCGATATCAGCTGGCATCTCGTGGCGCTTGAAGGCGATGTTCCTGTTCCGTTGAACGGAAGGTGTGATCTCGAGGGTCACAACAGCAACTCCATCGGGACCGAGAGTAGGTCTAGGGCCAAATCCGACACCTTGTTCGCTGTAGTGCTTCAAGACCCTGTTACGTGCTGCTTGCATTGCAGCATCGGTGATTTCTCTGCCCCGGATGGCATATAGCGAGTCGCCTATTCGCTCAATGAATCCAGCCATGTACAAGGCCATACCCAACGAGTCCTTGCTCCATGCTTCACCATCGTCTCTGGGCAAACCCATAAAGTCACTTCGCGCAGCGACCCCACCATGCCCCTCAAGGGTTTCAACCATCAGGTTGTAGTACCCAGATAGATGCCCTTGAGCATCTAAGGGTGCGCACAGCTCAAATGAGCTTGCCTTCCGCCGTCGGAACATCGGGTGATCGTCCAGCATTGCCTGGACAATACGCATGGGCGGAATCGGATCACAGTAGCTGGCCGCCTCTGAGTCGCGTGGACGTCGCGTCTCACGCGCCAAGCCTGCGTACAAACTCTCGATGTCCACCGGGCATTGGGCCAAGCTAACGATCAATGCTGCCCGGTTGAGTAGGCCGCTGGTGTCATCGCCCCCGTACCAAAACCACCGCTTACCATCACCCAGCCATGCTGCATCCGGCAGGGAGTCAACTATCCGCAGAATCTCGGCCTGCCCCACAGCCCCACCTAGCTGATCCTCGATGAAGGCCCGAAGGTCATTGACCATGCATGCCCCCGCGAATGAAACGAGCTTGCGTGCGCACGTAGACGTCACCTGGACTAAGCGCGTGTCCTCAGGTTCGACGCACAGGACGGGAAGATTGACATGTCCATAGATAAGCGACTGCTCTATCCGAACCTCAGGGTGGCCTGGGCGTATGGCCTCGTGAAAGCGGATCGCCTCCTTCAATGGCGTATTGCCGAGTAGCGGCTTGCGCTCGCCCTCGACACACGTCAGTGGCATACCGCGGCTCAGTGCCGCACGGCGATGGACTTCATCCAGTTTTGGCGTTGCGAGCTTTCCCGCGATCTGGGCAAGCCTGTAGAGCATTTTTTGCTCTACTTGCCGAACCCTTTCACGAGTCACACCAAACGCATCACCAACCTCAGCAAGTGTCGCTCCGGATGATCCGTCCAGGCCGAAGCGTTGCCTCATGAAGGCGTTCAGGCGATCCGTCGTGCCACCCCTAACGTGCTGGTGGGCGAGCTCGATGAGGCCCTTCAGCTCATCCTCTACGCTTTCGCTTTCCGGGGGCAGAGAGTCCTGATCCCAAATCTGCGAGGTCCTAGCCTGTGCATGATCTCGCCTTTCATCTAAGGCCTTGCGTGCCTCGATTACTTCACGTGGAAGCTCATAGCGGGCGATGCTTGCCAACTTCTGCAGCATGTCCAGGCTCAGCACCGCACTATTGGCTGTCGAGATGCGCATGCCGAGCCAGGTGGACGGCATTCCTAACAGCTCCGACAGGACGCTCTGGCGCTTCCCAGATGCCTTCCAGGCCTCTCTCGACCACTTCTTGATGACCTCACGTGGGGAAAGGGCCTCCGGCTGTTCCCGTTGACCCATCTTCTCTTCCTCATGTTCTGGCTGGTTCATGCATGATCTGGCTGTCTATGGAGTGCAACCACAACGATAGCCCGGTGTGCTGCGGCAGGAAGTTGGACGGGACACGGCTCCCAGACTCATCGCGCGGCGTCGTTGACCGCTTCCACGAGTGACCTCCACGCGGTCGACCATTGCAGTCGCTCCTGTTCAAGCCTGACCCCGGGACCCCACGCGCCGCTGGCCAGCTGTTGATACAAGCTAGCCTCCCCGGGAGTGAGGTGCGCGAGACTCGCGATCGTCGGTGTGCGCTCATGCGACCACAGCTCGCGATGGGCGAGCAGGGTCATGGTGTCCATCAGGCACGACTTGGTATGCGGATGCCAGGCACGTAGTGCATTGAGGATGGCAAGGCCTGCAGTATCGATGTCCCCCCAGTACACCAGCGGCATTTGCGACAACCAGGGAATCCGGCCCAGCTCAGTGACTGCGAATCCTCCGCCCATCAGCAATACCGCGCCATCCAGGTCAGTGCAAGCCAGCGCGGTCTGTTGGTTCTCGACCACGATGGCCACCTTGGCTCGGATGTTCAGGTCGCCGAGCTCATCGGTTCGCACTTGCAGGTCCGACAGCCCGCCAAACTGCTCGCGCAGGTTGGGATCCAATAACCTGATCCGGCGGCGCGTTGGCTCGCATGAGAGCCCGGCCACCTTGGCCAAGGATCCCGGCTCCCTCGCCAGTCGCGCGGCTAGCAATCGGGACAGCGGGGCGGAATGGTCCTCGATCCACTTGCTGTCCAATCCCGCGATGGGCAGCTGACGCACGTACAGGCCCGAATCCGGGTTCGCGGCGAGCCAGTCGAATGCGGTCACGAAACGCCGATAGTCAGCCTCATCGAGGCCGCCCATCCATCCGGCGATCGCACGCAGCTCTCCTATCAGCTCTGGCCATGCTGTGACACGTTCGGACCAGCGCGCTGCACTCGCGTCCCAGCGCCGCCGCGTTTCGCTGCCCAAGGCATCAGCCACCGCTTCCGGTGTATTGAATCTCACCTGGGTGGGCACCTGCTGGGCGCCGAGATGCGACCAGGCTCGCGACTCGAATGAAACCTGACCTGCCCATTCGGGTGCGGCCCACGTCCTGACCCACATCTGGAAACGGGGCCATTGGCTACGTGCGATCGCTTCGCTAGGGGGGGCTAGAGGAAGCGAAAGGGGCCAACGGCCACCACCACCTAGCCAGTCAGTCCAGTTGCGCCGCCAGGCTACGGACAGACGTTCACGGACGGCATCAGGCAGTTTCATCGGCCATCGCCGCTTCTACCAAACGGCGCTTGGCCAATGGCAGCGCCAGTCTATGCGCGGTGGCATCGTAGGAAATCCCCAGCACCGAGGAGGTGTGGCGGTTGGTGATGGACACCCATGTAGCGCCGCCCGCAAACGGCTCGAGCGTCATCACCGACTTGATCGGAGTGGCCACGATCATCTGGAACCCCAGCTCGGTGAATATCTTCATCGAGGTCTTGGTGAAGTCGTTGTCGGTCTTGGTGAAGGCTTCATCCAGGACCACGGTGCCGTAGGAGGGCACGCCGCCATCGGTCCCGCCGAGCTTGTAGCGCAGCGCGGAGGCCAGGCAGGTGGCGGTGAGCTTTTGGCGCTGCCCGCCCGACTTGCCACTGCTTCCGCTGTAGCGCTCGATCTCCCGTCCGCTGGCCTGCTCGCGTTCGATGGCCATGAACTCCACGTGGCGCCTCACATCCAGTACCACCGAGCGCCATGCGTCGTCGGTCCTGAGCCTACCAACCAGGCCGCGGAGCACTTGGAACCGCCTGTCGATCTCGGCGCGGTCACTGGTCTGGGTTCGCTGTTCCGCGAAAAGAATCGCCAGCGTCTCCTTGAACTCCCTTACGTCCGGGAGGTTCAGGTCAAACGATTCGATCTCGATGTAGCTGTCGGGGTTGTAGGGAACCAGACGCAGGGCGTCATTGACGTCGACCAGTCGGCTGGCGATCTCCCGCTTGGCCTGCGTCAGCAACTGACTCAGCTCGGCCAGTCGCAGCGTGCTCTGCTGCTGGAGGAGCTCGAGGAACCGCGCTTCGTGTTGGGGCAGTCCGTCTTCCTCCACCCGCTGGAGCTTGGCGAAGAAGTCAGTGGCGAACGCCATCTGGGGCTGGAGCGCCGCTGCCTCTTCCGGCCATTCCCGAAGGAAATCGGCAAAGGCAGACGTGATGGCGCTCTCCAGGAGAGCGCGTCGTGCAGAAAGCTTCCGATTGTCGCGCTCGATCTCCGACACCATGGCCTGCATGGCTTGGGGCAGTGACGAGATCGATGCTACCCAACCCGGAGGCAGGCGGTCCCTGAGCACATCGCCCAAGCGCGGGGGCAGGGCCGCGGCTTCGATCCTGGCCAGCTGAAGCTCCTCCTCCAGCTTGGGGGCGCGTTCATCGGCACTGCGGAGCAGGTGCTTTCTCTCGGCCACGGCTTCCAGATCGCGGCTCTGGCGAGCCTTAGCCTCTGCGAGTTGACCTTCGATGTCGTCCAGCGCGGGATTGCCCTGGCGAAGCTCTATGAGTTGCTGCTCCAGCTCGCCAATGCGCGCCGCGAGGGTCGCCACGTCGATGTCGCCCCATTCGGTCCGCGCGACGGCTTGGGCTTCCCGCGCCCGCAGCAGGTCACCTTGCCGATCCTCACCCAACGCTCGGATGGCCTGGTCGGTCGAGGACAACGTCGTACCCGCGGTCACTACCAGCTCGCGCAGCCGCGCCAGCTTGTCCCGATTGTCGAAGCCCAGCACCCAGTTCTGGCGATCATGCAGGTCGATCGAATCGTCCTTGACCGTTCGCCGGCGGGCATGGCGGATCTGGCCCTGTGCAGTAATCCGCTTCTCGCCTTTGGCCAACTCGGCGGGAGAGGACACGCACAGGTAATCGAAGCGTTCGGCCAGTTCGCGGCGCACCCACGGGCCGAACGGATGACCTGGCTTGATCTCCAGCTTGTGCAGGATGGAGTCGGGGCTTTGGGGGTCACGTGCGCTTGTCCCCTGTCCGGTCCGGACGGGGTGGTAGACGATCCTGCCCCGCAGATGGGTTTCGTCGACCCACCGCGCCACTCGCCGATCGTCGGCTTCGTCGATCAGCAGGTCCATGGCAAAGGAGCGCAGTAAATGCTCCGCCGCCGGCGCCCACGCTGGGCGCTCGGATTCCTGCACCTGCAGCAGCTCACCGACAAACACCACTTTGGCCGGTGACAACTTGAGTGCCTCGCACATCCGGGCGCGCAGGGCCTGGGCCCGGCTCGGGATGTTGGACGGGTGGGCTTCGAGCGCCGCAACCTCCTGCCGCAAAGCGACGAAGGCTTTTTCCTGCTCATGCTTGGAAACCGCCAGGGCGCGGTCGGTCTCGGCATGGCTGGCCAGCCGCTGGTCACTGGCCTCGACGATCGAACGGGCATGCTCCGTCTGCTCGGCAAACCCGGCCGCGTCCTCAGCAAGCTCCAGACCCAATGCGCGGCACGCCAGCCGGACCCGCTCACGATCCTTACCCCGCCGCTCGCGGCTGGCACGCAACTCGCCAATGCGGCGTTCTGTCTCCTCAATACTGCCGCCACCTTGGGCCAGGCGCTGCCGCTCCAGTTCCTGGACGGACTCTCCGGTCAATCGAAGCTGTTCGTACAGCTGCTCGCGCTCTGCAAGAGCAACGGCACGCCCATGTGCAAGCTTTTCGCTTTCGGCTTCCAGCAGGCCGACCTGGAGGCTGTGCTGAAACGCCGGAGCCGCTGTAATAAGCGCATCGTTTTCGACGATCGCATCGGTGGTAGCGACGTGTTCAACGTGGCTGACTCGCGCCGGCGCGAGCACTTCGATCTGGCGCCGCGCTGTCACCACGGCCCGATGCGCTTCCTCAAGGTCGATGAATTCGTCTACGAGTGCTTGCGCCTTCTCGAACGTCTCCGGTTCGGCCAGCATGAAGGAGCGCAGGAAGGTATTGAGGTCACCCAAGCTCTTGGTGGATTGGGTCTTGTGCAGCAGTTCCAGCACGCCGACGTCTTCGATCCCCAAGATCCGACACCAGTGCTCCTGGTAGGAGGCGAAACTGTCGTCGTGATGTCGGATGCCGGGGCGGGTGAGGGTCTGCCGCAGGGTACGTCGCTGACCGTCGAACTCCTTGAGCTCGTTTTTCAAATCGAACTCGCCCTCAACGACAAGGAAATGCTTGTTGAGATTGGCCGTGGTCCCGGCGCCACGCGTCCAGAGCAGCCTCACCAGCGTGACCACGCGGCCCCGAAGATTGCGGTACTCCAGTGCGATCGCCGACCACGTCGCCTCATTCCTGAGGAATTGCTTGGCCGTTTCGCGTGAACCTTCCTCCCCACGTTCAGCCCATGCGCCCCGCACGTACGACATGGGCGAGCGGTCCCTGCCCATCCCGTCACCTTCCTCCGCCGCAGCATTGAAGTGCACCTTCAGGGGCGGCACCAGCATGGCTGACATCGCATCCTGAAGCGTGGACTTGCCCGCCCCGCTGGGACCCAGGATCAGATGGCCGTCCCTGGCAAACTCCACGGTGTGGAGCTTGGAGAAGGTGCCCCAGTTCCAGACGGACAAGCGCGTGGCGCGGAACTGTTCCTCAGCAGGCGAGGGCAGGCTGGAAAACAGGACCGAATCTGCAGGGGTGGGCTTACTCATCATCGTCCTCGCTCGACTGCGATGCGGCATTGCCGCTCGCCAAGGCCTGGTACGCACCGGCCAGCGCCGCAACCTCTTCTGCCGGGAACAGGAGGCGCAGGGTGGGCGAGACCTCGAACCGCCGATCATCGCCGCGGATCCCTTGCAGAATGGTGTTCTTGCGCATCTTGTCGATTGCAGCGCTTATGCGCTTGGTGGCAAGCACTTGGTCGGCGCCTGCCCCGGGCGCATACACCCCCAGCACCTCCAGGAGCTCCGATTCCTCGACCACGGCACGCTCGCCCCGTGTGTCGGCATCGACCAGTACCTGTCTTAGGTGCAGCAGGAGCACCGACTCCAGGTAGGACAACGGGGTCGACCGCTGCAGTACGGGCACGTCCAGTTCGCCGGTTTCAGCCGGGCGGGTGAAGGCGACCTTGCGCTCTCGATCAATCACCAGGTCGAGGAACACCTCTGCCAGTCGGGACCGCACCTCCGCTTCGTCGCGCAGGAGGGGTGGCCACAGCGGGCTATCGGGGTCGATGCATGGGCCGGTCAGCAGCTTGCACAGGGCCAGTCGTGAATCGTAGGCCAGGGCACCCCGATCCTCCGGGAACAGGGGCGGCAGAGCGGGGGCTAGGTCAGCCATGTACTTCGTCCTTGCGTTCAGATACGAAATAAACCATCGGGATGCTTGCGCAGACCGTGCGATCGCCTACCTCCCAACCCACCGCCTCGCTCTGGTCGCGAACGACGACACCGTGGCGCACCCCCAAGGCCAGGTAGCCCACCACCGTGCCCAATCCCTGCGTCGCCGGGAACTGGGCCAACAGGCCGCCAATGCTCACCTGGCTGGCGTGATCGAGCACCTGGCGCACGTTGTCGGCAAGGGCACGGAAATCAATGTCGCTCTCCTGCACTGCAGCCGCGATGTCTTCAAGTTCGATCGTGGAAGCCTCACCTTCCTCCAGTTCGCCAGGAACGATGCCCTGCACCGGGACGTGGAGCTTCCATTGACCGAGCGAACGAAATGTCGCGCTACTCAACTGCAGGGTGTAGCCAACCGGGTTCTCCGGCCTGAGCATGGCGCGAACGGCTAGGCCGTCGGCCTTCGTCGACTGCAGCAGGCGGGTCAGGCGCCGCTGCTCCTTGTACTCATGGGACTGTACGAAGCTGCGCAGGCTGCGGGCGAAGCCCGTCTGTTTGTCGTTGACCGAGCCGGCGCGCTCCAGGAGCGTGCGCGTCATCCGGCTGAGGAACAGGCGCTCATCGCGGGGCAGGGTGGATGCGAAGTCGCGCCTACTGAGGGCGTCGATCGAGGCTTCCAACAGGGCGCTCTGCTCGGGGTCGATCAACAGGCTCCAGAACGCATGGAAGGCTTGGCCCTCCTCGGTCTGGGCGATCACATCGACGCCGTCGAAGACTTCGGCCAGCACTTTGCCGCGCTGGCCGTCCTCCTGAATGATGCGCTCGCGGAAGTTCTGGTACAGCGCCGTGAAGCGGTCGCGCACCCGCTGGAAATCTTCCGACAGGTCACGTGCCAGGTTGAGGATTTCCCGCAGGTCCGCCAAGGCGCGCTTGGGGTCCAGTACCGACACCTCGCCTGAGGCTACGGCATCGATCTCGGCGTCAATTCGGCGGCGTTCCTCGTAGAGCTGCTCCAGCCGGACCATGGGGTCGGTTTCGGTCGCGCGGCTCAACCTCTGCAGCTGCGACATGACTAGCGACAGCCGGCTCTCAGTCGCCGCTTCGCGCTGCTGATCGAGGCTGGCAATGATGCGTAGCGCTTGCAAGCCAGGCGCGCTCAGCTCGTACAGTTCTTCGTCACCTCCCTCTGGCAGGCGCCTTTCCAGCCAGCCTTGGGTGACCCAGTCACGCAGGTAGTAGCGCGCATCACCGGCCAGGTCTCGCCCCTGCGTGCGCAATAGGTCCAGCTCGGTCGTGAGACGTGCGAGCAACGTCGGTCCCGACACCGTGCGTTCTCCGTCGTAGAGCAGGTATCGCAGCAAACCCAGAACATCCGGGGCGAGGTTCGCAGATAGCAGACGCCACGTGGGCTCTGTACGGAGCCGGTCAAAGCGGGTGGCATAGGCGAGAGGATTCATGCTGAGAACAGCCTACCTGTCGCTGTCGCAGGCATTGCGACGCACTGAGGCGATTCGATCGTTAATGCGACGATACGCCTACCAGGTTTTGCAGGTACCCGAAGTCGTACTCGAGGGTACCGTCTCCAACGAACAGCACATCCACCTTGTCTCGCAGAACCTTGCTCAATTCCTGCCGGTCGGTCACGCAAAGAATGTAGGGCTCAATCGGCCTTTCGTAGCTGTTCCGAACACTGTCGATCATGCCTGCATCACGTACCCGCTCGATCTCGCGAATTGCGCGGCCGAGGGTCACTTCGCTGGTGAGGACGATTCCAAGCACCCTGCGGCGGGCTACAGAACTAAGGCCAACACCGATCAGCCCATCTGCAGGTTTATCCAAATTTGGTGGAGTGCCGGTCGAACTCAAAGAAATGCGGCCCACGTTCCACGTTGGGATGCTCACATTCACGCAGAAGTCCACCATGCACAGCGCCTCAGGGATAATCTTTAACTCTCCGCGAGCATCGATCCTTCGATAAAGGGTCAAGCCAAGATTGATCTCAGGCTGGTCAAATTTGCCAGGACTGAACTGAAGGTCGGGGACTGCGAGCCACAACTTCTTCTGCTCGGCCGACACCGACACCTTCTCGAGCCGCTTCCTAATGGTATCCCGCAGCTCCTGTGCGCGTTGCCGCAATGCTTCATTGAGCGGTTCGATCGAGTGGAGCTCCTCAGCCAACAGGGAAGGCAGCTCACGGTAGGCCGTCATCAACAACGCTTCGTGATCCGCGCCTGCCTCCGCCTTTTCGGTGCCGCCAGGACTGCGCGCTCCGGGACTGGTCTTTGTTCTTCCCATCTCCACTCTCCTTCGCACGGCCTTATGGTGAACCCGGCGACCGATCAGCTGCATGTGACGTGGCGCCAGCCACCCTCACTTTTTCTTGGACACGGTCGACGCCGGTGTCAGCCGATCTTTGATCTGTACTACGACGACCTTTAAGGATGCCAGCTCCTCTCTTATACCTTGCAGCCTCTCGATTTCGGCCCGCGCTGATTCAAGACGGGCGGCGTCCGCAGCGTGGGCCTCACGCACCGCAATCTCCGCCCCCTGTAGGGCGCGGATCTGTTCTCCGTCTGCGCGCCTGCCAGCCTGGGCCTGCTCCACCTCGCGTGCGAGGTTCCCCCCACGAACAGCCCAGGCGGCAAGATCGGCCCCGGTGTCGTGCAACTGCTGGCGCAGCTTGGCCAGGGTCGCCTCCTGCGCTGCCGCGGCGGCATCCGCCCGCTCCAGCCCACCGGTGAGCCGGGCCAGTTCCGCGGCGCGCTCGCTGGCCAAGCGCTGCAGGCGATCTCGCTCGCCCACAAGCTCGACCACCCGGGCCTCTTCCCGTGCGGCATCGGCCTGGGCACGCTCAGCGGTCATCTTCAGCGCGGGGATCTGCTCCAGCTCCGCCCGCACCTGGTCCAGCTCGGCCTGACGCGCTTGGCCGTCACTCCGCAGCGCCTCCACAACCCCGCGGGCCTCGCTCATGTCCTTGATCGCCTGGTCGCGCGTTTCCTCCAGGCGCGATTGCGCGGCCGCCGCGGCCTCCAGCTGGGCGCGCAGATCGGCCAGGTGCTCGGCGTGCGCGGCCTCGCGTGCGTCCATCCTTTGCTCTCGGGACAGCTGCTCGGCCTCGCGGGCGTCCAGCGCGGCCGCGCGGGCGTCGATCGCGGCAATCCGCTCAGCCTGTGCGGCTTCGACCTCCTGCATCGCATCTTCGGTCAACCGCTTGATCTCGGCCTGCAGCACGCCTGTCGCCGGCTTGGGCGGCTTCGCGGTGGCCTTCCTGGCCAGTTCTGGCCCGAATTCTTCGTACCACGCGCTCAGAAATCGTTGCAGCACCACGGGACTACCACGGTGGTCCAATGCTTCGCGCAGACGGGCCGCAGTGGGATACACCCCGGCGGCAACCAGCCCATGGATGGCACTGAAAACCTCGGCTTCTGACAGCTCTGTCTGGCGCGGCATGGCGCACCTCCTTTGATGCACATGGCGAACAGCCTTATTTTTCCAGCTTTTAGGCCATTTCGCAATATGGTATGCGTTGCGCATTACGTAACACGTTCAACGTCCGACAATGGCACTTGTAGGACGTTCTAAGGGGGGTGCAAAATGCACCCACTAAAAACATTCCGAAGTTCGTGTCATCTGGGCGGCTGTGGCCGCAGGAGCGCAGGATGGGAGCCGTCACCACCCCGAATTGCCGGGTCGAGGCCTGGTCGCCTCAAACGCGGGCGGTTGTCGTCGCCGGCGTTGACCACTGTGTCATGCCTGATCAGCTTCGTGCGGCCGAGATCCGCGCTGATCGATGGGCACGCTCGAACATACACCTACGTGGAAGTCTGGGCGTCACCGTTCGTCGGTCAGGCGCCCGGTGCGCAATGGCCGAGCACGGCGGGCTGGAGAACGTACGCTGGGATCTACTCAATGAAGGATGCACCGCATGACCACCACCCTCGATCTGGATGACCGCCTCACGAGCTTCCGGGAGAAACGCTGCGTCGGGATCTCGGCACAGATGCTTATTGGGGACCTGGCGGCTTCGGGGCGCAGTCACGACGCGCAGCAAGTGATTCGTGACGCGTTCGAATTCGACCGTGGCACGGCCGCCCACCAAATCGGCTTCCTTTTTGACCCCGGCGATGCCGAACTGCCTCCCGCCGAACTCTGGGACACCGTCGGCCAAGCCAGCGGCATTCCTGGGGCATGGGAGGAGGCTTGGCCGCAGCTGTGCCAGCTTGCCCTCGAGACCTCCTCGCGGAGCGACATTCGATTGATCGCTTCAACTGAACTGCTTTCGCTCGAGCGTAGGCCCGATCAGGGCCGACGGCTGTCACTTTTGTACACGGCAGCCGCCTGGGGACACGTGGAGGCCGCGCTGACTTTGGGTCACCACTATCGCGAGCACGGCCAGCCTTTGGCCGCGGCCAGTTGGTTCTGCCGCGCCGCGGAGATCGATTCTTCCCTGTTCGATGACTGCATCGGAGGCTGGATTGAGTACGACGTCGACGATCTGCCCTGGACGCTGGAAGCTGGGTGGCGTGATGCCCGCCTCCTTGGCGAACTGATCATTTCCGCAAGCCCCGAGGACGCCCAGCAGATAGCGCGTTTAGCGACAGACAAGCAGCGGTCACGTCTGCCGCCACTTCCTGAGTACGTTGAAGCCATGCCTGGCGGCTATCCGCCACCGGAAGGCGTCCCGCTCCTCGCGCCATAGACCAATGCCACTCGCCATCACCACTCAACTAACCCATCACACGAGTGCATGCGCATGAAGCGTCGGACCCGGGCCCAGTCACCCTTCCTGCCCACGCCCAGGCAGCGCGACACGCTGGCGCCAAACTCGCCATTGGCCATGGTGCTGCGCACGTTGCCTGACACCACTGAGCCCCTGGACGGCCCGCTGCTGGAGACCGCGATCCCCGCGGTCATCCCGGGCGTTCGCGTGGAGCTGAGCGAGGAGCAAATCGCCCAGGCGCTGACCCTGATCCAGGACATGCGCGAGAAGAAGATCGAGCCGTACGCCAAGAACAGTCGGCGCGGCATGCGTTCGGATTGGCGGCATTGGATGGCGTTCTGTGCCCAGCGCCATCGTGTGGCCATGCCCATCAGCGTCGAAGACCTCTGCGAGTTCATCCAGGCGCTCATCGAGGCGGGCTACAAGCGTGCAACGCTGGAGCACCTGCTCTTCACCCTGGCAGAAGCCTCGCGCCTGTGGGGTTGCCCCAACCCGGCCGACACCCAGCTGTGGAAGGCCTTCTGGCGCGATCGCAAGCGCGAACGGCTGACCAAGCGCCAGCACCAGGCGGCCCCCCTCAACCTTGAGGAGGTGGACCAGGTGTTGGAGAAGGTCGATCCAGAGAGTCCGCGGTCAATTCGGGACGCCCTGTTCGCCGCATGCGCCTACGACATGCTGGCCCGGGCATCCGAGCTGGTGGACATGCGCTGGGACGGCATCACCTTCGACGCCGGCCCGGATGGCGGCGCCACCTACCTGCTGGAGCGAGCAAAGGGCGACCAGGACGGAGAAGGCGCGATCACGTACCTGCAACCGGAGACCGTCGTACTGCTCCGGGCATGGGCTGAGCATCGTGATCCGGATAACGAGCACGTCTTCCACGCCCTGCCGCGCTATGAAGGGCACAAGATCGACACCACCAGGCGACTGAACGTCCGGGAGGCCAGCAGGATTTTCGACCGGCTGGCGTCCCGGTCAGGCTTGGGCAAGGCGCTGTCCGGACATTCGGCGCGCGTGGGCGCGGCCCAGGACATGACCCGAGCTGGCTTGGACCTGCCAGCGATCATGCAGGCGGGCCGCTGGAGGTCCCCGCAGATGCCGGCACGGTACGCCGCGAATGAGCTTGCTACGAAGGTGGGTAAAAGCAGGCGAGCAGCGCTGAACAAGCTGCGCAAGTAATCCGCCACCCCACGGTCCCAGCGCGGTGCCGCAGAGTCCAACTTTGCAGGCCCATGGCCTGTGGCAGACTTTCTCGCAATACCTGCGTACAAGGCGACAGCGATGGGAATTACCTCGACCACCTGGGTGATGCTCGCCTTCGGAGGCCTCAACATCATCCTCGGGCTGGTCTATTCCAACACCACTGTCCTCGTGGCGGGTGCAGCCTTATGGGTCACCGCGTTGGCACGGGCGCTCGTGGAGCGCCGTCGTTATCACGCTCGCATGGCTCGATGGCTGGAAGCGTCGAACCGCTGATCCACAGGCTTCACCTGACGGGATCATCGTGACGATGCAAAAAACGCGCCCGGTCGAACCCCGCGTGCGCGCTCGCATCTTCATTCGACGCGCGTTGAACCTGTTCGCTACTTTTATATGCATGGTCCGACTTGGGAGTTGTTCGGTACCATGGGACCCAGCAGCGACGCTGACCCGCGCCGGGTAGGTTCGATCCGACCTCAATCGCGCCGTAGTGGCAACACACTCAACACCGACTGACCTCCTCCTATGTGGCCACAGGTGTGTAATCGGATTGCGCCCGGTCACCAGGAGTCGAGTCATGTCGCCTTTCCGTTCCTACGTCCGCCTGGCCGAGCACACCGCGCGTGCCGCCGGTTTCCGCCTGGGCATGTCACAACTGCGCGACGCTATCAGCAAGGCACTCTGCAACCGGCCCTACTCGGCCGCAGTGGCGGCTGAGAAAGCAGATCGTCTACCCGCCTTGGTCCTGCCGCCGCCCTTTCTTGAAACGACCGCACTGAGCTACCGGCTCGATACCGCCGACTTCGCAGCGATCTTCCCCCCGCTGGATGCCACGGCCGAGCCGCCCACTGAGCACCTTGTGCTACGGGCGACCTCCCTTCGGGACGCCATGGGCATGAGCAAGGATGCACGGCTGCAGGCCATTCGCCGCAACATGGCGACGCATACCCCGCTTGCGGAAGTGCAGAAGCAAGGCATGGCCACCCTGGCCGGAATTGCCTATCTGCTCGCCTCGCGTCTGGCCTCGCGATTGCAGCAGCCAGAGCCGTTGAAAATCGCGATCTTCGGCTACAACCACTATGTGATTGGCGATCAAGGCCGTGCGCTTCAGCTCATCCGTGGGCTGCTGAAGCCAAACTGCGAGCTGACGTTTGACGTGGTCGTGGATCGGCTTCGCCCTCACCTGGAGCCTTGGATTGACCCAGACGGCCCATCCTCTTATGGAGACATCCTGGACGGGTTACCTGCGGCGCGCTTTTTCGCCTCGTACGATGACTACGACCCCGGAGTTCATAAGCCTGAGGTGGCGATCGGACTGTATCCGGACTGGATCGACGAGACCGACGACATCGTTGCCACGCAGTGGCCATTCGATTTCATCCAGCTCGACCTTCCTGTCATGGGGATGTGTTTCGACGACTTCGACCAGGACACGATCTATGCGGTTGTTCGCGGGCACGGGCTCGGCACAACCGAGATCTTTGAATCACCGGTCAATTACACCCTCGATGACTTCGGGCAGGACATCCATCTAGGCAAATACCTGTTCGCCATTACGCCAAGCACAGGGAACAAAGGGATGGTGCACGAGTCGGGCTGGCTGCATCATGCCCGTGAGCTCCGCAACATGCGCGAAAACCATCGCTCCAGGTTCGACGGCGCACCCCCTCCAGGTACTGTGCTGACCTTGGGTGGAACCCGTGTCGCCTTCGGGACGGATGACCGGTCGCTTGATTTGACGAGCGGCCAGGCCTACCGGATTCGGCGTCTTGACGGTGCTGGCATCGAGCTGGAAGCGATGCCCTTTGGGCCGGATGAAGACTGGAATGCCATCGATCCCACCCGAAAGCTGAGGCGCTCGGAGGTCATCCACATGGTCCACTCGGCCAGCTCCCCGCGTTTGATGAGCACAGCAGAGTTCAACGAGGCTCGTGCGGTTGCGCCTGAACTCCTTCAGGAGTTGCTGAACGACGCGCCACCCGACCGCCGTGAGGCGCTGGAGGCTTTCCTGAATTCGGCGTTCCTGGGCGAGTCGGGGGTCACTGCTGGCCTCCCCATTTTTGTCGCCACCACCGAGAACGACGTGGAGGGGATCAAAGCTGCGATCAGCAACGGCGCTGACGTAAACGCAAAGGACACGGAGGGCTGGACGCCTCTGGCTGAAGCAGCCGGACAAAACTGCACCGAGGCGGCGTCCTTCCTTCTGGAGGCTGGTGCTGATCCGAACATCCCTACCACGATGGGGCATTACCCTGTCACGATCGCGCTGATCCGTGGCCATGATGCTGCAGCCTTGGCGTTGCTTAAAGGCGGCGCCGATCCCTCGCTCGAATCAGTCAACGGCATGTCCGCCGCCCAGTGGCTTTCCGAGGGCATGTCGGGCTCGCCGGCGTTAATTTCCTGGTGGGCGTTGCACGGCAAGTAGAGTTCGCAACGCCCAATACAAACGCCGCGAACAACGCGGCGTTTTTTTACTCTCCGCCTTCCATGTACCAATCCATGCCGGGCTGGTTGGGCTGCGTAGCCGGTGCCTTAGCATCCAATGGCGCCGTGGCCGACGTGGCTGACGTGGCCGCGGTTGATGCGCCCTCCTCCAGCGACGCCTCGACATCGGCCGCCGCCTCGCCCCAGAGCGCGCGGATGGAGTCGGGGGTCTGCGAGGCGACCCACTCCAGGTACGGGTGCACGTAGCTGTTCACCTCTTCGATCTTCTCAGGCGTTGGCGTGAGGATCTTGGAAGCGTTCTCCGCGGTGGGCTCTTTGAACGTCGACCAGGCGCCGCTGACGATGGCCAGGGCCAGGCTGGCAAAGATGGCAAGTCGCAGCATGAGGGCTCCTACTGGATATCGAGGGTCATGATCGTGTTACCGCCACCGGCGCCGGCGGCCGGCGTCAGCTCCAGCACCACGCGGCCGGTGGCCCCCGCGGGCGGATCTACGCGGAAGTTCCGCACACCGGTCTCCCCATCGCCCCACTCGACCTGTGCCTGGTAGAACCCGGCTTCGTCGACCGAGCCCTCCACGACCCGCACGGTCGCTGCCGCGCTGCCGCGGCTACCCGTCCGCGCGATGCCGATGGCCCGGGGCTGGCCTGCAGGGATGGCCATGTAGGGGGCCGCAAAGGAAAGCACAGGGGCACCTGCCTGTACCGCAATGTCCGGGCGGTGCGCACGCGCAGCTGCATCAGCTTCGATGCCGCTATAGACCGAGTCGACGTCGATGCTGTCGATGCGCTCGATGGTCCGGTCCTCGACGTTCTTGCGGCCCTCCGACATCACCGTGGCGCCGGCGCCGGTCATGTTGCGCGAGGCATTGGCGGGGTCGTTGGCCTTCTCGAACATCCCACCCTCGGACATGTGCCCGGCCATACGGGTGAAGTCGATCGAATCCCAGTTGATCCGGTCCATCTCATCCAGCGGGATGCCCCCGCAGTCGGGCTGCTTGGGGTTGCCGTGCGGGATGACGCCGCCGGGCTCCGCGCTGGCGCGCAGGGTCTTGCTCATCGGGCTCTTGTAGCAGCAGTACGCTTCGCGCTTCTTCAGGCACGTCCCCAGCACCTTCTTGCTGCAGTAGGTGCCGGCGTAGCTGCAGGAGCCGATCTCGCGCTGCACCGCCAGGTCGAATTCGCCGTCCGAACAGGCCCAGCTCGGAGACAGGGACGGTTTGATCTCCTCGCGGGCGCGGGCCATGAAGATCTGCCAGACGGTCAGGGAGCTGTTGTCGACCTCGCCGGTGCCGCCGCCCATCACGTTGTCGCGCATGGAGGTGAAGGGGCTGGACAGGGTCGACATATTGCCGGTGCCCGACTGCATCTGCCGGTAGCCGCTGACGGTGTCGTCGTCGGCCAGTCGCGCGGCCTGCTTGCTGCGGTTGACCTCGGAATAGATCTTCCAGAACAGCTCCTGGGCGTTGCTGTCGGTGGCTTTGCAGCAGTCCACCAAGCCGCCGTAGCCCTTCTGGCACCGGTAGGGATTGCCGCGGAAGATCTGCGCCTCGGCGATCATCTCCTGCTCGGCCGCCGTCAGCTGGACCTCCGGTTCGGCTTCAGCGCCACCGGTGTCGTCCTGGTCGTAGCCCCAGTTGCGGGCGGCGTTGTTCGGATCGTTGGCGACCGGTTGGTCATCGATCGGCGCCGGCCCGCGGCTTTCACGCGCGGTGTCGGCGTTCCGGGTGACGTCGGTAGCCATCGCGTCGGCCACCACCATCTGCGCCATGGCCACCTGCATGGCCGTGCCCGAATCCTCGTTGAAATCGACGCCGGCGTTGCAGCTTCCGTCCAGACACTGGATCGAGCCAGCACAGGTGTTGGTGGTGCGCACATCGGTGACGGGGACAGACACCTGCTTGTCGCAGCTGTAGCGCTTGCTGGTGACCGCGCAGCCGCCCTGCCCGTCCGTGACCAGGCAGCCTTCGCCGATCACGCGGCAGGCGTTGTTCGACTCCAGCGCGCCACACGTGTTGCCCTCGGGCTGGGCGATGTCTACGTATTTGCAGTCGCGCTTGTTGCCGAATTCGTCCTCGATGCACACCGGGCAGGTGGCCTTGAGCTTGGCTTCCCAGCACAGCGCCGGCGCCCCGGGGAAGAGCGGCTCCAGGCCGCGCTTGATGGCTTCTGCCTCATCGATGTGCAGCATGCCGATCGTTCGCGGCGCGCTGTCGGTGCAGACCCACTCCTGGCGGCACTCTCCATCGACGGTTTCGGCTTCGCACTGGCCATTGAAGGCGATCCGGTCATAGACCTTCCACAGATCCCCTCGCCCGCCTTCCTCGTATCGATCCTCATTCGGCTCAACAAGCACTTCCCGACTGCGCGAGCAGCTGGAACCAACACTGCCTATCGTGCAGGTGTAGTCCTGGGAATGGACCGTGCTCAGTGAGCCGCCGTCCTGGACGGTGGTGGTGCTGTCGCAGTCAGCAAAGGCCTGGCCGAGCGGATTTCCCGTGAGGCTGGACCGCATGCGCTCCACGAGCTCCGGGTCATCGCCCAGGGCTTGCTCGCGAGTGATGATCTGCGCACTGGCAAGCGCGCGAGTGGCCTCACCCTGGGCACCCTCCTGTTGCGCGGAGTGATCGAACTGGTCAATGCCCTCCTGCTCCAGGCTGGACAGCTCACTGTCCTTTTTCCGGGTCAGCTGCTCGATGTCGTTGCGCGTGGCACCAGGGGCGATCTCCGCGCCATCGACAACGACACCGCCCAGCTCAAAGCGACCCATGCCATCGCGCCCACCGTCAGCGTCATAGACGGGTGCGCGGGCATTGTCGAGCAATTCCTTGCCCAGCAGGGTGCCGGCCTCGCCAGCCTGGTTCTGGGACCAGGCGTTCACCGACCACGTGAGCGCGACGAGGAGAAGGGAAAACCGGAGTGCAGCTCGAATCGGCATCGACAGTTCCATCAGGGGATTTGCACGCAGCATTCTTCGTATCGGAACAAGACCTGGACCCAGTCCTCACCGGTAATGGGGCGGTGGCGCCATTCGCGCGAGAGCAACGTGCTGGATCCCGTCCAATCGTTGTCGTTCTTCTGCGGAACCGGATGCATGACCTGCCAGCGATACTGCTGCTTGGGGTACATGGGCTCCGGGTGCGCGGCGCAAACCGCGGAGTTGCCATAGGTGCGATTCATCAGGAACCGCTTGTGCTGGATCGCAATCAGGCGGGCACTGCTGACGCTGGCATCCACGACCGCGGACTGGCCTTCGGAAAAGCCGGTGAGCTGGTAGGTGTTGCCCCATGCCCCGAAGCACCAGAACATTTCGCGGATAGGCCGGAAAGCCGATGCTGCCGCAGCATCGACCATGCAGGCAGCGATGGCGATCTGGTTATTGAACAGATGGCTTTCGGGATTGATGACCGCCGACAGCTGGTCGTTGTTATAGGTCGGATCGATCTCCGTCATCATCAGCAGGTCCAGGTCGTAGCTGGAGTCGCTGCAGGCGCTGCTGGTGGCCATGTCCAGCACCGCGCCGACGGGGAACTGGTAGAGATGGGTGGAGCGAAATGCTCGCTCGCTGCCGTAGTCATCCGACGTCCTGCCCTGGCCCGCCTGGGCGAGAGAGCCCATGTCCGTCTTCTGGCCAATGGCAGGGAAGCAGCCCGGGGTGCGCACGCTCTCGACGAAATGCGTGGGCTTCCACATGCCGTAGGTGACGCCAGGTGTCGGCATGCCCATCAATGAGGCACTTGGGCACACGCACACACCATTGGCCGTATCGCCGGGCAGCTTGCTTGCCTTGCCCGAACTCGCGCCGGCGATCCGGATCGGCATCATGCAGGACCAGCACAGGTCCTTCAGGAACTTGCCGCTGGTGAACACTTCGGGGTCCGGACAGCCGTCCCCCAGGCCCTCGGAGGAGTCATCGCCCTCCCCTCCACCGCCGGCGTCCTGCGCCATTGCGTGGTTCGAGACGGCCAGCATAAGCAGGACGAGGACTGATGCACGCACCAGGGATGGCATGCTCATCGACGCTTCTCCACGGGTGGCTTCTGCAGGAGCTCCTTGCGCATGACCTTGACCTTCTTGTCGGCGAAGATGCCGAGCTGAGCCACGCCGTCCTTCATGGACAGCACAACGATTTCTGCCTGGCCGTCGACCAGGATGGATTGGCCGGCACGGCGTCCCAACTTCAGCATTGCTTAGCCCTCCGGCCGGTCGGACGGCCGCTGTTCGTCGATCACGAAGTGCAGGCCTTCTGCACGCACCAGAGTGGGCACGCGCTGGACGTGAAACCGGTCGCGCACATCGCGCGGGAGCGCATAGATCCTCGCGCCCAAGCTGTCGCTCATCTTGCCCAGCGCTTCCAGTCCATCGAGCGAGCGCAGCTGGGTGGCCATCGCCACGACCCCCATCCCCTTGCGCACGTCCACTTGGGCCTTGGCCCATCGCACCTGCTCGGCATCGCCCGGATCGAAGAACAGGAGCGTCTGAGTGAAGGGAGCGGCCTCGAGCGGATTGATGCGATCGCCGGCGCGGGCGATCACCGTTCCGTCGGGCGTCTGGATGGTTTGACCGATTTCAACGGTCGGATCGAGGGTCCTCTGACGGGGCGAGGTCACCCGGGGCAGCTCGTGATGTTCCGTACGTGCCCAGAAGCGACCCAAGGCGCGATCCCCGGCGGCCGCCCAGTCATAGCGTTCGGCGCGGCGCTGCATCACCTCGATGATGTCCTGCTCGGCCACAGCAACCGTCGACCCGTAGGACCCGATGTTGCCGCGGGCACCGGCTTCGACCTGGTCGTTGAGCCAGTCCACCGACGTCATGCCGAGCACGTACGCGATGAGCTTGCCGGCACTGTCGTACTGGGCCATCACCGGGGCGTGGTCCACGCCGAGGTTGTTGAAGGGTTCGGGATCGATGATCACGTTGGGCAGCGGCAAGCCCTCTTCCACCGGCTTGAGCAGGTTGGCCACCCACTGCTGCAACTGGGTCAGCCCCTGGTCCGGCAGCATGCCGCGCAGCACCAACGCAACGTCGGTCCGGCCGCGGTAAGCCTCCATCAACGCCTTGACCTCATCCCGGCTCATTGCCTGGGTGATGAAGATGCGGAAGCGCAGCTCGGCGTCGGCCTTCTGCTGCTCGAGCGTGGCCTGGTCGACCAGACCCGAGCTGCCCATCGACCCGTTCTGCTCGGCCGCGATGTACTGGGGACCGGCCAACTCTTTGGCCAGTTCGATTCCCTGCTGGTAAACCGCCCCAGCGCTTTCGTTAACCTGCTCGGCCAGGCCTGGATTGGCCTCCAATCCACGCTGAGCAGCGTCAGGCAGGGCCCGCAGCGTTTCATCACCCACGATCTCAGGGGCGCTGGAGCGAATCTCGGCAATCCGTGCGGCGAACTCGGCCGCAGACTCGGGCGCCTCCTGGGCCAGCGCCACCGTTGGCATCAGCATTCCAAGGGCCAGCAGAACCGCGGCCCTCACAGCAACGGCCTCGACGAGCCGACGAGTGCGGAGGCGCGCACCGGACCGTAGTAGCGCGAATCGAAGGCGCCCGGCTCGGTACCGGCCATGAAGAGCTCGCCTTGGCCCAAGGTGTAGCTGGCCACCCGAGCGGCGCGCGGGATGCCGAGCTTCTTGATCGCGCGGTCGGTGAAGGCGAGAAAGGTGCCGTTGACAGTCGCCCCATCGAATCCCACGACAACCCGGTCACCTGGGACGCCCAGAACCTGTTTGGTGAAGAGCGAGCCGTCAACGAAGTGGGGCTCAAGACCCGTAGCGCGAAAAGCCACGAAATCGCCGCGCTGTGGATCCACCTCGCCCATGCGAATCGCGTACACGCGGTAGGGCAGACAGGTTTCCTCTGCCAGGTCCAATGCAATGCGCCAGGGCGTTTCCTGAGTGGCTGCCGTCGCGACGATCGATGCCGATGCCACCAACCCAACCAGGACCACCGCCAGGCGCCGGCGGCGGCTCGGCCTGACCGACGTCATTCCAGACCCCGCTGCAGATCGGGTTGGGCGTTGCGCACCCGAACCTCGTTGCTGTCAGGCGCATAGAGGATCATCGACTTGCTCAGCACGATGGAATCGCCCATGCCGGCGTTCTGGACGATCCGGGCAATCTCGGCACTGACTTCACGCGCGTCGTACCGATTGGCGCCGTTATCGATGGCCAACTTGATCAGGGACAAGTCATCCACCACCACGACGGGCGGCGACTTGAGGGCCTGCACCATGACCTTTTCCTCTGCCTTCTGGTTGGCCCATACCCCCCCCAAGCCGGTGACAACGAGGGGATAGAGGAGGATCAGCGCAAGGCTACCGAGGCTCAGGCCCGCTGAGGCCGGCTTCTTCGGTGCGGCGACCGCTTCGTGGATCTCGCTCATGCTGCGCGCCTCCCTTGTGCCTGGTCAGACGGAGTGCCGAATTTCTGGCTAACGCGCACCTGGATCGCTTCCAACAGCGTCTTGCCCTCCTGGCGCAACGTGCGCAGGGCGGCCACATCCGGCGCATCCGTGGAGAACAGCACCTTCTGCATGTTGTTGAGGATTAGGCGCCCGATGCCGACGCCGTAGGGCGTGACACACAGGATCTCGGAGTACTCGCCCTTGTTCGTGTGCACGGTCTTGAGCATGTCGTAGCCCCACTTGCCGAACGGGAGCCTGTTGTCACGCTCTACGGCATCGATAGAATCCGCCTTCTGCTTGAGCAGATAGAGGTGCGCGGAGTTCTCTGCGATCGCTCGACCACCCTTGGTTTCCCACACGTCCATCACGGACTGTGTAATCACCCCGACGGAGGCGCCGACTTTTCGGTACTGACGGTAGGCGCGTTCGATGAACTCGGCCGTTTCATCCGAGGCCAGCAGCTGCCACGCCTCGTCGATCAGCAGCATTGACTTGGTCTTGCGGTCGCCCATGTAGACCGCCTGGCTGATCTGGAACATCAGCGAGAGCAGCACCACGCGCTGCAGGTGGGGCTTGGCCTTCAGGGCACCCAGCTCCAAGACCGTCAGCGGGTTGTCGACCGCGACGTTGTTGGGGGAGTTGAAGTAGCGGCCATAAACGCCGGCAGAGGTGAAGCTGTTGAGCTGGTGGCCCATGTCGCTGATCTCGCGACGGTCTGACTCCAGCAGCTTTGCGGCCAGGTGGTCGATCGTGCACATGTTGCCGTGCACGGACCAGATGTCCTTCATCGCCTTCTTCAGCGCCGGGAGCTGGAAATCATCCAGCCCCTGCGTCGGTGCGATCATGATGCTGACGATGCCGGCAATCATGTCGGCCTCTTCGTCGAAGTCCTCCACCAGCGTGAAGGGGTTCAAGCTAATGTGCTTCTGGCCGTCGAAGTCGAGGTACTGGCCTTCGAGCAGCTCGCATAGGTTCTTGTAGGAGTCGCCTACGTCGATGATCCAGGCGCGGCCCTGGATAGACCGGAACGCGGCGATGAGGGCCTGGCACAGCACGGACTTACCGCTACCGGACTGCGCGGCGACCAGGAAGTTCATGTTGCTGTCGGTGTCCCACTGCGAGATGGGCTGCACCTGGCCGTCGCGGGCAAAGAGCGTCAGCATCGGTGAACCCGTGCCGCGCCACTGGCCCATGACCGGCATCAGGCAGGTGGCATGCTTGCCCGACATGGTCTTGTACCGCTCCAGCGTCTTCTTGATGCCATCGTCGGAGGCAAAGGGCAGCGCCTGAGAGAAGAACGGCAGAACCATGAAGCGGTCCTGCATCATCTGGAAGTTGAACTCGCGCCAGTACGCCTGGGCATTGATGCTGGCGGCGACAGAGCGCTCCTCCGTCTTCTGGCGCGACAACTCATCGTCACCGTCACCTTGCGTGAAGATCGCCAGCGTCAGATAGGCCTGCACCACGCGGTCGCCCTGCCCGACCTCATTGAGCACCGCGTCCAGGGAGGCTTTCTTGTCGCGGAAATACTTCACGAACCTCGCGATCGGCGTGGAGGACTGGTGGGTCGCCCACATCTGGTTCTTCTCGAGCTTGTTCCTGGTCGATTCCTGATCCGGGAAGTAGATGTTGAGCGTCACCAACGCGTTTTCGCGAATGCCGCGGGCCCCATGCTGCGGCTCGGTCAGGTAGCGCATGGCCATCCCGAAGTACAGATTGTCGGGGTAGCGCTTAGGGGTAAGCACCCGCACGCGGGTGCTGCCGTTGAGCCACAAGCCATCCTTGTCTGCTTCCACACTGCTCCCGGGGTCCAGAACCTGGGTGCAGATCAGCTCCTTGTCGTCGTAGCTGGTGAGCGCCGATCGGCGCCAAGAGGCATCACGGCCCTGGTTGAGGATGGTCTCCATCAGGCGGATGTAGACCTTGGGCGTGATCGTCTGCCCTGGAATCTGGGCGCTCTTGAGCGCCTGGTTGAATCCGACACGCATCTCGCGGGCGAGCCGCCACTCTTGGTCGGTCGGCTCGGCCCCCTTGAAGGGGATCTGTACTGTGATCGCCACGCGTGTATCGCGCAGCTTCACTCCGCTACCGCTGTCGATGGGCTCGGCAGCGCCGCGTTTGATGAACTCGACATGCTCCTTGCTCAGGCCTTTCAACAGGGGATCGCTGACCCCCTTGCGCATATCGGTGTAGGCCGAGGTGATCCCGATGAGATCGGGTGATGCATAGAGGCAGAACTGCATCAGCGTCCCGGCCGGCCATGACAACTGCAGAAGCAGGTTCAGCTTCTGCATGACGGCCTCGTCGCCCCCGGAGATGGGGGCGACGAGCACCCCGAACGCAATCTTGTTCGGATAGACCACGAAGAGGTCATCGACCTCATCGTGGGCGTGGACGAGTCCAAGCATCTGGACGAGCAGTTCCGATCGCTCCATCTTTTACAGCCTCCTAATGGCCGCGCTTAGAGCGCAGCGCCGAACACGTTCAGGATCAGGTTCGGGCCGTAGTAGAACGTCACGGCAAAGCCGATACCCGTCAGCACTGCCAGGAACGAGCCACGCGCGATGCCAGCGATCATCCCGGCGGTGAAGGCCACCAGCGAGCAGATCTTGCCGACCGGGCCCATGAGCAGACCGACCAGCCAGTCGAGCAGCTCACCCAACCCGAGGCTGTCGTCGCCGGTATCGGCGGCGAAGGCCAGGCCCGGGGTGAGGATGAGGAATGCCATGAGCAGCATCGCTGCCAGGCGCGGGTGGAGCGAGGGCTTCTTCATGCGAAAGGTCCTTCTGGGTCAGGGATTGAACGAGGGCTGGCTTGTGGGAGTCCACGGGCCATGGGGGTCGAAGCTGCTGGTTGCAGCGGGGTTGCGCACGTCCCCGCCGATCGACCATCGACGGTTGGTGATTTCGGTGTAGACGAAGCTGGGCATGTGCAGATCGCCAATCGCGTCCGTCCATGGCGCCACCCAGATGCGCATTACCTGCGCGGGCATGCGGCCAATGGCATCGGGGGCATTGCCAACCAGGTGCGGACCGGCTGCAGCCATTCGCGGCGATGCGCCGAGGCTGAGAGCGGATTCGTTGAAGGAGCCGCCACGGGACTGCACGGGTGCGCTCAGGGCGAGTGCATCACCAGTAGCGCTGACCTGGTGTGCCGCAGCTTTTCCCGAAGCAGCGCCACGGCTGGCGCGTACGCGTCGATTCTTTTCGGGCTGCGGGACCTGCCCGGCCCCATAGCCATTGGTCATCTCGTACAGCTCCGGCGTGCTCATGCACGAGACGCCATCAGGAGCGTTGCAGGAGAAGCCTCCGCTCGTGGCGCAACCGGCCAGAAGCAGGAAAAGGGAGGAGGCGATTACAGACTTGAGTGCGGGTCGGACGTGTGCGGTTTTCATACCGCTAAGGCTAGAGAGCCTGAGTCCAACTTTGGTCATCTAACCGGCCTCGAATGGAGGCGGGTTAGAAGTTTTTTCCCGGATCAGTCGGCCGCAGCGACCGCGGTGGACGGCACGTCTTCCTCGCCTTCCACCGTGCGCGGCATCAGTTCAAGGCCCTCCAGGAGGATGAAGGTCACCTCCCGACCGCCGTCGACCTCGATCACCGGGTACATGGCTTCGGCCTGCTGCAGGAAGTAGGAGGCGATGCGATCAAGAGCCCCTGTCGTGCCGCCGCCAATGCCGCTGACCACCATGTCCTGGTTGGACGGCAGGCCGTCGCTACCGAAGCCGATGCCGCCACCGTTGCCGAATGCGCGGCTCACACCGTCTGCCATGCCCGCCAGCAGGGCCTTGCCGATCACGGCGCCCTGCTTGCTTACCAGCCGACCCCGCAGGCCACTCTTGCCGTCGTTGCCCACCGCTGACATCTTGATGGGCAGATCGATGACCTCGCCGCTGCGCAAGATCATCGAGAACTTCTCAGCACGTAGATAGGCGCGCTCCGACGACAGGTCGCCGAACCCCGCAGCCAGGATGAAGGCCTCACGCACGTCAGAGCGGTACTGCGAAGGCAGGATTGCCTCGTGCTTGACCCGGATCACAACGGGGATCGGGGTGCTCTGGGCTCCGCGTCCGGTTGGGGCATCCAAGCCGGTCAGCAGCATCCCGGTCATCATCGAGCCGGACGGCAGGTAGACATTCCGAAGCCGCTTGGCCGCGGCGCTCACCTTCGGCGACTCATCCTTGGCGGACTGGATCTGTGGCGCAGCCGGCACTGGAGGCGGAGTCACCACCTGGTTCTGGCGCAAGGGAGGAACGGGCTGGGGCTCGGGCAGACGTGCTGTGGGTGGGGGCGAGGTCGGGCGATCGGTATTGAAGACCGTACCGGGTGGGCCGATCGTCCCGCGTTCCGCTCCTACCTGCTGCGAAAGGCTTTCCAGCGCAGCATCCGGGTCAGCGGGAGAGGTCGGAGCACTGCCAGCACCTCCGAGTTCACGCCTAGCATTCGCTTTGCGCAGCTCATCCAGCTCGCTGCGTAGCGCCTGGACGTCATTGCTTACGCCCTGGAGGCCGATCTCACGGCCTTCAGTGCCCATAAGCAGGTTGCTGACGCTCTCCTCCTCCTGAGCCACCTTTTTCTTGGGTTGGCGGCTGGCGGGGTCGTCGTTGATCAGAACGATCGCCGATATGACGACGAGAAACGTGACGACGGCACTGATCAGATACAGCTTGCGCCGCTTATCCGGGTGCATGGCCTCGAGCTTTGACTTCAGCTTGTTCATCTTGCTCATGGAGGGCCTCAGTAGGAAAGCACGGAAGGACGGGCATTACCCGCCGGTGCCGCGCTGCGGCGAAGAGCGATAAACAGCTCGGTGGACTGCCCGGGCAGCAGCTCTACGTGCGGCCAGGCTGCTACCGCAAGCGTGCGATCAGATGCGCAACGCGACTCGTCGACGGACTGGGGAATGCCGGATCGGTTGGTGAGCTTGGAGACGATGATCACCACCGAGCCGCTGCTGATCTCCTGGGCGGGCGTCGCCTGCAGGCCCGGTAGGACGCATTCGGGCATGCCCGGAGCGCGGGGGTCGACGGGGCGCATCCCAAAACCGCTGGGCACCTCGCCCTGAGCAAGGGCGCGGAAGGTTTCGCGCAACCCGGAAACGAAGTCATCAGCTGTCTCGAACGACGGACCTTCTGCCGCACTGGCCATCTGCATGGCCAGCGGGCCGTCCATCTGCAATGACACCGACACCGCCGGGACGTCGCGCGGCATCAGGGTCAGGGAGAAGGCGTTTACCGGCGAGTCGCCGTCGATGATGAAGACGCTCACCGGCTCATGGCTGGCCGTGGCCACATACACGATCGAGCCTTCGACCTTGGTCGTGGTGACAGCCGCGGTGGTGCGGACTTCAGGATTGCGGAACGGTGTCACGAAGCGGTTGAGGTGGTTCCGGGCCACCTGCACCATTTCGTTACGTCCAGACTTGATGGACAGGGTGCTGGGTGCGGGCCTCATGGGCGCCGACGTCACTCCGATGGTGGAGCGCTGGTAGCCAACGCTGTCGGCGAGCTCCATGGCAGCGCCAACAGGCTCGCCCGGCAGCGTCATAGGCTGATCCAAGGCGGCCGAGGCCAGGCCCGCTGGCACCGGGGTGGCAGTCGAGCGTGTACTCGCGCTTGTATCCACGCGCGTGGTGGTAGGCCGCGTTTCCGAAGTGGGTGCCGCCTTGGGAGCACCGAGGCTCAGTGCGCCGCCATTGCGGGCCGGGGCGCTGGTTTCAACCGGCTGTGAAATCGGCCGGGTCAACGCGGGCATGCCGGGCGGGCCGGACTGGGCAAGTGCCGCGCCGGTCAGCGTCGGGAGGATCACCAGGGTGGAGAGGAGGAGCCGCTTCACGATTCGCCCTCCATCGCCTCGCGCGCAGCACGCGCGTCGAATTGGCCCTGGGTAATACGCATCGAGTTGAGCATCACGTTGTAGTTGCGGGTCACGAAGCCCAGCTCGTAGGTGCGCAGCTCACGCTTCTCCTGGCCGCGCAGGCCGCGGATGACCAGCTCGCCGGTGATGACCACCTTCTGCAACTCATCATCGAAGCGGGCCACCGTCGGGGTGAAGCTCAGGCTGATCTGCTCCTGCTGGATGTCCTTGATCTGGCGATCAACGCTCTCGGTCACGCTGGTATAGAGGCGGGAGGAGAGGTGGCGGGTGAGGTTCTGCTTGAGGAACGGCGCCGACCGCGGAGTGACATTGCCCAACAGGCTGGTGAGGTACATGCCCCACGCCACCTGGGTTTCCCTGCTCGCCGCCGTAGCACTGACCGTGGAGCCCTCTTCCAGGGTGGGGGGCACCATGACGACCGTTGTGTCCTTGGCGGCCAGGCCGATAGCGAGAACGCACACGGTCATGGCCATGACCAGGATGGCGATGCGCGAGTAGCGATTCTCTTTGAGCGCGCCTTCGCGGGTCTGAAGATAGTCGGTCAGCTTCACTTGGGCAGGATCCGTCGGTTGAAAGGGTTGATAGCCGAGCGCGCAGGCAGCGGCAGCATTCCGTACCAGTAGGCGGCATGCAGGAGAAATCCATCGGGCTTGCCAGAGCTGTAGCGCGTGTACGCCCAGCTGAGGATCAGGCCAATGACAATGGATATGGAAAGGGTGTCCGTCAGCAGGCCGATGATGAACATGCAGCTGACCGGGATGATCTGGTCCGGGGTCCAGATCAAGAGCCGGTTCGCCGAGTCGGCGTGATGGGGAAAAGGAATGGGTTGCACGGTGCTCCCTCAGTGACGTGTGGCTCCGAGGTGCACACGTTACGTGGTGAATGGACCGGGACAGTCGTCTAACCGGCCTCGAAATAGGGCCGGTTACGGATCTTTTGCAGGTCGTTCCGGGTGCACCATGTGCATCCCAACCCCGTGGACCTCGATGTGAAGACCCTTTTTCTGCTGTTGTTGCCCGTGCTGGGCGTTGCTTCTGCCGCGCCCGCCCCCGCCCCCCAGTCCGCACCAACCTCCATTGCCAGCGCCGTGAAGTCCTTGAACCCGCAGGCAGACGTCACCCAGGTCAGCGGCACTCCGATCGCCGGCCTGAAGGAAGTGCGGGCAGGTAACGAGATCGTCTACATGAGCGAGGACGGCAAATACCTGTTCGCCGGCGACCTCATCGAAGTGGCCTCGCGGGAAAACCTGACCGAGGTTGCACGCAGTTCCACGCGTGCCAAGGCGTTGTCTTCGAGCAATCGCCAGGAGCACATCGTCTATGGCCCGGCCAAGAACGAGAAGAAGGTGTACGTGTTCACCGACACGTCCTGCCCGTACTGCACGCGCTTCCATGAGGAAGTGCCCAAGCTGGTGGCGGCCGGCATCACGGTGGAATACCTGGCCTGGCCGCGCGGCGGCCCGCGCAGCCCGGCATTCGCCAACATGCAGTCCGTGTGGTGCTCCAAGGACCGCAACGCGGCCTACGACAAGGTGATCCAAGGCGCGGACCTGCCGATGGAATCGTGCGAGCACACCATGCAGGCCCAGTACGAGCTGGGGGTCGACCTCAACGTGCAGGGCACCCCGGCGGTCTTCGCGGCCAATGGCACCCAGCTGGGCGGCTACGTTCCGGCTCAGCAGATCATCGAAGCGCTGAACGACTGACCTGACCCGGGCTCCCGCCCTACTTCATGCGGGTGGTGATCCAATCGCCACCCGCGTGCAAGGTCGCCAGTGCGACCTCTCAGGCGTCAATCCACCTGGATATCCACAGCCTCTGTGGACAAGACTGCAGCCCGACACCGCGCCTGAACCTGTTCAATCTCGGCGTCGGCGTCAATGCGGTGCACGGGAATCCCCGCGCTCGCGATCGCATCCAGCAGCTCGGGAGAGCGCGCTTCATGCCGGGCGTGGCGCAGGCCAATCTGGGCCACGTCCTCGCCTTCCCTACCCCGGCCCTTCATCCGGGCGATCGCTTCGGCGAAGGACACCTCCAGCCACAGCACCGCCTGGCACCGCCAAGGCAGGTCGACCAAGGCCTGGACCTGCTCCGCCGCCCGGGGAAATCCGTCCAGCACTACTGGAGACGAGGCCGGCGCGGCACGGCGGATGGCCTCGCTCGTGAAGGCCGTCTGTGCCAGGCGCAGGCGGGAATCGTAGGGGATCTTGGTGCCCTGCTCTCGGAGCTGGCGCATCACGTCGCCCACGGACACGTGCACAGCGCCCAGGTGGCCGGCAAGCAACCGGCCCTGGACACCCTTTCCAGCCCCGGGCGCACCCAGCAGGCAGATCATCGAAGGAATTGGCTGCATGGGATCGGTAGAGGGAGGCAGGTGCATCCTACCTCCCGCGACCGAGCCGCCCATTACCGGCGCGAGCCGCCGGCAGCACGCTGCTGGCCCTGTCCGCCGTTGGACCGGAAGGACTTGGCCTCGGCGGCTTCGTTGAAGGCATTGGCCACGGTGCGCAGTGCAGCGGGCACGGCCACCTGGTCGAGCTTCATCTGCAAGGCGCACTGGCGCATGAAGAGCGCCACGAGGTCGCCAATGTCGGCGCTGGTGACCTGGACCAAGCACATATTCTCGCGGCCAGCGCCCTGCCCCACGACCACCTTGATGGTGCCGGCGTACTCGCCGGTCTGGCGCTCGATGGCGAACCACTTATCCTGCTGCATTCCGTGGTTCTTGTACTCGACCTTGCTGATCATGCCCAGCAGCAGGGCGCACACGTGTTGCAATTCAGCCGTTGTCAGCTGCACGGCGATCTTGTTGTTCCAGTCGTATGTGCGCGCCGTGGGGTCGAGCATCTTGGCCGCCTCCAGCCGCACGGTGGGCTCTTCGCGCTTGGTGATGTCTACCTCGAAGGTCAGGGCAGCCTTACCGCCATGCACCTTCTTCTGATCGGGCTTGCGGTTCTGGCCACCCTGATTCGAACTGGGGGCATTGCTGCTGCCGCGGTTTGCCTCCTGGCGCGGGATCTGACGCACCGAGGATTGGTCATGCCGCTGCGGCGGCGGACGCGACGGGGCCGGCGGCCGCGCGCCTGAGTCGCGGTTCTGGGCTCCCACGGGGGGCGCATTGGGATGGCGGTGCACGTTCGATGGCGCGTTGCCGTTGGTCGACCCACACGAACGCGTGTCAGGCGTGCGCTGCG
>Ga0208375_1000997_pt1 | contig 34799 bp, 38 predicted proteins | sample RifOxyD1_FD_184038 | JGI IMG/M metagenome (GOLD analysis project Ga0208375, IMG submission 184038) | Soil microbial communities from Rifle, Colorado - Rifle Oxygen_injection D1 (SPAdes) | ecosystem: Environmental > Terrestrial > Deep subsurface > Rock core/Sediment | place: Rifle, Colorado... | reverse complement strand
TTGGAAGCATGAAAGAGATTTCGGGGGATGCTTCAATTCTGGTTGATCCATATGATGTTAATTCAATTGCAGATGGTATTAGAAAGGCTCTAGAAGCGCCAAAGGCACTAATTACAAAGGGTTTAAGACAAGTGTCCAATTTCTCTTGGACTAAAACTGCCCAAGAGACGCTTGAGGTCTATAAAGAAGTTTTACATGAATAGGAATATAACAATTTCTTATTTCCTTGCTTTTGCAAAAAATACTTGGTTTTGGCTGGGAATATGGATTTTTTATTATCTTCAATTTACAAATTATGCAGGAATTGGAATTGTCGAGACAGTTTTAATCGTTACGGCGACCTTAACGGAAATCCCCACAGGGGCAGTTGCTGATATTTTTGGAAAAAAGAAAACTTTAATAATTGCTTTTTTATTAGAGATGATAGGTGCTTTCATCATGGCCTATGCAACAAATTTTAATCAACTTATATTATCTGTTTTTATCATGTGTGTAGGGGGAGCATTTTATTCCGGAACACTTGATGCTTTGGTTTATGATTCATTAAAACAAGATTCCAAAGAAAGCAAATTTGATAAAGTAATATCAAACATTGCTTCAATTTCATTAATCACGGCTGCAATCTGCAGCATCATTGGTGGATTTACCTATGCTATTAATCCAAGATATCCATTTATACTTAGTGCCGTAGGTTATACGTTGGGTTTTATTGCATCCTTTTTCCTGAATGAGCCAAAAATTGACACGGTCAAATTTTCACTCAAAAATTATTTGCTCCAGACAAAGCAAGGATTAATTCAATTAACCAAAAATTATAATGTCAAACTCAGGACTTTAATTTTGCTCTCGATTGGTTTTGTGACAGTTATCTCTAGTGAGATGGTTGATAGCTTTTTAAGCTTTGAATTTGGTTTTAATGATAAACAAATGGGAATTCTATGGGCTGTTATATTTATAATTTCTGCCATTGCAGCACAGGCAACATCTTTTTTTAATAAAAAACTTGGATTGTATAAATCAATTTTTGTGACAGGACTATTAATGGCTATCACATTTATTATCTCCCCATACTTAGGATTAATTTTGGGAGGCGCATCGTTAATCTTAAGATCATCCCTGCAAAGTATTTTTGGAAATCTAGCTTCAGTTAGTATAAATAATTCAACCGAATCGCAGTTTAGAGCGACTACAATTTCTACATTCAATATGATTAAAAATATTCCATATGTATTAACAGCCTTTTTAATCGGAAGTGTTTCAGACCTGTTTTCGGCTAAAGTAATATCTTTATATCTGGGTATAATACTTCTGACAATCTTAATTATCTTTGCGGTTAAGCAAAAGAGAGATGCTTTTTAATCTTTTCAATATCCTGACCGTGTCTGTCTGATCTTTCCTGTTGTGCTTCTACTTTTCTTTCAATTGAATCTAATTGAGATTGAATATCATTGACATCGTCTTTTGTGGCCATTTCTTCTTTAATAAGTTTTATATCCTCTTTTGTCGCTAATGTTTCTAAAACAGGTAAAATTAATTCCGCGATACCTTGATTAAATAAATCGATTATTTCCTTTTTGTCTTTCTTTGTCATGTCTTCATGATAATACTGACTTAAGATGCAGTCAATGATACAATTTAGGTATGACTACATTAGTTTTGTCTACAAAAGCAACAACAGATGAAATTAAATCTGTTTCTGAACATTTCCAAGGTTATATTAAAGTTGTTGCAGATATTGAAAAAGAAATTTTGTGTGCTGGTGCAGATAGACACGTAGATGAAGAAGAAATACTACTTGCGGACGGCTCAAAACAAGATAATTTGTGGGGTGGAGGAGTAGATATGGAAACTCATGAAATCGATTATAATTCCATGATTAATTTAAGACCCAACCAAGATAATCCAAGTCGAGACATCCTTTCCCAAGAAATTAGAGCCAAATTTGACGGAATAGTCAAAAAAATCTTTATATGAAAAACCAAAAACAGCTTGTAATGGATATTGCAATGAACTTAAATAGAATTGGAAATTGGATTGCTGATGATTTTGGGAAAAACTACAAGAAAATTAAAGTCTTTGTTGAAAATAATGATGAGTATATTGGGCAATTCAAGTATACAAATGATCATTTTGGAAAAACTTGGTCAAATTTTTTACTGGTCTATCCTAGTTTTAAATCTGATTTGAAAAACAATGCAGAAAACTTAATGACTTGGGGAAACATATTAACTCATAGATCTAAATTTTTGGATTAAATGAATATGAATATAGGAATTGACGGCAACGAAGCAAATATCAAAAATAGAGTAGGGGTTAATAAATATGCTTATGAAATGCTTTTGGGCTTGCAAAAAGAAAACGAAAAGAAGCTTTGCCCCAATAATCTCATAGTTTACCTTAAAAATGAGCCACTAAAAGACCTTCCTAGAGAAACAAAATATTTTAATTATAAAATAATTAGTGGTGGAGGACTTTGGATATTAACAAAATTAATGCCGTATCTTTGGAAGAATCCTGAAAAGGTTGATGTTTTTTATTCCCCCAGTCATTATGTACCGGTATTTTTGACAATTCCTCGGATTTGTTCGATTATGGACCTAGGTTATCTCAATAATTCGGAACATTTTGAAAAAAAGGTGTTTTGGCAGTTAAAGTACTGGACTGCTATCTCGATTTTTATCTCTAAAAGGATATTAACTATATCAGACTCTAGCAAAAAGGATATTGTACGACATTATCCTTTTGCATCTGAAAAAATTACAGTTACGCATTTGGGGTATGACAGAGATAAATTCAATCTTAAAGTCCCCGCCGATCTTGTACGACGAATTAAAAACAAGTACTCCATAGTTGATGACTATATCTTGTTTGTCAGCACACTCAAACCTTCTAAGAATGTTGAAGGTTTAATTGATGCTTTTGCCTCTTTATCCTCTAAATATCCAAAACTCTCTCTTGTTGTTGCTGGAAAGAAAGGTTGGATGTTTGAAAAGATATATGAAAGGGTAAAAAAATTAAATTTAACAAATAAAATTATTTTTACAGATTTTATTGATGAAAAAGATAAACCAGCTCTGATTTCTGGAGCAAAAATTTTTGCACTTCCATCTTTCTGGGAAGGTTTTGGACTTGATGTTTTATCAGCTTTTGCTTGCGGTGTTCCCACTGTTATATCAAACGTTGGTAGTCTACCCGAAGTTGCAGGAGAAGCGGGAATTTATGTTGATCCAAAGAATGTTGAAAGCATAGCTTCCGGTTTGGAGAAGGTTTTAAATATGAGTGAGAAAGAATATAATAGTATAGTTGAACTAGGGTTTATTCAGGCCAAAAAGTTTAGTTGGGAAGAATGTAGTAATAAAACCTTAAAAGTAATTGAAAATATAAATGATTAAAGATAAAAACGGTAAAAATTTATCAGCTACTGAAGTAACTAATAAAGTTATGAATAGAATATCTAATTATTTTCTTGATTTTGAACTTATGCTCTTAAGATGGGTGGGACATATTCCCTCCCATACAATTAGAAACATAAAATATAAGTTTTTTGGTATGAAGATAGGTAAAGGATCAACACTTCATATGTGGGCTAACTTTTTTGACCCCAAAAATATCACAATTGGAGAAGACACAATAATTGGTGATCATGCATTTTTGGACGGCAGGGATAAATTAAAGATTGGAAACCATGTAGATATTGCCTCTTCAGTAATGATCTATAACTCAGAACATGATTTATCAAAAGATGATTTTTCTGCCATAACTGCTCCTGTTGAGATAGATGACTATGTCTTTATTGGTCCAAGAGTGACTATTATGCCCGGAGTTAAAATTGGAAAAGGTGCTGTTGTTGCAGGAGGAGCAGTTGTAATTAAAGATGTTGACCCATTTACAATAGTAGGTGGAGTCCCCGCAAAACCAATTGGTGAGAGAAAAAATAAAAATCCAAATTATAGACTAGGTCGAGCAAGACTCTTTCAGTAAATTATGAAACTCTTTTTAGCGTCCAGAATTAAGGAACCAGCTACATTTAAAAAACTAGAGGAATATATTGGTGGTTTTAAAGGTAAAAAAATAGCCTTAATTCCGACGGCATCAAACGGTGAAGAAGGTTGGGAATATTACAAGACAAAAGAGAATGGAACTTGGAATTTAGCACATTCACTTGAGGCTGAAGTTGATGATGTTGTACTTGAGGATTATAGAGATAAATCGGTTATAGATAAATTGAGAGGCAAAGATATTATTTGGTTTATGGGTGGAATGCCTGGGTATTTAATGTATTGGATTAGAAGATGCAAAATTGATTTGTATATTAAAGATATTTTAAATTTGGGTACACTGTTTGTTGGTTCTAGTGCTGGAGCTATGGTAGCTGGTCAGACATTACAAGTTTCTGGTTGGGGAATGACAGATGGAGAAAGAGGTGTAGAAAAAATTGATCCAATGAAGCTTGTCGATTTTGACATATTTCCACATTATCAAGATGAATATTTAGATCAAGTTAAAAGTAAATATAAGGGTAGAAAAATATATTTACTCAAAGATGGAGAAGAAATAATTGTAGAAGACGATAATTTAACTTTGATCGGTGAAGAAAGGATTATAACTAATGGGTAAAGTTTTTAAAATAATATTTTTATTTGTTTCTGTTTTCCTTTTTATTTATGTTCTTCTTCCAAATCCTGAATTTCCTAAACCTCCACCCGATGCTGTTCAGTCAATGGAACCTGCTGATACTGAAACACTCCTAAGGAGAGCATATTTTACAAACTTAAATCGTCAAGAAGTAATAGAACATTATAAAAAAGAATTTAATAAAGGGTTTAGTATTTATACCCCCAGATTAAATTATCCACCTGAAGAATCGGCAACTATTATAAGAGATCAAACCAGAAGTACTTATCTGGAAGAATTAGTTCATCCCTTACGAGAAAGTGTTTTTATAAATGGATTTGAACCCAAGAGCGAAAAAGACACAATTATTATCGATGGAGTCAATTGGAACCAAAAAATTATTGTGAGATTTGTTCCAAGTTCCCCCTGGATTAGACTTATTGTTTTAGCTTTAACTATTGCCAGCCTGTTACTGTTGGTGAGAGAATACAAATATGCAAAAAAATAATATTGATATATCTATCGTAATAATATCTTCAAAAATTGATTATCTTACAGATTGCTTAAAAACGCTGTATTCAAGTTTGAAAGGTATAAATAATGAAGTAATTCTGGTAGATAACGCTTCTCCTGATAAGGTAGGCGAAAAGATTAAAAAAGATTATCCTCTCGTAAAAGTACTTCGCCGTGAGGTTAATGGAGGTTTTGGAGAAAACAACAACATGGGTATGAGAATTGCTAAGGGCCGTTATGTACTTCTTCTTAATGATGACACCAAAATAATTGATAAAAAAATATTTAAAGAAATGATTGAATGGATGGATTTACATCCTAAGGTAGGACTATCCTCTTGTGGGTTGGTAAACCCTGACCTTAAAACATATCAAGGCTCGGGCGGGTATTTTCCAAATTTGGGAAGAGTTATCGCTTGGATGACTTTTATAGATGATATCCCGGGGCTTGATAATTTAATTAAGCCATATCACCCAATGCACCCTTATTCATTTTTAAATACAAATGAAGACTATTATAAGAAGGTTCACAAACAAGATTGGGTGACTGGGGCATTTTTCCTAATGAGAAAAGAAGCTATGGATCAGGCTGGAATATTTGATGAAGATTTCTTCTTGTATGTTGAAGAGGTAGAACTTTCATATAGATTTATGAAAAGCGGTTGGGAAACATGGTACTTACCAAAATGGAAAACTGTTCACTATGGAATGGTTACAAACGGTAGCGAAAAGGCAACTGTGATGGAAATGCAAAACTTAAAGCTTTTCTACAAAAAACAAATGCCCTCTTGGCAGCTTCCTATTCTTACTTTTGTTTTAAAGTTTGGGGCATTGTTACGTCTTGTAATCTATACAATATTAGGACGAATCAATGTCGCCAAGATATATGCAAAAGCTTTTAACAGTATTTAATCCAAAAATTTACAAAGCATTAATTACAGCACTTCTTGTTTTTATTCCTTTATACCCAAAATTTCCAAGCTTTCGTTTGATGGGGGTATATGTGTCAATTCGCTTAGAGGATTTTTTGATTCTGTTTACGTTACTGGTTTTTTTAATCCCTATAATTAAAAACTTTAAGTCAATTTTTGAACAAAAACTTGCGAGGGCAATAATACTTTTCTTGTTTATTGGATTAATTTCAACCATATCAGCAATATTTTTAACTCAAACCGTATCGTCAGGCATTGTTCTTTTACACTGGTTCAGGAGAATTGAATATTTATCCTTATTTTTTATAGGTTTTACTTATATCAAATATATTAACAAAGATAAAAATATATTTGAATATTTTATTAAGGTATTGCTTTTAGTTAATTTATTTATACTTTTGTATGGTTTAGGTCAGAAATATTTAAGCCTTCCTGTTATTACAACCCAGAATGAAGAATATTCCAAAGGTATTGCCCTTCGTTGGGTACCCGGATCTCATATCAACTCTACTTTTGCCGGTCACTATGACCTAGCTTCCTATCTTGTATTAACAATCCCTATATTTGTGACCTCGTTTTTTGTTTTAAAAGGGAAGGTCACAAAAATACTACTTACCCTGTCAATTGCATCAGGGTTTTGGTTGTTTTCCTCAGCAGTTTCAAGAATCTCAATTGCAGCATTTTTGATGGCGGTTACGGTTTCACTATTTCTTTTTAAGAAATATAAAGAGATTTTAATATTTGTAATAATTTCTGCGGTTGCCTTTGGTTTTTCTCCAGACTTAAGAGCTAGGTATGGCAGGATCATTGAAGTTGTCAAAGAAAAAATTTCATCGGTAGTTACTGTATATGCCCAAGAAGCTGAGGTTTTTGAGGATAGGTCAACATCAATAAGACTAAATGTAGAGTGGCCGAGAGCGCTGCGAGCCTTTGTCAAAAATCCAGCTTTAGGGACAGGATATTCTTCAATTACTTTGGCTACAGACAATGACTATCTAAGAGCACTTGGAGAGACTGGGCTCTTGGGTCTATTGGCTTTTATATTAATTTTTGTAAATATCTATAAAAAACTTAAGACAATTAAATTTAACAATGACTTTAATTCTATTTTTAAAGCAAGTTTTATAGGATCTACTATTGCTATATTGCTAACAGCAATATTTATCGATATCTTTGAAGCTTCAAAATTTGCTACAATGTTTTGGTTGTTTACTGGGTTAACCGTTGGAAGCATTGATAAGACATATGAATAATCAAAACTTTTCTCTAAACAAGTCTCTGAGTAGATTTATTACTCTCGTGAAAAGTATAGTAACAAATGAGTATTTTATACTTTCATTAATATTGATTTTAGGCTTCACTGTGAGATTATACAAAATAAATAATCCTGTTGCTGATTGGCATTCTTGGCGTCAGGCTGACACAGCCGCTGTCACTAGAAATTTTGTTAAAACTGGAATAAATCTTTTTTACCCAACATATGATGATATAAGTAGTATTCAAAGCGGTATTGATAACCCTACAGGAATCAGAATGGTAGAGTTTCCTATCTACAATGCACTCCACGCAACTCTTTTTAAGACAATTGGAATATTTAATTTAGAGGTTTGGGGGAGACTATTAACGTCAGTTATTGCTGTAGTTACTTCATTTTTCCTATTTTTACTTGTCAGAAAGCATTATTCAATTAAAGTTGGATTAATCGCAGCTTTTTTTTATTTGCTTCTTCCTTTTAATATCTATTTTACTAGAGTAATTTTGCCAGACCCGTTAGGTGTACTTTTTGCAGTTTCTGGACTTTATTTTTTTGGAAGTAATTTTATTCTTTCAGGAATACTTTTTGCTTTGGCCTTACTTCAAAAACCATATTTTGGCTTTTACCTAATTCCACTCATACCTGAATTCTTAAAAAAAGAAAATTTAAAACGTAATTTAATGTTTTTATTTTTAGCATTTACACCTTTTGTTCTATGGCGTTACTGGACGGGATTACATCCGGAAGGAATTCCATTTTATAAATGGGCATTTAATGGTGACAGAATTAGATTTCACCCCGCCTTTTTTAGATGGATTTTTGGCGAAAGAATAGGAATATTGATTTTAGGTGGTTGGGGTTTGGTGCCTTTTGTTTTAGGTTTAATCAAAAAACAGAAAAATAAATTTAATTTGCTTTTAAATTTAGGAATGCTAGCTTACCTTGTAATCGTAGCTACTGCAAACGTAAGACATGACTATTATCAAATTTTAATAATTCCGGCAATTTCCATGTCACTTGCGCAAGGCTCTGTCTGGCTTTGGAAAAGATCAAAAATAATTTTAATTTTGGCAATTTTAGTCATGTTTTTAGTAAGTTGGGATAGGATCAAACCTTTCTATCAGGTTAACCATCCGGAGTTAATGGAGGTGGGAAAAATTGTTGATCAAACCTTACCCAAGGCGGCTAAAATAGTAATCCCTTATAACGGAGATACTGCATTCTTGTATCAGACCAACAGAAAAGGATGGCCAGCAGTTGATGATTCAATTGATGGATTAATCAAAAGAGGTGCGACACATTATATTTCACTTGACCTTGGTAGTCTTGATACTGTAAATTTTTCGAAAAGATTTGTTACTCTTCAAAAAACAGACAAATTCATAATCTTAGATTTGCAGAAAGAAATTATAAAAAAATGAGAGAAATTATTTTTGGGACTACAAACAAAGCCAAAATTGATCAGATAAATGGAGCCCTTCAGGGCACTGATATTGTTGTTATTGGTATTCCTGACGGAACTCCCAAACTTGAAATAGTTGAAGATGGTAAAACAGCCCAAGAAAATGCTCACAAAAAAGCAGTAGCTTATTCAAAATTACTAGGTCAGACTGTTTTTGCAATGGACAATGCCTTATATTTTGATGGTTTGTCAGAAGACAAGCAACCAGGGATGAAAGTTAGGCGGTTTAGAAATGAATCAAGATCTGGAGACACTGAAATGCTTGCTTTTTATAGCGATTTAATTAAAAACTTAGGGGATGAAGTGGATGGGCATTGGGAATTTGGAATATGTTTAGCTCAACCTAATGGAAGTTGTAAGAAAATGACAATCATTTCGCCGAGAAAATTTGTATCTACTGGAAGCAGTAATATTGTAGAAGGATATCCTTTAGAGTCAATACAAAAAGACCCAGTTACCGATAAAATAGTTTCAGATATGACGACCGATGAACAGACTCTTTTTTGGCAGAGAGAAATCGGTGAAAAATTACAAAAGTTTATGTTGGAAAGTTTAAATTAATATGAAGATTCTTATGCTTGTTCCTTTTTTACCAATTGATCAGATGTCTGGTGGTCAGACCAGGTGGTTTCATTTAATTAAACATTTGAGTGAAAAACATGAGATAACTTTAATGTCTTTAATTAAAGATGATTGGGAAAGAAAGTATTTGCCTCAAATTGAAAAGTATTGCAAAAAAGTATATGTTTTTAAACGTCCCAAATCTCCATGGACATTCAGGAATTTGTTTTTAACATTAATAAGCTTTAATCCACTGGTTGTGATACGAAATTTATCTTTAGAAGAAAGATCTGCAATTAAAAAAGAACTTTCAACACATAAATACGATTTAATCCACGCTGAAACTTTCTATGTTATGCCTCACATTCCAAAAACTAAAATACCAATTATTTTAGTTGAACCCACGATTGAGTATTCTGTTTATAAACATTATGTTAATAATGAAGTCAGCCCAATTTTAAAGCCTATCTACATGTTTGATGTTGTTAAACTTAAATTTTGGGAAAAATTTTATTGGCACAGGGCAACTAAACTTTTTGCTGTTTCAGAGGATGATAAGAAGTTAATCCAAAGTGAAGAACCCAAACTAGATGTTGGTGTTATTTCAAATGGAGTAGATCTTGAATTTTTTGATAGTAAAAAAGTTATTAAAAAAGATCCCCCTAGAATTTTGTACCATGGAAATTACAAATGGATGCAAAATGTAGAAGCTGTAAATTTATTAGTCCATGAGATTTGGCCTAGAGTCAAAAAGGAAATTAAAGACGTTAAACTTTGGATCTCTGGGCGTAACGTACCTCCTGAAATTATTGAGTATTCAAAACTAGACAAAGATATAGAAATTAGTGAGAGTGTTGAAGATAATAGAGACGTCTATAAAGCATCAGCTCTTTTGGTAACACCCATTAGAGGCCCCGGGGGAACAAGATTAAAAGTCTTGGAAGCTATGGCCTCGGGACTTGCTGTTGTTTCTACACCGGTTGGTGTAGCAGGTCTTGGGATTACCGCAGGAAAAGAAGCATTGGTATCTTCAAATATGGATAAATTATCGGAAATGGTCATTGACCTCTTGAAAAATAAAGACAAAGCTGAAAGAATAGGGAAAGCGGGTAGAGAATTTGTTAAGATTAATTTTGACTGGAGAGGAATTGTTGCAAAACTAAACAAAGTATATGATGAAACCAAAACTGTCAGTAATAATTCTTAATTACAATACCAAGGAACTTCTTTCGGATTGTTTGAATTCTGTTAAGAAGTATATGGACGAAGTTCCAATGGAAGTAATTGTCTCTGATAATTCTTCAACAGATGGTAGTCCAGAAGTAATTAAGAAAAATTTTCCTTGGGTTAAATATGTTGAAGGGCCAAACGAAGGTTTTTCTAAAGGAAATAATAGAGCTAAAAGTCTAGTTCAAGGTGAAATGGTACTTTTCTTAAATCCGGATACTGTAGTTCACAAGGATGTGTTTGCAAAAACTGTAAGATACTTGGAAGAACATCCAAAAGTAGGGGCAGTAACCTGTAAATTGGTACTTGCCAATGGAGAGATGGATAAAGACATAAGAAGGAGGTTTCCAACTCCTTGGGTTTCTTTTCAAAAATTAGTTTTGGGAAGATCAAGATATTATTATTACGAGGATATTCCAGAAAGTTCAACTCACGAGGTTGAAGCAATTCAGGGTGCATTTTTCTTAACTTACAAAAAACTTTTAGATAAGGTTGGTTGGTTTGACGAAAGGTATTTCTTTGATGGAGAAGATGTAGATTTATGCTTTCAAATTAATAAGGCAGGCTACACCCTCGTTTATTACCCAGATGTATACATAACCCATTTAAAGGGAGTAACTAAGGGAAAGGTAAAAAAATGGAGACATAAATTGACTGACGCTCAGAGAAAAAAACTTAGACTTGCTGGAGTTCACTCTATGGAGCTTTTTTACAGAAAAAATCTGTGGAAGAAATATCCACTTCTCTTTAACTACTTCGTAATTTTAGGAATTAATCTATTCAAAGTAATTAGATATGTCAGAGTTGTTTTACTTTCTTCATATTAAATTAACAAATGAAGATACTAATTGACGCCAGGCTTTTTGGCCCAAGCCACACGGGAAATGGTAGATATACCAAAGAATTAATCGAAAATCTTGCAAAAATAGATTCCAAAAATAACTACGTCATCCTTTTAAGAAAAGAAACTTTTGATAAAACAAATCTTCCGGATAATTTCACCAAAGTTCTAGCTGACTTTAAACATTACTCATTTGAGGAACAATTTAAGCTTCCATTTTTAATTTTAAAAAATAAACCCGACCTTGTTCATTTCCCCCATTTTAACGTGCCCCTTTTTTATTTTGGAAAATTTGTTGTAACAATACACGACATGATTATGCATAAATTTATTGGCGGTGAGGCAACAACAAGACCGTTCCCAATCTATCAAATCTGGAGATTGGGCTATTATCTAGCCTTTGCAAAAGCTGTTTTTGGTTCAGTAAAAATTATAGTTCCCAGCCATACTGTTAAAAATGAATTAGTTGATTTTTACAAGATAAATAAAGCCAAAGTAGAAGTAACCTATGAATGAAACAATGAATAATTTTAGATATTTTATATATACAGGGAATAGCTATCCACATAAAAATATTGGAAGACTAATTGAAGCTGTTGTTTTACTTAATAGTAGTAGAAAAGAAAAAATACATTTAAAGATTGTCTCGGGTAGAAGTGTATTTACTAAAAGGTTGGAAGAAGAAATAGTAAAAAATAAAGCAAATGATTTCGTTGAAATTTTAGGTTTTGTTGATGATAAAGATTTAAATTTACTCTATAAAAATTCAGTAGCTTTCGTTTTTCCTACCCTTTCTGAGGGATTTGGACTTCCTCCCATGGAAGCAGTTAATGCTGGAACTTTGGCTACTGTTTCTGACATCCCTGTCTTGAAAGAAGTTTATGAAGAAAGTGTTTTTTACTTTGATCCAACAAATGTAAGTTCCATAGAAAATTCTTTGGAAAACGTTTTGAAAATTTCAGACGATGATAGGAAGAAGAAAATAACCAAGTCTCAAGAATTTTTAAAGAAATATTCATGGCTTAAAATGGCAAAAGAGACATTAAAAATCTATGAGTCTTCAATTTAAACAATTTAGAGTAAAATACGTTTAATGGTCACCATTAATAAATTAAAAGTTGCAATTTGTTATGACAGGGTTAATAAGTTCGGTGGTGCTGAAAGAACCCTTTTAACTCTTCATGAAATGTTTCCAAACGCCCCCCTTTATACATCAGTTTTAGATTTAGAAAATGCCTCTTGGGCGAAAGTTTTCCCTAAAATTTATACTTCATTCTTACAAAAAATACCATTTGCCAGAAATAACCATGAATTATTTGGTTGGTTAATGCCCTTGGCTTTTGAAACATTTAATTTTAATGATTACGATTTGGTAATTTCCGTTACCTCAGAAGCAGCCAAAGGAATAATAACGAATACAAAGACACTACACGTTTGTTACTGTTTGACTCCGACAAGATATCTATGGAGTGGGGAGAATTTTTACTTTAATAATCCTCCACAAAAATTTAAAATATTCCCGTTTTTTAAATGGGTATCAAAGCCTTTTGTTTCCTATCTTAAAAAGTGGGATAAAATTGCAAGTACTAGGCCTGATGAAATTATCTCAATTTCAAAAGCTGTTAAGGAAAGAATCACAAGATATTATGGAAGAGAAAGTGAAATAATCTTTCCACCTGTTGAAATTAAAAGATTAGAAAACAAAAAGGATAAATATTATTTTATTGCGGGAAGATTTGAACCATACAAGATGTTGGGTTTGGTCGTTTCAACCTTTAATGAAACAGGTTTACCATTAGTTGTTGCAGGTTCTGGATCTGAGTTTTTTAGACTTAAAAGAAAAGCTTACAAAAATATTAAATTTATCTATAAACCAACTGATAAAGAACTCTGGAGACTTTATGCTAATGCCAAAGCATTTTTAATGCCTCAGGAAGAAGATTTTGGAATTATGGCGGTTGAAGCTCAAGGGTTTGGGGTTCCTGTCATTGCATATAGTAAAGGGGGGACTTTGGATACTGTAGTTCAAAATAAGACAGGTGTTTTTTTTGATGCTCAAAGTAAAGAGAGTCTAAAGCAGGCAATTGCAAAATTTGATACAATGAGATTTAATTATAACTACTTAACTAATAATGCTAAAATTTTTGAGAAAAGTAAGTTCAAAAAGCACCTACAAAGATCACTTGTACGCTCTTATATTAGCTGGAGGGGGAGGAACCAGACTCTGGCCTAAATCAAAAAATAAATCTCCTAAACAATTTCTTCCTCTTTTTTTTGAAAACCAGACCTTAACACAACTTACATTTGAAAGATTTCAAAGAATGGTGTCTCCAGACAGGATTTATTGTGTAACGGTGTCAGAAGATTATAAAAATGAAATAATCAAAGAAATTCCTGAGTTTGTTAAGGAAAATATTATTGTTGAACCGGCAAGAAGAGAAACCGGACCGGCCCACGCATTGGGGGCTTGGGTAATACAAAAAATTGATCCTGATGCTGTAATAGTTACAGAAGCTGCAGACAGGCTGGTTAAACCAGTTGGTAGGTACTTGGAGGTCTTGGAAGCTTGTGCACAAATTGCCTATGAAGATAAAAAACTAGTTGCACTAGGCGTTCCTCCGCTTTACCCACACACTGGTTTAGGACACATAAAAAAAGGTGAGAAATACAAGCAGGTTAAGGATATTAAATTTTTTGAACTTGAAAAATTTGTAGAAAAACCAGAATTAGAGTTAGCTAAAAAATACACAGACTCCAAAGAATATTATTGGAATGCTGGTGAGTTTGTCTGGAGGGCAGACAGCTTGCTTTCTGAAATTAAAACCCACGTGCCAGAGATATACGAAAATCTTTTAAGAATTAAAGATGTCAAAAATATTTCTCAAATCTATGAAGACATGCCGGTAGTTTCCATTGATGTTGGGGTTGCGGAGAAATCTAAAAATTTTGTAGTGGTTCATGGAGATTTTTCTTGGACTGATGTTGGAGACTGGAAAGAAGTTTGGGAAAACAGCAAAAAAGATAACGACGGCAACGTCATTATTACTGGTGATGAACCTGGTGGAGAAGTTATCAATATTGATACAACAGATGCCATAATTCATTCAGATGGTAGGCTCATCGCGGCAATTGATGTTGATAACTTAATCATCATAGATACAAAAGAAGCACTTCTTGTTTGCCCCAAAAGTCATGCCCAATCAGTTAAAAAAATAGTGGAGTTGTTGAAGGAAAAAAATAGGAAAGATCTTCTTTAAAACGCCTTATGTTTTTTGAAATAACAAAACGAATAATAGACATCCTAGCCGCCTCAATTCTTATTATTATTTTTTTTCCAATAATGCTTGCTGTCTCGATTGCAATAAAACTATCCTCCCCCGGACCTGTTTTGGTTGAAAAAGCAAACTCGCATATGAAGCGTTTAGGTAGAAATGAGAAAGTTTTTAGACTTTATAAATTTAGATCAATGCCCGTAGGTGGTGACATTTTGGAAAAAACTGATCCTAAATACAAAATTGCCTATATTCAAAAACACACAAGTGGTAGTTACAAACCAACAAAAGACCCAAGAGTCACAAAGATTGGTAAGTTTATCAGAAAATACTCAATAGACGAGACCCCTCAATTTTTTAACATCTTAATGGGAGATATGAGCTTAGTTGGTCCAAGGCCATATTTAAGAGAAGAGCTTGAAGAACAACAACAAAAATATCCAGGTACTGAAAAATTTGTTAAGGAAATGCATAAAGTCAAACCAGGAGTTACCGGTTATTGGCAGGTATCAGGTAGAAGTGATGTAAATTTTGACAAGAGAATTGAAATGGATGCGTATTATGCAAGGAAGAAATCTTTATTTTTTGATCTTTTGATAATACTTAAAACTCCATGGGCTATGATTAGCGGAAAAGGTGCTGTATAATTTTGTTACATCGTAAGGTGAAAAAATATTAACTATGAAAGATGAATCTGCCGTATTAATTCCTAAGATTGATCCTACTAAGACTGATGCTGTAGGAATTCCAAAACCTAAAATTAAGATTAAGAAAATCTATGTGATCATCCTATCAATCCTTCTGGGCATATTGTTAGTTGTAGCTATTCCATCAATTATATTTTTGGCTAAATTAAATTCTGTCTACAAAAATATTTTACCAGTAGTCTCATCCGTTAACATCGAGGACACTGCAAAATTAAAAAGTGACATGATTATAGTAAAGGATTCAGTAACTGGACTTAAAAAATCCTACTTTTTGATATCGTGGATGAAGATAATTCCTTGGGTAGGAAAATATGTTAATGATTTAGGTCACGGAATAAATGCTGCAGTTTATACACTTGAGGCAGGTGACACCACCTTAACTACGGTTGAACCATATCTAACAGTTTTAGGCTTTAAGGATGATGGAAAAGACAGCACTAAGACTTCGCAGGAAAGAATTGATTTTATAGTTAATTCGATTCCTGAAATTATTCCAAAGATGGGGGAGATTTCCGAAAAGTTCAAAAAAGCTGAAGAAGAGATGAAATACATCGACCCTAATGATTATCCTGAGAAGTTTCGAGGAATTGATTTAAGGGAAAAGATGAAAAAAGGATTAGATTTGTTTAAAGAAGTTGCATCGTACATATCAGAAAGTAAGCCGCTTCTTGAATCTGCGCCTTACCTATTGGGGCTTGATGGAGACAGGACCTATTTAGTTCTTTTCCAAAATGATAAAGAGTTAAGACCAACTGGGGGTTTTTTAACAGCCTACTCAATAATGAAGGTGTCAAAGGCCAAGTTTGAGCCTGTTAGTTCTGATGATATCTATAATCTTGATGCTAAATATAAACCATCTCTTCCCGCCCCTGAACCAATAGTTGATCTTATTAAAGGCCCTTATGTTCTTTCCCAAAATATAAGGCTTAGAGATATGAATTACAGTCCCGATTTTAAAGTGGCAATGGATTTATTCTCATCTGAAGCCAAAGACTTGGGATTGAAAGATGTTGATGGAATAATTGCTGTTGATACAGGACTTTTGGTTAATCTTTTAGATGCACTGGGTGAAATTGGTGTACCAGGGTTTGGTAATTTTTCAACTAAAATTGAACCGAAATGTAACTGCCCCCAAGTTATCTACGAACTTGAAAGTTTTGCTGACGTAGAAGGTCCTATTATATGGGATCCTGTAACGGGAAAAATAATTTTAAGGCCTCCAAATTCTGACAATAGAAAGAAAATAATAGGTCCTTTGATGAATTCAATTTTGGCAAATGCCTTTGGCTCAACTAAAGAAAAGCTTCCCAAATTACTTGATGCAATTTTTAAGTCTGTGACTGAAAAACATGTGTTGTTTTACCTTTATGATGACAAGGCCCAGAAAGCAGTTGAAGGTTTTGGCATTGCGGGGAGGATCGTGGATTATGATGGTGACTATTTTCATTTAAGTAACGCCAATTTAGGAGGAAGAAAATCAAATCTTTACGTAAAAGAAGAAATTGAACAGGAGATAAGTGTTAATAAAGATGGAACAATTGAAAAGACAGTAACTGTTACTTATAAGAATCCGGAAAAACATGACGGTTGGCTAAATTCTGTTTTACCCAACTGGGTCCGGCTTTATGTTCCAGAAGGTTCAAAATTAATTGCAGTTGAGGGTTTGGAAAAACAGTACGATACAACAACGGAACTTAATAAAACTGTTTTCTCCGGATATTTTAAATTACGACCCGAAGGAGTCTCAAAGGTAATATTTAAATATTCTTTACCATTTAAAAAATCATCTGACTATAAAATGCTTATACAAAAACAACCAGGAGTTGATGCTCCACTTTACATAATTCGAAGTGCTAGGCAAGAAGAGGAGTTCTTGCTAAAGACGGACAAAGAAATTAGAATCAAGTTGTGAAACAAAGGACATATTCTTCAGAGGGCATAGTCTTAAAAAGATCAAATTTTGGAGAATCGGATAGGATCCTTACTGTTTTTTCCAAAAGATATGGAAAAATAACACTTTTGGCTAAGGGTATTAGAAAATTAGGATCAAGAAAAAGGGGTCATCTTGAAATCTTTTCCAAAGTAAAATTTTCAGCTGTAGCGGGCACTGGATTTGATATCTTAACTGAGGCAGAAGCCACAAGTAATTTTACTAAATTGCGATCAAATTTAAACAGGGTGACTCTTGCCTATTATTTTTGTGAAGTTTTAAATAAAATTACAAAAGAGGATGAAAAGCATGATGAATTATTTGAATTACTGGAAAAATCTTTAAAAGAACTTGAAACAGCCAAAAATTTAAAAGTTCTTCGTAAAGATTTCATTGTTAATCTACTTATAGAGCTAGGCTATTGGCCGGAGAACAAAGAAATGCTTGATCATGATATTGAACTGGAGGATGTATTGGAAAGAAAAATCAACTCTTTACGCGTAGGTAAAAAAGTCTTATCATGAACATATGAAGGGTTATCATGGAAATATTGAAGAATTAACTTTAGGTAATTCTTTTTTCAGACAAGTCCTTCACACCTCCAAACATTTCCAACTAGTAGTAATGTCTTTAAAACCAAAAGAAGATATTGGTTTTGAGGTACATAATGATAATGATCAATTTTTTAGATTTGAAAAAGGGGTAGGCAAGGTAATAATTGATGAAACTGAATATGAATTAAAAGATGGAGATTCTGTAATTGTTCCACAGGGAGCTAGACATAATATTATAAATACTTCAGAGTCTGATGATTTAAAATTTTACACAATTTATGGTCCACCTCACCACATGGATAAAACAGTTCATAAAACCAAAGAAGAGGCTATGTCTTCTAATGAAGAATTTGATGGTGTTACTTCTGAATGAAATTGTAATATAATTACCTCATGGACATAATGGAGAAAATTGTTGCTCTTGCCAAAAGGAGAGGTTTTATATTCCAAAGCAGTGAAATATATGGTGGCTATCAGGGCTTTTGGGATTATGGACCTGCTGGGGTGGAACTAAAAAATAACATTAAAAAAGAGTGGTGGAAGTCGATGGTCTATGGGAGAGACGATGTAGTGGGGATTGATGCTTCAATAATTATGAATCCAACAGTTTGGGAAAAGTCTGGACACTTAACTGCTTTTACTGATCCACTGGTAGAATGCAAAGAGTGTCACAAGAGGTTTAGGGCTGATCAAGAAGATCTGTTGAAAGCACATTCAGAAGAGCATAACAATAAAATGGAATGGACAGAAGCCAGGACTTTTAATTTGATGACTGAGGTCTTGCTTGGCACTACAGAGCCTAAAGAAAAATCATATCTTAGAGGAGAAATTACACAAGGAGTTTTTGTAAATTTTAGAAATGTTGTTGATTCTACAAGGGTTAAGATACCATTTGGGGTTGCCCAAATAGGAAAGGCTTTTAGAAATGAAGTTACTCCTGGAAATTTTACCTTTAGATCTAAAGAATTTGAACAGATGGAATTAGAGTATTTTGTTAAACCTGACGAAAAAGAAAGTAAAAAAGTTTTTGAAGAATTCAAAGAATTAAGAATAGATTGGTATAAAAATTTAGGTTTAAATCCAAAAAAATTACATTTCCATGATCATGAAGAGGATAAGAAAGCCCATTATGCAAAATATGCAACAGACATCGAATATGAGGCTCCGTTTGGTTGGAGTGAGATGGAAGGGATTCATCATAGGGGTGATTACGATCTTTCAAACCATAATCTGAAATACAGAGATAATTTAACTAACGAAGAATATACACCTTGGGTAATTGAAACTTCAGGAGGAGTTGATAGAGCAACTCTTTTCTTTCTTTTGGATTCTTACACTGAAGATGGTGAAAGAGTGTATTTAAGACTTAATCCCAAAATTGCACCTTATAAGGTAGCTGTCTTTCCGCTTCTTGCCAATAAACCGGAATTGGTAGAAAAAGCTAGAGAAATTTATAAAAACTTAAAATCAAAAATTAACGGTATTACATGGGATGACAGGGGGAACATTGGTAAAAGATATTTTGCCCAAGATGAAATTGGTACCCCCTGGTGTGTAACAGTTGATTTTGATTCACTTAAGGATGATTCTGTGACAGTTAGGGATAGGGATACTGGTAAACAGGAGAGAATTGAAATTGTTCAGCTACAAAATTACTTCGAAGATAGATTGCAATGATTAACAATAAGCCGGATATTCATAAATTAGTCATCTGCGCAAATGTTTTTATTCGAAAAGATGGTAAATATCTTTTAATGAAAAGATCAGGTCAGAAAAAGTATGCGCCAAACAAGATCCACCCATTTGGAGGCAAAATTGATTTAAATGAGAATCCTTATGAAGGCGCAACCAGAGAAATAGAAGAAGAAGTTGGGATTGATATCAAAAATCTAAAACTTGAGGCCGTGATTTTGGAAAAGACAGATGAAAAAGAACTTCCGGTAAATTGGATGATTTTTTATTTTTCCGCAGACTATGCCAAGGGTCAAATAAAGGCTTGTGAAGAAGGGGAGGTTGTATTTTTGACAGCAGAAGAGATAAAAAAGGCTAATCTCTTCCCTTCAGTCAAGAGTATTATTGATCACATCCTAAATCCCAACGACGGTACTGTATTTACATCAAATAGTTACACAGGGTTCGAAAGTGGGATGAAGGAACTTTCAAAAAATATTTGTGTTGTGTAAATTGGGATTTAATTTTTAAGTATTGACATCGTATTGGGAAAAATAGCAAAATGAGTATAGTGAAAAAATATCTTCCATTTATTTTCTTAGGAGTTGGAGTTTTAGTCTTGGTGTTAGTCTTCATATTTATTAAAGGCAAAAAAACTACGGAAACAACTGATGATGGTGGTACTTTAATTGAAGTTGCATTTCCAGATAGACCTTTTGCTTCCCTTACTCCAACTGTAGACGGTCATTACATTAATTTAAAAATTGAAAAAATTAAAGTACCTAAAGCAGTCTCAATGGATTATGAACTTCTTTATTCTCTTCCGGATGGTAGAGCACAAGGTGTTCCCGGAACAGCAGATTTGAAAGATATTGATGTTTTTGAAAGGAAATTATTATTAGGTTCTGAATCAAATGGGAAGTTTAGATATGATGAAGGAGTCGAAGAGGGAAGTTTAACAATTAGGTTTAGAGATAGTAAAGGTAAGCTTCTGGCTAAATTCTCAACGAAGTTCCATTTACAATCTGATGTCTTAGAATTAGCCTCAATTGATGAAAGTTTTATCTATAAATTTGATAAAAAACCAAAAGGAATTTTCTTTGTAACCATGGAGACCTTTGGCTTGCCATCTAGCTCTAATATAGCTTCAGTCACTGCAGGACCATATGGAATCTTCTCATCAACAGAGCTTCCTAAGGGCACCGCCGAGGGTTGGCAGATAGCTACCTCCAATATCTTCTATAAGTAATATTCTATATTTTTAATCTTAAAAATCTGATTTTATTTGATGTATTCTGTTCGGTGAAAACACCTCTTGACAAGTCGTGAAAGAAATATCAAAATGGTTAGTAATGGATTAAAATGGATTGAATTTTAATTTAGACCTGCCAAAATGATAATTAATGTTAATAGGAACATACAATGTAAAAGTAGCTTCTGGAAGGCGTGTTTTCATTCCTGCTCAACTACGCAAGGATCTCGGGGAAAATTTAATTTTAGCCAAATGGTACGAGGGTTGTCTTGTTTTAGTTGCCAGTGAATCCTGGCAGGCACTTTACAAAAGATTAACGGGAAAAGAGGAATTAATTGTTGAGCCGATCAGGGATACCGAAAGGTTTATATTAGGTTCTGCTTATGAAATTGAGATTGATGATCAAGGAAGAATCATAATCCCTGAAAACCTAAATAGTTATGGAAATTTTGGTGAAGCAGTTAGTTTTATAGGTTTAATCGATAGAGTTGAAATTTGGGATAGCAAAATTTGGGAAGATAAGCAAAAAACTCTTTCCAAAGATGCGGCCAAATTAATTGAAAAATTAGCTAATGCAAAATAAATTTCACGAATCGGTGATGGTTAATGAGGTAATTAAAGAAATGCCAAAAGGCAAGGTTATCGATTGTACCTTAGGAACCGGCGGCCATAGCGAAGCCTTGTTAGATAAAGGATGTGAAATTTTAGGAATTGAAGCAGATCCTAAAATATTGGCGATAGCAGTAGAGAGATTGGGTAAAAAAATAAAGACGGTATTAGGTAATTTTTCTGACTTAGATAAAATTGCAGAGAAAAACAATTTTACCGAAGTTGATGGAATACTTTTGGATTTAGGAGTAAGCAATTTGCACCTTAAAGACGATAACAGGGGTTTCTCATTCACCCAAAGTGAACAGGAGCTTGACATGAGACTTAATCCTGATATTCAGGGTGTTAAGGCTATAGATTTACTTAATGCTTTAAATGTAGGAAGTCTAACAGATCTTTTTGAAAGAGTAATGAATAAAGATTTGTCAAAGAAATGGGCAAAAGAAGTAATTTTTAATCGCCCATTTAAGACGGTGGCTGATCTTAAAAAGGTGGCATTTAATATGCCACATAAAAAGAGTTTGGATTCAGCAACACTACCTATGTTGGCTTTAAGAATAGCGGTCAACTCTGAATATGAGAATTTGGAAGAGGTATTACCAAAAGCTTTTAAAATTTTAAAAACAGGAGGGAAGCTTTTGATAATAACTTTTCATTCGGGGGAGGAAAGGATTTTGGAAAATGTTATGAGAAGTAAGGGATTTATCATTTACGCCCCCGAAGGGGAGGTAAGAGAAAATCCAAGGTCTAGAAGTGCAAAATTACACATATATGAAAAAGATGATTACAAAAAATATAATTTGGATAACTAACACAATACTCTTAATTGTTGTAGTTTTCCTGGGTATTGAACAAGGTGGTATCGGAGCTCAAATTCGAAAAATGGATGAAGTTTTAGAGACTCAAGATGGCATTAAAAGGGAAATTTCTGAAAAAATTTATGAAAACCAAGAGGTTGATAGTAACAAAAAAATTGAGGAATTGGGATTTGTTAAGCCTCTTAATATTCTCTATTTTGATACCGAAGAGGCTGTTGCCAAGCTTCCTGTACAATAAAATAGATAAAAAATATGCGTTTAAAAGTAATAAGCTTTATTTTTCTTCTTGGTTTTGTGGCAATCATCTCTAGACTTTTCTACTGGCAGGTTGTTATGAGGAAAGACTTGAGTAGACAAGCGGCATATCAATATAAGGGATCTGAAACAACAGTAGCTCCAAGAGGAAGTATTCTTGCTGTTGACAGAACATGGTTAGCCGCCGCTAGAACAAATTGGCTGCTTTTTGCAGACAAACCAAAATTAGAAAACTTAAATTTAGTTGCAAACTCCCTATCCCCAATTTTGGAAGAAGAAAGTATGGATATCTACAAAAGAATAAATAAAGAAGGAGCTGTTTGGTTACCAATTAAACATAAAATTACCAATGAGCAAAAGGAAAAAATCGAAAAATTAGGCTTAAGTGGTATTGGGTTTGAGGCTGAGGAGTCAAGATTCTATCCTGAAGGGTCCTCTTCTGCACAGCTATTAGGATTTGTTGGAAAAAATGAAAGTGGTGAGGATATAGGTTATTTCGGACTGGAAGGATATTATGATCTGTCTTTAAGGGGAAAAAGTGGGTTTAAATCGCAAGAAAAAGATTTAAGCGGGGCTCCGCTCATTTCTTCAGGAATAAAAGAAATTTCAAACGTTTCTGGAACAAATTTAATTACCTATATTGATAAAGGCATTCAGGCTAAAGCTGAAGAAAAATTAAAACTTGGAATTGAAAAATATGGGGCAAAAGAGGGTTCCGTCGTCATTATGGATCCTAAAACAGGAGGAATTATAGCTATGGCCTCATATCCCTCATACGATCCATTTAAATATGGTGAATATGACGGGTCATTATACAAAAACCCTGTCATCTCAGATGTTTTTGAACCGGGATCAATTTTTAAAGTAGTGGTAATGGCGGCGGCACTAGATGCTAATGTTGTGGAACCTGATACTAAATGCGATATTTGTGATGGAGCCTTAAAGGTTGATAAATACTTCATTGAAACATGGAATAAGAAATATTATCCAGAAAGTACAATGACTGACGTTATAGTGCACTCAGACAATGTTGGAATGAGTTTCGTGGCTCAAAAAATGGGATATGATTTAATGTATGATTATCTAGAAAAATTTGGTATAGGTTCATTAACGGGAATAGATTTACAGGGAGAATCTTCAGTTCAGCTTCGTAAAAAGGGTACGTGGAATATCGTTGATCTTGTAACATCGTCTTTTGGACAGGGAATTGCTACAACACCAATACAGATATTAAGAGCTTCTTCGGTAGTTGCCAACAAAGGAGTCATGGTAACTCCTAAGGTTGTTAAGGCAATTGAACTAGATGGTTGGCAACAGGATGTCAAAAACGAAGAAAAGGTAAGAGTAATTTCCAAAGAAGCATCTGAAAAGATGACCTCTATTATGGTTGAATCAGCTAGGCACGGTGAAGCTCAATGGACAAACCTTAAGGGATTCAGTGTTGCTGGTAAGACAGGTACAGCCCAGATTCCAATTGCAGGACATTACGATGCAGAAAAAACAATTGCCAGCTTTGTAGGCTTTGCCCCCGCCAATAATCCTAAATTTATTATGCTTGTTACGTTAAAAGAACCACAAAGCTCACAATGGGCTTCAGAAACAGCTGCCCCTTTGTGGTATTCTATTGCAAGAGACTTATTTATCTTTTTTGGCATTCAGCCAGAAAATTAGGTATAATATAAAGGCGTTATGGCTAAATTTTTAATAACGGGAGGAAAAAAACTTGAGGGGGAAATAAACGTTGCTGGAAATAAAAATTCAGCCCTTAAGCTTATACCTGCTGTTTTGGCCTCAGCTTCAAAATCTACTCTTACTAACGTTCCCGACATTGCAGACATTAGAGTCTTAATCGAAATTATTGAGAAACTAGGAGCAAGAGTTAATTTTACAGAAAACGTACTAGAGATTGATTCAACCAACTTAAACTCATATGAACCAGACCCAGATTTATGTTCAAGGATTAGAGCTTCAGTAGTTCTTGCAGCACCACTTCTAGTGAGGTTTGGTAAGGCTACATTGACCCCCCCGGGTGGCGATCAGATCGGAGACAGACTTCTTGATACCCATTTTAGTTTGATGCAACGGCTTGGAGTAAGTTATAGAAGGGAAAATGGAAAATTCTTTCTAAGTTGGGATAAAAAAATAGGAGGCAAGATATTTTTGGAAGAAGCATCGGTTACAGCTACCGAAATGGGACTTATAATGGCTTCTTCGATGGATGATGAAGTTGAAATTCAAGATGCAGCTTGTGAACCTCATGTTGGAGATTTGATAGATTTACTTACTAAAATGGGAGCTAAAATTTCAGGTAGAGGAACCAATACGTTAACTATTTCAGGTGGAAAACTGAGTGGAGTGGAACATAAAGTTATATCTGACCATATTGAGGGTGGAACATTTGCCATAGCCAGTGCAATAACAGGTGGAAAGATAAAAATAAATGGATATGATCCAGAAAATTATCACATGATATTAAGTTATCTGGGGAACATGGGAATTGAATATGAAACAGAAAAAGAAAGTTTAATAATTTTACCTTCAAAATTAAAAGCAAATAGGCGAAAATTTCAAACCAGACCATGGCCGGGATTTCCTACAGATTTGATGAGTCCTTTTATCGTGCTTGCCACCCAAACAGAGGGAACAGTTCTTTGTCACGATTGGATGTATGAGTGGAGAATGTTCTTTGTTGATGATCTTATTGGTATGGGAGCAAATATTTTTATAGCAGATCCTCATAGGGTTATAATATCCGGTCCTACAAAACTTGTAGCTGATAGACTATTTTGCAAGGACATAAGAGCTGGAATTTCGGTAATTTTGGCAGCCATGGTGGCAGAAGGCGAAAGTACCGTTGAAAATGTTGAAGTTGTAGACAGGGGTTATCAAGATATTGAAAATCGCTTGAAAAATCTCGGCGCTTCAATTAAAAAAATACAATAATGATTCAATTTGACTCAAGAAAAGTTAAAAAGGGGGATACCTTCGTCGCTATTAATGGAAGAACTTATGATGGTAACGATTTTATTGACGAAGCTGTAAAAAATGGGGCCTCGAAGATTTATAAAAATAGTAATGCTATAGAACTTGGAAAACTTGCTTCAGATTATTTCAATGACCCCAGCTCAAAATTAAAAGTAATTGGAGTGACCGGAACAAAAGGAAAAACAACAACCTGTCATATAATTCATCATGTCTTGTCTCAATTGGGTAAAAAGGTAGGTTTAATTTCAAGTATAACAACCGATGGATTTCATACGACCACACCTGACATAGTTACGTTAAACCAAAACTTATCTGAAATGGTAAAGAAAGGATTTGAATATGCTGTCTTAGAGGTTAGTTCTCATGGAATTGACCAGGGTCGAATTAGTGGAATTAAATTTGAAGTTACGGTACTTACAAATATTGCACCTGAACACTTGGATTACCATAAAACCTATAAAGAGTACAAAAGAACAAAGATGTCTTTTGTTAATCTTGGAAAAATTCAAATTGTCAGTCCTGAAAAAACCGATATCAAAGTACTAGACGGAGAATTTAATAATTTAAATGCTGAGACAGCAATCAAGGTTATAGAAAAATTGGGAATTGAACCAAAACTGGCACTAAAAGCACTTCAATCATTTAAATTGCCAACAGGAAGACTCGAACAAATAAAGACTAATAGAGGATATAAAATTTTTGTTGATTTTGCACACACACCCGAATCCTTAGAGGCGGCTCTTAAATATCTAAAGACTATTACAAAAGGAAGACTTATATCTGTCTTCGGTTGTGCTGGAGAAAGAGATAAAAAGAAAAGAGCAAAAATGGGTAGAATTTCTACTCTCCTAGCTGATTTGACTGTTTTTACAGCAGAAGATCCAAGAACTGAAAATATCTTTGATATCTTAAGAAAGATGAAATCAAAAGTGGTTAAAAATAAATACGTAACTATTCCTGAAAGAGGAGAAGCTATTGCCTATGCACTATCTGTTGCAAAAAAAGGTGATGTAATAGGTGTTTTTGGAAAAGGACATGAAAAAACAATGTGTTACGGTATCTATGAACATCCATGGAGTGATCAGAAATTTATAGGAAATTTACTTTCAGGTTATGATGATTTGTCAGGTATTATTTTAGCAGCTGGTAAGGGAACAAGAATGAAATCACGACTTCCTAAGGCAGTTCACACAATTTGCGGTCGTCCCATGATTTCATTTTCTTTGGAGAATTTGAGAAATGCCGGAATTATTAATTTAATTCCCGTCGTTGGTTTTAATAGGCATTTAGTTCTTCGTGAAATTTCTAGAAATCTAAATTTTGTTATACAGAAAAAGACACTAGGCACTGGGAATGCGGTAAAGATTGCATTAGCCAAGATTGATGATAAAAATAAACATGTTTTAGTAATAAATGCTGACGACAGTGCTTTTTATAAACCAGAAACAATTAAAAAAGTTATAGAAACTCATAAACAGAATAACTCTGTGATTACTTTCGTTAGTTTAATCCAAGATGACCCCACGGGCTTGGGTAGAGTTGTTAGAAACAAAGACGGAGGCCTTAAGGCAATAATTGAGGAAAAGGATGCAGACAATCAACAAAAAAAGATTAAAGAAGTCAATGATGGACTTTATATTTTTAATCAAAAGTGGTTAAGAAAAAATATTAATAATTTAGTAAAAAGTCCTATGACAGGTGAGTATTATTTGACTGATTTATTAAAATTGGCAATTGACCAAGAAGAGAAAATTTCAATTTATAAACTTCCCAATTCAAATGAGTGGCAGGGTATTAATAACCCTGACCAACTCCATGTAGCTGAAGAAAAAATGAAGATGAGACTAAAAGAAACATTGAATAAATAATGAAGCATTATAAAGAAAAGTGAAACACTATAAACAAAAGATTGTTACTTTAGGTGGGGGAACTGGTCAATTTCATCTTCTGTCAGGACTTCGTGAATTAAATGAAAATTCTCTTATTACTGCTGTTGCTGGAAATTGGGATTCGGGGGGAAGCTCCGGTCGCCTTCGTTCAGAAATAGGTGTTTTACCTCCTGGAGACATCAGAAGATGTATTTTAGCTATGATGCCTGATCAAAAACAAAGAATGGTGGCTCAAAGATTATTTGATGATAGGCTTACAGATTTAACAGGTCCTCTTAAAGGTCATTCATTTGGAAATCTTTTAACTGCTAGACTGGATAACATTTATAAAGGGCAAGATAGGGGTATTGATGCTGAAAGAGAACTTTTTGGTGTAAAAGCAAAAATTATGCCGATTAGTATAACTAATCTTCAGTTAATGGCAGAAACATCTAAAGGAAATAAGATAATTGGTGAGTCAAATATCGATTTAAGGGTTAAAGATAAAAACTATGACAAAAAAGATAGAATAGTTAGAATTTATTTTGATACTAGAGCAGATGTTAATTTGAATGTAGTTTCTGAAATTGAACAAGCGGATAAAATTGTTTTTTCATCTGGAGATCTTTATACAAGTATCTTACCTCATTTGTTAGTTGATGGTGTCAGGGAGGCAATAGCACGATCAAAAGCAAAATTAATTTATATATTGAATTTAGCAACAAAACCTGGAGAAACTGATTCATATAAAGCATCCGATTTTTTAAAAGCACTTTCATTCTATTTGGATTTACCAGGAAGGATTGATTTTATGTTAGTGAATGATAATCATCTAGATCCGGAGATTCTCGAAATCTACAAAGAAGAAGGTCAAAACTTAGTTCAGGTCGATGGGGAAAAAATAAAAAAGATGGAACCAAACTTAAAAATTATTAAAAAACCAGTTTCTATTTATTTCAGAAAAGAGCATTTACTTCGTCACGATTCAATCAAACTAGCTGAAGCAATCCTTGAAATTTAATTTGTATCTTTATATCTTTCCTTAATTTTTGGAATTAGGTAATCGTTGAAGGTCTCTTTAAAACCGTATTTTATTTTGTAACCCCAGTCATGAGTAGCGTAAGTGCTACTAACTTCTTTTGGCCAACTGTCAACAATTCTTTGTCTTTCCTTGTTAATTTTGTAGCCAATTTTAGCTTTGGGAAAAGCTTTTTTAATTTCTTCTTCTATTTCTTTTGCAGATACACTGAATCCTGCTACTTCATAGACGTTTCTAGTTATTTTGGTTCTTGGAGAATTAAATAATTTATACAAAATATCAACAGCGTCTACCATAGCCATAAATGGAATTTTTGAGTCAGGCCTAACAAAACATTTATAAGCTTTATTTTGAGCTGCGAAATGTAACATTTCGGGTCCGTAATCACTGGTTCCTCCAGAAGGAACGGTGTCGGGTGATAGTAGTCCGGGGAATCTAATACATCTGAAATCAATCAAATTTTTTCTATTTAAACTATTGTCTAATAATTTATAGTAATTTGAATAATAAACCCCAAAATTTTCGCAAGCAAGTTTTCCTATGCCATAAATTGTAATTGGTGTGCCGTGTGAGGCAATGGAACTAGGGAACATAAATTTTATTGATTTGTTTTTCTTAATACAATGTGAATTGGCAATCTCTAATAAATTTAAAGTTCCAGCGACATTTACTTTTGTTGCCAGCTCAGGATTTTTCTCTCCTCCTGTTGATAGGATTGATGCAAGATGAAAAATCGCATCAACATTTTCTCTTTTAAATATTTCTTCAAGTTTAACCTTATCTGTTATGTCGCAAGTATAAAATTTGTCGAGTAAATTAAAAATTTCCCCCTCCGGTTTTTTAATATCAATGGCAACTATTTTATATTTTCTAAGTTTAACTAATTTTTTTGCAAGACCAAAACCTACCTCTCCGGATATTCCTGTTATAAGTATAACTTTCTTCATGTGAACTTCTCCTTTACCTTTGCAAAGATTTCTAAAGCTTTGTCTAGATCCTCTTGACTATGTCCAGCTGAATTCATTATTCTAATTCTTGCCTTTCCTAAGGCAACGGTGGGGTAGGCAATTGCCTTTGCGAATAGTCCAAGTTTAAATAGTTCCTTACTCATATCCTGTGCTTTTTTAGAATCCCCAACCATAAGAGGGATAATTGGAGTTTGACTATTGCCTATATCAAAACCTATTTTAATTAGACCCTTTTTTAAGTAGTCAGCATTTCGCCATAATTTTTTTACTAAACCATCAGAATTTTCTAATAAATCGACAGCTGCAATACAAGCACCGACATCAGGTATTGTCATTGCACTACTAAATAAAAATGGTCTAGCCCTTTGACTTAAAAATTCAATTAGCTCTATTTTTCCCGCTACAAAACCACCGACAACCCCAAAGGCCTTACTCATTGTTCCAACCTCGATATCAACCTTTCCATGTAGCTTAAAGTGATCTACGATTCCTCTTCCGTTTGATCCTAATACACCCTCTCCGTGGGCATCATCAACCATAAGCATGACATTATACGATTGAGCAACCTTGTAAATTTCAGGAAGTGGAGCTATGTCTCCATCCATTGAAAAAACTCCATCTGTAATAATTAACTTTTTAGATTCTTTGGGAGATTGTTTTAGTTTTTCTTCAAGATCTACTACGTTGGAATGTAAGTATCTTATAACTTGAGCTTTACTTAGCTTACATGCATCAATAATGCTTGCGTGATTTAGTTCATCAGAAAAAATTAAGTCATTCTCTCCCATTAAAGCGGGTACAACTGCCAAGTTTGCTACAAAACCAGATTGAAAAGTCAAAACACTTTCAGTTCTTTTAAACTTTGCCAATTTAGCTTCAAGCTCTTTGTGAAGTTTTGTAGTACCGGCAATTGTTCTCACGGCTGCAGGGCCAACTCCAAATTTTTTAGTTGCGAGAATTGCACCCTTAATTAATTTAGGATGATTGGCTAGGCCTAGGTAATTATTAGAGCAAAAATTTAGAAGTGTTTTACCGTCTATTTTTATTTTTGAGTCGACGGGACTTTCAAGAATTAGAATATTATTGTATAGATTTTGAGCCTTTAAATTATCTACCTCTTTTTGTACCCAATCCATAATTTATAGAGTATATCATAACATTTAAATCAAAAATTATTTAAAAATCAACAATTTTACTATTTTAAAGTATAATATGAGGAGCATATGAAAAGAATACATATGATGGGGATTTTAGGCAGTGGTATGGCTGGAATAGCAAAATTGACAAGCCAGATGGGATATAAAGTAACAGGCTGCGATTTAAAAATGGAGGGGCATAATCCTAATCATCTAGAAGATATTGATTTATTGGTAGTTTCCCCCGCAATTCTTTATCAAGAGAGTGAAAACCCTGAACTTCTTCTTGGGAAAAAAAGAAATATTGTTACAACATGGGAAGAGTTTCTTGGTAATAAACTAGCAAAAGATAAAAAAGTAATAGCAATTGCTGGGACTCACGGAAAATCAACCACAACAGGAATGGTAGGAAAGTTATTGGAGGATAACGGTTTTGATCCACTTGTTGTAATTGGTGCAAACGTAAAATCATGGGGGGGAAATAGCAGATATGGTAGGGGTGAATATTTTGTAATTGAAGCAGACGAGTTCAATGATAATTTTTTACACTATCATCCAGAGATAATAATCTTAAACAACATTGAATTTGATCACCCCGATTATTTTATAAGTGAGAAACAGCTTTATGATAGTTTCCAAAAATTTGTAGGCAACCTCGTAGGAGAAAAAATTTTAATAGCCAATTGGGACAACGAGGGTGTAAGAAACCTACTTAATAGTATAGATTTAAATAAATTAAAATTAATTAAATATTCTAGAGAGTTAAAAGCAATTAATTATAATCTGAAAGTATTGGGTGATCATAATATTACAAACGCATTAGGTGTCGTTGAACTTGGTGAAGTTTTAGGAATTTCTGAAGACAAAATAATTAATAGTTTGGAAAATTTTGAGGGGATAGACAGAAGGATGGAGGAAATATCACCTAATATTTATGATGATTATGCACATCATCCAACTGCAATTAAGGCAACACTTTTAGGTATTCGTGAAAAATATCCCGATGGATATATATGGGCAATTATTGAACCTCATGGATATGCTCGAACAAAAGCTCTTCTTTCTTTTTACAAAGGTGCTTTTGATTCAGTAGATAATGTTATAATTGGTCCTATTTTTAAAGCAAGAGACAAAGAAACCTTTGAAATGACTCCTGAAAAAATCAAAGAAGCTGCAAACCATAAAAATATTAAAACTGTTGATTCTTTGGATGAAATATTAAAACTTGTAAAGTTAGAGGCGAACCCTGATGATATTTTTGTTATCATGGGTGCAGGGGATAGCAACTTATGGGCAAAACAAATTTCAAAGGTCTTACAACATTAAAAGTTGGCGGTGAGATTAAATACTTTAGAGAAGTTTCTTCTGAAGAAGAATTAATTCAGGCTGTTAAATTTGCTAAAGAAAATAACTTACCAATATTTATTCTTGGGGGCGGGTCAGATATCGCTCCATCTGATAACTATTTTGATGGTCTCGTGATCAAATACACAGCAAATAAGATAAATCGTTCAAAAAATAAGATAACAGCTGATGCAGGTGTGAAGTGGGATGATTTGGTTAAATTTTCCGTGGAAAATAACCTCCAAGGCATGGAGTGCCTTTCTGGTATTCCTGGAACTGTTGGTGCCGCACCTATTCAAAATATTGGTGCATACGGACAAGAACTTTCAGATTCATTTGTTTCGTTAACAGCTTATGATATAGAAAATGAAAATTTTAAAACATTTGACAAGAAACAATGTAAATTTGGCTATAGAGATAGCATCTTTAAATCCAAAGATTATTGGCAGAAATTTGTAATAGTAAATATTACATTGAGTTTAAACAATTATTCTGATCCAGATGTAACACTACAAAATATTAGAGACGAGATTTTAAGGGTTAGGGATGAGAAATTGGTTAATCCTTTTGATATTCCCAACGCAGGATCTTTTTTCAAAAATCCAATTGTCGAAAAGAACATAAAAGATACTCTAGTAATACAATATCCAGAAATTGTGGCGTTTTCATTCAATAATGAGTATAAAATTTCGGCAGGATGGTTAATTGAAAAGGCTGGCTGGAAAGGAAAGAGTTTGGGTCCAGTTAAAGTATCCGATAAACATGCATTAGTTCTGACAAACCCTGAAGGTAAAGGAAACTTCTCTGATATTAAAAAATTGGCCGATGTTATAATTTCTGATGTTTATAAAAAATTTAAGATTAGACTTGAACCAGAAGTCCAATATATTAATTTTTAAAAGGTATAAAAATGAATTATCAACACAAATATGAATTATAAACACAAATATGAATTATAAAAATAAAAAAATTGCCATAGTCGGTTATGGACTTGAAGGTCGGGACGCAGAGAGATTTTTAAAAAGTAAAGGTGCTGATGTCACCATACTTGATCAGAAAGATAATCTAAATTATTTAAAACATTTAAATAAGTATGAAATTATAGTCAGATCCCCAGGTGTCTATCCTTTTAAAAAGGAATTGGTAGAGGTAGTGAAGAAAGGTATTAGAATTACTACCCCAACACACATCTTTTTTAATGAGTTTAAAGGTAAAATAATTGGGGTTACGGGTACAAAAGGTAAAGGTACAACTTCTACATTAATTTATGAGTTATTAAAGTCGGCAAAATTTGATGTTTATTTGGCAGGAAATATTGGTAAACCAATGCTTGAATTGTTGCCACTACTAACTTCAAAATCTTACGTAGTTCTCGAGATGTCCTCGTTTCAGCTTATAGATTTGCCTGTTTCTCCTGATATTGCAGTTATTTTAAACATAACGACAGACCATATGGATTGGCACAAAGATCAGAAAGAATATATTAAGGCCAAAAAAAATATTGTTAAATTTCAGAAACCCTCTGATTGGTCAGTTATAAATAGTGAATACAAAATATCAAAAAGTTTTACTAAAGAAACAAAGGCTAATGTGATTTATTTTTCCAAACAGAGTTTATCGGACGAATACAAAAAAGATTTGATTTTAAGAGGAGAACACAATCTTGAAAATATTGCAGCTGCTGTAGCTGTTTCTAAAATATTAAATATTAAAAAGGATCTAATTGTAAAAACTGTCAAAAATTTTAGAGGGTTAGAACACAGACTCGAATTCGTCAAGTTTTTCAACGGAGTTGGGTTCTATAACGATTCGTTTGCTACTGGACCACAGCCTACAGTTGCTGCAATTAATTCTTTTACTGAAGATGAGACATTAATACTTGGAGGAAGTGACAAAGGGTTAGATTATAAAGAACTAGGAGAGGTAATAAATAAAAAAGAAAATGTTAAAAACGTAATACTAATAGGTCAGATAAGAAATCAAATCAAAAAATGTATTAAATCACAAAGAGTTAAAATTTATGATTTAGGAATTAAGAATATGAATGAAATTGTTAAAAAATCTTTTGAAATAACTAAAAAAGGTGGTGTGGTTATTCTTTCTCCAGCAGCTGCAAGTTTTGATATGTTCCAAAATTATAAAGATAGGGGAAATCAATTTAAGGAGGCTGTTAATAAATTATAATGATCGGCATATTTGATTCCGGTCTGGGGGGGTTAACGGTAGTTAAAGAAGTAAGAAGACTTCTTCCAAGTGTTGATATTATTTATTTAGGAGATACGGCTAGGGTTCCATATGGTACAAGAAGTCCTCAAACAATTCGTAAGTTTGCAGAAGAAGACACTAAATTTTTACTGCACCAGCAGGTGGATCTAATTATTGTTGCTTGTAACACAGTCTCATCCTTAGCATTAGATGTAGTTAGAAAGTACTCAAGCATTCCTGTTTTTGGTGTTATTGATTCTGCTTACAAAAAAGCTTTTAAAGTTACGAAATCTGGTCGTGTAGGGTTAGTCGGAACTAGGGCAACAATAAATAGCAGTGCCTATAAAGACGTTAAATTAAGAAGACATGCTTCACTCTTGGTGCCGTTAATTGAAGAAGGATTCATAAAAGGTCCAGAGATTGAATTGTTTATTAAGAAATATTTTTTAGACTTTAAACGAAATGTTGATACCTTAATTCTTGGTTGTACTCATTACCCATTAATTAAAGATAAGATCTCCGAATTCTTGGGCTCAACAGTAGTATTGGTTGACCCAGCTGAAGAAATTGCCCATGAAATCAAGAAGTATTTAAAAAATACAGGTGGTACTTCGGTTGAAGAATACTATCTTACTGATGTAAATAAACAATTCTTACAGACGGCTAAGATGTTCCTTGGCAAAGATATTTCTGATAAAGTAAATAAAACCAATTTATGAAAAATATATTAAAAATGTGGGTGGGTAGGGATTTACCTTTGGTACATGTTAAGACAAATGGAC
>Ga0208375_1000995_pt1 | contig 34822 bp, 45 predicted proteins | sample RifOxyD1_FD_184038 | JGI IMG/M metagenome (GOLD analysis project Ga0208375, IMG submission 184038) | Soil microbial communities from Rifle, Colorado - Rifle Oxygen_injection D1 (SPAdes) | ecosystem: Environmental > Terrestrial > Deep subsurface > Rock core/Sediment | place: Rifle, Colorado... | reverse complement strand
TTTATCCTTTCCATTATCTCTTTAGCTTTCTCAGCCCCAATTCTCCTGTTTTTTATCTCTTCTTTGGCTTCCTCAATAATTGGAATAGGTAATAAATCCTTATATTCATTCACGACATCTTCAGCATTCATTTTTCAACAATATTCCTCACTATTCTTTTAACATTAATACTTCCGCCTTCAGTTCTGGAAATATCCAACCCATCATCTCCATAAGTAAATTGAACAATAGCTCCACTTGAAGTTCTAACAGTGCCGTCATATTCAATTTTTAAATCTTGTAAAGCATTAGCTAATCTTCTGTATAAATAACCGGATTTAGGTGTTCTTAAAGCAGTGTCCATTAGTGAATCTCTACCAGTCATTGCATGGAAAAAGAATTCACTTGGAGATAAACCTCCCTTGTAACCATGTCTGATAAAGCCATGCGGTGTTGAAGTTAAGTCATTTTTCTTAAACATGCTTAAAGTTCTTCCTTTATAGCCTTTAGTAATTCTCTCCCCTCTTAAAGCTTGCTGGCCTACTAAAGCTGCAATCTGAGCTAAGTTAGTCAAATTACCTCTAGCTCCAGAGTTAGCCATTACCATTGTCGGATTCTCTTCCTTATTACTGGCAATAACAACTTCTCCTGCTTTATTTCTTGTTTTATTTAAGACTTCTAATATCTTTAATTCTAAAGTTTCTTTTAATGTTTTAGAAGGATAAGCCTCTAAATTTTTATTTTTATAATCCTCAATTAACCCGTCTACTTTCTTTTCCGCATCTTCAATAATTTCTTTTATTTGTTTAACAGCTTCTTCATTTAAATCAGCATCAACAATTCCTGTAGAAAATCCTATATTCAGCAAATGTCTAATGCCTATTTTTGAAATGTTTCCTAAAATCAAAACAGCTTTGTTGGGGCCATATTGTGCATATAAAGTTCTTAAAATATGTCCGCTACCTTCTCCAATGTAGCTTTTATCAATAATCCCGCTTATTAATCTGCCTTTTTTAATAATTACTTTCTCGCCTTTTCTTTTTGAATCAACTTCTTCTCCAATAAAATCAAAATCATCAGGCAACAATACGCTAAACACATCTCTCCCGCTAACTTTCTTAGTAGTAGGTAATCTACTGACATCATCAATGCCAATAGATAATAATAATGAAACAGCTTCTTCTCTGCTCATTTCTGATTTAGTTAACAAATAATTTCCAGTAATAGCATCTTGAATTGAAGCAACTATATTTAATCCATTTTTAGGAGTAATGATCTGTGTCTGCACTTCCATTAATAACTCTGCCTCAGCCATAGCTTCCTCGTTCTGAGGAATATGTAAATTCATTTCATCCCCATCAAAATCCGCATTATACGGTGTACATACACTAGGGTTTAATCTGAAGCTTCTCCCAGGTAAAATCTTAATTCTATGGCTCATAATACTCATTCTGTGTAAACTAGGCTGTCTGTTAAATATCGCGATATCTCCATCCATCAAATGCCTCTCAACAATATACCCTGGTTGTAATTCCTCAATTAACTGTTCTTTGCTCTCCTCAGTTATTTTTTTCTTCTTCCCGTCAGGGCTGATAACATAATTGCTCCCAGGATAAACTTTAGGCCCCTTCTTAATAAATTCTTTCAATCTATCCATATTCCATTCAGTAACTCTTTCAGGCACAGTCAACTCCATGCCAATTTCCAATGGAACACCAACTTCATTTAAATCAATCATAGGATCTGGACTAATTAATGTTCTCGCAGAATAATTAACTCTCTTACCTGTTAAATTATGCCTGAATCTTCCTTCTTTGCTTTTAATTCTCTCAGTTAAAGTTTTTAATGGCTCTCCGCTTCTGTGTCTTGCAGGCGGGACTGATGAAGTTGAATTGTCAAAGAAAGTTGTAATATGGTATTGCAATAAATCCCATAAATCCTCAACAATAATTTCAGGTGCTCCAGCATTAATATTCTCAAATAATCTTTGATTTATTCTTACAATATCACCTAATTTATGTGTTAAATCATCTTCTGATCTCTCTCCGCTTTCTAAAGTTATACTTGGCCTTATAGTCACAGGCGGGATTGGTAATAAAGATAAAACCATCCATTCAGGTCTTGATTTTCTTGGATTTAAACCTAAAATAGTAACATCTTCATCATTTATATTTTCCAATCTCATCTTAATTTCAATAGGGAAAACTCTTTTATCATTTTCCATGACAGTAGTAGGTTTTTCTAAATTAATTTTATATTGTTTAGCCTTGCAATGAGGACATTTTCTAACACTCTTTAATTTGTTTACTAGTAAATTAATCTCTTTTCTTTTTGCATTAACTCCTTTTTCTTTTTCTAAAGTTTCTAATCTGCCTAGGAATTTGCTTCTGGCCTCTTCGTCTAATAATACTTTGCCGCATTCTCTGCATGTGCTTCTTAAGAAAGCTAAAATAATATTAATTCCATGTAAATGTATTACCGGTCTTGCTAACTCTATATAACCAAAATAGCCAGGAGAATCTTTTAATTTTTTCCCATCAACAGGACAAGTTAACCCAGGATCAATAACTCCCATTCTAGTATCCATTAATCCGCCATCAACAGGATAACCTTCTTTATCGTATAATTCAGGTGTAACAACTTTTACAGTAGCCATTTTTTTAATAAAGTCCGGACTCAAAAAACCAAATTCAATTGCCTTTACTACTTTTGATATAGCTTCCATTTTAATATTTGCTCCTTAACATTAACTTAGGATGTAAACATAAACTCTTCAACTCATCTAATAATAATTTAAATGCGTAACTTAACTCAATTGGCGTTATCTTTACATTTTCACCGCATTTAGTGCAGTATTGTCTATTTCTATATTGATCATTAACAGCTAACATTCCGCAGTTCTCGCAGATGTGTAAAACTGTTTTATCTGAATCAAATCTTTCTTTTAATAATAATGAAGCTCCATGAGCTACAAAACAATCCTTCTCCATCTCTCCTAATCTTAAACCGCCGCCTTTACTTCTTCCTTCTATAGGCTGTCTTGTTAATAATTGAATTCTTCCTGAAGCTCTTGCATGTAATTTATTAGCAACCATGTGTTTTAATTTTAAGTAATACATATTTCCAATGTAAACTTTCATCTTATATCTCTCGCCAGTTATACCATTATACATTGTTTCCATTCCATTATCCCTAAAACCATTCCTAAATAATGTGTCTCTCAAATTTTTTTCAGGTTCAGCATCAAAAGTGCTTCCATCAATAAATCTCCCATCTAAAGCCCCTGCTTTTCCGGCTAATATTTCAATCATATGGCTAACTGTCATTCTTGAAGGTATAGAATGGGGGCTGTGTAATATGTCAGGAATAACTCCATTCCCGCTAAATGGCAAATTAGCTTGATCAACAGTCAAACCAATTACTCCTTTCTGACCATGTCTTGAAGTAAACTTATCCCCAATTTCAGGAATTCTTTCATCCCTTAATCTTATCTGAACTAATTTATTTCCTTCTCCGTTTTCAGTTATAACAACCATATCAACAATGCCTGTCTCTCCTTGTCTTATAACAACTGAACTCTCTCTTCTAACATTAGCAGCAAAACTAAATTCTTCCATCTCTCCTAAGAATCTAGGTGGAGAAGTCTTACCAATAACAACATCATCAGCTTTTAATTTCACGCCAGGATAAACAATTCCGTCATTCTCCAAATATTTGTAATCGTCTTCGCTTCTATAACCTTTAATTTCTTTATCTGGAATTCCAATCTCATCAATTAATCCCCCGGAATATCTTAACTCTTCAGCATTATAAGGCCTGAAATAAGTGCTTCTTGCAAACCCTCTTTCAACAGAACTCTTATTTACAACAATCGCATCTTCCATATTATACCCATCATAACACATTTCAGCAATAACGACATTCTGTCCTGAAGGATGTGCTTCATAATTTGAAATATCGTGCATAAATGATTTTACAATTGGTTTTTGAGGGTAATGTAATATACTAACATCAGTATCCATCCTCAATAAAAAATTAGAAACATATAACCCCAAAGCATGTTTTTGATTCTTGCTGCCGCCATTTAATTTGCTTGCTGCATCATAATTACCATAAGGAACTAATGAAGTTGTTAATCCTAAGATTGTAATTGGTGCAACTTCTAAATGTGTATGCTCATTTGTTAAATGGTTCTCATCAATAGCAATTAAACAATTTTCTTCTTCACTAGCATCCAAGTATTCAATTACTCCTTCTTGTACTAAATCATCCCATCCTAATTCCCCCCTCTTTAATCTCTCCATATGTTCATTAGTCAGTAAACTTTTTCCTTCTTTAGCAACAATAACAGGCCTTCTAGCTCTGCCCATTGAAGTATCTATATAGATGCAATCAAACTCATTATCATGATGAACATTCAGAACATTGGGAACTTTGCCTTCTCTTCTCTCCTTAATTAAACTATCAGCAAATCCTTTAGCATTATCTACTTTTCCTATATATTTTTCATTTAAGTATACATCACTCATTCTTCAATCCTAATCCTTCCAATTGTTTCCTTATTTTTTTATTATCCACTTCTGTATGTGAAATATCGCACAATAAACTCAGATTTTTTCTTAAACCTATTGGTGTTCCTTCAGGAGTCTCAATAGGGCATAATCTTCCCCAATGAGTTGAATGCAAGGCCCTTGCTTCAAAGTTTTCCTGACTTGCACTTAATAGTGAAATAACTCTCTTCAAATGGCTCATAGTTCCTAAAAAATTTGTTCTGTCAATATTCTGGCTTATACCGCTTCTTCCGCCAGGCCAGTTTCCTGTAGCTAAAGCAGTCATCATTCTGCTGCTTAATAATTTATCTCTGATAATTATCTTAATTGAATGGAACTTTCCTCTTTTTACTAATCTTTGAAAATTATATAACATATCATTAATTAAAACTCTGAAATTAACCCTTAATAAATCAGCTAATAAATCTCCGCTTAATTTTATTCTTTTATTCATGTAATGGTCTTTATCGCTTGTGCTCATTCCATCTCTCCTAACCATTAAAAACCTTTTAATTATTTTGCACAAATTATAGGCTTTTGTAATTCTATCTTCTTTAGTAACTCCCAAATGTGGCAGTAAATATTTATCAAGTTGTTCAAAAGTTCTTTCAATTTTAATTTCTTTTGTCTGTGTTATTCCAGATTCTTTAGCTAAGAAATCAACAGCATCTTCTTGATTTTTCAAATTAATAACTTTAAACAAGTTAACAAAAATATCATCATACTGTTTCTCTCCCGAAATTAAAGCAGTTATATCCTGATCTTTTGTCAATCCTAAAGCTTTAATCATTGCAATAATTGGAACCCTTTTAAATCTTGTAAATGAAATATAAATAATTCCATCTTTCATCTGTTCAATTGAATGAGGTATCCTTAAACCTCCGCCCTCAGAAAATATTCTTGCATTTAATTTGCTTGGTCCGACATTATTTTTTTCTATAAATAATCTATTGCTCGCTAAATCTTCAACCATAACTAAAACTCTTTCATTGCCGTTTAAAATAAAATACCCGCCCGGATCATCAGGGTCCTCTCCTTTTGCAATTAATTCATCTCTCTTCAATCCGTTTAAATGACAGAACTTGCTCTTAACCATCAAAGGCATTCTTCCAATTTCAGAAGTAAAGCTTTCAACTTGAACTCCGTCAATATGCGCGCTAACTTCCAAATACATCGGAGCGGAATAAGTTAATTTTCTTAATCTGGCCTCAGCGGGATAAACATCTCTCCGGCTTCCATCTGCTTCTATAATCTGAGGTTTATCGACCCAAATTTTATCCAGTCTAATTTTAAACTCTTGTACATCAGATGGAATAATGCTCGGAACAATCTCTCCAATCTCATCAATAATTTTTTGCAGTTCTTTAGAAATAAAATGATCAAATGATTTTAAATTTGCCTCTACAAAAGAATGTTTGTTAAAATATTCCTCGATTAAAGGTCTGACCTCAAGCATTCACAACCACCCTATAATATTTTGCATTTTTAGCAGTAGGACTTTCTCTTGTAATTTCTATAACCTCTCCGGATTTTGCATCCATTCCTGTTAATGCTAAATCTTTATTAAAAATAACCGGCAATTGTTTTTTATCTATATTATATTTTTTAAGAAGTTTTTCAGAAGCTTCTTCGCTTAATTTTACATGTTTCATAAGTAAAACATGCTCTTGGATGGATTCTTTTTTCTTCATCAGTAGCCTATGTGCTCTATATTCCAGCTTTCAGAATAGGTTACGTTGACCTTATCTAGAAAATGATGAAATTATGAGCATACATTAGGAATGGAGTAAACCGATGATTTATAAATGTTTCGGTCCGAAAAAATTCGGGCCCACGGGGATTTGAACCCCGGACACCTAGCTTAAAAGGCTAGTGCTCTAACCAAGCTGAGCTATGAGCCCATATAAAAAAATAAAGAAATAAAAAGTCGTTTAAAAACTTTTTCTATTTAGAAGCTTAACTCATCAACCAACACATGGCTTGATATCTGCCCATTTTCTAGTGCCTTAACAAAGAAGCAATCATTTGTCTTCTCTTCAACAGGGTTACCCTCGAAAACTATTTTCAATCCTTGTTTAGTTGAAATAACTTCATATTCCTGATCCTTTTCTCTTAATCCACAGTTTGCTTCTGTCATTGTTTCTACTTCGACTTGTTTGTCAGATTCAATAGTAATCCTGTAACCTTTGCCAGCTTCGACAGTATAGTACTGATAAGCTTCATCAAAATCAGTTCCACCAGAGATATATTTATACTTATCCACCAAAAGTTTTGTTCCAGTCACAGCACCTATAACTTCATCTTCCATAACATCCCCGCCTTTGTCATCCACAACAACATCTTTGTCTCCAACAACTTCAGTAGCAGTATCACTAGAGCAACCGCTAATAACAAACACAGCTAAGAGAAGTAATGCAATCACCGTTTTCATAATAATCCTTTTATGCCGCTTATTTATATACCTTTTGTTGTTATTGAAACCTACAAATAAAAAAGTTTAAAAGCAACTTAGTATTCTTATCACCGCTATGGCAATTAACAGAAATTTAAGCAATAAGGATTTTGTCGACTTAATGTTAAGGAAATCAAAAGAGGATTCTAATGTTAGATATGAATCTCCTTTCGCAAACGTCGATGTCAAGAAGGTTGAAGACTTAACAAAATGGATTATGGAAAAGAAAAGATAACTTTTTCTAAAAATTTATCATTTTAATAAAAATAACGCCTCAGCCGAGATTTGAACTCGGGTGGCAGCCTCGACAGGGCCTCACGGAAAATTTAATATTAAATTTTCTTGCGTGCTAGACCGGGCTACACTACTGAGGCTTTAAACTTATTTCCTTTAGTAGGATTATTAAAACCGATTAATCTGCAGTATTTAAAGATTTCTTCCTTTTTATAGATTCCACAATTCGGAGTATTACTTCCTTCACTCCAATTACTCGATTTTATATCTAATTTCTGAAAAGCCTGAGAAATAGATTCCCTCAAATTAGGAATTGCACAAGAAATTTCAATTTGAAAAAATTCTTTATTAGTTGATTTAGGAAACACACTCCCATCAGTATCAATAAGTCCCCTTAAACAAGCCATAACATACCTATCATCATCAAATATCCAATCTGGAATATAAACATTGTTTTCTAATTTATTACCATGTTTAAGTCCAAAAGATATTAATTGATCAAAAATATGTTTGCTATAACAACATAAAACTCTTCTATCAGGATATATCTGAACCCTCATTTCTTTATTGAATAACCCATAAAACAAATTCGATATAAAATCTTCATGATATTTTTTATCCTTATTTAAATCGCCAGTAATTCTTATTACATATTGGCCTTTATTATTACAATATAAATTACCATCTCCTAACATTATTCCTATAAACTCTGCTAACAATATTTTTTCCATAAAATTGATTTAGAATTCTTATTTATAAACGTCGCGGGGGTATATCATGTGTACCATCTGTCATATAAAAAAATAAAGAAGTCCCCTCTGCCAGACTCGAACCAGCAACCTTTCGGTATCGACTGGTTGTTTTTCATATTTGGTTAATACCACATCGAACAACATCTACAGCCGAACGCTCTACCAATTGAGCTAAGAGGGGTATATTAAAATAAATAGAAATTTCCTTTATAAATTTAACTTTCTTTTTTTCCTCTTCCTGTAATAGCAGTCAATAAAGTTAATTTATTACTTCTCGATTTTACTATTTTATTTCCTCTTTTATACATTACAACAGCACTAGGCAAAATTAATTTTCCGATAATGCTTAATCTTGATCTCGCAACATAGCTGATAATCCTTTCCTCTTCCCCATGTAATTGTCCAATATACCATGTCAATTTTATATTCCCTAAAATAGTTTTATTAACTTTAGTAGGATGTAAAGTTCCAAAACTATGCGGATCTGTGCCTATCAAGCTTGGAAGTAAATCTACTACCTTAATATCCTCAACATTTTTCCTGGTTCTATTCCTAATATATAAAACAACTTTCATTCCGCTAATGCCTTCTTTATCCTTGTGAACTGTTAAAACCTTCTTGCTGACAACAATTTTTTTCCTTTTATACTGATAAATAGATACAACAACTAAAACAATTGACGCTGTGCTCCAAAAAGCAGTAGTATAATTAGTAACTATATTAACAGTGAAAGTCTCTCCCGATCCTAAAACAAAGTTCCATTCAGCCTTATATCCATCTTCAGTTTCAACAAAAGTATTAGGCTCTTTATCAAATTTTGTAAAACGTTTATTAAAAGAACTGACCATAATAATTATATTTTCTTCTTTTTCATCAGTTCCGCCGTTAATCTTTGATACTATTGCTTCTCTCTTTAAAAATCGGCCTTCTGTATTGGTCTTTTCAACAACATCTGTAAAACCAGCTAAAATAAAAGTATCTTTATCGCTTCCGATTATCTTATTCCCATACTTAACCTCAGCAGTAACATCATAAGTTCCAGGATCAATATCCGGATTAGGTAATTCAAATTTAAACTCCTGCAAATTTATCTCTCCAGATTTCAAATTCAAAAATCTTCTCTCAGAAAAAATATCTTTGCTCTTAACAAAAACCTCTAAGTCTTCTATATCAAATTCTCTTAAATTTTCTAATTTTAATTTTATAATGCCCCCAACTCTGGGGTCTATCCTATCCGGAATAGTTAATTGAGTAATAACCTCATCTCCGCTAAAAGGCAGAATAGTTACCTTAAATGTGTAAACTTCATTTATCTCCTTATCCCTGCTTTTAATATTCAAGTTTAGTTCATAACTGCCCAGATTTTTATTATTTAATGAGAATATTTGGATATTAGCTTTCTTAGTGCTTTTACTTGGTATTTTCAACAAATAAGGTTCGACATTTACCCTCCAGTTAGGATTATAAGGGAATGTTATGAAAAAATCCCTCTCTCTTCTGTCATCATTCAAGATAACTAAATCAAAAACAGCAGAATCCTCTGAAGACCCTATCTCAATATCTTCATTCTCTTTGCTTAAAACAACGCCTTCTGCGTTTACACTGACTGCACTAAGCAAAAACAACATTGTTATTAGCAAGTATGCGTATTTCACTCTATCATCTCCTTACTTACCCCTTTCTTTTCTATTATTTAAATGTTCTTGTGATAGAAATTATATTTTGATATATATGGGGCTGCACGGATTTGAACCGTGATCACGAGACCCCCAGCCTCGTATGATAACCAAGTTACACTACAGCCCCATCAAAAAAAATTAGAATTTTATCTTCTTTTAAGCCTTATGTCTTTCCTAAATAACGTCTGCTGTAAACTAAGTAGAAATAAAGATAAGATAGTGTAAAAAATATAAAAACTATAATCAATAAATATTTAGTATTCAATAGAGGAGTTATGTATTTCTGCAGCACTATCTTTATTAGCGGAATAACTAAAACAACGCTCAAAACAAAGATTAAGAATGAATCTATCGCCTTAACTAATCCCATTAAAAAAGGTTTATTCTCGAAAAAAGAGAACGTAAGTCCTCTGAAAATCTTCTCAAGAAAAAGAAAAATATATTTCCAAAAGAAGATATAAATCAAACTTATAAGTATAAATCCTATAGTCTCAACATGCTTCAATAAAAACCCATTTATTGGGTGATAAATCGTACCTATTATATCCATAAGCTTTCTTAAAATAATTCATATATTTAAATATTTAGAATTCATCCAATATCCATCTCGGGAGCATCATTGCATCTCTTACCGATAATACAATTAGTAAAGCAGGCTTCCTGCTCAGAAGTTAATGCATCTGTATCTGGAATTTCGCATGATTCATCGCATTCATCCATCTGAGAAGTTGTGCAATCAGGCCAAGCACCTGTGCCAAGTACATTAATATTAGAATCTACGGTAACTCCCTCTCCAAATACTCTTAAAGCATTTTTATATCCGACTAATTCCTGATGTTCTTTATCAAATCCGGCAATAACCAGGCGTGAAGCTTTAATTGCTTTATCAAATACTCTTGGATCAAAAGCATACTCCGGTCCAATCTCAGTGCCCCACATTACTTTATCAGGAGCTGCATCAACAAGGGGTTTATACGCTTTAATTGCATTATTTACAAAAGTATTTTCATTTGAATCATAATAAGAAACAAATTTTCTAATTGAAGATTCTTTATTAGAACTGTCAAAATCATAGATAACATCTCCTTCAATATGAATAATATGGGCAGCATCCATGCTAAAATAAAGATTATCATGCTCCTTTAGTAATTTTATTAATTCAGCATTGCTTTTCTCCAAATCCTCTCTGAACAGATGGATTAAGAAAATAGTATCCGGATATGTTTCAATAATGTTTTTAACATCGCTAATTTTACTAGCTGTTGGATGGAACATAAAGTTAATATTATTGCTTCTAGCTAAATCAATTAATTCGATAATTTTAGGATCGTTATGTCTAACGCTCCATTCCTGTGTTTCAACTTCACCAAACCCTCGAATAAAATCATTTCCAGCTATTTTTTGAGTTGCAGTTAATGTATTTCTATACCAATTAATTAAATCAGTTTTTAGATAGCCTTTTTCTTGTATTTCTTCTCCACCTATCCCGGGATTAAAGAAAGGAATAACTCTCTTAGGATGTTTTTGCACAGCATCAATAACTTCTCCAAGACCTTGATCGCTAGTTAAACTGCCTATTACAGGCTCTCCAGATATGCCAAACATTCCTATAAAAAAATTTATACCGTTTCTATCTAAGTTTTCAAAATAAGAATCCATAGATGCAGATCCAACTTGTTCAGAAGTTCCATACAGTGGACCATTGTAAGCATTAGGATAAGTTAATACTGGATTGAATATTTCAAATTTTTCCTCAACAGGTTCTTGCTCTTCAATTATATTTTCTTGTAAATTAGCTTCAGTTTCTATCAATTGTTGTTCAGGAACAGATTGAGAACATCCGCTGATAAAGAACATAATCACTACTAATCCAATTATAAATTTGTTTATCGATTTCATTCTAATGATGCATAAAATATTCCTTTTGTATGCTGTCCATAATACATAAACCATTTATCCCCAACTTTTCCTAGTGTGGGATCTCCTGGAGGACTTGATGGGAATCTCTGCATGGCATTTTCTTTCTTAGCTTCATAAACCATCACAGGTTCTGTAAACCCATCTCCAGTAAATACAGATTCATAAATCCCAAAGTATCCCCAGAAAAACATTTTAATTGTGCCGTCACTCCATTTTATAAGATCTGGTGTATCCGCAAATCCATAAAATTTATCATTTCTAGGGTCTAATGCTAGTCCTTGTACTTCAAAATTTAATCCATCGGAAGAAGTTGCCCACATAAGTACGGTCATATAATTATTAGGAGCATCTTTATATTTTCCAGAAATAGACCCGCTATAAGCCATTATATATTTATTTCCATCCATAATTGTTGTAGGCCCGGCAACATTTTGAAATATTAATCCTTCACTGTTTTTTGTATCTATTCTTACTCCATTTTCATCTTTCCAAGACAAACCGTCAGAAGATATTGCACTTTTTATAACACCCCCATTCTGGAAATACATTCTATATTTGCCATCAGTAAGCTTAACAGCATCAGGAAAAACAGTAAATTCTCTTCTAACCCCGTTTTCAGGTGTCCATTCAACTCCATCTGAAGAAACAGCCGAATAAACTTCTAATTTATTTCCAGGCACTTCAGGTTCAGTAGCATAATACATCCTATATTTGCCGTTTCCCAAGTCAACAAAATCAGAATCAGCATAATTCCCTTCTATTGCAGAACCTTTATAGACCCATTGGAGTGCATTTCCTTCAAGGTTTTCATTTTTTTCAACAATATTATCCTCAATCAATTGGTCTTGTTCATCAGGTTCAACTATTTGAGATTCAGAAATATTATTCTTACAGCCGGAGATTAATATAGCAAATAATAAAACAATTAATACAGCCTCTTTTTTCATTATAGATAATATAATTATGTTATATTTAAGCTTTATCTTAAAACATTGCTAACGTGTCCTTTTTTTTCAAATCTTAAAACATTATCAACAAAGCTTTCAATCTTATCCTCGTGGCTTACAATTATAACTTGTTTAATATTCAACTCATCCAATACAACTCTAACTCTATCTAATTGTTCATTGCTAAAACCATCAGTAGGTTCATCTAATATAATAACGTCTTTAGTTTCAATTAGTGACATTAAGTTATTTATTACTTGGTTTAAACTTAATCTATAAGCAAGAGCAATCGCAGTTTTCTCTCCCCCTGATAAAAACCCATATTCAATATCATATCCGTCTTGGACTATCATAGGAGTAAACTCGTTATCTAATTTAACATTTAAATTCTCATTATCTATTAATATATTAACCCATTTCTCAAATAAGGAATTAAAATCGTTATGCAGTCTTAACATAACGCTCCTTTCCATCTTTTCAGTCATCTCTAAGAATTGTTCATTTAGCCATTTAACTAAAGAATTTAATTTTTCTTTTCTTTCTTTTACTTTTACCTTTTCAACAATCTCATTATCCAATCTTTGAATGGTTTCATTAATATTTTTTAATCTCTCCTCAAAGCTTATTTTCTTAATTTCTAACTCTCTAAATTTATTCTGTAGCTCTTCTAAATTTTTCTTATTCTCTTTAAACTCCTTTTCAATATTCTTGTTTTCATCAATCTTGAATTCTAAATTATTTTTCCTCTCATGTAAAGCCCCAAAGCTTTCCAAAATTCTCCCTAATTCTTCCTTGCATTTATCCCTCAAATTGCCTTTATCTTCCAATCCCTCAACTTTAACTTTCATAATTTTATAATCATTTAATTTCTCCCTTAAAGAATTCAAATTATCTTCTAACTTAGCAATTTTTTTTTCTAAGCCTTCCTCATTTTCATTAAAAATAATAATATTCTTTTCAGCGGTTTTTAATTTATCAGTTTCAACTGAATTTATTTTATGTTTATGCTCAATGGTTACATCCTGAAAGCACATGGGGCATTTATCCAGATTTTTAATTTGGTTGATTAATTCTTCTGAATTTCTTATTGTAACCTTAAACTCGCTTTTTTTAGAAACAATTTTATTCAGCTTGTCTTTTTTTTCTCTGATTTCCTCTTGGATTAAATTAATCTTATCTAAAACATCGTTCTCAAAATATTCGCTAAAACTTTTCAATAATTCTTTTCCTTCTTTTATTTTATCATTCAGTTCTTCAATCTCTTCTTCCAATCTCTCCTTGTCTTTAGTTTTATGCTCTATATTATTATTGACTAAAGTTAATCTATTTTTGTCTTCATTTAATTTTTTAATCTTATCCTCAAAATCTTCCAAGCTGTTTTTAATAGAATCAATTTTATTCTTCTTAATGTTTATTTCTTTTAATATTTCATTAGTTAAAGCATTTTTCTCATTAACTTCTTTTTCTAATTGGCTTCTTTCAACTTTTTTCTCTTCTAACCCGCTTGATAATAACTCTCCTTCTTTTATTCTTTCTTTTAATTTTCTTATAATGATAGTGCAGTTTTCTCTAATTCTTTTATACTTATCAATATCAAATACTCTTCTTAAAATCTCCAATCTCTCTTCAGCATCCTCAACTAAAATTCTTTTCATCTCTTCTTGAGGAGTATAAACAGTAAATCTGTAGATTAAACTTTTAGATTTAGTCAGCAAGTCTTTAGGATAATTTAATAATTCCAAAACTTTAGCTTTTAATTCAACCGCACTTCCGTCTTCCTTTATTCCATCTATAATTATATAGCCTGAATCCTGATTAACACTATCTTCGCTTCTTTTCAACCCTCTTTTAATCACAATATTTTTTCCATTAATGTCTAAATATAATTCCACGCTTCCTTCTTTTCTGCCGTTTCTTAATAATGCATTCCCGCTTAGAATCCCTCTTGTTAGCCCAAATAAAGCAAAATCAACAGCTAATAAAATAGAACTCTTTCCGCTTCCCACATCTCCAGATAATAAAACACTTCCTTCTGGAAACTCTATTTCTTCATTTAAATAGCTTCTAATATTTTCCAGTTTTATTTTTTTAATTATCATATTTCAAAACCTTCTTGACATTATCCCATAATCTCTCTTCAAAATCATTAACTCTTTCACCTTCTTCTTTGCTCATGTTCAGAACATTAAAAAGCCCATTAATTAATTCTTCTTCATTCCCTTCGATATTTACTCTTCCTAAATTATTTTTTATAATTTCTCTTTCAACATCTTCGACATTGCCTTCAATCCGTATCTCTTCTAATTCTTTTACTTTTAATTTCTCAGTATTTTTCAGAACAGCATAAGCTCCTTTGCTAATTAATTTCTTAATTATTTCTTTAACTTTAACATCTGAAACTTTTCCATTTTCTAATTCTCCTTTAATTCTTAATAAAATTAATTTGTCATCAACATTCAAATTAGTTATATCATCTAATTTAAGATTAATTTCTTCAGGATTATCCCCTTCTATAATAAAATTCAAAACATCTTTAGCTTTTATTGGAATCCTAGTTAGCTCTAAATTATCATTTACAATGCAAAATCCTCCATGTTTTAATTCTTCAATTTCTTTAAAATTATTTGGAAACAAAGGACCCGGATAAACTATTTTACCATACCCATCTTTTTCTGTATCAAATAAATAATGAACATGGCCACCGGCATAATAATTAAAATTCTTAGGCAGGTCGGCATAATTCTGCCCCTTAACATTTTCTAAATATTTTGGCTTAAATTCCTCTAAAGTAGTATGAAACATGAAAATCTTAAACCCCTTTTCATTCTCTAAATGTTCTTTCTCTAAATTTTTATAATCCTCTCTTTCAAGTCCGCTTCTTTTTCCTAACAGCCCTGTTATCTTTACTCCTGTCTTATCCTCAAAAAATAGTAATTTATTGTCCCCGTCATATTTATTCACATTAATTACTAATCCTGAATTCTCTAAAACATCCAAAAAAGTTTTCCCGCTTGGAGAAAAATCATGGCTTCCAGGTATAATATAGACTTCAATATCTCTTCTTTTTACTTTCTCTAAAATAGAAGCGACTTCTTTAATTAAATCAATATTAGGCAAAGCTGTATCAAACAAATCTCCAGCAATTAAGATAAAGGCAACATGTTCTTTTATGCAGATATCAATCGCATCTCTAAAAACCTGAATAGTTAATTCATTTAATTTATCCTCTCTCCAGCCTCCAATATGGCAGTCAGCCATGTGAGCGAACTTCATTATTAATGAAAAATCGAAGATTAATATAAGAATACCTTGTCTGTAGAATATATATTAGAGGAAACAATTTAAAAAAGTAATATTTATAAATCTAATTTTTAAATTAAAATAGATGCAAATGATTGATGAAGCAGATGTGAATGTAGTAGTAAAGAGATACAAAGAACAACCAATCTTACTTTCAGAAAAAGCGACGGTCTTATTAGCAAAAAGAGCCCTCGGCCAAGATTTCGAAACTGTATTTGAATTAGTTGGTGAAGATGGAATTATACAGCTAGTTAGGGTATATAATGAATATGAAAGGGGATTAAGAGAAACATACACCCAACAATCTAAACTAGAACGAACAGTTGATGAAGGAGTTGATGAATGTTAAGCTACTTTTTATCTCCAATTATTCTATTAAAAAACCCATTAAATCTTTCAAAGAAAGTTAAACTTTTTATTTTTCTCTCTCTATAAGGAATATCTAATATTTTAGCAGCCAATCTCTTAAAATTCTTGCTCCCTTCAGAATCAGGATGAGTTAAATAAAGGGCATTTTTTAAAAATATACTCTCTCTGACATTTTTATCTTCTTCAATAGCACCGATAACAGGATATTCTAAAATTTTCTCGATCTCATGAACACTCATATCCATGCCATCTCTTTTAAATCTGTTAATAACCAATCCAGTCACAGGCTTTCTTAATTCATTAACTAATTTTGCAGCTTTCAAAGCATCAGTTACAGCAGGCATTTCAGGATTAGTGACAATAATTACTCCATCAGCAACGCTAATAGCTTTAGCAGCTTCTTCTCCCAATCCAGGAGCTCCGTCAATTAAAACATAATCAACCAAACCTTCTAAATCTAATAAAGCATCATCTAAATTTTCCAAATCCAATCCATCCAAGCTTGAAAAACTAATATCCCCAGGAATAACTTTCACTCCGCTGGAATGCTTATAAGTAGCATCCATAATCTTATTCTTCCCCTGTAAAACATGATGCAAGGTAATAGGAACGGTAGGAACTCCTAAATATATTCCAATATTTGGAGTAGTTATATTAGCATCAACAATTGCAACGCTTTTCCCATATTCATTCAAAGCCATTCCTAAATTAATTGTTGTTGTGCTTTTCCCTACTCCGCCTTTGCCGCTTACTATAGTTAAAATCTTAGTCATTTTTTCTTTAGATATTCCTCTATATATTCAGTAAATTCAATAGTTTTTAAATAATAATCTTTTACCTTCTCTATATTAACTTCTTCAATTAAATCTCCCAGTTCACTTATAGCAATTAAAGCCACTCCTTTTCTAAACTCGCTTTTTCTTTCATGCCTAGCCCTGTCAACTCTAATTAAAAAAGAATAAAATTTCAAAATTTCAAGTATTATCTTGTCTTTACTAAAATTAGCTCTTGTAACCTCAATTTTCTCTTTATAAGAAGTTGGAATTTCCTTTATCTTTTTCTTTTTCTTTAATAATTGCAGTAATCCCTCTAGTCCAAACTCTAGACATTTTATTAACCTCTTAACAATGCTCTCTAAAACATCCATAGTTCTGGTATATTTCAAAGAAACAAAGATTAGATGGTCTGCCCTTTTCAATTCTTCTTTTGCTTCTGGAATCATTTTGCTATATTTTCAATCTTTTTTAAGAAGCCTTTTGCTATTAAAATATATTGCTTTATGTCAGGAACGGAAATAGTCTTCATCCTATAGTTTTCATTGCAAATAACAAACTTATCCGGTCTGCTAAATTCTACAGGCGAACTTTTATGGGCTTCTATATTCTCTTTCAGCATTCTTATTAAATCTGCCTCTTCTGTACTAATACCATACTTATTTATTAATTTAACCCTAAAAATATCAAATCTGCTGTTAAAATTCTGCGGTAAAGGACCTATCCGTTTATAGTACCTTTCATACTCTAAAACCGAATTCATCCCATGAATCATTGAAATATTTATATTCTCTATTATAACTAATATCAATTTATTGTCTTTAACTAAAGGCAGAGTCATATATGTTAAATGATCTGCTCTTCTTATAGTCCTTACAGCTTCCTTAAATAAATCCTTATGGTCCATACATATTATATAGGAAAAGAGCTTTAAAAATATTTGTGTATAGTTAAGCTTATAATAAGTGTCTATTTTTCTAGGGTTATGAAGCATATAGAAGTCGCAAGGATTATGTTTGTAGATGGAATCCATAGAGTTCTATTTGAAGAAAGAAAAGGTCTTTTCAACAATGGCTTTAACTGGGATTATTTATTATTTGGTGGAAAATTACAATTGGGAGAACTTCCTGAAGATGCAATCAAAAGAGAAATTATTGAAGAATTAGCTTATGAATTAAGAAGAGATGAATTTAGGCATCTTGGAACTTATGAAGCAATTTTGCCAGGCTACAAAACAACAGATCATGTATACGTAGCAAGATTCCCAAGATTTAATAAAATTAGGTCTTTAGAAAGTAGGACGATAGCACTAATGGATTTATACTCTGCAAGAAGAACAAAAATACCTCCAATTTATCATCAAATCTTTCAAGATTTAGAAACAGCTTTAAGAGATCCTAATTTTCTTTCAGTTTTAAAATAGCTTCAGCCAAGTCACCGTTAGTTTCTTCTAAAGCTTGTCTTACTTCCTCTTCACTTTTCCCAGTTTGCTCCATAACAGTTTCAACATCATCTTCAGTAAAACTTTCCAAACTTCTCTCCTCAACATCCCCGCTTATCTGGAAATTCTCCTGCCCCATCATGTTAATCCTAGCAACCTGCGGATTTCTAATTACAATTTCTTTATCTGAGCATTTAATTATAACTTCAGAAGCATCTATATCTTCCTGTTTCATGCCCATCTTCTTCATAGCTTGTTTAAGCATTTTGGGGTTAACGCCTGGTATCATATATAATATATAAAAGAAAATCATTTATAAAAGTAACTGTAACTAAAAATAATGAAAGTCAAAATAAAAAGAGTTGACAAATCTCTGCCATTGCCGAAATATAAAACACCTGGTGCTGTAGCTTTTGATGTCTTGGCAAGAGAAACAGTGGAAATAGAGCCTAATTCTATTGGAAGAGTACCTATAAATATAATTATTGAAATCCCTAAAGGTTATATGTTATTACTAAAAGACAGGTCAAGCACAGCTAAGAAAAAGGGATTATTATGCACAGTCGGATTTATAGATCAGGATTTTTGCGGAGATAATGATGAAATCCAATTGCAATTTTATAATTTTCAAAAAGAAAAAGTAATTATCGAGAGAGGAGAAAGACTAGGACAAGCTTCTTTTGTAAGAATAGACAAATATGACTGGGAAGAAGTTGATTCAATGAATAAAGAAACACGCGGCGGTTTCGGCTCAACAGGTTAACCTTTACTGCATTCTTTTCTTAAGCTTTCTAAAACATCATTTATTGCAAAAAATAGATTATAATTTGTAGCTTCAGCCTCAAAATCTCTTCCATTTACTGTTAAAAGGCCATTTATCTGAAATTTTTGGCTTTTTTCTTTTTTATGAACTCCCTTCATATGCAAAACCAATTTACTAAACTCATGAAAGTGGTTGGCATGATTTCCTATCATTTTTTTAAGAATAGTCAATTCTCCAGGCTCTAAATCATTGAACTCTTTCAGTTCGATTTTATCACCTAATTGAATCATAACTGCTAAAAAGGCAAACTAAAATAAATACTTTTCTATACTGTTTCAATATATTTATAAATATTCTATCATTTTTAACACTAATGGCTTACTCTTTTGCATCAAATTGGAAGCGTTTTGCAAGTTTCCTAGTTGATTCTTTAATCTTAAGCACGATAATAACAAAACCTCTAAGTAACTTAATAGGAGAACCATCAATAGAAAACATTACAGATATTTTCTTTTTAGATTGGGAGAATATAGTCTTAGTAACCTCCTTAGTTAGTATTATTAATTTTATATATTGGGTTTCATTAGAATACAAAATCCAGCAGACATTAGGAGGTTTAATATTTGGAATCTCAGCAAGGTCAGAAAAAGGAAAATTAACTTTAGCTCAAACAATCTTAAGAAATATAACAAAATTATCAACAGCTTTATTAATCTTAGACGCAATAGGTATATTCACCTCAAAAAATAAACAAAGATTTACTGAAAAATTAACAAAAACAATCACACTTCAAGATGAATAAAATAAAAACAATAATAACTGTGCTGATAGTGCTCTATTTAGCTGCATTAGTCTCATCTAAATTATTAGATTCCCCAATATCTGGAGATTTGATAAATAATGGAATCGCTGTAATAAAAATAGAAGGCCCTATCTTATTATCTTCTTCAGCTTCATTATTCGGAACAGACTCAACTTCATCAGATGAAATAATAGCAAATTTAGAAAAAGCGGAAAATAATAACGGAGTAAAGGCAATTATCTTAGAAATTAACAGCCCGGGCGGGACAGTACTTGCCTCAAAAGAAGTGGCAGATAAAGTAAAATCAATTCAAAAACCCACTATCGCTTTAATAAGAGAAGTCGGGGCATCAGGAGCATACTGGATAGCTTCTTCCTCAGATTTAATTATTGCTGATGAACTGAGCATTACCGGCAGCATAGGAGTTATCTCAAGTTATTTGCAATTCTCAGGTCTATTAGATAATTATAATGTTACTTACGAAAGATTAGTTACTGGAGAATTTAAAGATTTAGGAACCCCTTACAAAGAGTTAACTCCTGCAGAAAGAAATCTATTAATGTCAAAGTTAAATATAATTGAAGCAAAGTTTGTCTCTGATGTTGCTAAGAACAGAAAAATGAAAGTAGAAGATGTTCAAAAATTAGCTGATGGTTCTTTTTATTTAGGTATTGAAGCAAAACAAAATGGTTTAATCGATTTAACAGGAAACAAAGCTTTAGCAATTCAAAAAGCAAAGGAAATGGCAAATATTACTAAAGAAAATGTTGTAGAGTATGTCAAAAAACCTTCATTGTTAAATGTTTTTGATAAGTTAGCATCAGAAGCTTCTTATTCAATAGGTCAAGGAATAGGCTCTTCCTTAACAAAAAACGAGCCTTTAATTATGGCTCAGTGATCCATATTATCTAATATTTGTTGTAACGCAGATAACAATTTAAGAATTTGTTTTTTTCTCTCAACTATAATATTAATATTTAGTGTCTTCTCAAACTTTTTATTTACATGCATAATCACATTTCTAAATGAACTTATAGCTTTCAAATCTTCTTTAAATTCTTTTCTTGAGTGGTATTCTTTTTGTAAGTTTACCAAATCAGACTCTAATAATTCTTTTATTAAATCATTTATATTTTTCTCATTTAATTCAGAAATATCTTTCCCATTCCACTCATGTATTCTAAATAGTCTACCTTCAAATTCAACTAATAAAACATAAAATAAAATTCTTACAGTTTTCTTAAAAAAGAATCTACAAGAAACAAATCTTCCATCCCCCAAATCAATATAATCACAATCATAAAGGCTATCCATAGTATCCCAAATAGGTATTAATGGAGTCCTCTTAGCAGATTTGCCCTCCATTTTCTTATTTTCGGCGATAGTCTCCAAAGTAAATAAATTAGCTAATCTTCTAAATAATGTCTCAAATTCTCCCGGGTACATCGATATTTATAAAAGAAATAAACTTAAAAAATTAACTAATAAACTTAAAGTATCTTAAAACAGGTTTAATATTGGGAGCAACATCTTTAGGCAGCTTATTAGCATCTAACCATTTAAATTCAGTTACATCTTTTCCTTTTTTTACTTCTCCTTTTCTTTTAGCTAAATAATGTAATAAAATAATATATTCCTTAACTCCATTATGGTCTCTTTCAAAAGCTAAAACACAAGGTTTACCTTTTAATTCAACATCAATTCCCAATTCTTCCTTAACTTCTCTTTTGGCATTCTCTAAAAAATTATTATTATCTATTTGTTTTCCGCCTGGAAATTTCCAGAAATCATCTTCATGTTTATCCAGTAAAATTTTATTATTTTCAACAATAACAGGACCAGAAGCAATAGTTATTTCTATCTCCTCATTATTCTTTCCAATTCCTTTATAATGCTTAAACTCAACCATATTAAAAATTAAGATAATTTTACTTAAAAACCTTCTGGAATGCCATAAAATGCACTAAATAACCTAAATCTTTATATAAGATGAGCTTTTTCAATATTATTATAAAAGAAAGGAGGTAATATGATGAGATTCGATGAAGATAAGAGCGGATCTGCAGATCAGGGTGGAGATTCTGGCTCAGGAGATGTTGGCGGATCAGGCGCTGGTTCAGAAGATGGAGATTCAGGTTCAGAATAAATTTTTTTAAATTCTCTATTTGAGAATTATTTTTTATTTTTTTAAAAGTAAAGCCGCACCTAAAATCCCAGCATGCTCTAACTTGCTCCATTCAATCTTGACTTTCTTAGGCAGCATGCAGTATTTCTGAGCTTCCCTTCTAACAATTTTAATATATTCTTTTCCCGCCGCTTTTAATCCGCCGTTTAAAACAACGATTTCAGGGTCAAATATATTAATCAAGCTTCCAATTCCTTTTCCTAAATTAAAAGCCGCTTCATGTAATATCTTATCAGCTTTTTTATTATTTAATTTTTTTAAATCGCTGGCTAATAGTCTTTTGCCAAATATTTTTTCAGCCTCATTAGTAATTCTGCTCCCGCTAGCCCAAAATTCTAAATCTTTCCCACCTTCAAGGATCATATGACCAAGCTCACCGGCATAGCCTTCACCAACATATAATTTACTATCAATTATCACTCCGCCGCCAATACCCGTTCCTAAAGTTAAAACAAAGAAATTTTTTTTCTTAACACCATAATGCAGTTCAGCCAAAGCAGCACATTTAGCATCATTCTCAATTTCAACCCTAACCTTAAACCTATTTTTTAAATATTTTCTTAAATTAAAATTCTTTAAAGGCAAATTAGGAGGATTTTTGATAACCCCATTTAGCAAAGGTCCAGGGCTTCCAATTCCTATGCCTTTAATCTTATCTGAACCTTTAACCTCTGTAATAGCATCAGTTAATTGTTTTATTACTACTTTACTCCCTTTCTTAGCTAAAGTATCTTTTTTAACTAATCTTAAAATTCTTTTTCCTTCCATCAAAGCCGCTCTAACACTAGTGCCGCCAAAATCAACAGCTATAATATTACTCATATTAACTATATTATCTATTTTCTATAAAAACCTTTTTATAACTCAAATTTATCAATAAATAGATGAAACCCGAGCAAAAACAGCATTTGATTTACGCATTTGTCCTAGTTATAGCTTTATCAATAGTTTTAGCTTTTGGTTATGATTATACAAATAAAATTAAAGAAGATTATACTTCACAAATAACTGATTTAAATAATGAAATATCGGATATAAAAAGCGAACTAAGCAACAAACAGTCTCAAATAAACGAAATCCTATCAGAAATAACAAAAACAAATTTAGAGATTGCAAGATCAAATAAACAATACGAACTCCAGCTGGGAGAATTAAACCAGCAGATAAGCGATTTAAATGTTCAAAGCGAAGGTTTTACAGAAATAATATCTGATGTCATAGACTCTGTAGTAAGTGTTATAACCGATGCAGGTCAGGGATCAGGAGCTATAATCTCATCAAACGGTTATGTTGTAACAAACTTCCATGTCATTAAAGATGCAAGTAAAGCAAGCGTATTGACATATGATGGAAAAAATCACCCAATAGAATTAGTTGGTTACAGCATAGAAAATGATATTGCTTTGCTGAGGATAGTATCTAATGAAACATTTGATTATTTCGCATTTTCAGATTCAGATAACTTAAAAGCTGGGCAGAAAATAGTAGCATTAGGAAATCCTGCAGGCTTGTCTTTTACAGCAACTGAAGGAATAATAAGCTCGCCAAATAGGTATGTAAATAATAAAGATTTTATCCAGACAGATGTTACAATAAATCCAGGAAATTCCGGTGGACCTTTAATTAATTCTCAGGGGGAAATAGTTGGGATAGCAAATTTCAAAGTCTCTGGATATGAAGGTTTAGGATTCGCCATTCCAAGCAACAGAGTAGCAGAAACAGTAGAGAAAATAATTAATGAATAAGTTTTTATAATATATATTCTATTAAATATTTAATGAAAAAAAAGATTGTCAGAAAGCCTTGGGGGCATGAAGAGCATTTCGCTTTTAATGAAAAAATTACTGTTAAGATTTTAGAAATTAAACCAAAGCAATCTATCTCAGTTCAGTATCATTTTAAAAGAGCTGAATTCTGGAAAATATTAGAAGGTGATTGTAAAGTTAGAAAGGGAAATAAAACTATCAAAGCAAAAAAAGGAGATGAAGTTTTTATTAAGAAAAGAGAAATTCATTCAGTAGAAGCTTATTCTAAACCAGTCAGAATCCTAGAAATCTCTTTCGGAAAATTTGAAGCTAAAGATATAGTTAGATTAGAAGACAGGTATGGTAGAGAATAACCAAAAGAATATAAATCCTTTTGATTCTAACTTTTTTCAATATGGACCTAAAAGAAAGATCATTGCAGATGCATGAAAGATTAAGAGGAAAGTTAGAAATAAAGTCTAAAATAGAAATAAAAACAAAAGAAGATTTATCTCTAGCTTACACTCCAGGAGTTGCAGAGCCCTGTAAAAAAATACATGAAAACAAAGAAAATGTCTATAAGTACACAGGAAAAAGCAACACAGTAGCTGTGATAAGCGATGGAAGTGCAGTTCTTGGCTTGGGAAATATAGGAGCAGAAGCTTCAATTCCTGTAATGGAAGGAAAATCAATTTTATTCAAGGAGTTCGCAAACATAGATGCTTTCCCAATCTGTCTAAATACTCAAAATCCCAAAGAAATTATAGAAACAATAAAAAGACTGCATCCGACATTAGGAGGAATTAATTTAGAAGATATTAAAGCTCCTGAATGTTTTGAAGTTGAAGAAAGTTTACAAAACTTAGGAATTCCAGTAATGCATGATGACCAGCATGGAACCGCCGTAGTTGTTTTAGCTGCTTTAATTAACTCATTAAAATTAACAAAAAAAAATATAGAAACAGCAAAGATAGTAATTAATGGTGCAGGTGCAGCAGGAATCGCAGTAACAAAAATAATCTTATTATATGGAGCCGACCCAAAAAATATAACCCTCTTAGACAGCAAAGGGACAATAACTAAAAATAGAAAAGATTTAAACAAATACAAACAAAAATTAGCGGATAAAATATCTCAAGTTAAAGGAGGTTTAGAAACAGCAATAAAAAATACAGATGTTTTCATAGGAGTCTCAAAACCTAATGTCTTAACAAAAGAAATGGTAAAATCCATGAATAAAGACCCTATAATTTTCGCAATGGCTAACCCAGATCCTGAAATCCTTCCTAATTTAGCAAAAGAAGCAGGAGCAAAAATAGTAGCAACAGGTAGAAGTGATTTTCCGAATCAGATTAATAATGTTCTCGCTTTCCCAGGAATTTTCAGGGGAGCTTTAGACATAAGAGCAACTAAAATAACTGAGAAAATGAAAATTGCCGCAGCAGAAGCATTAGCTAATTCAATTAAGCCTTCAGAAGAAGCAATCTTGCCTTACGTAACAGATAAAAATATAGTTCCGAAAGTTTCAGAAGCTGTTAAAAGGGCTTGGAACAAAAAAACTTAAATAGAGTCAATTCCTAAAAATAGTATGGTTCTAAAAGAGGAAAAAAACTGGAGTATCTTTATCAGCAGTATTTTTTTCGTCTTAGGATTTGCAGTAATATTTTCTTTAGTAGGTGTTTTATTACAAAGTTTTTTATCAGAAATATCATTTTACGCCCAGCAATGGCTTGCGAGAATAGGAGGAATTATAATTATCTTATTCGGCTTGTATTTAATTGGATTAGTCAAACCAAAATTTCTAGAAAGGGAGCATAAAATTCATATTAAAAGAAAATTTAAATCTTCATACCTAGCTTCATTTATTTTTGGAGCAGCTTTCGCAGTTGGCTGGACTCCATGTATAGGAGCAGTATTAGGAGCAATCTTAACCTTAGCTGTTACAAATCCATCTTCCGCATTTATATTATTATTATCTTATTCTTTAGGTCTAGGAATTCCATTTCTATTAGTAGGATTATTTACAAATCAGGCAAAGAATGTTATAGACAAAATAATGAATGCAAAATGGTCAAAATATTTAACAATTGTTTTTGGAATAATTTTAATTTTATTAGGTATCTTTGTCTTCACAAATCAATTATCAAGAATTGCCAACTTCCCGTTCGTCACAGATTTATTAATAAGTTTGGATTTAGGAATCTCTAGTTTTGGAAATTTAAATATTGGCTTAGCCTTTATAGCGGGGATAGTATCTTTTTTATCACCCTGCATCCTGCCTTTAGTACCGGCATATTTAACATATTTAGCTTCAACCGCAATTAAAAAATGAAAACTCTGAATAGAAGAATAATATTAGGGATATTTATTTTGTTGATAATTGTAATTATCTTCTACTTCGAAAACCAAAAAATTGCTCCTGAAATAGCAGAAAAAACAGTTAAAGATATTCTATTAAAAGCTGGAAAATATCCTCAATCTCCTGAACTAACTGGAATTTCTGGCTACATAAACTCAAAAGAAGGAATTAAAATTTCGGATTTCAGAGGAAAAGTTGTCTTAATAGATTTTTGGACTTATTCATGTATTAACTGCATCAGAACATTGCCTCATTTAACAGATTGGAATGAAAAATACAGAGATATGGGTTTAGTAATTATTGGTGTTCATACTCCTGAATTCAAATTTGAAAAAAATATAGAAAATGTTAAGGAAGCTATGGAGAGACATGGAATTAATTACATAGTTGTCCAGGATAATGATTATGCAACTTGGTCCGCTTTCAAAAACAGGTTCTGGCCGAGGAAATATTTAATTGACAAAGATGGATTTATTAGGTATGATCATGTTGGAGAAGGTGCCTATGAAGAAACAGAAAGAAAAATCCAAGAGCTATTAGCAGAAACAGGAATAGATGTCATCGATATGAAAATTTCTGAAATTGAAGACAAAACTCCTAAATTCGGAAGAAGAACTCCTGAATTATACTCAGGTTATGATTTCGCTTTATCCCGCGGTCAGAATATTGGCAACTTAGAAGGAATCCAGCCAGACCAGACTATTACTTACTCTCTTCCAAATAATTTTAACAAAGATGTTATCTATTTAGATGGAACTTGGAAAGCTAATAATGATAATTTAGAAGCCATGGGAGATTCTTTAATAATTCTAAGCTTTACTGCATCTTCAGCAAACATCGTAGCCGATTCATTAGGAGATATTGAAATGGAAGTTCTAATCGGAGATTCTTATATTTCAAAAGAACAAGCAGGCTCTGATATTGAATTTAAAGATGGAAGATCATTTGTAAAAATCACCGAACCGAGACTTTATAATCTGTTTGATGGAGAATATGGGGATTATAAATTAACATTAAAAGTTAAAGAAGGTTTTTCATTTAATGCATTTACTTTTGGTTAATTAGCTTAAAAATACATTTAACCCAAACAAATATCCTAAAGAATACATTCCCCCGCCTAATAAAATCAAAGCAATCAGTGAAGCCAAAGTAACATAATTTATCTCCCAGCCATCTACGAAATGCAATCTTTTAACATATTTTCTGTGATAAATACCTTGTATCATTGTAACGCTCATTAACAAAGCAAATATTCTTGGAGCAATTCCTAATAACATAAATACCCCTCCAAAGAATTCAGTAATAATTAATACCCAGCTCCAGAATATTCCTGGTTTATAACCTAATTTATCAAGCCAGCCAGCCATCTCATGAGGGTCTTTGAATTTATGATAGCCATGTTTAATAAAAAACGTTCCAATTATAATTCTAATAACCAATAAAGCAATATCAACATTAGCCATATATCCTAAAACATAATCATTCCTTTATATATTTTTTCAAAAAGTTTTAATATTAATTAACTTTTAATTTATTCATGAAAAAGCTGTTTTTAATATTTTTATTGCTAGTTCCAATTATATTAGCAGAAGAAATGGAGCCTTTAGAAACAATAACCTATGAAGGAAGAGAGATAACATTAAACGCCGTGCAAGGGAATAAAGCTTTGATAAGTGTGGATGGAGAAAAAAATATTTTATCTTTAAACCAGCAAAAAACAATAAATGGTGTAAAAATAACTCTAATAGAAATATTTGACGCAGGAGATTTCGGAACGGCAAATTTAGATTTTGAATTAGCTTACAATTGCGGGGATTTAAAATGCGATGAATTCGAAACATCTGAAAATTGTTGTAAAGACTGCGGCTGTTCAGGAGCATTAAAATGCGTTGAAAACTCTTGTATCCTCCCAGAATGTACCTTAGATTCTCAATGTGAAGATAGCAACTCTTTAACTGAAGATTACTGCTCTGAATTCAAATGCAAGCATAGGAATATTAAATGCGAAAAAGATTTGGATTGCAATGATAATAATCTAGATACTGATGATACCTGCTATAAAGGAAATTGCAGAAATTTTCTGAATTATGTTTGTAAAACAGATGAAGATTGTGAAGATCAAAATCCGTGCACAACCGACTTATGTGTAAATAAAGACTGCCAAAATACCTTAAAAGAAAATTGTGAATTTGAAAGTGAACCCGAAAAAACCATCTTGGAAAAACAAAATGAAGAGATAAAAAATAATTTAGAAGAAGATGTCAAAAAATTAAGAGAAAATGTATTAACAAAAGTTCTAAGCTGGTTTAAAAATTTGTTTAATTAATTCCAACTACTTTTATCTTAAAATGCAAAGTCTTTCCTGCTAAAGGATGATTTAAATCCAAAGTTATTTTCTCTTTAGTTATTTTTTCAATTTTCGCGGGAATATGTCTTCCATCCTGTAATCCAATTTCAACCATAATTCCAACTTTTGGTTCTCTGTCCTGAGGTAAATTTTTTCTTGGAATTTCTCTTACTAATTTTTCATTCCTCTCCCCGTAAGCCTCTTCAGGTTTGATTATAATCTTCTTTTCCTCTCCCTTTTTCATTCCTATCACTGCTTCATCAAAACCCTTGATAACATGGCCCGCACCTACTTCAAATTCTAAAGGGTGGCTATGGTCTCCATGAATAGAACTGTCAAAAACTTCTCCATCATCAAAACTGCCTTCATAATCAACTTTTATTTTGTCTCCATTCTTAACTTCCATTCTTAACTCCCAAAAAACAAGCTTTAGAAACCAGTTTTTATAATAAATTTTAAAATTTAGCCTTTTTTAAGTGTTTTGGAACACAGTCCATAAACTCTCAGCTGTCCACAAAGTGTCCATAAATTATATCTTGGGAATCAAAGTAGCAAAATCGGGATTTTTTCTTCTAGAATCCCATTTAGTCAGTCTCATCAATTTATTTTTGCTTAGCCCAAAATTTAGCAAATCCTCCCTTTTTAGAATATTAAATAAATGAGATAATCTCCCTAAACTTTTAGATGATATTAAAAAAGATTCTAAAGGGTCGATTAGTTGTGTGTATCCCCACAACTGACCCAAGTCTTTTAATGTTAAAGGCGTATCTTTTACTTCTACAAATATTAATTTAAAATAACTTCCTTTCTTCAATATCCCCACTATATCAATTTTTATGTTTAACCCTATTGCCTCTTTGCATTCAATCCCTCTTTCTTTAAGAACAATATCTAAATATCTTCTTGAAGTTTCATGTGTGGTTTCTACAGTATAACCATCATATTTTTCAGTTAAATATTTATTAAGCCATTCTTCAATCTCTGGATAAAGCTTTTCTTCTTCTTTACTCATGATAACCTAACTCCTTAGCTATCTTTTTCCAACTGTTAAAATGTCTTCCCCTAATCTTAGAATGGATTTTATTATGATTTTCGTCAGGATGAATGGGTTTGTTTTTAGATATATCTTTAGTTTTCCAATAAAATTTATGATGAAATTCTTCAATGTTTCCTATTTTTGATTTATAGTTTTGTTTTGTTTTGTTTGTTTTTGCATGTTTTATTTTATCTTTGTAATATTCATCCCAACTAACTAGATTTATCTGTGCATATTTTTTGAGAAGTTTATTTTTATGCTCTATACTAAAGCCTATTTTTTCGAATTCTTCTGCCCAGATTTTAATCTGATGTTCTTTATAATTTCTCATCCCTTTTTTGTAAAATTTTAGGTTAGGGTCTACAAAATTAGGATGTGCCCACCTAATTACATGTATAGGTATATCTAAATCTTTTAGCAAATTAGCTATGTCTACAACCAACATCCAATTATCCATAATTTCTAGGTAAACTCTATGATTATAATTTATCCCGTATGCAGAATTTGTTTTTCTTATATGCCCTGTAACATCAGCAAATCCTCTCAAAAATTCTTTCTTAATATCTTCACTAGCTTTAAAAATATCTCCATGTATTCTATAAAATCTCCAAGTAGTATTGTTATCCAAATATTGATTTAAATCTCTTATTAGATAATCTCCATTATCTTTAGAGAATTTTATGTGTGCTGTATGTTGACTAGAGGTATCACTCTCTATGTCTGCACCAACTAAAGGTCTTAACCTGTCCCTTATATCCCATAAACTAGCTTTTACAGATAATTGGGTATTTTGCCCCTCGATTTCTAAGTTTCTATGTGGGATGCTGATTATAACTTCAGTCTCTTTATTTCCTCTAACCAAAACTCCTTTTCCTACAATCATTCCTAATAAATAAGCTATATCTGGATTTAGCATTTTTTAAATATTAAAATAAATTCATGAACCTTATTAACCCTGAACATATAAGGATATCCTAAGGGTCTGACATTATTATATTCTTTTTGTCTATCCCAAATAATAATATCATCATGTTCAAAGCCTATTTCCTTCATTAAATTAATGACATCAATATGGAACGGATAAAAATTTGATTTTTTCCTTATATCCATTACCACAATCACACAATATTTTCCTTTCTTAAGAACAGAATATACTTGAGAGAATGCTTTTTTTAACTCATATAAGAAATCTTCATATTTGTTAATGTTTCCTAAATCTTTTTTAGAATCACTATATTTTCTAATTTCCTTATGGTCTGCTGAGCGTTTTTCATTTAAAATGTCCCAATAAGGAGGGGATGTTATAACCAAATCAACAGATTCTGGAGATAATGTTTTTGTAAGTTGAAATATATTTTTATTATATATCTCTGGTTTGATTAAATCTTCTTTTTTTTGATTAAGGTTTAATTGAAATTCATTTATTCTTTTCTTTGCTAATTTAACATATTCTTTAGAAAGCTCAAACCCAATTCCCTTTCTTCCTAATTCATAAGCAGAAACAACAGTGCTCCCACTACCTAAAAATGGGTCTAAAACTATTTCTCCTCTATCTTTTGTAAATATTTTAATTAGTTTAGAAGTTAATTGTAATGGAAACATTGCTGGGTGTTTTAATTTCCTTTCTCCATTAGTTTTTTCTATATCCTTCCAAATACTAATAGAATATTGTAACCATTCTTTTCCAGATAACTCATTAAACTTTTTTGGCATAAAAAATCAAAGAACTAAACATTTATAGATTTAACTCTTTTATTTGCTAAACCTACATATACCTTATTTTTATCACAACCTATAAAATTTCTATTCAATAACTTACAAGCTACTGCGGTTGTTCCACTTCCCATAAATGGGTCTAAAACTATATCTTCTTCTTTTGAATGATAATAGACTATCCTTTTAATAACATCTAATGCTTTTTGAGTAGGATGAATTTTTCTATCTTTTTTAAAATTGGATTGGGGTCTAGCACTATTTATAACTGTCCATGTATCTATCCATTGAGAACCATTAAAATTAAGATAAAAATTTTCTGGATTCTTAACAAACCAAAGTATTGGTTCATGATGTCCATTATAAGAATTTTTTCTAGTTATTCCACCATTTCTATAGACCCAAACTAATTCCTGCCAGAATGTCAATCCTATTTCTCTTAATTCTTTCTCAACTTCAAATCTATTTTGCTTTCCACAAAAGATTAGTAAAGACGCATTGTCTTTCATTACTCTAGGCAATTCTTTAATCCAATCAATAGGAACTTCTTTATCCCATGATGTTTTATCAACACCATAAGGAGGGTCAGTAACAATAAGATTCACAGATTTATCAGGAAGTTTTTTTAAATACTCTAATGCATCAATATTTTTTATTTTATTTATTAGTTGTTTATTTACCATTTTCTAATTTTTACCTTCTTCTACTTGAAGACTTTCTTGTTCTTCTTTTAGATGTTCTTCTTCTAGAAGTTCCAAACAATTTATTCCAGTTTATTCTCACTTTTGGCATTATTTCTCCTCTTCCAACCAACCTTCTTTCAAAAGTTCTCTAGTATATTTTGTAGCAGTTGGTCTGGAAATTTTAAATTCTTCGCATATCTCTTTAACATCAACAAATCTTTTCTTTTTTGTGATAAATTCCAGTATCCTTTGTTTTATATCCGATTTTGATTTTTTAACCATCTATCAATTCTCCAGTAAGTTTTGTTTCTAATCTCCTTTCTTTTTCTAAAAATCTGCTAGTTATTTTAAATCTAAAAATTGATTTGTCCTTTACATTAGCCATTCTTGCAATTTTAACAGGTATTCTTAAACTAAACATTTTTTTATTAGGGTCATGATAGATTCTAACATCCTCTATTTCAGTTTCTTCTTCCTTAGCTAATTTTTTAAGTTCTTCCACTTTAATCATTTTTCACCTCTTTTTTCTCAAGTTTATCTAACATATATCCAATAGCTTCATCCATAGATTTGAAATCATTATTTGCTTTGTAAATATTAAGTCGTTTTCTTGTATTTTTAGAAACGGGAATTTTAGGGTCATCAAACTTTGGCATAAATTCTTGATATTTTTAATCCTTATAAATGTTATTATAGTTATCCATTTTATTAATATTATTATAATTAATAACATTATCTACTTATTTATCTACTTATTTAAATAGTTTTCGTTTATCCTTTGGAAAGTAGAAAGATTTATAAATGCATATATTTACATTTACATAATCCTAAGGAAAATGAAAACAATAATAAAAGTGGTGATATGGCTGTTGGCATTTCTTATTTGTATGCCAATGGCAATATGACACAATGGAAAAAGAAAAAACAACTCAGGAAAGATTGATAGGATTTGACAAGCCAAAGCTAGCTTTAAAGATTCCATTGAAACCTGATATCCGTGCTTTAGAGAGCGAGAAGAAGAAATTCATTGAGTTTGGCATAAATATGATTGATTCTCTAAATCTTGATGAGGAGCAGTATTTTGGGAGACCAAGAGCTCCATACAGCGATATAATAAAATCTCTTCTAGTGATGGCTTTTAATGGATTATCCTACAGGAGGTCTCAATCAGACATAGTAAATCTTTATTCAAATCATATGATTGACACAATTTCAAGAAAGAGCACGCTTCATAAATATATGAATGAGGAGAGAACAAAAAAAATTCTTGATAATCTGGTTCAGCAGACAGCTTTATTCTTTAGAGAGCATGAAGATACTTTGATTGTGGATTCAACTTGGTTTGGAAAAAGAATGTATACTGGAGGCTACACAAAAGTCCATGACAAGCAGTCTAATCTAGCCAAAACCAGAAAGATGCATATTGGAATCCTAAAGAACAGCCGTATAATCGCAGTCTGCAAACCAACAAGAGGAACTGTAAATGATTTTAAAATATTTGAGCATATTGTTGTCAGTGCTGTTAAAAACGGCTTTAGCATAAAAACGCTTTTGGCAGACAAAGGCTACGCAGGAAAGCAGAATTACTTCTTATGCTCCAACCTTAATATTGAAAATATCTTTATTGATTTCAAAAGCAATGTAACTATGAGAAGAGCCAAGAGCGGAGCTTGGAGAAAGCAATTAACCCTATTTAGGGAGCATCCAGAAATCTGGAAGGAGAATTATAGATTCAGGGTAATAATTGAAAGTGTAATCTCCAGCATAAAGAAGAAGCAGAAGAATTACCTTACCTCAAAGAATGAAACAGCTATGGACTGTGAACTGCTGTTGAAATGTCTGGTTCATAATCTAACTATTATTGGGAAACATATATAATCACTCTTTTTTCTTAAACATAAATTTCAACAAACCAACAAAGGTCATTTCGGCTTCGCCAACATTTATTAAATAAACAAGTATCAAAGTTCCATTGAGACCAAAAACATATCCATATAAATCACTCTTTCCAACTAGATAAACTAAACCAAATAAGAAAATGTCAAAAATAATTTTAGCAATAATAATTTTGTAAATTGGAGACAAACTATCTAAAAATTTTCCAAATCTATTTAATTTATGGAATGTCACTAACAACACCCGTATATTTCTTCAGGCTTTCTGTCATTAAAAACAATGTAAAAATAATATAGCCAAAACCTAAAAGAACGAAAAAAGCTCCTTCTTTCGATATATATAGTATTCCAACAAATGCCATAATTGATGCAGAGATTGTTTTTATGAAGATGTCTAATCTATATTTTTTTAAGAATCTAACAAAAACATTGTAAACTATAAGAATAATAACGAAACCATAAATAAGAAATTCTACCATCGCTTGATTAAAAGCTAAGATACCACTAGAAATAATTGCAGGAATAGCAAAAGCGTATATATCTTCCATTTGACCACCTTTTTTAATATTACTATTTACTTTCCTTTTATTTAAATATTTCTTTTTCATTTTATGGACAGATTATAGGCAGCATAAGACTTTATAGATAACTATTGATTTTATGGACTGTTTTGTGTTTTGGATTAGCTTTAAATAATAGTTTAGCCTATAATATTTCATGTCATCAAGAATAGAAGTTGGTAGAGCAAATAGAAGATTTGATTTTAGTTTAGGAATAATTTGTGATGAAGACGAAACACCAAGTCATACTCACCAACCTCGTGGACCTTATGAAGTTGTTTCTATAATAGTAATAGACCCAAAAACTAGCAGAATAAAATCTATACCATATAGAGAAT
>Ga0208375_1000994_pt1 | contig 34850 bp, 51 predicted proteins | sample RifOxyD1_FD_184038 | JGI IMG/M metagenome (GOLD analysis project Ga0208375, IMG submission 184038) | Soil microbial communities from Rifle, Colorado - Rifle Oxygen_injection D1 (SPAdes) | ecosystem: Environmental > Terrestrial > Deep subsurface > Rock core/Sediment | place: Rifle, Colorado... | reverse complement strand
ATTAAAGAGGAAGATAAAGAAGGAATGGGCAGAGACGTTCACAAAGAGGTTGAAAAACTAAGAGATAATGGAATTAACAGGAAAGTTAGAGAAGTTTTAGAAAGAAAATTATATCAGTATTATTTATGGAGAGTAAAAACTGAAAAGGAAATTGTTCAAAGAAGGAATTTTATGCTGAAATATTTAAAACAGCATTATAGTGTTTTAAGATTATATATACACTGGATTAAACCTTACCTGAAAAATATACAAAGATTGCAGATGAGGCAGAACTCAAAAAATCCAAATATTATAGCGAGTTTTGAAACAAGCCAGATAGATATAGAATTGATAGCCAGGAAAAAAGATGAGAAGAAAGATTATTCTCCTTGTATAAGGGTTTTATTTAATTATGTTGCAATTCCTCAAATGGCATATCAGCAGGAATATCAAAGAGGAGCTATTCACACTGGAAGAAGTATAATAAGAATTGAAAGTTATGCTCTTACTGATAAAAATATCAAGGATTATGAAGACCTTGTTGAGGAAGAGGATTTTCAGTTAATAGAAGGGCTAAATGAGGCTATGGCATCTTTGGGTGATGAATTAAAGAGTTATCTAAAGGAAGCTGGTGAAAAATTTAAGGAAGATGAGAAGAAAAAAGAAGAGCCAAAGATAGAAAGGTCTAATATATTCAGAGATGTTTTCTATGGTTTTGGAGAGATCTTTGGGATGAGAGAAAAAAGTTCAGAGCAGTTTGACCAGGAGAGAGAAATGAAAAGATTGAGCAGCTGGCAAATTCAAGATGAAAGGGAAGTTGCACAAGGTGATGCTGTGAAATTTACTTATGTCCTTTATGATGTTTTTAAGAAGTTTAATAGAATGTATACTTGGTAGTTATTTACTTCTTAATCCACGAAAAATTATTTGATATAATATTCTAAAGAAATATTCTATATCTGTTAATAATGGATGTTCTTCTTTTTTATCTAGATATTGCGATTCTGATTCCATCATCTCATCAAGGCTGCTATTGAGCCTTGCATAATTAACCCCCATCAAACCAGGTTTGTGTTTTAATGCACTTTCTTTATATCCTTCTGGAAAAAGGCTCCAATCCTCTTCAGGTCTTGGTCTTATCCCAACCAATGACATGTCTCTTGAAATTATTATATTATATAACTGTGGTATTTCGTCTATCCAATACCTTCTAAGAGTTTTACCGATTCTTGTTAGTCTAGGATCATTGATTGGCTTACCCAATTCATCTCTACCATTAGCACTAACAACTGAGCTCCAAGAATGTTCTGCATCTAACTCCATTGTCCTAAATTTGTAAACTCTAATTTTCCTCCCATCTTTTCCTAAAGCTTCTCTTCGATAGAGTATATAATCCAGACCCATGCAAAATAAATAAACAGAAATAGTTAAGAATTATGCTATTTTATTACCTTTCTCATCATATATTTCTATGACATTAACAGGGCAGGCTTTTGCTGCATCTTTATTTTTTTCCAGGTCTTTTTCATCTATTACTAATTCCCATATGTCATTTTCTTTATCGATTAGTTTAGAGTTAATTAAGTCTATCTTGCCATCATCTGCTAGCTTCCAGTGCAAAGGCGCCATAGCTTCGCATGATACAGCACCTATGCACCCTGTTCTCTTTAATCTTATATAATATTTAGCCATCTTAACTAGGTATAACATAGCCGATCAGATAACCTAAAAATGATGCTAACAACCCTATAAGCACCATTTCTGCACCTGATCTAAACCATTTCTTATTTGTAAACCTAGTCTTATATGCACCCGTAAAGAATAAAACCATTGCGGTTATTGCCATAGCAACAAATAAAGCGCTTAACTGAGACATAATGTTCATATAAGATATTACAAAAAATGGGATTAAGGGAAACATTGAGGATATTGCATAAGAAACACCTATAGCAATTGCTTCTCTTTTTGGCCTATTGAACCTCTTTCTTACCAGACCGAGATCATTTTCAATTAATTCCTTAAAACATCTTTTTTTATTTGAACAGATTGTGCTGACAATTCTTTTTAATTCTCTTCCTTTAAACCCTTTATGCCTGTATATTTTTTCTATTTCTTTTTTTATTCTAGATTGCGTGAAATTTTCTTTTTCTTTTTTTATTTCTCCCTCATAAGATTCAAGCTGTGATTTTGAAGAGATGTAAGTGCCAAATGACATAGAGATTGCTCCAGTAAGAGCTTCTGTTACTCCTGCAAGAATAATTATGTTAGTAGATAATAAAGCTCCAGATAAACCTGCTACCAATGCTATTTCTGAGACTAATGCGTCATTTACTCCGAATATTACTGGCCTGATTATCTCAGAAAGATTATTGCTCTTCATTATAAATCTCGAAAATTGGCTTTCTTGTTTCGTAGCCTTCACTAACTTCATGCCAATGTGAAATGCTTTCTTCTCCCATCTCCCAGCATAAGAATATGTCCCTTCCTTCAAATCTTGAGAAAAAATCAACTAAACCAACGTTAATATCGCGAACTATGCAACCTATTTTTATTAATTTATGAAGCTCCCTGTGCAACTCTGAAGACAGCTTATGGAATTCATGATTTGTTTTTGTTTCTGTAAATAATTCATCGTATTCATTATCATAACTTATTTCTACGGACTGGAGAACTGAGATATTTTCACTAAGCTTCATTATTTTTTTAAGAGATTCCCTGACTTCAGACAGACTGTTTTCTGCTTCTTCTATGGTGACATACCTCTTTTTCATAATTTTTTGTAGAACTTTTATATTTATAAACTTTTTTCAAATGAAAAAGCAGAAGGACATAACTTATTTAGCATGCAGTTCTTGCAGTTTGGTTTTCTGGCTGTACAAATCTTTCTTCCATGCATAATTAACAAGGTTGAGAAGTTAAATCTTTTATCTTTTGGTGTTATTTTTATTAAATCTCTTTCTATTATTACTGGGTTTTTACTTTCTGTTAGGTTTAATCTGTTGCTAAGCCTTATAACATGGGTATCAACTGGCAAAGAATCTTCTTTATTGAATAAATAGCCTAAGACAACATTTGCTGTCTTTCTTGAAACTCCTCTTAATGTTAAAAGCTCTTCCATTTTTGATGGAATTTTTCCTTTGAAGTTAGTTTTTAATATTTCTGCGGTTGTTTTTATATTTTTTGCTTTATTTTTATAAAAACCTGTTGAGTAAATATATTTTTCTAGCTGTTTTTGAGATAAATTAATTATGTCTTTTGGATGCTTTACTTTCTTGAATAGTTCTTTTGTTACTAGGTTTACTCTTGCATCTGTGCATTGTGCTGATAAAATAACTGCGATTAATAGTTGAAAATCTGTTTTGAAGTTTAGAAAAGGCTTGTCTATTTTATATTCTTTTTCTAATAAATTTATTATTTTATCTGTGCTTTCCATTTTCAAAAAATCTTTTTAATACTTCTTTATGGTCAAAAGCTATATTTTCCGGCAATTCATTTTGAGAAAAATATTTCCATTCAGAAACTTCATCTTTGTTGGGATTAGGATTACTCAATAATTTCCCTTTAAAATGCAGTGTTACTGCAGAACCTTCCTTCCCTTCATAAAAACTATAGTTGAAGAATGAATCTATAATAAATTCAGCTTTTAGATCATATTTTACTTCATCCTTAACTGCATCTATAGGGTTTGGATATTTTTTAAAAGAGCCTGTTCCTCCCGGAAGAGCCCATTTGCCTTTATCTGGTTCTTTGTTTCTTTTTATAAGGAGAACTTTATCTTTATTACATATTATTGCTGATGTTATTAATAATACCATGATTAACTGTTTTTACTAGTATTTTAAAACTTTTGCAAAGCATGATGTATACTTATGTTTTTTGTTATAACCAAAGAAGTAACATCTTTTTCTAAATAAGATTTATTTTTTTGATTTAATACTATTTTTATTTTTTCTAACTGGCTTCTTATTTTTTTGAAAGCGTAATTTGCTGCAGCCAATGAGTCTAATTTATGCTTGTCTAAATTTTCTTTTTTTAATTCTCTTCCATACGGGCTTGTTAATTTTCTTTTTCTTTTTGTATCTAAACTTGCTTCAGGATGGATAATTCTAGCACCTGTTGCAGTTGCTATTTTCCTTACTAATTTTGGAGCTGGAATAACATCTGTGCTTATTATTATTGGATTTCCTATAGATGTAATGTCTCTTAATAATGTTTCATGAGAAGTATGTTTTGAAGAATTTAACTTTAATAAATTGCCTTCAAGATCTAAAAGAGCATAGCCCTTTGTAGTCCCAGGATCTATTCCAACAATAATATCTTTTCTTATGTCTTTAACCCCCCCTAGAATTGTATAGGAAATAGATTTATTTAAACTTTTCTGAAAATGAGAGAAGTATCCCTATTAAAACTTGGAACTATATTCTTAAACTCTATCTTGAAGACTTTGGCACAAGTCTTTTAACCTTATTTCATCTTCTACTACTCTCTGTCCTTGTGAATAGAGTTCTTCGTTCCTATGGGTTCCATCTATATTTCTTATTAGAGATTCGTAGTTTTCCCATAACAAGAAATACTGTTTTGCATCTCCTGCGTTTTCGGCTATTGCTAATGCTTTTTGGGCATCTCTTAAAGCTTCAATACGCATTCCATCTTCATCTACTCTAATTTGGTTTGACATATCTTATAATAAATTTAAGTATTTATAAATGTTTTTATTTTAGTTACTTTTTGATAGTAAAATTATTTTAAATTTATATAGAAATCTTAGATGTTTAGTTGAAATTAAAAAAAGACTAGAAGACCCTGCCTTGCTGCTGGTTTAGTAACCGTTTAGCTGTTTTTCGATTTATCGACGACAAACATGATTTTCATGAAAAATGGCCAAAAATGACTTAGTGACATTTCTATTCTCTATAAAATCGGTTTTTCACTTTTTTATAGTTGGCGATTAGCTAAACGGTTACCTGGTTTAAAAAAGTTTAAATAGTAGTTTATATTTTAAAAATTAAAGGTGTTATGATTGAATAAAAAAATATTAATTTTTGTTTTGCTAACTTTTAGTTTATTGGTTATTGCTGGTTGTCAGGAGACAAAGGGAATTACTTTGTCCAATAAGGTTGCAGCAACTGCTGAAAGAAATAATAATGTGGTAAATAATACTGCTGGTTCTGGAATGGAAGAAGTGAGATTGAGGTCTAACGGAGAGTATAGGTTTTTAGATGGAGGAGCCATAAAAATCTCATGCAACAGAATTAGAGCAGCTAATCAGCGTGCATTTGCCAATAGCACTAGATTCCTTGCTAACGGCAGTTTGGCTTCTGGTGCATTTGCAGAGCATAATTTAATACCTGGAGAGTATACAACTGCATTTAACAAGAAGTATTCATGTAATAATTAAAATGATAAAAAATAAATTTTTATTTTTACTTTTTTTAGTTTCTGTTTTAGTTATTGCTGGTTGTCAAGATGCTGTTGGGATAAGGAGTAATCCTAGTAGTGATATAATTCCTGAATCTGAAAACCCAAAATGTAGTGATTATACTGGAGCATATGGACAAGCTGCTTGTGCCCAGGATAAAAATTGTGAGTGGAAGGATAATAAATGTGGGGATATAATTAAAACTGTTCAATTAAGTGAATCTAAAAATGTTGATTTGGGATCTTCTTATGTGGATGATTTAATAGATACTACCCAAGTTAGACAAGCCAAACTTAGTGCTGACAATAATGTTAAGGTTATGACTTCTTTGACTGCATCAGAAGATGATTATCAAACAGATGTGGTAATGGAAGTTGGAAGAAATGGAATAAAGTATATTATTGATTCAATGGATGGAAGAAATGGAATAACTCGTTCAGATTACGATAGAATTGGTACTGAGACTTATAACTTGATGGGGCGCACATTTACAATAGATTCAAGAATGAGAGATTCTAGCAGTTCAAGAAGCAACACTATAAGTTATGGTGGTCAAATGACTGTTATAAGAAATGGAGTAAGAGAGGTTGTTAATAATGGGGATGCATTCTGGGGAGAAGATATAAATGACCCTGATTGGGTTTGGAACATAGATGGTTGGTGGACTAGTACTGCTGGACCTAAATTTGGCATAGAAAATGACTTTATTTATAATGATGATTCAGATAATCCTCCTAGATTAGGTGAATGTGTTCAATTGCCTAATGAATATGGAAGGGTATGTTTAGATGGATTAAGCAATGATGAAGATTATAATACTTTTACAATAGAATATATTGGGGGAGGATTCTATGATGGGGGAGTTGATTTAAGAGAAGCAGGAGGATCTCAATGGGAAAAAGTAACTAAGATATCTTCACCTACAGGAAATATAAAATTAGGTAGAGATGAGATTAATGCAAATGAAGTTTATATTGATAGTGGAAATGGGGTTTATTATAAAAATATAAACAGGGGAACTGTTGAAAAATTAACCTCTAAAATAAACTCTGATTATGGAAATTATCAGGCATTTGGTAAACTTAATAATGATGTATACCTCATAGCTCTTAATTTTGTCTCTAAAGGCGGACAAAACTTATTCATATCTACTCCTTTAGACCTTATCTCAATTAATTCTCGCGGAGGTATTAATGGTGGACTTGGGGAGAGAAAAGGATTAGAGGAATCCAGAGAAGTTATGTGGGATTATAAACTTGATCAAGCTGGGGATTCATTAATAGGCACTAAAGATGAAGACCATAGAACTGCTTATGGAGTTATAATTAAGAATCCGAAGTTTAATGGGGCTAGTGATAAAGTTGTATTAGAAATTCCAAAGGCACAGGTTGAAGCATCTCTTAGCCTGAATATTGGCGGCGGGAGATCAGTTCCAACTTCATCTAAAACAGTATCTTTGAAAGTAGGAGAATTTGAGGATATTGGGGATACTAGAGTTTATTGCTCTGCTTAAATCTTTTCATAATATTTTTTTAATAATAAAGCATCTTTTTCAATATTAGGAGATTCACAAGTTATTACGCCTTTACATTTGAATTCTTTTAAAACTTTTAACAAATCTTTGTAGTTAAATTTTGATTCTTCTAAAATTAAATGATTTTTTTCTCCTTTCTCTCCAAATTCAATTCCGGCTATATGAATATGCATTCTTTCTAAATATTCTCTTCCCAAGTTGTCTTTTATTTTGTCTAAAACTTCTTTAAAATCCTCTAATCTGTTGGCTTTACCTATGGATCTAGTAAAATTGTGACTAAAATCTATACAAGGCATTACCTGTTCAATATCTTTGCTCAACTTTATTAATTCATCAACACTTCCAAATTGGGAAGGTTTCCCACTTACTTCTGGACTAATCCATAATTCCTTATCAAATTTCTTTACTTGTCTGACGATATCCTTTATTTCTTCTTTTATCTTCTTAAATGCTTTTTCAGGTTGTTGCCCCTGGTAGAATCCAGCATGATAACATACTGAATGGCCTCCACATAAAGAAAGTACTCTTGCTGCATCTAGTATTCTTTTTTTAGAAGCCTCTATCTTCTTCTTATCATCAGAATTTAAATTTATGTAGTAACTTCCATGAGCAGTGAGAATTATATCATTTTTCTTTGCTGTTTCTTTTACTAAATTTGTTTTATCCTCTTTAATATTAACTGAATGTACGAATTCTAATTCGAAAGAATCTAACCCTAACCCCCTAACATCTTTAATGCCCTGAATAGTATCTCCCTTTGTACAGGTGGGAATCCCTGCAGTTCCAAATCTAAGCCTATCAATCTTTTTCATATATAAATTCACTTCCATTCCAGATTCTATTCCATTTTCCTTTGTCAAAGCCTTTTTTTAGCAATACTTGTGTTCTTATTAAAGACATATTTAAAGCATTGGACACTTGTAGGGAGTTAAAAGTTCCATCATTTAGTATGCTTGTAATTTGTAAAAATCTTTCTTTATTTTTAACTGGTGTGACTTGATATCTCTCATAATTATTTATTACTTTTTCTAACTTTATTTTTCTTTCAGAATTTATCTTGAAAATATCCATATCAAGACATGTTTCTATTTCTTTTCTTCCCGTTATATTGATATACCAAGCATTATTTCCTAAATCAAATCTTTCTCCAGAATTTCTTATATTAAGTAAATTTAAAACTTTTTTTATATAAATTATTTCATTTTTATCTTTCATATTTAGTTGTATAACTCTAAGCTTATTTTTTTCTCTGCTAGTTATACTTCCTTCTGCAGCATAGATTCCTTGTAAGTAGGCGATTGATAATGATTTATTAAGCAAAATTTCTTTTCTTAAAATTGGTAAAATTCTTATTATTATTTCTGATAGGGTTGATGAATGGAATGATACTTCTACATATTCTTTTTTTGATTTGAATGGCTTTCCTCTTATTTTTGTATTATGTTTTTCATATACCCCGTTAATTTTATAACCTAAATACGTTTCCCACTCCTTTACTGATTCTATTATTTTAGATTTTTTAGAATTTCTTGGATATGTGAGCTTTATCCATGGATTTTTTAAATTAAAAATTTTAGATATATCAGATAAAATACTTTTTATTGCTAATTTGTTACTGTTAGCAAATCTTACTCTTCTTTTACCTATATCTCCATCCCCTATAATAAATGCTACACTTCTTATTAATTCTTGGCTTAACTTTAATGAGGTTAAGCTTAGAAAATTATGCCCGCTATTTAGCTTAATCCCTGTAATGTCTTTATCTATAGGAGTATTACCTAATTCTGCTAATTTTTTTATATTTTTATAACTTGGTTTCGTATTTTTGTTTTTTACTTTTCCTTGCCATCTAGATATTGTAGAAATATTAATTTTAAAATACTCTGATACCGCTCGTAGACTTCCTAGTTTTTCTTTTGATTTTTCTATTAATTTGTTTAATATATTTTTATCTATATCAACATACCAATTATCATCTATCAATTCTAATAAATTTATTTTATCCATTCTTAATTAATCTTTCAATAATATCAGAAAAACTTTCCCCTTTTTTACCTAGTGCCATTAATTTTTTATGAACCTCCTCTCTTATTTTCATAGTTTTTAATTTAGACATAGTATTATTTAGTAAGTGTTACTAATATATAAAGATTGTTGTGAAATATCACTTATTTAGAATTCCAGCTGTTCCGAATCTTAGTTTATCCATTGGTTAAAGGAAATGAAAGAAGTATATTAATTTAATTGTGTAATGGGTAATATCTGTTTCTTTTCCATGTATCATACAATCTTCTGTCTTTTCCGATAAAGTCTCCAACCGATTCTGGTTTTATATCTAATTCTCTTGCTATTTGTGTTTTTGGGCAACCAATAGATGCGAGCATTATTACTAAACCAAGTTCCTCTGCAATTCTACCGTAGGTATATCTTGGTGGACCTCTTCTACCTTTAGGGAGATTAACTATTCCTCTTCTTTTTAAATCGTATAAAAATCTTTCACTTAAACCCGTTATACCTGCTAGCCCTGAGACTGATTGTACATTATCTGATTCTATTATTATATTTAGAATTAATGCTGTATCTTCAGTACTTGTGTTTCTTGGCATTTTCATTAACTAAAAGAATCTCCACAACCACAGGTAGTTTTTGCATTTGGATTTTTGAACTTAAACCCAGATTCACTTAAAGACTCAACAAAGTCTAATTCTGACCCACTTAGGAACTCTAAACTATCTTTATCCACAAAGATCTTAGCTCCATCTTTCTCTATGGCATAATCTCCTTCTTTTGCTGATTTTACAAAGGATAAATCATATTTATGACCTGAGCAGCCACCAGAAAGAACAGAAACCTTTAGAGCATAATCCGGCTTATTTTCTGCCTGTAATAATGATTTTATTTTAGCTGCAGCTTTTGAAGTTACTATTAATGGAGTTATTAATTGCTGAGATCCAGAGGTTTTACTTGATTCCATTGCTTCATTTATATCATTAATTATCTGATTAACTGCTTCATTATCCATACCGTGGCCTTTTGCTCCGCCTTCTATGCTCTCCATTACATTTACATGACAGCCAACACAATGTAAACCATGACTCTGCATTATTTCAGCTGCTCTTGGAAACATCTCCAAAGCTTCACTTATTGTTGTATTTTTTGTTATTTTAGACATTTTGACCTCCTATTGAAAGTTCATATCCTTCTTCTTCAATTTGAGCTGCTAATTCATGATTTCCTATTTTATCTATAACACCATCTTTTAATATTGCTACTTTATCTGGCTTTATATAATTTAGTATTCTGTTGTAATGAGTTATTATTAATATACCCATGCCTGTTTTTTCTTTTAAAGTGTTTATCCCGTTTGAAACAATTCTTAAGGCGTCAACATCAAGCCCCGAATCATTTTCATCGATTATTGAAATTTCAGGTTCAAGAATTGCCATTTGTAAAATCTCATTTTTCTTTTTTTCTCCTCCGGAAAATCCTTCATTTAGATAACGACCAGCAAATGATTCTTTCATGTTTAACAACTTCATTTTTTCGTTTAATAAATCCCTGAAGTCTAAAACAGATATTTTTTCTTTTCTTCTTGCGTTTATTGCTATTCTTAAAAAATTAGCAACTGATACTCCTGGTATTTCAGAAGGATATTGAAATGATAAAAACAATCCTAATTTAGCTCTTTCTGTTGTATCTAGTTTTGTTATATCTTTACCCTTAAAAATTATTTTTCCTTGAGTTATTTCATAATCTGGATTGCCCATTAAAATATTTGCTAGTGTGCTTTTACCTGAACCATTAGGTCCCATTAATGCTACTATTTCCCCTTTATTTACTTCCAAGTTTATTCCTTTAAGTATTTCATTGCCATTAATGCTTACATGCAAATTTTTAATTTCTAAGTCTGCCATTTTTATTTCTCCTTATACTGGATAATTGCTTTTTGAATTGCTTTTAATGAAAGTAAAGCGCATTTTAGCCTCATTGCTGATATTGGAACACCGACTAAATCCAAAACAAATTGGTTATCTAATTTTAGCACTTCATTTACTGTTTTTCCCTTTATCTGCTCTGATAATTTGGATGCTGAGGCAACACTTATTGCACAGCCCCTTGATTCAAATTTTAAATTTTTAACTATGTTATTTTTTATTTTTGCTGTTACTGTTACTTCATCTCCGCATAAAGGATTAGTATCGTGAAATTCCACACTAGGATTTTCTATTTTTCCTGAGTTTCTAGGAGATTTGTAATGCTCTAATAGCTCTTCCTGGTACATGTCTATCATTTTGCAAAAACCTCCTGAACTTTCTTTAATGATTTAATTAAATGGTCTATATCTTCTTTTGTATTGTAAAAATAAGGAGAAGCTCTGCATACTGCGTTAACTCCTAAAATATCCATTAAAGGTTTTGCACACATATGGCCTGCTCTTATTGCTACTCCTTCTTTGTCTAATATTTCAGCTACATCATGCGGATGAATGTCTAATAAATTAAATGAAACTAAAGCTGTCCTGTCTCCGTTTTCCGGACCGTAAATTGAAATATTGTCTAATTCTAACAATCTTTTCATTAAATAGGAAACTAAGTCTTTTACATTCTTGTTTATTTCATCCATGTCTATGTTTTCAAGATAATCTACTGCTGCTCCTAAAGCAATTGCACCTTCAATATTTGGAGTTCCTGCTTCGAATTTATTTGGAATATCCGCCCATTCTGAAACATCTTTTTTAACATCACTTATCATTCCTCCACCAGTTAAGAAAGGATGCAATTTTTTTAATAATTCTTTTTTACCGTATAAAACTCCTATTCCTGTCGGGCCAAGCATTTTATGCCCACTAAAAGCTAAAAAATCCATATTTAGGTCTTTAACATCAACCTTCATATGGGGAACTGACTGTGCTCCATCTACAACAAATAAAGCATTATACTGATGGACCATCTTAGATAATTCTTTTATTGGGTTTATAGTTCCAAGAACATTTGATACATGAGCTACTGAAACCACTCTTGTATTATTATTGATTGGAATTTTTTTAAGGTTTAGCTTTCCATCTTTATCTATTGGGATAAATCTTAACTCTGCACCTGTTTCTTTACAAATTTGCTGCCATGGAACTAAGTTTGAATGGTGCTCCATTTCTGTTACTATTATGTTATGTTTTTTTGATATTTGCAATGAATGGGATAATAAATTAATTGATTCTGTTGTGTTTCTTGTAAAGATTATTTCTTCTTTTGAAGCATTTATGAAATTAGCAACCTTTTCATGAGCTTCTTCGTACTTTAATGTAGCCTGTTCTCCTAGTTTGTGGATAGCTCTATGGACATTAGAGTTATATTTTGAATAATATTCTGTAATTGAATCTATTACTTTCTGTGGCTTTTGAGATGTTGCACTATTATCTAAGTAGATTAATTGCTTTCCATTTACTTTTTGACTTAAAATTGGAAAATCACTTTTTAAATCTAATAATTGTTTCATTTTAATCTTTCCTCAACAATTGATTCAATATACTGCTTTATTTCTTCATTAGATATTCTTCCTAGTAATGGAGTGAAGAATCCTTTTACCATTTCTGATTCTGCTTCTTTCTTTGTCAGACCACGGGAAGTTAAATAGAAAATTTTATTTTTGTCTATCTGGCCTATTGTAGCTCCGTGTGTGCATGAAACTTCATTATTTCCTATTAATAACTTAGGAATTGCATCTGCTTCTATTCCTTCATTTAATAATAATGTATCCTGTTTTTGATAGCCGTTGCTTCCTGGAGCATTTTCTCTTATGTCAATTAAACCTCGGTATAGAGATTTAGCTTTGTCTTTTGCTGCTCCTTTTACAAGCATATCACTTGTTGTGTTTGGCGCTGAGTGAATTGCAGATGTAAATATATCAAACTGCTGATTTTCTGAAACGAAAAATGCTCCAAGGTTTTTTGTTGAGGAGCCTTTGCCTTCTAATATTGATGTGGATTCCATTCTTGTAAATTTACTTCCGAAATTTCCGGAGAACCATTCCATATGAGAATCTTTCCCAATTTTTGACCTGTTAATTGAGAAATTATAGCAATTTTTTCCTATGGATTGAAGAGAGCCATATTGAATATTTGAATTATTACCTACAATTATTTCTACAATGCTGCTCCTGTAGCCTTCTTCTACTGTGGATTTTATAGTCTCTAAAATTGTAGCTTGTGTATTATCTTCTGCTATGATTAAGATATATTCAAACTGCCTTTTTGAATTCATTAATGTTGAAATTTCTATGGGTTTTGTTAATTGGGTATTCTTTGGAATTCTTATGAATAGCCCTTTATTCCATAAAGTTAAATGCAAAGCTGCTATTTTATCTTCTTCTGAAACTAAAGATGAGAAATTAGCTTCTATCAATTCTTTGTATTTTTTATGTGCTTCATGTAAACTTAAGATTTCTACATTTTCTCCTTTTGCTTTTAAAGATTGAATAGAATCTTCATGGGTTATTTCATCTATGTTTAAATTATCAGGGGAGACTACAATATTTATTCCATGCCTGAAATTTAATTTAGGAAGAGTTTTGAATATTTCAAATGCTTTTAGCCTTTTATTCTGAAAGAATTCTGGTTCGTTGATATACAATTGCTTTATAGTTTCTTGTGTTACTGTCATGTTTATCACTCATCCTAGAGATCCCTCCATCTCCAATTCTATTAATCTGTTTAATTCAATTGCGTATTCTCCAGGAAGTTTTTTTGTTATTGGCTCTATAAAACCTGAGACTATCATTTTCTTTGCTTCTTCTTCAGATAAACCTCGAGACATTAAATAGAAAATTTTTTCCTGGGAAATTTTTCCTGTTCTGGCTTCATGACCAATTTCTGACTTATTTTCTAAAATTTGAATATATGGGATTGTGTCTGATCTTGATATATTATCAACCATTAATGCATCACACTCTACATTTGATTTTGCATTTGTTGCTCCTTTATTTATTTTTACCAAACCCCTGTAGGTTGTTATTCCTCCATCTTTTGAAATTGACTTTGCTACAATTGTTGATGAAGTATCTGGAGCTATATGAATTACTTTTGAGCCTGTATCCTGGTTTTGACCATTGCCTGCAAATGCAATTCCAATCATTTCTGTCCTTGCTCTTTTCCCTTTTAAAATTGAAGAGGGATAAAGCATTGTAAAACCAGATCCTAAATTGCCATTTATCCATTCCATTATCCCGTCTTCTTCTACAATTGCTCTTTTTGTGTTTAAGTTGTAAGTATTTTTTGACCAGTTTTCAATTGAAGAATATCTGACACGAGCTCCTTTCTTTACATAGATTTCAACACAGCCTGCGTGGATATTGTTACTATTATATAGTGGTGCAGAACAGCCTTCAATGTATGAAACTTCTGCCCCTTCATCTACAATTATTAAAGTATGTTCAAACTGTCCTGAGCCACCTGCGTTAATCCTGAAATAAGCTTGTAAAGGAACTGTAACTTTAACTCCTTTAGGGACCATTATAAAAGTACCCCCACTCCAAACTGCCGCATGCAATGCTGCAAATTTGTGATCTGAAATTGGAACACATTTAGTCATGAAATATTGCTTAAATAATTCTGGATACTTTTTTAAAGCAGTATCACAGTCTTCAAAGATAACCCCTTTTTTTGACCATTCTTCTTTCAAATTATGATAAGCATTCATAGAATCATATTGAGCTCCTGCTCCTGCCAATGATTTTCTTTCTACTTCAGGAATGCCGAGTTTTTCAAATGTTCTTTTAATATCTTCAGGAACTTCATCCCAGGAGTTTGCATGAGATTTTTCATCTACTTTTGTGTAATATGTTATTTCATTTAAGTCTAGTTTAGATAAATCAGGCCCCCATGTTGGAGTTTTCATGCTTTGGAATATTTTTAATGCTTGAAGCCTTTTAGTTAACATCCATTCAGGCTCATTTTTATCTTTAGAGATTAATCTAACAACATTTTCATTGATTCCTTTTGGAGATTTTAATACTGATCTCTCTGGATTCATGTGGTCATAGAGTTCTCTGTTTATTTCCAAAATTTGCTCTGTCATATTAACCCCTTATTCTTCTGCTAACTTCCATTACTGCAACTGTTTTTTCATTATTGTCTTTTATTGGAGATGTAGTTAACTCATAAGAAACCTTTTTTCCGTTTTTTGTGTAAGTGTTAATTGTTTTGTATTGTTTTCCAGTTTTGAATGTCTGGATAGCTGGGCAATCTTTGCAATGCTCTTTGCTGTAGGTTTCATAGCAATAAGCTTTTTTTCCTACTTTGTTGTTTGCCCAGATAACTGATTTATTTTCATCCATTATAGTTATGCCTTCCTCAAATGAGTTTAGGACATCCCTGAATGGATTTCCATCTTTAATTATTGATAATACTGGAGATTCTGTTAAAAACCAGACTTTTGTTCTGCCTATATTCTTATACTGGATTAAACCTTTAGATTGCATGATTTCTAAGTATTTTGAAGTTGTATGCCTTTCTAAGTTTAGTAATTTAGCTATATCCTGGGTTGGGATTTTATCTTTAGACTGTTTGATTATTTCTAATATTTTAGATTCTGTAGAATTTTCCATAAATTTTTATAGAAAGAAAGGTATTTAAAGGTTGCCCTTATTGGTTACCAATAGCCTTCTGATTAAAAGGCCTGCAAATCTTAAAGAAATCACATTCTCCATCTCTCCATTTGCATAAAGGGCCAGGACTTTTATTGTAATTTTCTACTTCCTGAGTCTGGGTTTTTTCCTGGACATCTGTTATTTCTGTTTTTGCAAAAGAGAGTAAATTATCATTTACTGGAATGAATTTTTCATCATGCTTTAAGAAATGAATGCCAACTTCATAAGGAATTTCGTTATATTGATTTTTATACAGTAAAGCATAGATTGCTAATTGTAATTTGTATTCTTCACTTATTTCATCTCGTTTAGAAGTTTTATAATCAATTAATTTTATACCATATTCTGTTTTTAATATAGCATCTATTATCCCCTGGACATTTAATGATTCATCTATTATTCTTGTCTCTGTTATAGGTGTTAAAGATTTGAAAGCTTCTCTTAAATTTGAGGTTATAATTTTTTTTTGCAGTTTTTCAATAAAAGAGGAATACCAGTTATTTAGCATGTCTGCTGTTTCTGAATAGTAGAATTCCTGCAAGTTTAATTCTGGGACTAATTCATTTATCTGGTCTATATTTTTCAGCCAGTCCTGCTTGAATAAATCAAAAATTAAAGTTTTAAAGATAAGTTCATAGTTATTATGTGAGACTTTTGAAATGTCTATTTTGAAGAAATCTTCTATAACTGAGTGGACTATTGACCCTCTTACTAAAGCAAAGGACTTCTTTGTTGGCAATTTTAATATATATTGATAGTAGAACTTTCTAGGGCAATGTTTAAAGGTTAGAATTGAAGAGGGAGAGTAAAGCATAAGGATTAGAAAAACTAAGAATATTTAAGTATTTATATTCTCTTTTATCTTTTCTATTACTTCATTTACATGGTTATCTACTTTAACTTTTTCCCAGATAAAATTTATTTTTCCTTTTGGATTAATTAAAAAAGTTGTTCTTACAACTCCCATAAATTTTATTCCATACATTGATTTTTGCTGCCATACCCCATATTTTTTTAATACCTCATGTTCAGGATTGGATAATAGAATTAAGCTTAATTTATGTTTTTTTATAAATTTAACATGGTCTTTGTCAGGGCTTATACCTATGACAACTGCGTTTAATTTCTTTATTTTTTCTATGTTTTTAGTAAAATCTATTGCTTCTTTTGTGCAGCCAGAGGTATTATCTTTTGGGTAGAAATATAGAATTATCCACTTGTTTTTGAAATCAGATAAACTTGTATCTTTGTTATTTTGGTCTTTTAAACAAAATTCATGGGATTTTTGACCTATTTTAATTTCCATGATAAATGAAATTCAGTAAAGAATAAATAGTTTTTGTATTTTTATTTAGTTTATGGTAAAAATAAATCAAAAGGCACCGTATTTTAGCGTGCAGGCATTTCAAGAGGATGATGTTAAAAGGATTAAATCAGATGATTATGCAGGCAAATGGGTTATATTATTGTTTTATCCGGCAGATTTCACTTTTGTCTGTCCTACTGAATTAGGAGAGTTTGCTGATAAGTATGAAGAGCTTAAAGAGTTAAATACAGAAGTTTTGAGTATTAGTACAGATACATTTTGGGTGCATAAAGCATGGCATGACAGCTCTGAAACTATTAAAAAAGTTAAATACCCTATGATTGCTGATCCTAGTGGAAAAATGTGCAGGGATTATGGAACATATATTAAAGATGATGGGATTTCTGTGAGAGCTACTTTTATTATAGACCCTGATGGTTTTGTGAAAGCTATTGATACTCATGATAATTCTATTGGAAGAAGCGCAAATGAGATAATAAGAAAATTAAAAGCTGTTCAATACGTCAGGGAGAATGGAGAGCAAGCCTGTCCTGCCAACTGGATGCCTGGAAAAGGAACTTTGAAACCAGGGTTAGATTTAGTTGGAAAGATTTAAACCCAAAGTGAGAAAATTATAGCTGCTACTAAGAAAACAACTAAATAATGCAAAATATTGATTAAGTATAGTTTAACTGATTTGTTCTCCCATAAAACAGAATTTAAAAATGTTGTAGCTATAAATCCTAACCATAATAGCAAAGCAAGAAGGATTCCTCCACTAATACTATTAAAACCTACAAATCCGATTACGAAAGATAAAACATAAGATAATATCAAAATAGCGATAAAACTTGCAATGTAATTTCCAGTCATACTTTTTTTCTTAGCTTTTTCTATATCTGCTTTTGTAATCTTCATTAATTTCATCCATAAATTTCCAAACAACAAAGGAGAATACCATAAAGCACCTATGACCATAGAAATAATCGCTACAACTAAAACTGCTAGTAAATTTGGCATTTTATTATATTGCTAGAAGTTGTTTAAATAGTTTGCTATAGTTTTAATAGCATTGGTGGAATATTTCTTTCAGCTCTTCTTCTATGACCAAACACTGGAGAGGATTCTACTAATGAAACAGTCTCCACATCTGCTGTTCTTCTTTCTTCACTAGGTTGTGATTCCCTCGATCTTGGCAAGATATAAACCATATAAAGAGCAGGGAGATCTTCCATATCTGCATCAACAAGTCCTCCAGAAATTATTTCAATTCTGCCAATCTTTGTTCCATGAACTTGAAAGGAATTAATTATTATGCCCAACCCTTCATCTTCCTTAACTAACTCTGAAAGAGAATAAGGTCCTCTTGGTATGTAACCCTGACTTACTTTCTGATGATGTAATTCTTTATATGATGGTGCCATATTGTCTTGTTAGTTAAAAAAGTTTATAATACTATCCTAAATTTACTAAAACATTTTCTTTTTCTATTTTAACCTCAAATTTATTTTGTTGTAAACCTGGAATTGCTGAATTTTCTGTTGCTTCTCCAGTTGTAACATCGTATTGAGCTCTATGCCATGGGCAAGTTATTTTATTGTTTTCTAATGTTCCTTCATTTAAAGGACCTCCAACATGGCAGCATTTGTTTTCTATAGCATATATTTTTCCTTTTACATTAACTAATAGTATTTCTTTATCTTGTATTTCTACTTTCTTCATCTGTCCTTCTTTTATTTCGGATTTAGATGCAACTTTTATGAATGTCATAGATTAAAGGATAATGTAAAGATATAAAAAAGTTTAGGATTAAAGTTTAATATATGTCATACCTCGCTTTTATTCTTTATAAACTTCCAATACCCTCCTGATAATATCTGTTGTGGAATATCCTTCTTCTAATTCTAATGTTTTAAATTGACCACCCCAAGATTCTAAAAGTTCTTTTTCTTCTTTTATCCTTTCTGGAATGAAAGTTCCTCCTTTTGTGTGTATATTTGGTTTTAAATATTTTAGTAATTTTATGGGTTTATCTTCTGAAAATATAATTATATAATCTACAGAATTTAAATGAGACAAAGTTTCTGCTCTTTCCTGCTCTGTATGTATAGGTCTTTTATCCCCTTTGTATCTTTTAACTGAGGAATCTGAATTTAATAAAACAACCAGAGAATCTCCAAGCTCTTTTGCTTTTTTTAGGATCCTTAAGTGCCCTACATGAAGAATATCAAATACTCCATTTGTGGTTACTACTACTTTATTTTGAGACTTTAGAGAATCAACTATCTCTTTTAATTCCTCTTTTGAATTTATTATAACACCCATATTTTTGTTAAGAAAGATATTATTAAAAGGGTTACTATGGGGATTATTTTGTGAAGTATACTGTTAATGTTATGAATAGAATTAAGACTATTATCAAATGCAATGAGCTTAATGATTTTAATGAGAATAATATTCCTAAAGCTAAGGCTATTAGAAATAAATACATTATAAGTTCAAATGGATTTTCTGGCATAACAAATATTATATGGATTAATTTTTTAAAATTATTGATTTAAATGCCCAAAAAAATTAAGGCTTTGTAGCATTTTCTGTAGATTGTGGAATAAAATGACCACCCCACAATAATAATTCTTTTAACCTTCCACAATGAGAACCCACTCCAGAACCAACATCTAATACTTTTTTAACCTTATATTTTTTGAATAATTTATCTAAAAATTTACATTCTTTTTCAACACGTGAATTTTGTTCTTTAGCCCAAATTGTTGGTTCATCATACCATATCCTATGAGTTGATCCATCTTTGGTTCTCATATGTTTGAAAATGATTAATTTACTTATAAATTGTTCTTTTTTGCCCCTAAATCCTTTTAGTGAAAATTAAATTAAACATAATACATTCTCAGAAGGCTATTAATCGGCTAATAAAAATACACGTTCTAGTGTACCACTTCTTTCTTCTCTAAGGATTTGTCCGCCATGTTCAGTTACACCTGAGGGTATCATCCTATAGATTTGTGTTCTTACATATACCCCTATGTCTCTTCCACCTTGGCTAACAATAGCGTATGAAGTTTTGGTATCTCCTCTCAAATCTCTTCCCAAGTCTATTGGAATGCCGCCCATATTGGGTTCTCCATTAGGCATTAGATGTTCTCCTATTCTACTAAATTTTAGGAATAAATAATTACTGTCCCATAATTCGCCATCTTTTTGAGGTAAGTCTGAATGTCCTTTTATAACAATTTGAGGCAATTCTTCTGAACTTTTCTCTCTTTCAAAATATAGCTCTCTAACCTCTCTTCCTTTCAATAGTCTACTGACTACTTCAGCAAACTCTCTCACATTCTCATGAGCTAAGCTTGATGCATTTCGTCTTGCATTTTCAATTTCATCTGTTACAGTTACCATTTTCTAACGTATCACAGAACTCTTTTTTATTTACTATAATATCTTTTTACCTCCTTTTAAACCTTACTAAATATACTTTAACTTGTTTTATAAAGTTAATACGCAGGGTGTCGTTTTAAGGTATATCCGCCCGAGAAGGGATTCGAACCCTCGGCCTAAGCATTAGGAGTGCTTCGCTCTATCCAAGCTGAGCTACCCGGGCATACTAAAAACATTAAATAGTAAGTTTAAAAGAATTATGGAAAACTTATTGCTCGTCTTTATGATATAAATCTAGAAAAACTATTTTGTTCTCTTTATCCAAATAGATATATGATAACCTAAAAGGAGAAATGTACAACTCTCTCGTGCCTTTTCTATTGTATCTCATTGGTTTTCCAATTTCTGGGTTATTAATTATTTTATCAATTTGTTTTTTTATTTTATTTTTTGTACCGATATCTTTAACTTTTTTCATTCTCTGCTTGAATGGAGCTTCAAAATCAACAGTTACCATTTTTTAAGTTCTTTTAAGAAATCTTTAGCGTCCATGCTTTTGAATTTGCCGTTTTCGTATCTTTTCCAAGCTTCTTCAGTTCTTCTGGCAAATTCTAAATCTTCTTTTAATTGTTTGTCTAATTTACTGGCTTTTTTCATTATCATACTATTTCCTTCCTTGATAATGATTAGTTTCTCTCCTTCTTTAATGTCTTTTCTCATTTCTCTAGGTATTACAACTTGTCCTTTAGAACTTAGTTTAGTTATAGCAATTTCCATTTTTATCTAGGTAAGAACAATCTTACTTATATTTAAACTTTTCTAAACGGAAAACCTTTTATAACTTTTAGAACAATATTTAATTATGATAGATTATATTTTAATAGCTTTAATTGTAATACTTGTTATTTTTGCTATTTTGAAAAGAGTGATTCATTTAGTGGTTATAGCTTTAATAATACTTCTTGCATATTTATTTTTTAAGTATGGGCTGCATCTTATATAAACATCTTTACTGGTCTTTTATTGTTTAATATTTTCAATAAGTTATTTCCAAGTTTACTTTTCTTGTTTACATTAATGTCTCCATTTTTCCCAATTATTGAACTAAATAAGTAAACTTCATCTGCATGGATATCTGCTGTCCTTCCCCTGAATCTTGGATCTACAAAGAAACAGACGCATTTTTTTGATTCCCCTGTTTCAAAGCTTATTTCTCTTTTCTCTTCTTCATGATTAAGGGATTCTACGTTTATGTTTAATCCAATCTTTTTTTCTAATTTTTTTATTGTTTCTCCATCTTTACCAATAACTCTTGCTATTTCGTCTTCTGGAACATAGATTGTAACAGATCTGTTTCCTGTTATTTCTGCTTTTATTTCTGTTACAAAGTTTGAGAATTCTTTTTCTATCTGCCTTGAAGCTAATTCTTTCATAGGGTCCTTAGTTTTCATCTCTTCTACAGGAATAACTACTGTTTCCTCTCCGTAACTATAGACTTCATATTTTAATTTGCCTGTTTCAAAATCTTTTATTTCAACTATTGGCCTTGCTAGATCCTCTTCTGTCATGCCTGTAGGGACTTTAACTATCATGTTTAGACTTAGAACATTTTGAACTTTTCCACCTTGAATGAATAGAACTGTGTCTATAACTTGAGGTATAACACCTAGCTCCATTTTTCCAATAAATCTTTGGATAGCATCTACTGCTTTTGTGGCATGAACGACTCCGGCTAAACCAATTCCAGCTAATCTTAAATCTGCAAATAATTTAAAATCTTCAATGTTTCTCATCTCGTCATACATAGTATAATCTGGTCTGCTTAACAATAATGTATCTCTGATTTCTTCTGGTCTTCCATGGCCTATAGAATATTGTGTTACTGTTTCATCAACTTGCAAATCTCTTGGGTTTTCAACTGTCTTTACTGTTTTTCCTAAAGATGAATAGAAGTTAGCTAAAGCAGCTGCGAATGTTGATTTCCCGTGGCCTGGACTTCCTGCAATTAAAATTCCTTCTGCCTGATTTTTTATTCTATTTAATAATTTTTCATTTAGATTGTAATCATCTAATGTAGTTTTTTTAATCGGCTTTACAATTGTTATTTCCCAGCCATCTGAAAATGGGGGCCTTGTAATTAAAATCCTGTAATTTCCTAACTGAATTATTGTAGAGCCTCTTCTTTCAGATTCAATAAAACCCTGAGAACTTAGTTTTGCATCTTCAACTATTTCTTTTGCTATGTTCTGGACTGATTCTTGTGAGATTACATCAGTTTCTAATTGGACTACTTTCCATGAACCTGGAAGACCTCGTTTAGCATAAGGTATTGTGTTTTCTCTTATATGAACAGACATTGTTGTGTTATCAAAGTATTTATCAACTGTTAGTTCTTTTCTTTGTATTGTTGGTTGTATGTAGATAACATCCATGCCTTTTGCTTCTGCTACTTTAGACTGGACTTTATCTCCTGTGATTAAAGTTGCTTTTAATTCTGAAGCTAAATCCCTGATTAAAGCATCTACTTCACCTAAAGAAGCATGTCTTATTTCAGAAACAACTGGTCTTCTGCCTGAGAATGAGAGTTTGAATTTATTTTTTTTAGATAATTCTTGTAATTTTTTTATTTCTTCTAAACCTAAATAGCCTATTTCTCTTCCTACATTTGCCTGGTGCTCTAATTCTGAGAGAACTGCTTCATGTATTATTACCTCTTCTACTTTGAATTCTTTTTCAGTGATTTTTTTACTTACTAAATTTTCAATTATTATACTTGTATCTGGCACTAATTTCTTTATATTTTTCATTTTCGTTAATTTTATATACTCCTAATTTGACTTTTTATATAAGTCAGATAAGTGAGAAAATAGAAGGTTTTACTTATCTGACTTGAATTTTGAGGTTTTTAAAAGTTTGGGTTTAAAGAACTCTTTCTAATTTTTCCTTAGCTGCTAATATTCTTTTATAAGAAGCTTCATCTATTAAAATTTTTGTGCCTTCAAGTTCATTAAAAAGCTCGAGAAATTTACTTGCTTGTTTTTGCATGTCATAATATAAGCTAAAATAGTTTTCTCCTTTCTGCATCTTTCTTTCTATTTCATTTATCCTTGTTATTACCTGCTCTATTTTCTGAATTTGTTCATTTTTTTTTGTTATTAGAGTCTTTTCAATAGGGGCTTCAAATAAATTGTCTATTTCATAAGAAGAGAATTCTTTAGGTGTTTTTTTAGGCTTTCTTCCGGTTAGATCCCAGGAGCTATTAGTTCCCATCTTAAATATATATTCTGTCCTCTTTTTCGAAATTTTCCTTGATAAATTTCACCATTGTTTCGTTTTCGGATGCTTCATAGCATTTTAAAGCTGCTGGAACTATTCCTTCCTTGAATAATGCATCTCCTAGTTTATTAAGCCTATCTTTGTTTCCTGATAATTCATAAGCTTGCGCAGCATCTTCCAACTGGTTTCTTTCCAGGAATAAATCTCCAATTAGGTTTATTTTATCTTTATTGCCAAGAGCATCATATATTTCCAGTGCGAACCTGAATTTTTCAGATTTGAAGCAGTACTCTCCTACTTCCTTTAATTTTTCAGTATCTTCACATATCTTGAATGCCTTTATTGCTTCGCTTATTTTCCCTTCTTTTAATGCTTTTTCTCCTACTTTCATTAATTTTTGCTTATTATTTGCAAGCTTATAGGAATCTATAGCTTTATGATACATTTCAATGCCTATGAAGTAATCCCCTACTTCAATGAGTTTTGGACCGTTTTGAGCCATAGAAAAAGCTTTTATTGCTTCAGGCATTAGTCCTTTCTTGAAATATTCATCTCCTGCTGCATTTAGTAGCTTCTTCCTTACATCTTCAGAGAACATAGACAGATTAATATTATCTATCCCCTTTTTAATCAAAGCTGGTACTATCTTTTTATAATCCCCTTCCATAAGTTAACTCTATATTGCACAGATATTTAAATCTTAGTGAAATTACTGAGTGATAACAAAATTAGGCCTTTTGTAGGATAACTATAAATGCTGTATGGCCTAGAATCATGTTCTCTGGCCTTGCTATCTGGTTGTTTATAATCCAAGGGCGTTCTATTATTTCAAAAACTTTGATTAATCTAAAGCCATTTAGACTATTGCAGAACTCTATAACCTGAGTTATATTTGGCAAGTAAGCAGAGAGATATCCTTGCTCTTTTAGAGCTTTTTTTGCATTTTTTAATGCTTTTTGCGGATCTTTCATATCCAAGTTTATGAAATCCAAGTCTTTTTCTTCTATTTCTTTTGTTATATCTTTATTTTTAAAAACTATATTTTTTAGATTGAGATATTTTGAATTTTCTTTTGTTATTGTTAAGAACTCCTTGTTTGAATCATAACTGTAAACTTTTTTAACAAATTTTGCTAAATAAATAGTCATTAAACCAGTTCCAGAGCCTGCATCTAAAACTACTGAGTTTCTGTCTATGTCTACGTTTGCTAGAATAGCCCCTATGTCTTTTTCCTTCATTATTGCAGGGCCTCTTTTCAGAGATTTTATTTTTTTAAAGAAATCTTTCATGGTTGTCCTGCCAGTATTCCAACCCTAATCTGAAGTAATGGGTCGGGCATGCTTGCATATTCCTGGAAAGTATCTGGGAAAGCAGCTAATACTATACCCATACTTTCTCTTAATCCTCTGTGTGTTCTAGTAGTAAAGTCTAGTGCTATGTTAGACTCTAATTCATCTTGTGAATCTATTCTATATCTAACTGAAGAATCCCATAAGTGGTAAATGTTATCACCTACTCTCCTTGCATTCTCTTTTAAAAAAGTTGCAATTAAATCTGAGACTCCACTAGATTGTGCTATTGCTACAAGAGTTCTTCTTTGATATCTACCTGGAAAGTCTATGTATTGTATTATTTGATGCATGTTTTTACTAACTACGATATAAATAAAAAAGTATGTTTTTGTATGCGGGGAGTAGGATTCGAACCTACGAAGGCACTAAGCCAACAGCTTTCTTAGAGCGTTCTTGAGGTTGGACAATTGTTGATTTCTGTCCCGTTTGACCGCTCCGGCATCCCCGCACAACATAAGAAATCCAATGCGTAACCAGTTTAATAATGTTTTTGTTGCGATTAACGCTTCAAGAAATCTTTATTCTGCGGCACTCCCGCAAAATATGAGAATTCTGTTGCGTTAGCAACTTTTTAAATTTACTGGATTACAATAGTTGTAAAGACTAACTTGTTTATTTTAACCGATAATTTCTATAATCTCTCTTAACTTTTTAACATTTAACTGATAAGCATCTCCATATTTTGTTTTTCCATAATAAATAACTAATTCTTCTTTAATTAAATCATTTAGAACTTCATTCACAAAACCTTTTAGATGCGGGGGGATACCAGAAGTTAATCTTTCATAAAGAAGATGCCCTTTACTGAAAGCTTTTTTATAATATAGCTTTTTGATTATTTGTCCTTTTATTTTCTTATATTCTGATTTTGATAATTTCTTTCCCATTAATGATAAATTAGTAAAAAAATATTTAATTCTTTTTATTCATATTTATAACCCATATTAGCTAAAAACAGGAATATTTATAAATAAGTTGTTCTTCTTAATTTTTACAATGGAAAATGATAAAACTATCTTTTTAGAGGTGTTTGGAGATAATCCTATAAATAGAGTTTTGGATTTTTTAGTAGTCCATGAAGATTTTGATTATAGTATGACGGATATTGCAAAACACTCTGGTGTTGGATATGCCACTTTAAAACTATTTTGGAGTAAGCTGGAAGAAAATAAAATAGTAAAACAGACTAGGATTGTTGGAAAAGCCAAGATGTATAGGCTTTATTTAGAGAATCCTGTTGTTAAGAAATTTAGGGATTTCTTTTGGGAAACTGCACACCAGAAAGTTAAAGAAGAGTTAAGGAAAGAAGAGATGTTAACTGCTTAATCTTCTGTTAACTATTTATTTTTATCGGGAATCGGCTGTGATGTGGCATCCCCGCCCTTAAGAAGTCCAAAGAAAGAGGTTATTTAAATTTTACCTAAAAATATTTATACTTCAAATATATCTAGATTTTGATGTTTAAAAAGATAGTATTCTGGTGTGAGTTTCCTGAACAAATTAAGGACTGGAAAGAAGCTGAGAGGTTATTGAAAAAGATTAAAGTTCCTGTTGAAATTTATACAGGAGTGAGAAGTGTTAAGGAATATGGAAAATGGAAGAAGAAAATAAAAATTTTCATGTACCCCTGGCCTTTGCTTTCTAGAAAAGAAGGATACTGGTTTTCAGGATTTACGAGCAAAAAAAGCATTGACAAATTAAAGCAGTATAAAGGAATAAAGATTAAGATAGATTTAGAGCCCCCTATTCCTAAATGGGAGTATACTACCCCTAAAATTATTTTTTATGCTATAAGAAAGATATTTCAGAAAGGGGAGAATAATGAGTATCTAAAAAAAGTTGTTTATGATGTAGCTGGAAAGGGTTCAGGTGTTGTTACGAAGAATGTTAACATGCTGATAAATGAGTTCCCTTTTGCAAGATGGTATTTAAAGAACCATGGAACATTTATTGAATTAGAACATGGCATGGCAAAAAATTATATGTGTTATTCTACTTTTGCAGGGAGTTTTTTAAGACCTATAATAAGGTTGTATCTAAAAATATTTACTAAGTTGGCAGTCAAGAAAAATCCAAATGTAATGTTTTCTATTGGATTAATAGGGACAGGAGCTTTAAAAACTGAGGGAGTTTATAGAAATGTAACTGAGTTTATTTCTGACTTAGATATGGCAGAGAAAAGCGGATGCAGGGAAATAGCTATTTATTCTTTAGAGGGAGCATTGAAGAGAGATAATCCAAAAGAGTGGATAGAAGCTATTAATGAATTTGTTTAAGTATTATATCTACTGCTTCTTTTGTTCCTTTGTCTATTAATTTTAATTTTTTTAATTTTTTTTCTAAAATTTTATGCTTGTTTATTAGCTCTTTAATAAAAGATTCCAGCTGTTTTTCGCTTAATCCTGAATCTACATATTTAACAAGAGAGAATTCCTTCATTTCTGAGACATTTATGTAGTGCTCTATATAATTTTTAAAGGGAAAGATTAAGGCTGGTTTTTTATAGACTACTGTTTCTGATAATGCTGTATGGCCTGAAATTAAGATTACAGCTTTGCAAATTTTCAGATATTCCAGGAAATTTTCTTTAAATTTGAAGGATGTTAAATTTTTAGTTTTTAAATCTTTATATCCAAATATGATAAAATCTTCATTAAATCTTTCTGAAACACTTACTATTTTCTCTGCAATTGAGAAACCAAACTTTGAGCCACCAAGCATGACTAAAATAGGCTTTCTTTTTAATTTTAGCTCTTTCATTAATAATTTTTCTGATGGCAACTCAGCAGGATAGGTCCTTAATATTGGGTCTACAAATTTAAAATTTTTATCTGATATTCTTTTTTTTATTGTTGGAATTATAATTAAATCTGAATTTTTATAACAGTCTGCTACGAATTTAAAGTGGAATCTTGATTGCAAATATGATGTAAAAGATAATTTTGCTGATTCCTGGTATGCATCCCATGTTGCTAAATCTAAGTTATATATTGAAATAGTTTTTATTTTTAACTTTTTTCCAGTATAAGCTCCTACTGGCTGGGTGTCTACTATTATCAAATCTGGATTAAATTTTTTTATTTCTTTTTTTAACTTGATATAGTCTGAGATGAAATAGAAAATGTAAGGTAAATTATATAACATGACTTTGAATGAATTAACATTAAAAGAAGACTGCGGAAATTTACTTCCATGAATTTTTACAGTATCATATTTATTTTTAAAATAATTATATGAATTTTCAAAACCTGCTATTTTTATTTTTAAATTTTTATCTCTTTTTTTTAATTCGTTAATTATGGCTATTTCTCTCATTGTATGGCCAAGTCCTATTCCAGTTATTATAAAGAAAATTTTCATCTTATTTTAATATAGATGTTTTGTATATAATGTTTTCTCTATATTAGATAAGTTAATAAATCTCTTTTGAATAACTAACTATATGAAGCTAAAGATAGCTGTAGTTCAATTTAAAGTTAGAAAAGTTTCTGATGAAGAAAACTTAAAGAAAGCTGAATTATTTATTAAAAAAGCGGCTTCTTTGAAATCTAATATTATTGTGTTTCCCGAAGATTTTATCACTAGGATGTTAACAGAAGAGAGAGAGTCTATAAGATCGTATTACTATGTTAAACTCTTTAAGAAACTTGCAAAAAGATATAAAATTGATATTGTTCCTGGTTCTATTATTGAAAGGGAAGGATCTTATTTGTATAATACTTCTTATTATATAAATTCAATCGGAAGAGTATTAGCTAAGTATAGGAAAGTTCATTTATGGGCATCTGAAAAGAAGAAAATGAAATCAGGTCACAATGTTTCTGTTTTTAAAACAAAATATGGGAAGATTGCACTTATAATCTGCTGGGATCTTATGTTTCCGGATTTATTTAAAAGAATGAATTTGAGGGGTGCTGAGATAGTTATTTGCCCTAGCTTTTGGTGCAAGGGAGATGCTGGAAAAGGGATAAAATATGATTCTAAATCTGAAAAAAACTTGTTGACTCTTTGTGCATAGAAAGAGCTTTTGAAGAGGAGATTATTCTTGTTTATTGTAATGCTGCGGGGGGATATAAAAAAGATGTTTCAATTGGGCATTCCCAAATAACAGTTCCATTTAAAGGAGTACTTAAAAAACTAAACCATAATAGGGAGGTGATGTTCGTTCAGGAAGTAGATAACTCTATTTTAAGAGATGCTGAAAGATCTTACCATATTAGAAAAGACTCTAGGGAGAGATTGTTAAGAGTATAATACTAAACCCACCACTATTATAGCATATACAAGACACCATAGACTCCACATTAGTATTAACCTTTTCTCTTTATGTGCAATCCCATAAACTAAAAGTATTGACTGTAAAACTAAAAATAGAGACCACGTGATTAAAGAGATACCTTCTGTATTTTTGTTAACCCATATTCCAATTATTTGGGGAATTGTACTTAATGGATATACTACTGCAACTACTGTAACTAAATTATCAATAGTTTTGAACTTATTTTCTGACTTCTTTGATTTAATTTTTCTCTTATGTTGATGAAGAAGTATACTATGCATGTTATAATTGATAGAAATAGAGTATTTAAATTATTCTGGAGACTATCTTATTTTATAGAATTTTTCAGCATATCTGCATTTTGCCTTTAACCCATATTTTATTGCTCTTATGTAGACTGGAAGTATTGTTAAGATTACAGAGAACCACTGGCTTTTGAAAAGGCTTATTGCTTTTATTTTTATGTTAAAATACTTTGAAACATCTACATACATAACTGGTTTATTTTCAGGAATAATGTTCCATACTTCGAAAGTGAAAAGGTCATATTCTTTCTTTATAGAGTCCACTGCTTTTGTAACCACATTGTATACTGCTTTATGGTCTCCTGGATGATGGGGGTCTGTTTCTGAATGGGTAAATATTTTTTCTGGGTTATATGTTTTTATTAAACTCTTTACTTTTTTAATGAGCTTTTTATCGTGTTCATATTCTTTTAATTTTGCATCAGGCAATCCTAAAAAAACAGTCTGGTTAATGCCAAGAACTTTAGAAACCTGCTCTGTTTCTTTTAATCTTACTTCTTTAACATATTCCGGCTTTAAATGAGGCAAGGAAGCTTCTCCGTATGAGAATATTATAACTATTACTTTCTTTCCTTCTGTAGAATATTTTGCTATTGTACCTCCCATGGATATGGACTCGTCATCAGAGAATGGGCACATAAAATTAATATGTTACCCATTTCCACCACCTCCTGCCCACCTCAATTTTTCTAGTCTTTCGGGCAATGTAGTTTTAGGAGTCAAGAAACCTTGTTTTTTAGCCATACATTATAGGTAGAATGATTTGTATAAAAAGGTTGTGAAGCCTTATTTTTCAGCTTACGAAAAGTTTAAATAATGAAATTTTTATGATTTCTTTTATGAGAACAGAATTATATCTGTGGCATTAGTAAATTAATTCTTTTTTATGGCTTAAGCTTTATTATACCAAACATAGGAGGAAAAAATGAAACAAGAAAATAAACAAAAAATAGAACAAAAATTAAATGGAGATTCTACTGATACAGCTAGAATTATTGCTCCTTCTGTTTGGCGTCCTTGTTAATAGGATAGATTCCCCTCAAAAATTCTTTGAGTCTTATCCGCGTAAGCTAGAAGGAGCTGTAGAGGTAGTAAGAAGAGCATTTGGAAGGCCCGATATGGACTTTGGAGATATCTATGACCACTTAGTCTCTCCTGAGATCTTATTTTTGATGGAAAACCAAGATGGCAATATTGCTGGAATGGCTGCTTACAATGCTTGTTCTTTAGCAGGGATATCCTCTTTAATTGTAGAGGGAATAGCAATGGATCCTTCAATACAAGCCAGAGGAATCTTTCGGAAAGTTACAGATTTAGTATCTTCTGAAAAGGAAATTGTCTGTCTGAGAACGCAGAATCCTAATATGTACAGAGCATTGCAGAATTATTGTTCTCAGATATACCCTGGAGCAAACGGTATGCCACTTATTGTTAAATCAGTCCGTAATGATTTGGCAGCTAGACTGGGATGTAGTATAGATGACAAAGGAATTGCAAGGGGATATTACGGAGGGCTGTTCTATGGGAAAAAGCCATATCATCCAGAAGCAGGTCCTTTCTTTGAAAATACTCTTGGAATGGATTTAGAAAAAGGAGATGCCCTTTTGGTGGTGGGGTTAAAATGAAAGTGGCTGTTGTTTGCTGTTTGCATGGAAATGAACCTTATGGTTTAGAAGTTGCAAATAAATTAACCTCCTCTTTTTCTTTTTTTATTGGAAATAAAATTGCTTTAGAAAGAAAAGTTAGATTTATAGAAGCTGATATGAATCGATGCTTTCCAGGAAAAATAAATGGCAACTATGAAGAAGTAATGGCTAGTAAACTAGTTAAAAAATTAAAAGAATACGAATATGTTATAGACTTACATTCTTCCTCTAATCACTGCCCTTTGTTTGGAATAATTACTAAACCAAATAAAGAAAAACTAAATTTTGCTAAAAGATTAGGATTGAAAAGACTGGTTATAATGCCTGAGTTTTTTGCTAGTGGGAAAGCGCTAATAGATTTTGTTAGATGTGGAATAAGCTTGGAAGTTGGTCCACATGAAAGGAAGGAAAATGTAAAGGAAGTTTTGAAAGCTATTGATAATTTTTTTAATAATAAAAAGAATGAAAATGTAAAAATTTTTGAGGTTTTTGATATAATCAAAAAAGGTTATTCAGAAGTGTTAATTAAAAATTTTGATGAGGTTAAAGCAGGTCAAGTTATTTCCAAAAATGGAAAATGTAGACAAGTCTCAAAATTGTATTTTACTGCTGTTCTTGTAGATGAAGAAGCTTATGGAGATATACTATGTTTAGCCTGTAGAAAGTATGCGCCGGCTGGGATTTGAATTCCTGAATCAGATAACCTGATTACCCAGGTCATCGGCTTGGAAGGCCGAGATACTAGCCACTGTACTACCGGCGCGCTATAAAGGTGATTAAAAATTTGGTTTATAAATCTTATTAAAATGCCCTGCGTTTTTTGAGCAGTCTGTAACCACTGTAGGAGATAGCTAAAATAAAGCCAGTTACTAGAATTATGAAACTTGGAAGATCTATCCTTGATATTTTTATCCCAAATATAGAAAACCCAGTTAAAGATTCTTGAATATCTTCTTTTTGAGGCGTTTCCTGCTCTACTGGAATTTCTGTTACAGATTTAATTTCTTCTTGTATAAGATCAGGAACTTCTGTAGTTTCCTTGCTTTTAGTATCATTGGATAACTGAGATTCCCGAGTTGATGAACCCCCACCAGAAGAGGGCTGTTGTGGGGAAGATTGAATTTCATCACCAAATACTCCGTAAATGCTTAAATGAGAGAGAGAAACCTCTATGAAATTATTTGCAGTGTTTACTGTGGATGATAATGCCTGCCATTCTGCTGAGGTTTCATTATAGTAATAGAATTTTAGTGTTGATTCATCCAAATTTCCAGAAGATAACTCTTCATTTGTATAGTAAACTTTTATACTTGTGGAGTTTAAGCTATCTCTTGTATTATTATCTACTGTTATGTCTATCAAATCTCTTAATGGTTTTTTAAATTCCATAGATGAATTTTGGAATTCTCTTATTGTGATATTAGCATTAGTTATGTCTTCTAAAGTGGTTATGTTTAATAAAAGGTTTGAATTATTTATTATTGTGGGTTCAAAAGATGAAATATTTATCAATTGGGAGGAGTTTATTTCATGGTATGTATCAGGAAGAACCTTATCATATATTACTGAAACTCCGGTTAAAGCAGGAGCTGAAAGTGTATCTGAGTTTAATGTAATTAAAAGCTTTATTCTTGAATTAGTTAATGTCGAAACATTCTCCGGTATACTATTCCATGTTAACCCTTCATCAAAGGAGTAGTTAAAATACATAGTCTGATTGTTTAATATTTTTGAAAATTCTATTGACTTAATATTTCTTATTTTATCCAAACTGCTTGTTTTTATTGCTGATGTTGTTGGATATGTTATATTTGTTGAGGTATATTTAGTTATGTTTATTTTTGCTGCCTGTATAAAATCTATTTTCACTTTATTATCTGAATTGACAGAAAATGAGGATTTTTGAGATGATAAATTTGAAAGGGTTATGTTATACCATCCTTCTTCATCATTGTAAGCTAATTTTCCGTAACCTGGAGAGCTGCATTCAGTGCTTACTTCACATAAATATACTTCTGAAGCCTGCCCTGATTTTAAATAAAATGACACTATATCATTATTGTAGATAGAATTATTGAAGTTTATGTCAAATATTTTGTTATTTATTTCAAAATTTGAATTATCCTTTATGCTTACTTTATCCATTTTATCTGAAGGATTGTAAAGAGCTCTAGTTATGTTTCCATTAGTTGAGTTTACATAATTAACTTTTATTTCTAATGCAACCAAGCTGAATGAGTCCGTTGGAGAAGATAAACCAGATAAGGTTATATTGTAAATTCCCTCCCCCCCATCATAAGAAACTGAGCCATAGCCTGGAGAAGAGCATAAAGTGTTTAATTCACAGAGATAAATATTTCCTGGATCACTTGATTTTGTGAATACATTTATTATATTCCCATTATCTAAACTATTTTCGAAAAAGACATTTAGTATTTTTTCATCTGATGGTTTAAGGTAGTTATTATCATTAGTTTTTAAGTCAGTTATTTCATTATTTGGGTCATATAACGCATAGGTTATGTTGTAATTATGATGTTTTTCTTCTGTCCAGTTATATATAGTTATTATTGGTTTTAATGAAGCCTGGCTGTTATTAATAATTATTTCAGAGGAGTTGTAGGAAAGTTCATCTGAAAAATCCCAAGTCTTATTCAGATTATCATATTTATATTCTTGACCACCAGTGTATACTACAAACCCAGTTGGAGTAGGTTTTATTATGAGGATTAAAGCAGATAAAGCTATTAGTATAGCCATGATTATCATAGAATTGTAGTACCTCTTCATTGCCTTTTGTATACCTATTTAATATATAAATCTTGTTTTTGACCTTGGTAAACTTTAAATATTGGTGGGTTTTAAAGTTTTTATGAATAAAGTACTTTTTGCATTGGCTTTATCTTTAATCTTGCTTATTTCAGGCTGTTCTTTCTCTAAGTATTATGAATTTGAAGAGGGTGTATTTTGTTTAGATGATGATGGCAATGAGTTATGTGATAAGGATGAGCCAGAAGAAGTTGAGCTGGATTCTAAAAATTTATATGAGTTTGAGGATGGCAAATTTTGTATAGATGTGGATAAAAATAAAGTTTGTGATGAAGACGAAGAAACAGAAGATGAACCAAAAGAAGATTCAGTTCTAGGCGGCAAGGTAGTTGATAATTCTACTGGGGAGACTCCTGATTCTGATAAAACAGAGCATGAATTATGCCTGGAAAAGTATGATATAGAACCTGGAACTGTTATACATAGATATGCTACATGGGATCCATTTAGGGATGATAGTCTTGCTGAACAACTTGAAGAAGTAGGTTATTTAGTATACAAAGACCGAATTGGGGTTGATGCTAAAGAAACATATGATGCCAGTGATTTAATGAAAGAATGCTTTGCTGGAGCTTATACTGAGAAGGATTTTTTACCTCCAGAATACATATGCAGCAGCAATAAAGATCATATAAAGGATTCTAGTTATGCGGATCTTAGAACATTTGCAGAAGATTGCCAAGATGCGGCTGTTGTTTAATTATTTTCCAAACCTTCTTTCTCTATTTTTAAATTCCTCAATTATACTATTTAGTTCTTGCGCAGAAAAATCAGGCCATAATGTTGAAGTGAAGAATAGTTCAGTGTAAGCTAGGTCATATAATAAAAATGCCGAAATTCTCTTTTCTGGGTTCATTCCGGTTTTAATCATAATATCTGGCGGAGCTAT